>ERZ779725.435-NODE-435-length-28063-cov-3.024279_pt1 | contig 28063 bp, 29 predicted proteins | sample MGYA00511890_ERZ779725 | MGnify/ENA primary metagenome ERZ779725 (study PRJEB29588, sample SAMEA2148549) | human gut metagenome | biome: human gut; feature: human-associated habitat; material: faeces | place: Denmark | collected 2008/2010 ...
ATATCCGCCCCTACGGTACGTTTCCGTGGGTTTGTACGAATTTTTAATTTCCCATTGTAGGGGCAGATATCATCTGCCCGCTCTATACCACATAATATAAATTATGTGGTTAAACGACGGAAACACATTAATTTATTTTCTGAAAAATGAATACAGAAAACAGACCAACTAAAGTTTTTTCATAAAATTGGTCTTATTCGTGTGCTTTATTTTGTTTGTTTTGCCGAATTTTGAAAATATGTGTAAATTTTATTGATTATTTTTCAGTTATATGTTATAATAGTTTTGCTTTTAAAGCACTATGTAATTTTTTTATACCACATAATTTATATTCTGTGGTATTTTTTTATTCCCGAAACCGAAGCAGATTCATGCGTTCTATCTGACGGCGGTGTACCTCTCCCGATTCTATAGTATATATCCTCGTTGTATTTATACTCGTATGTCCCAAGATGTCGGCAAGTCTTGATATATCCTTTTGCAAGCTGTAATATGTTCTTGCGAATAAATGTCTTAAATTATGCGGAAACACTTTTTCCTTATCCACTCCTGCGCTCTCGCACAGCTTTTTCATATCATTCCATATATTTGAACGGTCGAGCGGTTTTCCGTTCTTCGTAATGAATACCGAGCCGCTTTTTATGTTTTCTTCCTTTATATATTTTTTAAGCATTTTGCAAAGCGTTTTCGGCAATATCACAACACGCATTTTGCCTTTCAGATTTATCCGCACGCTCCCTTTTTCCACGGCTTCCGCCGTGATATATTTATGCTCGCTCACTCGTATTCCCGTTGAACAAATCGACTGCATAAGATAATAAAGCCTTTTGTTTTTCTTCTTTTCGGCGGCGATTAAAAGCCTTTCATATTCCGCCTTTGTAAGCTCTTTGTCTGAAAACATCTGCCTTTGAAGCTTTATTGACTTCACGGTGCAGTCGAATTTTTTTATAAATTTGAGAAACACATTCAAAGAAGCAAGCATAGAATTAACACTTTTCGGCGCATACTTCCCCAAAATCTCCGTTTTATACGACAAAACGGCGGATTTGGTAATCTCACGATTGCCAATCCACCGCAAAAAAGCCGAAACATCACGCAGATATTTCGTTATTGTTTCATTCGATTTTTCTTCATTTATAAGGTAATCCCTAAATTGTGTTACATTTTCGCCCATGTGAGCATCACTCCCTTTTGCGTATAGTATACCACAATTCAGGTCGATTCTCACACCGATTTTTTATTTTTTTGAAATTTTTTTATTGTCAAAAATACCATACCTATGAGGTTTATCAGCTATGCTATAAAAAATTAGACCTTAAAAGTTTACGCTTCTAAGGTCTATTGGGGTATTAAATTTTTTAAAAACCGTTTTGCCCGGTGACATTTATTACTCCCACTCGGTGCGTTATAGCGTGATTTTAGTTGCTTCACCCGATTTTAAGCTAATTTTTCCGCTTTCTCCACTTAAAATCTTTTAATTATTTGGTCTTGTTTGTTATCTGTTATCAATTTGTTAGCATCTTTGTTGTAGTGGGGGTATAATGGAATGCATTACGCCCCCACTTATTTGTTTTACTTACTATAAGTGTCTCCACTACATTTAGGACATGGTGGCAATGTGTCTGTATTGTCATCAAGCACGACTACCTGTCCGCAATTAGTACAAGTATACTCACCCTTACCGGGCTTTTCTCCTGTTTTATACATATATTTCATCCTTTCTTCACCCTCTTGGTGGAAACGAATCATTTCCGTAAGAATCTTTTCCCCTAATCCTACCATCTCGACCATGAATAACAAGTTCAGATTTTTGATTTCTTGCTATTTCTCTTGCAGCGGCAATAGCCTCCGCTTGTGTATTGGTTTTCAATGTAGCTTTTTGATTTCCTGCACCAATAACCTGCCAACCTCCGTCAGTATGAGGAGTAACATGTTGATTTTTACCCATACAAGGCCTCCTTACTCTCTTGGTAAACAAAGGAGATTATCCTTGTTTGAACTGTTAGGAGAAGATTTCACATACTTCTCGTTGTTGACACTCGTTGCAGGAACAACATTAGGATATGGCCATATATCCACTTGTATGGTTCCAGGATTTTTCTTAAGGTGATCGTGTAATACTTCTTTTTTATAATATCCTGGGTTTGTACATCCTGTAACATATACAGAATCAATTTCTAATAGATTGTCTGACTTTCCACAACCTGACTTCATTTTTATTTTAGTAGCTCTCATAACTGCTACCTCCTTTGGATTGTTTAATATCTATGTAAAAACAATACAAAAGAACGTATGCAACAAAAATCACAACCTTTTAGCATATAATTTAGCTCAGAAACGTTGACAAATGTCAAAATACGTGATAAAATATTTACATCTGTACTGAAATAATGATATCAAGTATTGTTATTTCTGGAAAGCTTTATTGATGGTCCAAGCTCAATAAGGCTTTTTCTTTTGTAATTGTTGAATTATTAAATTGTTAATCGTCTTCAGAGAAAGAGTCTAACAAATCGTATAACGTATCTTCATTTTTTTCCTTTTTAGCTTTCTCTTCATCTTTTCTAATGCTGATTATTGCTTCCAACCTTTTAGCCATCTTTTGGTTAATTTCGTATGCAAGCTCTAATTCATCAAGTTTTCCGTCATCCGCTGTAGAAAGCAAAAGTTTCATCGCAAGCATGAATCTTGCTCTGGCTTCGTTAAAAGATAATGATTGAAGCATTTGTGCAAATTCGTCAACTTTGTTTCTTTTATTTTCCGAGGACTCTCTGACCTCTTTCTCTTTTTTTGCGGATTCTATCAACATATTTTTTCTAATATCATCAATATCCGGAAGTTCATAAAAGCACTCAGGTCCTATACCATAAAAAATAGATAATTTTTCGAGCTTAGAACTCGACGCTTTCATGGAACCCGTTTCCCACTGGGAGACTGTCGATCGATTTACGCCAGCAACCTTCGCTATTTCCTCTTGTGTAGCACCGTATATTTCGCGAATTTTCTTCATATTATTATAATTAGTCATAAGCTTCCCTCTTTCCACTAATCATTATACAACAAAACACAACGTTTGTCAATATTATTTTATGTTATTTTTAATGTTTTTTCTATGCCGCTGCATTCATATTTATCGTCTCAATAACCTTGCGAATCCCTGCCCATACAGAAAGATCTGTAAAGATTTCAACAACACTGCCTCTATCCGTAAACGGCGCATCCTGAAGTACGGATAAATCTTTCATCATTCCATTATGGACAATGTATTCTACTATTTGATTCACAAAATAAATTTGTTTTGAATCAAGATTTGCATTATTAAGGAATTCAGAAAACGCTTCTTTTGCGGCATTCATATCAAGACCGACAATCTCGCGAACAAACTCGCCAAGTGGTTTTTCACCGTATTCGGCGGTATATTCATCTTTTGTCCCGACTTCACTCCACAAAATTTTTTCAAGCTTTTCAATGTCATCCTTTGTAAGCGGCACATTACTCTTCAATTTTGCAATTACACTGTTATCCTGATGCTGTCTTACATAATACTCTGCTTTGGCTTTATAGTTTTTAAGGTCATCACTCTCAAGCTCGGATTCATTCCACTCTGTTGAAAGAATATCATCGCTGAAATTGGTATCATATCTTAAAACATTATGCGGAATATATTTCATCAAATTACGAAGAGACTCACGGATATGTTCAAAATCATTAATTCCGCAGTTATCAAGATAATCTGTATGCAAGATTTTATTGATAAGTTCAGACTTCGCCGATATTTCCGGAATGTTGGCAACGCTTGCAATACCGCTTACTTTTTTGAACAAATCACTCCTATGCCTTGCATAACCTTTCCCGGCAAGATATGCAAGCTCAATGCCGTACATAAGCGCATCAAAACGCACAGCACTTGCCTCGTCTTCATCCGGAATTATAAGGGGTGCAAGTTCCTCTTTGATAATCAGCGTATCTTCATATGTAAGCGATACATAATTTTCTTCGTTTGCATACAGTTCTACATATTTTAAATGTTGCTTTACCGCAAAATTATCTTTGTTGAGTTCTCGAACTTTTGTTACCATTTCGCCAACCAAACTCCTGCGGAAAGCAATTAACTCTTCCGTTTGATAAGCAATGTCCTGAAGCTTAAAAATAATTTGAGATTTCAGATTAAATATTGCCCCCTGAAGTGCCATCTGATTTGCCGTAGGTTTTCCGTTATTCATTCTGAAAAACTCAAAGTTTCCGCAAAAATCAAAAATGTAAAACCTGTTTTTATCCTCTCCGTCAAGCAATCCCGGGCAAAGTCTTGTTCCTCTGCCTATCATCTGCCAAAACTTTGCTTTACTCATAACTTTCTTAAAGAAAACAAGATTCAAAACCTCCGGCACATCAATACCGGTGTCCAGCATATCCACGGAAATGGCAATCTGCGGGAGCTTTTTAGGATCAGAAAATTCATCGATCAGGCTCTGCGCATAATTGATTTTATTGTCAATAACCTTTGCAAATCCATTAAGATGCGGATATTCGGAATTGAAAACCTCGAGTATTTTCTCGGCATGGAGATGATTTTTTGCAAATATTATGGTCTTTCCGATTTTTTCACCGTATTCGATTTTTATTCCGTCTGCCATGAGAATATTTAAAACCTGACGGATTGTATCACGGTTAAAAATCCATTCATTCAAAGCAGAGGAACTAATTCTTTCAGGAACTTCTCCATCTTCGTCCTCGAATAGATTTTCATATTCTTCTTTTTCTTCATCAGTTAACTCTTCATAGGTGATACCTTGCTCAATAAACTTAAGCTTTGATTCTACCGACATATAATCAACCAGATATCCGTCTTTAACCGCTTGGCTGAGTTCATATCCATAGGTAGGCACACCGCTTTCAAGTTCAAAAATCTCATAAGTATTCTTGTCGATTTCGTCTTTCGGCGTAGCGGTAAGACCAACAAGCGGTGCGTCAAAATAGTTAAATATATCCCTGTATTTGTTATAAATCGAACGGTGCGCCTCATCGCAGATTAAAAGATCGAAATGACCGCCTGTAAAAAGCTTGCCTTCATCGTCTTTTACTTCGTCTATACAATTATACATAGTCTGATAAGTTGAAAACACACAATGCGCCGCAAAATTTTCTTTCTCTTCACACAAGTTTGTAACTGATAAATCGGGAAGCAAATTTACAAATGCACGTTTTGCCTGAGTAACAAGCGAGGTTCTGTCAGCCAAAAACAGAATGTTTTTGACCCATCCATGCTCTAAAAGAACTTTGCAAAGTGCAATGACCGTTCTTGTTTTACCTGAACCAGTTGCCATAACAAGAAGTGCTTTTCTGCGGTTTTTCTCGTCAAACGCCTTGCATACCGCTTTGATAGCGCCCTCCTGATAATATCTGCCGGCGATATCTTTATCGACCCTCACATTCTTAAGGCTTGTCCTTGCCTTACGAAGATTGAAAAACTTTTCCAAATCACGCTTTGAATAAATTGCTGCAACTTTTCTTTCCGGGTACTGTCCGTCATCAATCCTTGTTTCAAATCCGTTCGTCAGGAAAATTACCGGGCGTCTGCCACACTGTTTTTCTATAATATCGGCATAAAGCTTTGCCTGTTGTCTGCCCTTTGACACATCAACACATGTGCGCTTTGCCTCAACAACGGCTAATGGCTTGTGTGTATCGTCATATAAAATATAGTCGGCATAACCAACCTCGGATTTATTCGGCATACCGGGCAGTTCAACCTCGTTAATCCAGTTTTTGCCCTCAACCCAGCCTGCCTCGGAAAGCATTGTATCAATATATATTTTTCGGGTTTTATATTCGGACAAATCGAGAGGCTTAGGAACATAAGTCTGCTGCTGCTCGGCACGGCGCGCGGTAAGCTCGTCTTTTAACGCCTTGTTTTCAGCGATTAGTTTCTCAAAATCAAGCTCATTTTGCTTGTCTGCAACATTTTCACCCAGATTTTCAAGAAGTGTTTTGTCAAAGGGGGTTATGATATCGTTATATTTTTCCGAGTAGCAACAAGCTACAAAATCCATAAATATGTAGAGATTTTCTATGCAAAGCTTTGCCTGATCAACCGTGATTTTATTGCCCGAATGTGCCGCGTCATTTCCGCATTTTCGTATATAGTTCATTCTGAAAAGAATGTCGTTGCCGGCAAGATCGCGAAAGTCCTCGGAATTTATAAGCGACACAAGCGTTGTCTCATAGGGCATTTCCAAATCTTTGTCAACCGAATACATCCACTTAACCGCAAATTCCATCGCTCTGCGGCAGTTTAAAACAGACGCAGCTATATCAATATTTAAAATCTTTTCAGCAGAAATAGCCGCATCACTGAATGCGGCAAATTTCGGCTCGGCTTTCAAGAAATCAAAGTTTGTCATTGTAATCCACCTTCAGTAGTCCGCTTCTTATTTAATGAATTTTTATGCTTTATATCAAGCACTAATTCAATAATATTAAATAGTTTTAAGCAATCCGTCTTGGTCGGTAACCTTTCGGCTCTTCCGTGCAACAACCAATGCCTGTTTAATTCTTTTGGCTCAATTTGATTGAAATCGAAAGTTTCTGTTAACATTCTTGACATCAGCCTGATTGTGTATTCTTCCAAATCGGTCTCATCATTATTATTGAAATATATTTTATACCTCTTTTTTAAACTTTCCTCTATGCTTTCCCATTTATATGTTTTTACAGTTTTAGAATCCACAGATACACCTTCAAATATGGGTAGCAAACCACATACACATGGATAATACAATTCCTTTTCAAAAGACATAAAACTTTGCTTGGTTTGTTCATATAGGTTGTAATTACCTATCTTTGTTAAAATATTTTCTTTCATAGACATATAAAACTTTTTATCGAGCATTTCGTATTGAATTTCAATAAAATCCATTTCTATTTGTTTATGCATTGCTGTTTGTCTTTCTTCCGAATTAAAATCGGGATTTTCCATAATGTTATCCATTATCCATTCATCATCATATTTTTTAAAAATGGTATCCAAAACATAACACATTTCTCCTCTTGTAATGCCTTTCGCAATCAAGAAGCAATTTCGTTGCATAATTCTTTTGGTTTGCTCTAAATCTTTTTTATTACACATAGTTATACTCTTCACCTCACCCAAAATATTTTTGCATTAGTGCTTTTTTTAATAATTCTAACATTTCAAGGCTTTGTTTAATTTCAAATTTTGATTTATCGACCTGTTCAACGAAGGCAGCAAATTGCTCTTGTAGTTCAAGCGGTGGAATAAGGACTTCAAGTTTCCTAATGTCGCCTAAAGAAATAAACTTTTGTGTTCCACCTCTAACATTGCTTAAAATAGCATCATCAAAATAATCCGACTGAAGTAAAGTTTGAACATAAACATTCAATACCTTTGAATTATTTTTGAATTTAATCAGTGCAACGTTCTTGATAGCGAAATTGGGTTCTATTTTAACAATTACAGGCTTTCCTACTGTACCAATCATAGGCATTATGATATCGCCAATATCAACCTTTGATCTCTCATTAATTTTATTGAAATCCACTTCGCAAATGAGAGAGCAGTCTGTCAAATCTATCCTTCCACCCGTTACATTTTTGGATGTAACCAGCGGATAACCTGTTTCGTAATATTTGGGGGAATCGTGTGTACCATCTCGAACATCACAAACCGTTCCAAGACTATCTTTTTCCCAACCGAAAGGATTAAGGATTATATCCCCAAACATCTCGATAAATCGGGATTTGACAAGCTCGTCCAATTTTTCAAGTTGTTGTTTTCGTTTAACAATTAAATCGGCAATCTTATCCAACATTTTTACTATTATGTTTTGTATTTTAGCATCATATATCGGAATATCAATCTCCTTCAACCATTTAAAATGCCTATTATATCCAGTATCGGGGATTTTAGCATTCAACAAAACATAGTATAAATACCTACAATTTAAGTAATCATTTTTAACTTTAAGGAGTTTCACACCGTCAGCACCAAAAAAACATGGTCTATCAACATATTTTATTACCCTTGTATGATCTCCGAATACAATAACAGGAGTGCCTGTAAAAAGCCCATCTTCTCGGTTTGTAAATCCCGCAATGTCATTTTGACTTTGATCAATAATTTGATATTTTCCACAAGCCAAATATTGACTAGTTTGTATCTTTGTTCCTTGTCTTGTAATATCCTCAAAAACATCTGAAAACTTCAGTTTTTCCACCTACATCACCCCCAATCTATTTTGTATCCTTCAAATATTTTTCCGTTTCTTTATCGAAATCCGATTCGATTTTTTGAGTTTTATTAAAAATATCATATTCCGCAAAGGCTTTTTTCTCTGCATCTTTACGCGAAATTTTTCCCTTATCGGGCAAAATCTCATAACGGCGGAAAGCCAAAAATTCATTTATACTGTCTGCAAATTCCTGCATAGTAAAAGTGTTTTCGCGTTCAGTCAAATCTTCGATATAATCAAAATATCCGCTGACGGTACGCTCCAATCGGCGAATTTGTTCTTCGTTCAAATAATTCTTTGCAACTTTAACATCGGACTTTAAAATTCTGCCGTCGGGGGAATTTTTCCATGTTGTCAGCCCCATATTTTCCTTTTTGTGATCGGCATGCGAATACACAATTTCCGCACCCGTTTGACCTGCAATCGCATAGTGAAATTTATTTTGCACCATTGCATAAAAATCCTTTGTTGTGGGTGCATTTTTATCGTAATCAATACTGCATTCTGCATAAATATCGGTAATCTGCTGCCAAATACGGCGCTCGCTCGCACGGATAGAACGAATGCGTTCAAGCAGTTCTTTAAAATAATCTTTTCCGAAAGCGGTTTTCCCTTGCTTTAATCTCTCGTCATCAATGGCAAAACCCTTTATCATATATTCTTTTAAAACACTTGTTGCCCATTTTCTGAAATGCGTTGCTCGAATGGAATCTACACGGTATCCAACGGAAATTATTGCATCAAGGTTGTAATAGTTTGTTGGAGAAAGCTGTTCTTTGTCGGGAATTGCACCATGTTTTGTGGGTATTGCAATTTTTGCAACAACCACATTTTCATCTAACTCACCACTTTCAAAAATATTTTTTAAGTGTCGGCTTATACCGGATTTATCGATTTCAAACAATTCCGCCATAGCCTTTTGAGTCAGCCAAATAGTTTCATCTTTAATCAATGCGTCAACAGATATATCCTCTTGTTCCGCCTTATACAGTAAAAATCTAAATTCCTCATTCATCAAGCATTCCCTCCAATTCGGCAAGACCTTTTTGAATTTCGTTCTCCATATCTTTCAGTTCTTTTATAATTTCTGCCGTGGGAGGATATTCAACAGGTACATATTCAACCTCTTTATATTTATTGATAGACAGGTCATAATCGTTATCAACAATATCCTGCTTGTCCACAAGAAAGGACTGCTCGGTTTTTGCTCTGTCTGCTTCCTTATCAAGGTTATGAAATCTTTCGATAATATCGGGAATATCATTTTCCGCAGTGGGCGTTCTTTTATCGTCAAGCGAGAATCCGTCCGCTTTCATATCATAAAACCAAACCTTATCTGTTCCACCGTGCCCTGTTTTTGTAAATATAAGTACAGCGGTAGAAACACCGGCATAGGGCTTAAACACGCCAGACGGCATAGAAACAACAGCCTCAAGGCGGTTATTTTCAATAATCTCTTTACGGATTGCCTTGTGTGCGGCTGATGAGCCAAACAACACACCGTCAGGAACGATGCAGGCACATCTTCCGCCCGTTTTCAGCATACGCAAAAACAGTGCAAGAAACAAAAGCTCGGTCTTCTTAGTTTTGCACATTTTCAATAAATCTGCGGATACTATATCGTAATCAAGGCTGCCCTTAAACGGCGGATTTGCAAGAATAAGAGAATACTTTTCCCTGTCTGTATTCTGGTCGGAAAGGCTGTCACGATACTCGATAAACGGACTGTCAATTCCGTGCGTCATCATGTTCATAGCGCCGATACGCAGCATCGTTCTGTCCATATCGTAGCCGTAGAACATAGAGTTCATATAATGGTCTTTTTTCTGCTTGTTAAAGAAAATTTTTTCCTTATAATTTTCTTTTAAGTATTCACCAGCAGACACCAAAAATCCGCTTGTTCCGCACGCAGGGTCGCAGATAACATCGTCCGGCTTTGGCTGCATCATAGCAACCATCATTTTGATGATATGTCTTGGGGTCCTGAACTGACCGTTCAAGCCTGACTGAGCAATCTTGTTGAGAAGGTACTCATAAACATCGCCGCGCACATCGGTATCGTCCGACTTTTTCATCAGTTCATAGATATCATCAAGGCTTGTTACCACTTTATCAAGCAGCAATGGTGTTGGCAGCTTAAAAATTGCATCATCCATATATTTGGAATATGCACTGTCTTTATCTGCGTGAAGGTTCTTGATAAACGGAAATACCCATTCCTGCATAATTGTATACATTCTACCTGCAGGAAAATCACGGAAAGTTGACCATTTTAATTGTCGACCGTCAATGCTGCGTTCTCCGATTGTAACTTCATCTGCAAATATGCTTTTATGTGGAAGACCGAGCATGGCGCTTTCCTTTGCTCTTAAATTATCCGTATCGTCAAGGTCGTGAATAAACATAAGATATGTAATCTGCTCGATTACATCAAGGGGATTAACCAATCCACCTGAGGCGAATACATCCCAAAGACTGTCTATTTTATTTTTAAGTTCACCTGTAATCATCCGCTATTCGTCCTCTCTGTTCCAAGTATAGGAAGTATACCTTCCTCCACTGATTTTAATAATTTTATGCTTTTTTAATAAATCCGCCAATGTTCTTTGCACCGTTGTTTCACTTATATCAGGGCATTCGTCCAAAATATCCCGCTTCGTTACTTTTCCAAGTGTATTTTCGATTATTTTTGCAACTCTTTCAGGTTTGGAAAGCTTGCTTTCAATCATAATCTGTACACGAGATGCAAACTCTCTATACGCCGCCAGAATAACAGAAAGCATATATTTTACAAACGGAGCATAATCGTTATTATTTTCGTGCCATCCAAACGAACTTTTTTGTAATGCGTTATAATAGCTATCTTTTGTTGTTTCAATCATTTTTTCAATACTGATATACTTTCCTACAATATACCCGCTGCGATAAAGTAATAAAAGTGTAAGAAGTCTTGACATTCTTCCGTTTCCATCATTAAATGGATGTATACACAAAAAATCAAGTATAAACATCGAGATTGCAAGAAGCGGATTAATTGCTTCTAATGCAATAGCCTCGTTAAACGCCGAGCAAATATTTTCCATACTCTCAGGAACTTCCCATGCTTCTATTGGCTGGAATCGAACAAACTTATTGCCTTCCAAATCCTCTTCAGCTATAATATTGTCCATATTCTTGTATTGCCCACCATAGGTTACGGCATTAAATCTGTATAAATCTCTGTGAAGCTGCAAAATAATATTAGGCTTAAGTGGAATGCCATCATGGTTAGAGTGAATTGTGTTCAAAACATCCCTGTATCCTGCAATTTCTTCCTCAGCTCTGTTTTTCGGATTGGTTTTCGCCAAAGCTAGCTTCTTAATTCTTTCGTCAGATGTATATATACCCTCAATTTTATTAGAAGCTTCGGTGCTCTGTATTTTAGCAATTTCAACAAGCCCGGTAAGTGCATCAGCACTGGATTCAATAAATAAATTTTGTTTCCCTTTGTATTCGTGAATTTGTGTAAGCATAGATACAATTTCAGGTGTTAAAAATTGCTCCCATTTATTTTTATAATTATATATTCTCATAATATCACCTTTTAATTTAGTCATTTACTCATATTATGACACAATTATATTATAATATGTAATTTTGTATTTGTCAAGTATACTTAGTCATTTTCCCTAAAATTGACGAAATTAAATTTGTTCAAAGAAGCACCTCCATATACCTTCTTACTTTTTCTTCAACCCGAGCCAATTTTGAAAATTCCATAAGCTGAATCAGGTTTTTATCCTTATACTTTGCATATTTTTTATATGCATCTATTATAATTTGAATATCTATACAATATCGCTCCTGCAATATATCACACAGCGTATGCTCAATGCAATATGCGTTTACTTCATTTCCGGAAGGAGTTTTAACGCTTATTATCCCCTGTTCGTATAGTTCTTTTTTTACTCTATGCGCCATAATCTCATTTTTTACTGCGGAAGTATTATATGACGCCGGAAAAGTCATATCAAACTTAACTGGTGTTCTGTCTGTAAATCCCAATAAATACAACGCCGTACCATTTGAAAAAACACCTTTTTTAAGCCTTGTCTGCAAATTATAGAACTCATCATCTAATTTTGAGGGCAGAACATAAACCCCTCTTGCAGAATGGTCTAACAATCCTTTATCAACCATATTACGCAAGATTGCGCGGTGTATCTTAATTTTATTAACTTGTTCGGTAGTTATTGTGCCGCCGTTTGCTTCGGCTGCTTTTAAAATTCTCTCTGAACTTGTCATATAATCCTCCAAACAACTTTTATGCCTATTATTATATATTAAATAGGCATAAAAGTCAATATGGTTCAGAAAATTTATTAAGTTTCGACTATATTTTTTTGGATATAAACAATTCTATCGCATAATTTGATTTTTATTTCTATATTTATTCTGCCGCTCAGCTTCTCCTTCAAGTTCAAGTACCCTATTATAACGAATTTGAATACGCTCTGCATCTTCCAATATATTATTGCACATTCGGAGTTTTGATCTAAGTTCTTTTAATTCGGTGTTTATATCAGAAATTTCATCTTCAGAGTCAAGCTTACTATATAACCTCGTCCGTTTTAATGTCAATTCTGCAATTTTATCCGCTGTGTTTTGTTTCATTGCGTTAAGCTGACCGGTAGTTTCAATATCATTATCAATCAGAAAATGAAACTGCTTTTGATAACGGTCAAATTTTATTATCTCCTCACGCATATAAAAAGATATTCTCTTAGGTGTTTCCTTTTTGCGTATCTTTCCGAACAAATACAGATAATGAAAATACAATGCTTTAAATCCGTGTAGCTTTGTTGGCTCGTATTTATTAAGCCATGTATTGTAATCAGGCGTAGGCTTATCCAATGTCCTTATGCCATTCCTTGCCATAGCAATACGCCTTTGTATTGATTCCTCGCTGCAATCTTCACCAAGAGATTTCAGACGAATATACCTTTGAGAATAGGCAGGCTTTAACGCAACATACTTTACATCACGCTTAACTTCATATCCTCGCTGTTTCAGTATTCTCCAAAAATCCTTGTAAGTGTAGGAAGCCTTGATAATTTCATCAAGCTCGTCTTTTATCTGTCCCCTTATGGTTGGTCTGCTTTCATGCTCGGCTTTCCATTCTGCATAGTTTTTACCCTTACCCGGATTTTCAATTACAGACAAGCCATATTCTGCACAGATTTTATCCGACTCCGCTCGCATAATCCAATACGCCTTGCTGCCGCCTCTGAATTTCTTCCCATCAACAAAGGAAACGGAGTTCAGGCAAAAATGATTGTGAATATGTTCGTGGTCAAGGTGTGTTGTAACAAGCACTTGGAATCTATCGCCCCACAGACGCTCCGCAAGCTTAACACCGATTTCATGTGCCATATCGGGAGTAACCTCGCCCGGCAAAAAGCTCTGATAGCCGTGATAGGCTAAAATTTTATCTGTCTTTCCGAATTGCAACTTTGTCATAACCATCTGATCACGGGCAATGTTCGGGGATAAATTTATCCCCGAAACATAAACCTTATTATGCGTTTTTGCTCCGTCCTCAGCATAATCTATTACATCCGTTAAGGCTTGAAGCTCCGTATCTGTATATCTGCTGCCGTCTGTCTTTTCCGGATTGGTAACATAATTTATCACGCTGTCCAGACGACCTTTTATAGACCAAATTCTTGTAGCAGCCATTTATCATCCCTCCTTTCGGGCACAAAGACCACCTTACTTATTTCCGTGATAAATTTGTTTAACTTATAAGCATTTTCCACGTATGCCTTTGCATTGATAAAGCCTTTTGAGTTTGCCACCTTTGCAATCTGATTTAGACTGTTTCCGATAGCGTTTAATTCTTTCATAATACCGTAAAAATCAGCTGACGGTTTTTCCTTCGGTTGTGTTCCCATAATCAGCATCCGCAGATATACTTCTCTGGGGACACCAACTTTTTCAGACGATTGTTTCAAAGTCTGACATTCATCATCACTGAGCCGAAGCATCATTCTGTTGTTTCTCGCTCGCATGAAAATTCTCCTTTCTGCATTGGGGTATTAGGGGGAACGCCACTAAAATGGAGAATTTGGGCATCCAAATGCTATGCTTGTTAGAAGATTAAGTTCCTACTTTATACATAAATCAGTTCGTGATTTATAACCTCCATTGCAGAGGCTTTGGCATTGTTCATATGTCTCACCCATTCCATTTGTTGTGCCTCCTTGTCGGGAGCAGTTTGTTCCGCCGCTTTTATAAATTGATTTAAAATCTCCTGTGCCTGCACATCAATTTCATGCAGATGTTCATTCAAGTTCCCGGTTATCATAAGATAGCTGTAGAAGCATTTTCTTTCGCTTTTAATATACTGCAATCTCATTCTGCCGTATTTGCCAATTTCATATTGATTTTGCGGTACAGACAAATTAGGAATATAATAATCTCCGCAGCGAACATACTCAATTCCGTTTTCAATAAATTTTTCTTTCATGGTTCAGTCCTCTCATTCTTAGTAATTTTACGGGAATGTGCCACATTCCCGTTCAGGTGGTTAAAAGGGAATCAATATCTGAAATCTCTGTGCATACCCACAGCATCAAGATACTTCTGCCTTGCTTGTTCTTTTGCTTCAGCAGTATCAGCTGTTTTATATTCGGTGTAATAACTCCGCTTTGAAATAGCATCAAGCTTTTGGTCAATGCCCTTTTTAATGTCCCGGTAAAGCTCACACAACTCATCGTCATCAAGCTCAAATTCCTCACCGTAAAAATATTTGAGCATTTTTACAAATAACTCTTGCGTGATTTGTATTTTCTTCATATCACATCATATCCTTTCAAGGTGGCAAGATGCCCTATTGTATAGAAAGGGGCATCTTGCCATCTTACTTTAGTCTAAGCTCCAATACCATTGGTTGTTCAACCGTTTAGATTTCACATTCAATGCTTCCTTTGCATTTCGCAAGGTCTTTTCGGCTATGCCCTTTTTCTCTGCAAGTTCCATTATCTCCGTCTGCGGCATTTGACCATCAGCAATCAATTTTTCAAGAAAATCCATAGCCGCTTGCTTCTTTGAGCCTTTTGCTGTTCCGGAAAGCAAATCATCAGCAGTAACATCATATTCACCGATCCATTCAAAACCGTTTTCCTCACTCAATCGGAATGCAACTGCCTTTGCTTCGGGTGCAAGTGAGCTTTTTGTCTGACATACAACTCTGATTTCAGGCTCATCCTTAATTCTGCCAACAATCAGCACACTTCTTGCCGCTGCCTGAAAATCGATAGAGCCTAACCCTCTGTATGCTGATTTTCCCACGCTGCATTTGTTCATATGACCTATGAGAATTATTGCACACTTATACTTTTCAGCAAGTTCAGCAATATGTTTCATAACAGGTCTGATTTCATTAGCTCTGTGCATATCTACATCAGCACCCAAAAAACCTTGAATCGGATCCAACACAACAAGTTTTGCATTAGTTTCAATAATTGCCTGTTCAAGCCTTACATCACGCATTGTAAGCGGCGTATCTTTGTCATCAATTACAAGCACTTTAGAGCAATCTGCATTTGCAGCTAACAACCGAGGTTTTATTGTGTCGGCTAATCCGTCCTCTGCCGTTTGGTATATAACATTTATCGGCAGGCTTTCATCTTCATCAATTATACTTTCGCCTTTGGTGAGCCGTGCAATAATTTGAAGCACAAGCGTTGTTTTTCCCTCACCGGGATCGCCTTGTATAATTGTCACTTTTCCGTATGGAATAAATGGATACCAGAGCCAGCATATAGGCTCAACTTCAACATCACGCATATTTATTAGTTTTAAATTGCTCATTTTTTGTCACCTCCTATTGCAAATTTGCCGGAGGTGTGGTAAAATATCTTTGTTGTGAAGGTGTTTTACCACACTTTCCGAGTCCTTTTGTATTTGCCGATACATCAGGACTTTTCTTTTTCTGCCAACCCGTTGTAGGTTTGCGCCGTAATCTGAATTATATTGAGTAAGTCACTGTCAATATCCGCACTGTTGTTTATCCGCTTTAACTCTGCCAAAATTTCTGCCATTTGGTTCCTTAAAGCCTTGTAAACTCTTGTGTTTGGCTGAACTATCACATCACGCTCCGACAGGCGTTTTATTATGTAGTCCTGTTTTGTAAGTCCTGACAGTTTTACTCTGACATTCAAGTCATCTCGTTCCTGCGGTGACATTCTAAACGATATTATCACATTGCGCCACCGACCTTTGTTATCAAGCGATTTATCCATTATCCTCACCCCTTTCCTCGTTCAGTTTATTAGCCATATCAAGCTGTGTCGACGGGAACATATGAGCGTAATTATATGTAATGTCAATACTTTCATGCCCTACTCGATTAGCTATTGCAACAGCCGAAAATCCCAAGTCTATCAGAAGGCTTATATGACTATGCCTAAGTGCGTGTATGCGGATTTAATAATTACTATAAGACTATGATAGAAATATTGTAGTCTTTTTTTATTATCAAATTGAAAAAGGAAAGGATTTTCATTATGAGTAGAAAAAGTAAAGTTATGAAACTAGCGTCAGACAAAATTAATAAGAATGATTATTTAAAAGTTGCAGGATATGTTAGATTATCGGTTGTTAAAGATGACGTCTTTAGTAATTCAATAGAAAATCAATCAAACATTATCAAAGAATATATCAGTAATCATTCTTATTTAAAACTCCATAAAATTTATGTTGATAAAAATGTATCTGGCAGTACCTTCGACAGAAAAGGATTTAATGAGATATTAGATGATATAAATAATGGTGAGATTAACTGTGTAATTGTAAAAGATTTATCACGTCTTGGTAGAGATTCTATATCAGTTGGATACTATATTCAACAGTTTTTCCCTATTAATGGGGTTCGTTTTATATCTATAGATGATAAATTCGACACTATTAACGGAATAACTAATATAGATGACTCATCAAAACCGGTTTCTAAAATACCAATAATAACAATTATTGATGAATACTATTCAAGAGATATTAGTAAAAAGGTTCAATCGACAATTGATGCCAACATAAAAGCAGGAAGATTTGTTGCTCCACGTGCCCCATTTGGTTATATGAAATCAGAGAATGATTGTCACAAACTCATTATCGATGAGAACGCAGCATCTGTAGTACGAGAGATATTCCAACTTGCATACAATAAATATGGTCTTAATAAGATAGTAAAATATTTAAATCAAAAGGAATATCTCACACCTATAAATTATGCAATATCAAATGGTTTAAAAGGTGATTATGAACGTGGTAACGGATTATGGAATACACGCACTGTAAAAAATATTTTAACAAATAAAGTGTACATCGGCGATTTAGAACAGGGAAAGGAAAAATATCTTGTAAAAAATACGCACGAAGCGATTATAGACAGAGATATATTTAACAGTATTCAAAATATCTTTCATAACAATCAGAAATCAAATATGCAAATGCACCAACCTTCATCTGATAATATTTTTAAGGGTAAAGTGGTTTGCAGTGATTGCGGTGCAAAAATGCAACGACGTAAACGTACAAATAAAAAAGAAGAGTATTATTACTTCTCTTGTATTGCAAATAGCAGAAATGGTATGGACGAGTGTAACGGTATGTATATAAAAGAGAGCAATATTTATAATGCTATAGATAATGCCGTTAAAGACTTTATGGCGAATAATAAATATCAAGATCTTATAAATGGTCAGAAAGATGTTATACAAAAAATAAAATACTTAAAAAATCAGTTTACCGCTGTGGATGATGTAAAACATAATTACGAAGAGTACATTACTGGAAAAATTAGTGATTCAGAATATAAATCGTTAAATACAAGAAAGAACGCCATCAAAAATGATATCCACAAATTTGAAACCGAATTAGCAAAGGTTATTGATAAAATTAAAGCGTATGAAGTTTTTGAATCTTTTTCATATGAAAATATAGTTAATCTATATGTAAATAAAATAATAGTTTGTTCGAACAAAAGTGCTGAAGTAATGTTCAATGAAAAAATTTCCTAATGTGACATATTGTCTGTTTACTTATTGTATGCAATCATATATAATATATTATGAGGTGTTGTATGCTATGGATATAGTTAAAGTATTTGCACAAAATATGCGAAAATATAGGCTTGAAAAGCATCTATCTCAAGAGGCTTTAGCTGAAAAGGCAGGGTTGCATAGAACATATATAAGCGCAATAGAATGTGGAAGGCGAAGCATTGCTTTAGAAAATGTACAGAGAATTGCTGATGCGCTAAATATTAATACTTATTTACTTTTTGTTGATAAAAAATTGTGTAGTAGGAGGGACGATGATGAATCGAAGTAATTATTTCAACTATATAGAACAAGAATTAAACACATTGTCCTACCGTATAAAAATTCGAGGTAAAATCAATCTTTTAGACTTAAACATATATTCAGAAACCTTTTTTGCTGAGCTTGTAAGTCGACTACTAAAATATAACTTAAAAAATATTAATGTTATAAAGCAAAATACAGAAGGAATAGATTTAATTGATAAAGAAAACAAAATTATTGCTCAAGTCTCTTCGACTTGTACAAAACAAAAAATCGAAAGCTCTTTGGCAAAAAAAATCTTTACAGACTATCCTAATTATCAGTTTAAGTTTATTGCCATTGCGGGCGATGCGGATAAATTGAGAACTAATAATTTCGAGAATCCATATAATGCAATTTTCTCACCTGATAATGATATATATGATATTAAATCCTTGTTAAATCTGGTGCTAAATTTACCGCTAAAAGAACAACGAGAATTATATGGGTTTATTAGAGATGAACTCGGAAAGAATATTGATATGGTTAAGGTTGATACAAATTTGGCTTCCATTATAAATATTCTATCACAAGAAGACTTATCTATGGTTGCGGACTCTCCAGAAATTAATCCATTTGAGATAATGAGAAAGATTGAATTTAATGACCTGCTCTCTGTACAACCTACCATAGATGATTATAAGGTTTATTACAGCAAATTAGATGAGAAGTACAACGAGTTTGACAAGCAGGGAGCAAACAAAAGCCTCTCTGTCTTGTCTATCATAAAAAAACAGTATAATAAACTGATAGTAAATACAAAAGATCCATGTGAAATTTTCTATGCTATTATTGATAATGTGGTTGAATTGATAAAAAGCAGTAAAAATTACATAGAAATTCCATATGATGAATTAGATATGTGTGTATCAATTCTTGTCGTTGATGCATTTATTCGTTGTAAGATATTTAAAAATCCGGAGGACTATAATTATGTTGTTACCAGATAATATTCATCCAGAATTAAGTATATATTATAATGGTGCATTAGTCCTTAGCGAACTGCAAAAACAAAACAAGCAGTCCGTTATAAATCTATATCAAAAAATAAGAACCACCTGTAATATGTCATTTTCTACTTTCATATTATGCCTTGACTGGTTGTATTTAATTGAAGTTGCACAAATTAACGAAGGAGGGTATGTTGAACTATGTTTATAAAAAGGCTTATAATATCGAGTCCCACAGAAGTTATTCGTGATATAGAATTTAGTTCTGGACTCAACTTAATTATTGATGATACCCCCATGACTGATTCAAAATCAACAGGAAATAATGTTGGAAAAACAACCGTTCTGAAACTTATCGATTTTTGTTTGGGGGCAAAAGCGAATATTATTTATACAGACACCGAGAATAAAAAAGAGGTTTACGATGTAGTTAAAGACTTTTTGATTGACAAAGAAATTAAAATTACACTTATTTTAACTGAAAACTTTAATGATCCTGAAGCGAAACAGTTAGAAATTCAACGAAACTTTTTATCACATAAAAAAGCAGTTAGAAAAATAAATGGGAAAACTGTTCTTGATAAAGAGTTCGAAAATGAGTTAGAGCGATGCATAATGCCTGGAAAAGAAGCAGAAAAACCCACTTTTAGGCAGATTATATCTCATAATATTAGATATAAAGATGAAAACATTAATAACACTCTGAAAACACTTGATAAATTCACCACAGACATAGAGTATGAAAGCTTATATCTTTACCTTTTAGGATGTACGTTTAATGAAGGAGCTAAGAAGCAGACTCTTATTGCCCAAATAAATCAAGAAGAAACTTTTAGAGAGCGGTTGGAAAAGAAGCAAACAAAAACCACTTATGAAATAGCATTGGCACTAGTAGATGATGAAATAGAGGCTCTTAATGAAAAAAAATCTTCGTTTAATCTTAATGAAACATTAGAACAAGATTTAGATCTTCTGAACTCTACTAAGTATAAGATTAACCAGATAAGCTCGCAAATTAGTAAATTAGAAATTCGCAAAAATCTAATAGAAGAATCAGTGGTTGAATTAGAACAAAGTATTTCTCACATTGACTTGCAACAGCTAAAATTGCTCTATAACGAAGTAACTGCAAATATTTCCGGTATTCATAAAACATTTGAGGATTTAGTCGCTTATCATAACAATATGGTAATCGAAAAAGTAAAATATATTTCTCAAGATTTACCTGAAATTTCGCAAAAAATTAAAGCTTTTCGTGAAGAATTAGCTAGGTTTTTGAAAGAGGAAAAAGAGTTAACTAAGAAAGTGGCAAAAGGTGATTCTTTTGAGGAATTAGAAAAGATTATATTTGAGCTGAATGAGAAATATAGAGTTAAAGGTGAATACGAAAGTATTATATCCCAACTGAATGAGGTAGAAGAAAATATCAACGAGCTAAACAATAAGATTGTAAGTATTGACAATTATCTCTTTTCGGGGGATTTTGAAACACTTTTAAAAGAACAAGTAAAAAAATTCAATAAATTCTTCTCTAGTATTTCGCAAGAATTGTATGGAGAAAAATATGCTCTTACTTTTAAAAAAATGACAAACAAAAAAGGTCAGCAATTCTATAAATTCAATGCCTTTAATGCGAATATGAGTTCTGGTAAAAAGCAAGGTGAAATATTATGTTTTGACTTGGCTTATCTCCTCTTTGCTGATGAGGAACAACTTCCATGTTTACATTTTTTGTTGAACGACAAAAAGGAACTTATGCACGATAATCAGTTGATAAAAGTTGCTGAATTTGTCCAATCTCAAAACATACAATTAGTAATTTCAATTCTAAAAGACAAATTACCAACCGCTGTACTTGATAAAGCTCATATTGCTGTTGAACTTTCTCAAAAAAACAAACTATTTAAAATTGAAAATGATATTTAACTATATCAAAGGAGTTGGCTTATGCTGACTCCTGTATTATAATGAGCTTTTTAGTTTTAGCTTGACATACGGGTGGCGAATGGAGTGTATGGGAATACGCTTTACGCCTGCGGCTTTTGTACCTCTGTCCATCTCATGGTGCAAATAGCTTTTGCTGATTGGGAATATCCTGTCACTGTCCGTCACACCATAAAGGCTGTCAATATACTCTTTCATTTCCTCGCACAAGAAATCGGGCATATTGATTACTCTGTTGCTTTTCTCAGTTTTGGGACTTGTTATAATATCCTTTTTGCCAATTCGCTGATATGATTTGTTGATTGTAACCGTTTTTCTTTCAAAATCAAAGTCTGAAGATGTCAATGCAAGCAATTCTCCCAGTCTTATGCCCGTCCAATACAACATTTCAAATGCATAGAACGAAATCGGCTTATCAAGCATCTCATCAATGAATTTTATGTATTCATCTTTAGTCCAAAACTCTTTTTCCTTGTTCTTGGCTTTACCCATATTTCCGGCTTTTGCAGCAGGATTTTCAGATAGTCCGTAAAACTTTACAGCATGATTAAATATTGTGCTTAATTGATTGTGCAAGGTTTTAAGATATACAGGCGAATATGGCTTTCCATGTTCATCACGGTAATTCATCATTTCATTTTGCCACGCAATAATATCCTTAGGTTTGATGTCTGACATTCGCTTTTTTCCAAAATAGGGAATCAGTTTTTTATCAATAATAGAATTTTTTGTTTCCCATGTTGTTTCTTTGATTCTTGCTCCGATGTCTTCACGATATAGTCCTACAAAGCTCTCAAAAGTCATATCTATATCGGATTTTGCCTTACGCAGTTGCTCTCGCTCCCAACATTGAGCTTCTCGCTTTGTGTTGAAACCACGTTTTTGTGTTTGTTTACGCTCGCCTGTCCAATCAGTAAAACGATAAACGGCTCTCCATTTGTCACCATCTTTATAAACTGCCATTTTCACTACTCCTTTCTGCCTGTGGCTTATAATTTACTTTCTCGAAAAAGTACTGCTTGCTTACTCTGCCGGCAATGGTGCGAAATCCTTGCCGCTGCAGCTCGGAATTCATTTCCTTGATAACCTTGTAAGCATATGACTTTGATACTCCGAGTATCTGCTGTACTTCATCAGCTCTCAAAAACAAATTCCCCATGTTTTCACTCCTAACTATTGTTTTTTTATCATTTTGCGTGAATATAATACAATAAATGCTTTTGTGTTCGCATTAACTCAACGCAATTTGATAATGCATAACCATTATATCCTACTTTTAAGATAATGTCAAGCGTTTTTTTGAAAATTTATTATCTTTTTTATTTCTTATAGTTGACTAACTCAAACCAATATGTTATAATAGGTGTATAATCTATACACCTATTTCAAGGTTCTGTCAAGTAATAAAGGTGGAGATTTTTGAAAAAATACTACCTGATACTTGACAGGTTCTTATAATAGGTAGTAGAACAATACGATTGGAGATATATTATGGCTATCGGAGAACGAATACGGTTTTTAAGGAATCTGCACGGTGCTACGCAAAAATGGCTTGGCATTAAACTCGGTTTTAGCGAAAAGACAGCCGAAACTCGTGTAGGTCAATACGAAATAGGTGTCAGAACGCCAAAAGATGATATGATAAAGGATATTGCAAAAATATTTGGTGTGTCACCGCAGGCAATTAAATTGCCAGACATCGACAACTATGACGCTTTGTTGCACACCCTGTTTGCAATAGAAGATATATATGGGTTGACAATAAATATACTTGATGATGAGTTTTGTCTTACGCTCAATAGAGATAACCCGTCTTATTTTCCTATGTACGATATGCTTCGTGCATGGAATAAGGTTGCTCGCAAATATAGAAACGGCGAGATAACAAAAGAGGAATACGATAATTGGAGATATAATTATCCGGAAAGTAGTGTAATGAATAAGGAGAAATAAAATGAAGAAATCCGACATTTTTTGGCAAACATATTTGAATCTTGAAAAGGAAGCAATAGAAGTATCTAGGTACATTTTCTTCACTGATGAAATCCTAATGAATAGTGGCGGAAACGTTGTTCCTCAATCGTGCAATTCTCAACTAGAAACTTTCTCACCCCACATATCAGATTTATTAGTTCGTTGTTGTGTTCAAATTGAAGCATTATCTAAAGAGCTATATTTTGATAATGGTGGTACGAAACCCAGAGGAGATAATAGTATTTTTTTTGATGAAGATTGTTTAAAACTCATTGATATAAAATGGCAGACACATAACAAAGAAGTTCTTGTTGTCGCTCCTTTTTTTAATTTCACCAAAGATGAAAATAGGATTCTTAAACCATTAAAAGAAGCGCACAAAAGACAAGGAACTTATTGGGAAAGAGCTTATCAAGCGGTTAAACATGATAGATACTCATCTATGCAGAAAGGTACTGTCAAAGCCTTTATTCATGCTTTAGCTGCACTCTATCTACTTAATCTCTATTACCGAAATGATTCATGGGTAACTAAATATCAAGATATCGCCAATCTCGATTACAGTATGGGTTCAGCAATTTTCTCTGTCAAAGCTCCTGTATCCAACCAACCATGGTATGGTAATATGCCTACAAATTCCGAAAGTCCTTTTGTTGTTGCATATAACGATCAAGATTATCAGCATATAGTAGCAATACAACGACAAGAGGAGCAAGCTCTTAATGATTATTGGTCAAAACAACCAGAACTTCAGGAACCGGCATTTTTGACACAATTGCAAGCAGCTATTGAAAGAGAAAAAAAAGACCCAAAACAACGAGTGATGCATGTCTGGGAATTAGCCAAATATCGCTTAAATAAAAAATTTCCGTCTACACTTTCATTTAATGAAAGAAAAACTTTGTTAATAAATAGCGATGAATGGAAGACATGGCATCGCACACATAACAACGAACATCAAAATTTTGAACTTACTGAAGAAAATATTCAAAAAGAGATTGATGCCATCGGTACACACATAGGTATTCAAATAATGGGCAGATATCAAAAACTTGAATGGGTTCAAATGGCTCTAAATCACGAAATTTGTAAAGTGTATATCCCGCAATAACACAACAAAAATAGAGCTAACTGACATCAAAATCAGTTAGCTCTTACTTTTATAAATAATTTAATGTTGCCAATCCGTTGCCAAATTGTACTCACAAGTGCCGAAAACGGCGTGGTTAAGCCATTTGCTGGGTGTGATACCTCATTCCCACTCGATTGTGCCGGGGGGTTTGGATGTTATGTCGTAGACGATGCGGTTGATGTGGCTGACTTCGTTTACGATGCGGTTGGAGACTTTTTCCAAAACGTCGTATGGGATACGAGCCCAATCTGCCGTCATGAAGTCGGAGGTTGTTACGCCTCTTAGGGCGAGCGTATAGTCATACGTTCTTTCGTCGCCCATTACGCCTACGGAGCGCATATCTGTAAGCACTGCGAAATACTGATTTATGCTGCGGTCAAGTCCGCACTGTGCGATTTCTTCGCGGAATATTGCGTCAGCGTCCTTAAGTATTTCAAGTCTTTCGTCTGTTATATCGCCGATAATTCTTATTGCAAGACCGGGGCCGGGGAACGGCTGTCTGAAAACAAGAAATTCGGGAAGTCCGAGCTCAAGCCCCGCTTTTCTCACTTCGTCCTTAAAAAGATTGCGAAGCGGTTCAATTATTTCCTTAAAATCTATGCAGTCGGGCAAAGCGCCTACGTTATGATGACTTTTTATAACGGCGGCATCGCCTGCGCCGCTTTCGATGACATCAGGATAGATAGTACCCTGCGCCAAAAAGTCAACCTTACCGATTTTTTTCGCTTCTTCCTCAAACACACGGATAAATTCTTCACCGATTATTTTTCTTTTCGCTTCGGGTTCCGTTACACCCTTTAATTTCTCCAAAAACCTATCCTTGGCATTTACTCGGATTATATTCATATCAAAACGGCTTTTAAAAGTTGTTTCAACTTCGTCTCCCTCGTTTTTACGAAGCAGACCGTGGTCAACGAAAATACAAGTAAGTTGATTTCCTATTGCTTTCGACAAAAGCGCCGCACAAACAGACGAATCAACACCGCCCGAAAGAGCAAGCAAAACCTTTTTATCACCGATTTTTTCTTTCAAAAGCTCGATTTGTTCTTTAACAAAAGAAGAAGTCTGCCAGTCCCCCTTCACCTTACATACGTTGTACAGGAAATTATGAAGCATTTTCGTACCTTCTACAGTATGATTTACTTCGGGGTGGAACTGCACCGCATAAAAATCTCTATCGGCATTTTCCATTGCACAGCAAGGGCAGTTATCCGAAACGGCGCTGACCTTAAAGCCTTTGGGAACAGCTGAAACATAATATGTATGGCTCATCCATACAACCGTATTGGCGGAAACATCGCCCAAAACAAGTGAATCAGGCAAAACGGACGTATCAACTTCCACTTTACCGTATTCCCTCGAATCAGCTTTTTTGACTTCGCCGCCGAGAGCATACGCCATAAACTGCGCACCGTAACAAATTCCCAAAATCGGTATGCCGAGATTGAATACCTCAAGGTCGCATTTCGGAGCATCGGAATCCGTAACGCTTTTCGGTCCTCCCGTAAAGATTATTCCCTTGGGATTTAATTCTTTTATTTCATCTATACTTATATTATAAGGCTTTACAATACAATATACGTTTTGTTCACGCACTCGTCTTGCGATAAGCTGATTATACTGACCGCCAAAATCGAGAACTAAAATTAATTCATGCTGCATTGTGCAAACTTTTTCCTTTCTTTTGCTTTTCTTTAAATTCAAGCAGAACGGCGATAACGCCGTTCCTGCCATAAAATTATTTCTCTATAAGTGAATTACCCGTCATCTCTTCGGGCTTGGGAAGTCCCATTATATCAAGCATTGTCGGGCATATGTCCGCAAGACAGCCGCCGTCTTTAAGCTTGAAGTCCCCTGCTCCGCAGATAACGAACGGAACGGGATTTGTGGTATGAGCCGTTACTATGCCGTCCTCGGGTGTAAACATAACATCCGCATTACCGTGGTCAGCCGTAACAAGTGCAACACCGCCTTTATTAAGAACAGCCGTAACAGTTGCCTTAACACATTCGTCTACAGTTTCAACAGCTTTAACTGCCGCATCAAACACGCCCGTATGACCTACCATATCGCAGTTTGCATAATTTAAAATTATTGCGTCATACTTATCGGATTCAATTCTTTTTAAAACCTCGTCTCTAACCAAAGGAGCCGACATTTCGGGCTGTAAGTCGTACGTTGCAACCTTAGGAGACGGAATAAGCGCTCTGTCCTCGCCGTCAAATTCTTTTTCCACACCGCCGTTAAAGAAAAACGTAACGTGTGCGTATTTCTCCGTTTCGGCAATACGAAGCTGTTTCAAGCCCTTTGATGCGATATATTCACCGAATGTATTTACAAGCTTCTGCGGCTTAAACGCAACCTCAACATTAGGCATAGTTGCGTCATACTGCGTCATGCAAACGTAGAATACGGGGAATCTTTTACGCGCAAAGCCTTTAAACTCATCATCAACAAAGCATCTCGTGATTTCTCTTGCACGGTCGGGGCGGAAATTGAAAAATACAACGCTGTCATTTTCCGCAATTCTCTTTGTACCGTTTATTGCAACGGGCAAAACGAACTCGTCGACAACCTCATTTTTGTAGGAAGCCTCGATTGCTTCGACTGCGCTGTCTGCTGTAAGTTCGTTACCGAAAACAAGCGCATTGTAAGCCTTTTCAACTCTTTCCCAACGGTTATCTCTGTCCATTGCATAATATCTTCCCGATAATGTTGCAATTTTGCCGACACCGATTTTTTTCATTTCATCTTCCAAAGCGATAATATATTCCTTTGCGGACGCAGGCGGAACATCTCTGCCGTCAAGCAGGCAATGAACATAAACATCGGTTAAGCCGTTTTCTTTTGCCAGTTTCAAAAGTCCGTAAAGGTGATTTATATGGCTGGGTGAACACCGCCATCGGAAAGAAGTCCGACAAGATGAAGCGCCGAATTATTCTTTTTACAGTTTGAAACAGCGTCCAAAAGCGCTTCGTTTTTGAAGAAATCGCCGTCATCTATAGCTTTCGTAATTCTCGTAAGCTCCTGATATACGATTCTTCCCGCTCCCATATTCGTATGACCAACCTCGGAATTTCCCATTTGTCCTTCGGGAAGACCGACAGCCATACCGCTTGCGTTAAGCTTTGTTGACGGATATTTTTCGATAATTTCATCAACAAATTTATTCTTAACTGCCGCTATTGCATTGCCCTCTTTTGCAGGGTTTATGCCGTAACCGTCCATTATTATTAAACATACAGGTCTTTTCATACTTATAACTATTCCTTTCGTTTTACGATTATTTAGCCGCACCCGTTATAACCGCAAAGTCTGCGCTCTTCAAAGAAGCGCCGCCGATAAGTCCGCCGTCGATATTCTTCATGGAGAGCAATTCCTCGGCGTTTTTAGCATTCATGCTGCCGCCGTACTGGATTGTGATTTCGT
>ERZ779725.453-NODE-453-length-27294-cov-4.050956_pt1 | contig 27294 bp, 26 predicted proteins | sample MGYA00511890_ERZ779725 | MGnify/ENA primary metagenome ERZ779725 (study PRJEB29588, sample SAMEA2148549) | human gut metagenome | biome: human gut; feature: human-associated habitat; material: faeces | place: Denmark | collected 2008/2010 ...
CCATTGCGCCGTTTAGCAGCACTTCGGGTGAAGTCCAGCCCGTCAAAAATGCGGCAAGCCCCGTATCGAGCATATGCAGTTTCGGCGTCGAAACCATATTGCGGGTTTTGTTGCGCGAATAAGGATAGAGCAATTTTACGATGCCCGAAGTCTCCAAAATGCTCAGGTAGCTTTTAGCCGTAGGCTGCGAAATGTCGGCATCGCGGGCGAGGCTTGAATAGTTCAGCATTTGCCCAGTACGTGCTGCAACCGCGCGGAGGAAATCATAGAATTTGTGCTCGTCGGCAACCTGCGTCAACGCGCGAACATCGCGCATAAGGTAGGTCTGAATATAAGACTGGAAGAACGCCGACCAAATGTTCGTATCGGGATTTGCCGTTGCGATTTCGGGATACGACCCGCGCCAAATTCGCGTGAACACTTCGATGGGCGATTTTGCAGGAACGCTCGGCAGCGGGCTGTCAGGCAAAAACGGCTGGGATTTGCGTCCGTCAAGTTCGGCGTTCGAAAGTCCGTAAAGATTCAATATGCCGACGCGCCCCGCGAGCGACTCCGACACGCCCTTCATCAAATGAAACTGCTGCGATCCCGTAAGCCAGAACATTCCCTTTGCCTTTTCGGGCGAAGTTTGGCGGACTTCGTCAACGACAGCCTTGATATACGGCAAAAGCTCGGGAACATTCTGGATTTCGTCAAATATAACTGGGGCGGGATTATTGGCAAGGAACAGTCGCGGGTCTTCGCGAGCCTGTTTTTGAATGTCAAGCGGGTCGAGCGAGACGTATTTACGCGACGGCTCTGCAACTTTCCGCAAGAAAGTGCTTTTACCAACCTGTCGCGCCCCGATTACCAGCACGATGGGGAAAAACGAATTAACACGCTCGAAAGCCTCCTTGATATTGCGTTCAACGAACATAAAACCTCCTACAATTCAAAATCTAATTTTAGATTATCGGAGATTTTAAGCCTTAGTCAAGCAAAATTCCTACAATTCAAAATTGAATTTTGAATTATAGGAAATCTTATATACCTCCATTATTCCAATATATATTTCTGCGCTTGCCTTCCATTTTAGCAAGAAACGGTCATAAAATGACTACTTCTATAAAATTTACACACATGAGAGGGAAAGGGGAAATCAAAGCAAAATTACACATTTTTACCTAATATTTGGGTAAGAGAGGAGAATCGGGTGTAGACTAATTTTGATAGGAATGGGCAGATTTTTGCGAAGAAAAATCTTGACATTTATTGATTGTTGACGATGAAAATGTCTCATTGTTTAGGATAAACGGATTGTTCTTTTCGGCTTTATTTGCTGGTACTGCCAAAATTTCGCCAAGTTATTTATGACGATGTTGTTGGATTAAATTTTGTGGTACTTGAGCTTGAGGGTACTGGGACTGCGCGACACCAGAAAATCGCTGCAAAAGCCTCTAGAATTCAGCTGCTTTGAATGTTTCCCAAGCTTGAAGTTATGGGTTCGACCCCTACCGCCCGCCCTATTTAAAATACAGATAATATACTGGTTTGGAGCGATTTGCAAAATTTTGCGAGCCGCTTAATTTTTAACCATTTGGTTAAAAAAATGGGGGTTTGAAGGGTTTTTGGTACCCGGTACCAAATTTGTACCGGCGTCAGGCTTGCGCTCATCCAAGGAAATTGGATATTAAAGCGCCAAAATTTGTCGGAATTACTCCTTATCCCCAAAAACTCTACTCTGGCAGTTTTTTAATATTTTAACTGACTGTTAAAATCGAATGGAATAAAGGTTTTTGTAAATTTTATAGTGCTTATAAGTTATATTGCCCCAGCCAAACTTCTACAAAATATCCAGATAAATGCTAATATAAAAAATACCAAAGCTATAAAGGAAAGAAAAAATAGAGTTATTATGAATAAGGTAAATAATGTAGAATCATGTTTTATCATGGAGCCTCCCATATTCAGTGCTAAAAGAAAAAGGAAGTAACATATCGTCATGCCTAAGCTTTATTCAAAGATCTTTTGTAAAATAACAAATCTACAAAACAAAGAAAAGGCTATCGCTAACGAACTTTACATAACATAAATATACTTATAAACATATGTCAAACCTTAAAGTCGGCAGTACCAAAGTCAGTAAATGTTAGTATGAAATACCATATTGGACTAGAACTATTGATCTGTAATTTTTAAAGTTTTGTTACCGTAAGGCAAGTGTTGGCTTAGCTTTCCTTTCCGCTATCTTCGGCGAAATCTATTGAATAAGAGATATTGACCGGAGATTTCTTATATAACCAGGTAAACGCCATAGGAGTTTTAGGAAATTTTTAAGCGGAGAGACTAAACTCAAAATAGAACCCTATTTTGACCTATGGACAAATTTCCCAGACTCACAATTACAGACCCAAGAAAGCCCGCCCCTTTATCGTACGATACTATGACAGCGCCTCCAATAAGCGCACATCGCGCTCATTTAGCGCAAGAATGGACGCCATGCAATTTTTGGCGGAGTTGGGCGGCGAAGGCAAAGAACGTGCATCCTCTTACGAAATTTCAACCGCTGAAAAGGACATGCTTATACGCCTAAAACGCGAATGCTTTATCCGCGGTATGGAACTGTGCGAACTGGAGACAAGTTTTACCCAGCTAATACGCACAAAGCCCGCCTACGACAAAACCCTAATTGAGTGCGTTGGAGAATACCTTAAGGATTGCGATTCGCGAAAGATACGCGCAGCCACAATACGCTATTACAGGCAGAAACTAAATTTGCTTATGAATATGTATTCGCCGCGCATATTTATTTCGTCAATTACAAGCGAAATGCTGGAATCCTTCATAAACGGCAAGGGCTCGCGCGAACACAATAAAAGAGTTATAAGCGCGTTTTACGCCTATTTGATGCGCAAAAGGATTTTGAGCGAGAATCCTCTTTTGAAGGTTGTAAACCCTCGCAATAGACGTCGCCACCGAATCCCTAGGATACTGACTGTTGCGCAGACGATAAGGCTCTTTCAGGAGCTGCCTGAATCGTGCGTCGCCGCATTTGCGCTAATGACATTCTTTGGCGTCCGCCCGCAGGAAATTACAAGCGAAACAAAAGAGCGCACACTGAGGGCGGAGGATATTGATATTAAAACCCGTTCAATAAAAATTCCGGAAGAGACCGCAAAAATGGGCAACTGGCGCAATATATCAAATCTCCCCGAAACGGCTTGGAGTTGGCTTGAAGCATATATGCCAAAAGAGGGGCCTATTTTCCCGTATTCGTACGCGACCTACCGAAGGATACGGAAGCTTCTTAGCGTAAAAATACCCAAAGACGGCTTGCGCCACAGCATGGCATCGTACGGATACCACGAACTCGGAATAGAAACTACGATTGAAATCTTGGGACAGGAATCAGGCTATGAAGTCTTTAAGCGACACTACAAGGCAATGGTAACCCCAGACGACGCAAAGGCTTTTTTTAGTATATCACCGGATATACGCGACGGGCTCCCCAAAACTAAAATCAAGCAAATGCCCTATCGCGGACTGGTCGGAGAAATAGAGGAAAACATAAAATTTTTGGATAAGGCAAAAAAGCAATAGTGCCAAAGCTTTTAAAGATAGAACGCATAAAAATTTGAGCGCCTTGATAGGAAATACGCGTCTTACGCAAAAATCGGAAAAGTCTATTAGTGCCTTTTGGAAAATTTTTAGCGGCATAGTCCTAAAATAATAGATACTATGAATGCAATAGATAATTCAAAAAGAACACTAACTCAAGCCGATGTTAACGCCATAGCCGATGTGCTATCTAAGGGTGAATTTGTGAAGAATTTGGCTGTCAAATTCGCGCAAATCGTTGGGGTGAAAATACAAGATGAAGATATAATAGATTCGGAGACTGCCTGCCGCCTCTTATATAATATATCTCCAAACACCTTGAAGCGATATGCCGCTATATGCCCGGAATTGCGCCCCGGCGGGAAATATTCAAGGGGTTACAGCCGCAAACGCATATTGGAATTTAAATCGCAGCTACAACAAGGCGCCTTCCGCAAAAAGCGGATATACCCCAAAGCATCAAACTGACCCATGCGGGGAAAATACACACTAAACAGCGCATAAGCGTTTAGTGCGCTACAAATGCAACCGTATAAATTTTGCATATGATGCCCCTTGCATCATATGGGTTAATTTCGCGCATCTATATATGCCCTAATAGCCGTATAATGAAAAAATCATAGGGTGTTCCTATAATAAGCGCGTTTCTCCCTCTTAATTTGTATGGTTCGTTTGCCATACAAAATATAGGCGTGTCAAATTCATAAGACAATATGAACTTGACACAAAAGTTTTTTTCATTACTCTAACTCTATGAATTTATCCAATATTTCAAAAAAGATTCCCGTATTACAAAAGGGATTGAGTTGGAAGTATTGTTTAGTTTTTTGGATTCCGCTACTACTTTGGGCAAGCCCATTGTTTTATGCAGTATATTCGCCAAAATGGATTGTATATTGGTTCACTGATTTTAATTGGGTTTTACCTTATGGCGGAGGATTCGGAAGCACTAGAGATGTAATTGTACGTAATATAATAAGAGCTACAATAATGTTTGTGCCTGCTTATTTTTGTTTAATAATAATGCACGCTATTTCAAAGAAAAATAGTATTATAGAAAAATTAGTTTATTATTTACCTACAATAACATTAACATTGGCCTTCATTATGCTCTATTTTCCAAATAGAGTGATCTCATTTATAAATAGCATGGGAAATACTTTTAGAAGAGACCTTGCGTTAATTTGGACTACTTCTATTTGGGTTTTGGTAATAATTATTTCTTTGTTATTATTGCTGCCAAGAACTAGTCAGAAAAAGCTTTGGAGTATTTATGGACTTATTATATTGAATGTAATTGTGGGTTGCAGTGCCAGTTAAAATAATAATACATTTAAATACGGCTAAAGTCGTCTATTAATAGACGGATAGTAAAGAGTCAAATATCCTACTTATATATGGAACTTAATTCATAAGCTTTGAAATACGAGCTTATGCGTTAGGACTATACCCAAATTATTATCGTCTCTGGCGCCGTTCTCCGCCTAAAACCACAATCCTTCACAACGATACTTATCGTTATCCAATGTAAATCAAGAGTACTGCGTACCTCTGCTATGCGCAAAAATTGCGCGTCATAGTTAATATCATGTGCTAAATCCGCTATTGCTACATTTACTTCCGACTCAAATATGTCGGATTATAACATATCTTAAAACCGCTTTACATCTCCAACATTGATTGAAATGTACGGCATGGGCCTATCTTCCGTGCTATGTCCTTTTACAAGTATCGAATTCTTAGTGATGGTTTCAAACTTCATAGTGGGATAGCGTTATTGCGCAGCAATCGCGTAGGGGCGTAACCCTTCAATGGGGGGCGAAACTTCCGATCATTCGTCAATACTCCTTCCCCAGACTTTTATTTGTCAGCGTTTTTAGCGTGCACTAATCCAATGTATACGAAAGGTCCCGCCGGAATATAGCAGTAATTCTCCTATGGCAGGATATGCCTCATCTTTCCAATCCGCTTCCTTGAACTTTACGGCAAAGATTTCGTTAGGCACCAATCCGTCCGATTCAAGTTCAACTTCCTGCTAACCATTTTCGCCAATTATACACTTGAATGTCTTACTCCTAAGTATAACGTCCTGCGAAAATTCGGCAAAGATTTCATTTAATGCGGATCTAATTTCACTAAAAAAGCCCATATCACTATGGGCTGTGTCAAAAGTCTATCTTTGTTTTCTATACTGTCACCATTTGTCGGTTTTCAAAGGGAATAATGCTTTTCTTTATATCAGAACCTTTTTCAAGTATTATTTTATACAAGTCATAGTGGTTTTGACAGTTTGCCCAAAATTCCGCCCCATTACCAAAATACAATCCCAATCGAACGGCAATTTCCGCCGTTATTCGAGATTCGTTTTTCATAATACGGGTAATTGTTGCGTGCGGGATTTTTGTTTCCTTTGCAAGCCTATATTGTGTAATGCCGTATTCTCCTAAGAAATCTTCAAGTATTTCACTCGGAGGAATTGCTCTGTGTGGTTTTCCTGCCGGTATGCTCATTCTTACCTCCTTCATTGATAATGTTTGCTTATTTCAACATCGTATGCGTTACCAGAATCAAATTTAAAAATAATTCTGTATTTTCTATCTATTCTTATACTCCAAAAATCTTTTAAATTTCCCTGTAGTTTTTCGAGATAATTTGACGGTGGGAAGCGTAAAACTTCTACATCAGAAGCAAGATTTATGTAATAAAGCTTTTTGTATGCTTTCTTTACAAAATCCGCAGAGAATCCCTTGATCGGTGATTCATCATCCCAAATCTTTTTCGTCAGTTTATCTCCAAAACTTACTATCATTATCTCGGTATATTTCAGAAAATATTTAGCAAGTCAACAAATATTTATCATCTTATCAAATAAAAAAGGGAGCTTCCAGTTTTCCGAAAACCCCCTATGAATACGAAACTACCCAATCCTAAGCCGAATCCTTTATCAGTCCTTTTCCGGCGAGGGCTTCTTTAAGCTCGTTGACAAGCACAATCACCTGCGCAAGTTGCGCCGAGTCTTCAAGCTTAGCCTGAATTGCATTTGTCCCCTGCACGGTTACGTTCCCAAAGATCATCCGAGGGCCATGCAGATTGCGTGGGAAATCGTAAAGAACGGCCTGGACGCAGAAAAGCTAAGGGGCGTTGAGTCGGTCGCGGAATTATTCCACAATTTCTTTCCCAAGGGCAATTCCAAGGAAGGAGGGCTATAATGCTTTCAGAAGTAGAGTCTGCCCATTCTAAAAAATGGGAAGTAGGGAGTGCCGAATTAAAAGCAAATGGGCTGGGGTTTATCAGGGCAAGCTCAGCTTTAGGGCCACAAAGTGCCCTAAAGCCGGCTTGCGGGGACGGGGGCAAAGCCCCCATCCCTCGACCCACCCCGGTCGCTACGCAACCTAAAAAGAAAGCCGCTTCCACAGAAGGCGGGCGCAAATACATCATAAAGTTGCGCTGCACCGAAGAGGAAAAAGCCAAGATAAAAGCTATTGCCAGAAGTTGCGAAATGGACGTATCCGAACTTTTGCGCGAGCTTATAAACAAGCATCTTGCCGGAATAAAAATCCCCACATTGAGGCCGGTTCGCCGGAAGCGCCAATTCGGCAGATTATATAAGGCGTACAAAGAATTGAACCGCATAGGTGTAAACATCAATCAAATAGCCAGAGCTATAAATATAATGGCAAAAGGCGGAAGATACCATGAGAGCTTTCCCGAAATCCTCTATGAAATTATGTCAATAAGCAATCGCTTGGACGTGATATTGGACGTCGTTTTAGAGGAGGATGAAAAATGATTGGCAAGCGAATAAGCCCGGATAAGGACTTGGAATATCTTTTGGGAAATACCGATTCTAAAGGGCGAGATAGGACAAGCGAAGTTGTAGGCGGCGGAAACTTGAGGGTAATAATGCACATGAGAAAATACGCCCAAAGGTATAAGGAGCCGTCGCTTACCTACGTTTATCGCGAGAAGCGTCCGCTTAGCGAGATAGGCGGAATAGAATTTGAGGAGCACTTGAAGGAGTGCATATTAAAGACCTTTTTTCCGGGATTTGACCCTGAGGACTTCTTTTACTTATTTATAAGGCACCACAATCCGGACAGAAGCTACGAGTTAAATTTTTATACGCTCTGCATGGCAAATAACAGGCAATTTACGCCGTATTTGCACCGGCGAGATATAAAGGCCCACAAGCTTATGGGTAAAATGCTGCACCAAGAAAATCCAAAGCTTAGCGATCCAAGCAATAAGAAGAAGCTTCTTAGCGCGAGCGCGCGGCTGAGTGAAAAAGGAAGAGCGCTTTATGCTGAGGTGTGCCGATTGAGTTTTGATGGAATAGAAAAAGGCATCGTGCGAACGCGGGAAAATCTCTTTGGGATATTGAAAAGAGAGGGAATGGAAATCCCGCGCCAAGGCAAGGATTACTTTACGGTGAAGCGCGGAGAGACCCGCATAAGGCTGAAAGGCCCTGCCGCAGAAAAGACATTTGATATAGAAAATGCTGATTTAAGGCAAAGTGACGAAGTGGACTACCGCAAGTTGTGGGAGGCCGAAAACAAGCGCCGCCACGACATTATGAAGTCAAGATATAAACATTTAAACGAAAGGGATATAAAAGATTATGAACGAGAAGATAAACAAAAGCAAAGATATGCAACCTATATTGGACGCCATGTTGGAAGTATCGAAGGAGAAGATGAATACCCTAATTGGTGATTGTTTATCGAACGCAATGTTGGGAGTTTTCGCAGGCAAATTTTTTAGTTAAAAAATTATGGTTCATGATAAGTTTTTGCCTCCTCAAAAATATCAAGAGTTTTTGTTTTTTCAAAGTTTCAAAAAGTAAATTTGCCGATTTTACAGTTTAATTGTAAATTTGGTCCCATGGAAACACGCATAAAAACCCAATTCGGACCTATAAGGTATGAACGTTCAACAAACTTCCCTTTGCAAAAGGGCGCATTTCTAAGCCAATCTATTAAAGAGGCGTTTATTTATCTGAACTCTTCTTTATCAAAACTGAAAAAAGAAGAAGTCGACGAAAATTTAGTAAATTCTCTTTTTAATGACGGCAAAGAACTATTGCAGATATTGGAAAATCTAATAGAAAAGTTTAAAAATAAAGACCTAATATGCAATAAAGAGCGGGTGTATTCAGACTCCGAAGGCAACACAGATACCTCGGTCTTAGCAAGCGTATCGGATAAAGGTGAAATAAAAATCTACGATGCCTTCTTTAATACAAAAGAAATAAAAGACAATAGAGCCGGAGTAATTATACACGAGGCGGCTCACCTTGCAGGTTTGGAAGGAGAATCAAATGCAAATAAAACAAACGCTAAAACAGATAGCGCCGAAGCCATAAAAAACTTTTGTCTTTGCGCATGCGGCAAACTTTCGCTCGAAGAAATAAACCGTGAAAAGGAATCTCCCGAAAATTCCGAAGATGAAGAACAGACTTATCGCCCCGACCAGCCGCGCGCGCCCAAGGGGCAATCGGACGGCGGACAATGGGTTTCGGAAGGCGGCGGAAGTGGCGAATCTTCAGAAACGGGCGGTACAGAAAGTAAAAAAACAAATTCCGATGCCGGAGGAAGTTCAAATGAAAATAAGCCGGAAAGCATGGGGTCTTCCTCAAAAATTGAAGGTAATCCCCCCAACGGGGCAATTAGCAAGAGTCTCCGATTTGGCAAGATTGATGAAGATAGAAACTCAACCGGAGAGTCCGTAGATTTTAAAGACACATTTAAAGTCGGAAATTACAATGATAAGAAAAATGGGAACCCAGAAGTTAGTGGCGTATGGTCTGCGTTTGATTTTTCAGACAGCGGATATACGCCAGAGTCGGATGTGACGGTAATTGTTCGCTTGGAATTTGAAAATGACGAAAAGAAGTGCATAGATGTTGCTTACGACGCAAAATCAGACAAAAACGGATGCGTTAAAATCGACCGAGTGTCTATTATAAATTTAGATGGCTCGAAGATAAATTCAACGGTCAATACAGATACTGATCTTAAGATAAGAATGAAAATTTCGAGCGTGGAAGGACGTCCGAAGGAGGTTTTCGGCCAAGACAACATTGTAAAGAATTCTCTTCCATCTACCGACATCAGATATTATGCCCAAGCACATGCCAGTTCAGAGAAAAAGTCGAACTATGCTCAGAGAGACAGGGCGGATGGTGGAGTTATAAAGAATTATGCAAGAAAACCTAATGAGAAAGAGATATATAACGGGGCGGTCAGAATCGATTTTTTAGAAATGGCAGTGAATGAAATTGATATAAACTAATTTGTTTGACAAACTTTTTCACGATAATAAACATATAATACTATGCAAAAAATTGCTTTTTATTTAACTATAATTTTAAGCTTTCCGTTATTGCTTGCCGGAGAAAATAGCTATGAAAAATCTAAAGAAGAAGCCGAATACTACCGAAAATTAAATTTAGCAAGAGCGTATGAGCGCGGCACTGTATTGAAGAAGGACGAAAAAAAGGCTTTTTTTTATTATTATAGAGCTGCGACAAATTGGAATTATACAGAGCCGGAAGCATTGGAATATTTGGAGAAGAAAGCAAAAGAGGGGAATCCATATGCCCAGTGGGGTTATGGAAGATACTACGATTATGATGAGCTTAGGTCGTATGATCCCGAAAAGGCTTTTTACTGGTACTCAAAAGCTGCTGAGAAAAACATTCCTGTTGCTTTAAATAATTTAGCTCTTATGTACATCTTTGGCCGCGGGGTAAAAAAAGATGTGAAAAAGATCAAAGAATTAATGTTAAAAGCCGCTGAACTTGGAATTGAAAGTGCACAAGAGTGCCTTGTTCGCCTATATAGTGGTTATTATGATGTAACAGAATCCAATTATAAAGAAGCGTTTAAGTGGATTGAAATACTTGTAAAAAAAGGTTCCTTATCCGCAAAATACAATATGGGGGTATGCTATTTTTACGGCAGGGGAGTGCCTGAAGATAAATCAAAAGCGGTAGAAATTTGGAAATCAATTTTGGAGGAAGTTGTAGAGGAAAGAAATTACATCAGAAATAAGGTATGTCGTACTCTCTATGAATGTTATAATAAAGGATCTGGCGTTGAAAAAGACGAAGAAAAATCTAAAGTAGTGTTATTATTTATGACCGGAGATCCATTGCGTTCTCGTAAAAAATTAGAAAAGGCTTTAGAAAAATATGGCACTATTATTCAATTTACATTTCAAAACCCGTTTTATTAAAGTTCCATCAAAATTCCGTGTGATTGAAATCCCATTCTAATAAATATAATAATTTGTGACAAACTCCCAGATGGAGATGCGTTTTAGCGTCTTCCTATTAAGCGGATATAATTTGCAATTCAGCAGCGCTAATCTGCTTAAAGAAGAAGCGGTGCTAAATTACGGCATCAAGCGCCTTAAACTTGAAATAGACAGGGTTTTTACATGCTTTGTGCCTTTGACTCTTTAAAAAAATCTGTCTTAATTTCCAGAAAGCATATTGGAAGTTCTCCCTGAAGATGGAGAGCACTACTGGCAACACGCCTTGCGAAAGCGCATAACATGCGTGCTGGAGTATGTCCTATTTAAGTATGATACCCCATGTTTTGAAAATTTTTTAAATGAAATCTTTAATTTTTTAAGCCGCACGAATGAGCTTTTGTATGAAATTGGCAAATTTGAATTGGCAATAGAAGATATATTAAGCAAAACCCGCGAACATCGCATAGAGTACGAAATTTTAAAGCGCAGGCTTGAACGGCTAAAAGAGCTGTTATTGGAGTGGCAGAATCTTGATAGCCGTACAAAGTCAAATGAGACTAGCACCATATCCAACCTCATAAGCGCCTTTACGAACCCATCTGTTGAAGGATTATTTAGTAAAATCGGTAGGCAAAGGCTGGATCTGGAAAAAATTTTAGAAGGCGGAAAAATCGCGGTAGTAAGCTTTCCTGCCTGCGTTGACGGATTTTCGGCGGCAGTTGTGGCAAAGCTTTTAAAGGGAGGCTATTACAGGGCGATACAAAAGCGGCAAAATTCTAAGAAGCTTGCAGGGATAATAATGGACGAATACCCACTACTGGCAAGTTGCGGCCGCTTTGGAGACGGAGTAAATTTACAAACTATTAGAAGCAAAGGCGGCTTTGTGGTGGCTGCTACCCAGGGGTTAGTCTCGCTTGATATGGCAGTTGGCAGGGCAAACCGCGAACAGCTTATGCTAAATTTTAATAACCGCTTTATATTCCGCTCGGAGGAAAGGGAAGTAAAGGCGCTTGTTGACGAAATGAATCTCTTTTCTTCGGGCACTAGTGTTGGCTTCTTCCCAAGCGGTTTGAAAAAGGTATCAGTTAACGTAGAGGAGTTCCCACATAATACGCTGTAATAATTCTACTATACACTGGTATATAAATTTGTTTATGCTGTAATGCTTTAAATTGTATTATAATCATTTCTATATTAAAGTCAAATTACCCATTATATGTTGATTTAGTTAGAAAAACCGATTGTAATATTAGTACTAATTGGAAACAAGATTAAGATAATATTTTATTAAAATGTTGTTATTTCTCATTTAAGTTCACTATCTTATCAAAGCCAAGATCTCTCTGGTTTGAATGGGATACAAATAATATAGTAACTTTACCTCGTAGAGATGTAATTATGTTTAGAATTGTTTTCTGGGATTCCTGGTCTAGATGATTTGTTATTTCGTCAAAAATAAGTAATCTTGGCTTTCTAACTAATGCTCTCGCTATAGCAACTTTTTGCATCTCTCCACCAGATAAATTCTTCCCATTGTAACCTACTATCTCATCTACACCGTTCGGTAAGTTATTAACTAAACTTCTCAACCCTACAAGTTCCAATATATCGTCGATTTCTTGCGGAGTAATTTTATTATTATGAAGGGTTATGTTGTTTCTTATCGAATCTGATATCAACAAGAATTCTTGATTAACTATTGATATACTTTTTCGGAGGGAATTTAGACTTAAATTATCAATCTGGACACCATCAAAAAAAACATTGCCAGAGCAAGGTTTTAAATATCCATATAATATTTTTAAAAGAGTTGTCTTTCCAGAGCCATTTACGCCCTCAATAGATATAAAATCTCCTTTAGAAATGTTTAATGAAAAATCTTTTAATATCGGCTTTGATTTCAAGTTATACGCGAAAGATACATTTTCTAATTCTATGTTTCCATTAAAGTTAAAATCTGATAGAATTAATTTTTCTGATTTTAAAACATCTAATTCATTCAAAGAAGTTAGACTTTCCTTTATCATTGCCCAATCTGGCAATAACTTATATATATTAGACAATGATGTGAATGTTGATACAAATAGGAGCTGGTAAAATATTAGGCTACCGACTTTAATGATGTCTTTATATACTAGATATGATGATATTGCGAGGACAATAGACTCGCCAATTATCAATAAAGAAGTTATTATGAAATTAAAATTTGCTTCGTAAATAGCGCTTTTGTATGAAATCTTTGCAATTGTTGCAAATTTCGCCTTCGATTCTTTCTGATAATATTCTTCAGCTGAAATGGATTTAAGAAATGGCAAAGAATAGAAGATCTCAAAGACTCTTGAGAATCCGTTATCTGTAGCACTCCTAAATAATGAATTGACTCTATCAAATATTTTTAAATATGGGCAGATAAATAAAAGATTTACGGGGAGTACAATTATAAAAACAACACCCATAATCCAATTACTATAAAAAACAAAGCTTAATGCGAAAAATATTCCGCAGAAGATTTCAAGTAGCTGAGGATAAAAACGTCTTAAAATGTCAGTGACGTTCTGGATATCTCTAAAAAATTTCATTCCTAACTCGCCATTACGGAATTTTTCTAAATCGAATGGCGACAAAGAGTTTACTTTCTGCAAATATCGTTCTTGCAGGTGCAAATATTTAGCTCTTGCAACTTTTGCTATGAGATATGCGTACTTTTTTCTTAAATATATCAATAATAAGTTGCAAGATATTAGTAAAAATAAAGTTAAAACTATTGAATGCCTGCTTACTATAGAATTGATAAATATACCAGATATGTAAGGAATTAGAGTTGATATTATAGATATAAAAATACCTAAAAAAGTTAGCGAATAGATTCCTTTTATTTTTAAGGTAGAAAGCACATTTTTATAATCTATTTTATTTTGCATGTAGCAATATCTATGTTGTTTTCTCTGTAATCTGGCGTTTGCGTAATTATATTAAACAAAAAGTAAAATAATAATATAAGAGAAATAAGTACGATTGTTAGAATAATTGAAAGTATTATTCTCTCATCTTTTATATACTTTCTTGATTTCATTTGCTATACACTCAAAAATTCCGTTTTTATATTCTAAATCTAACCACGCCCACTGACCATTCGGATTTAACTCTAAGAAATAAAGAGTCTCTCCCTTTCGTAGAAAATCAAACCTCCCAAACTCAAATCCAGTTTCTTGCATGAATTCTTCTATGGATTTTTCTTCATCTTTTGTTAACTCGCATTTCTCCCATTTTAATAATGGAGATTCTATTCTACAATCATCATAATTGAGTTTTGATCTGTCTAATTGAAATGAGAATATCTTGCCTTTCACATACAATGAAGTGATATCGTAGTCCGCTTTAATTCTGCGTTGCAAAAACCAAGTGTATTTAGGATCTAACTTTGCTGGATCAACTTTTTTTGCGATGAAAATTTTCCCTTTACCAATTTTTTCTTGCGTGAGGGCCTTTGTAATCCATTCACCGTCTTTTATCATTTCTGGGACTTTACCTCTTATGATATGCCACTCCGGAACATTGAAATATTTTTGTGCCAAAGTCATTTGCGTGTACTTGTACCATCTCAATTTGTTAGGTTTTACCAAAATAGCTCTATTTTTGGCAGCCATATCGCAGTACAAATCTCTCCAAAGGCATTCAACTTCGCTGCGTAGCCAGTTTTCTAGACAACCTTCTTTGGGTACATCAATTGCATTTAAGAACATTGCCTTGCGAAGATATACACATTTTATATTTTCGCTCGTAAGGACTTTCCCATTCGGTGACAAAACCTTAAATCCCCTACTTGAAAAATCCCAAATATATTCATTCCACTTATCAATATTAAACCTGAATACGTTCACGCCATCCAAGAATGGTATGAGCATATCGCTTGTTACATCTTCCGTGCAAGTAATTATTAGAAGCATAGTATAAAATTAAGGTATATGTATGTGAAAAGGAGGCATGGAGGGGGGGGACCATGCCTCCTCCTATATGCAATGTATTAGCGCCAATCGTCTACTGTCTGTTTCCCATTAGAAAACGGAATAGTGGAGAACGTGCCAGTTGCGCCCATCTTCGCTATTTCCGAAGGTGTGTACATTGTATCTGTATTTTCTGCTACATCAATAGGTGATAACATATTATATCCTTTCATTTTATTGTTGTTTATAATCGATACTATTTGTATCGAAATTCGTTTTAAATTAAGAAACTTTTTGGGGAGGTTACCCATCTAAACTATTTTGTAAACTTTTGCATCGTTTGTAAATATCTCCAGGATTCCCAAATATAAAACCTCCATTATTTATCTTAATATCATCATAAAAGATACTGATACTTTGTGGCTCATCTTCAAATTCATACATTGCCGCATTTATTCCGAGATCTACAGAATTCAATAAGCTTTTTTGAATATTGGTTTTTATTCCCAATTTTTGCATTTCTGATTTTAACGCCATGGAAATATTGGTGTCTAACTTAGACTTAAAACATTGAGTCCCTAATTCTATTTTTGATTTTTTCATATTTTCCTCTTAGCCTATCTATTTATTTTTTGCTATTAATATATAGGGTATTTAGAATACCCTATACGTAAAATTTATACAATATATTGATAATAAACAACAAATATATTTTAGGGTGATATTGATTTAATAATGCCTCAATTTTGTTTACTACAAGAATATCCTCTAATTATTTTTTATCAAAGATTCCCAAAATATTTTAGATTTTTTTAGTTGACATTGGTATTCTAAATACCATGGACAAGCATACAAAATTAGCCACAACCCTACTCAGTGAGCGTGGAGTTACATTACTTGACGCGGCAAGATTAATACGAAATGTGTTGGACTCGTTTTCAGAAGAGTCTGGCTTAACTCCGGTACAATTTTGTGCCAAAGTCATATCGACTGGCATCAGGCATATACGCAATGATGAGATGTCTATCAAAAATGGGTTTATGTTATATCTCGAAACAAAGAAAAACTTGCGACCGGAATCTTTGCGCGACATTCGCTATTTAGGAAGTCGCCTGATAAAATCCAATCCCAAGTTTGGTGAAACATATTTTTCAGAGCTAAAACCTGCGCTCTGCGAACAGTACCTTTCTTCCACTTTTAAGACTCCAAGCCAATTCAACAAGGCACGCACAATGCTGTACGGCTTATTTGAGTTTGCCCTTAAGCGCGAATGGTGCGATAAAAATCCCATAAAGCTTATTGAAAAGCAAAAGGTCATAGAAAAAGAAATAATTCCTTTAAGCAACACTCAGACAGAATCTCTCTTAAAAAGTGCAGAAAATGCAAAAAAACGCGACTGTTTGCCCGCAGTTGGGCTCTTATTATTTGCGGGTATTCGGCCTCGGGAAGTGCGGCGCCTAAAATGGAAAGACATAGACTTGGAAGAGAGTTTTATCACTGTGCGTTCACAATGTTCTAAAACAGGAGGCGTGAGGCATGTTGAGATTATGCCTGCGTTAAAACGAATTTTAGCAAAATATAAAAGAGAAGATAAATCAGCAATATGCCCGCCGGATTGGAATAGAAAATGGAAAAATATCCGCGAGGAATCGGGATTTAAGGGCACTTGGGTTCAAGACGTTTTGCGGCATACGTACGCCAGTTATTTTGCCAAGAGGTATAGAGACTTGCCGCGATTGCAATTAAACATGGGGCATAGAGATCTATCCCTATTGCGGTCCCGGTATGTGAATATGGTTGGGATAAAGAAGTCCGACGCAAAGGCATTTTTTGAATCATTGGGTCGGGATACTGCATCTAAAACTCTTCCTTTAAACTGATAAATTTTGAATCTCTATGTTATGAGTAGAACTTATTACACTTAATTTTTATATTTTATGAAATACTTCCAGGGTTGTTCCGGGATTGAACTTGATTCACTTGAAATGGACCCCAAATAGTTCATATGTTTGACTGTAGGGAGAGATGGAGAGTAGACAGGCCGCCCAAATAATATTTTTAAATGGAAATAGATTTGCGAGAAATATACGCTTGTAAACTCGACTTTTCTTGTGCCCAAGTTAGGGGCTATGGCAAAAAAAATGTAAAACTTAAAGAGTCCTTATGACAGATATTAGCGTATGACTTGCAATTCACTACCTACTTTTGTAGGAGCATAAGTAATTATTTTTACTCTTTACAATTCCAAATTATCAACTTATAAAATACCCATTAGCTTTGCGTTAGATTTTGAAATCTAACAAGAGTTTAGTTTTTCAATCTAAAAAAAATCCTTCACTCTTAACTTGACTAATCAATTTTTATGTAATCTCATTGAAACATTATGAAAAAGGGAAAAAGTAAGGCGCGTATTATTATCCGCTCGAGAGTGCCCTTCCCGCCCACTAAGGTATTCGCGGATAAAAAAAGGAACAAAAACGCAAGGCGTGTAGAGGAAAGTCCGATGACGGAGTTTCCTCTTTTTGTTTGTCTTTCAAAATTTAGATTGATCTAATTTTATCGTGAATAAAGCATACTTACTTTGCGGATTGAATTCCCCTAAATAAATATATATGAAAAATACAATTAAGGTACTTTTATTCTGCGCTTCGTCTTTTATTGCGGCACAGGCGTTGGCTGTGGTTTATCAAACCGCGGATTCGACGTTTGGCGATATTGGCAAGCTCATTGGCGCGAACGCTTTTTACGAAAGAGGCATATACGGGCAAGGCGCGAATGTAGCGAACATTGAATTGTACGCCGCGTGGAGAGATGATGAAGATTGGAATAACTGTATGCAATATCTCGAAGGAGCATCATACAATCTATATAAGCCTGAAACCACATCTCAAGCTTACGCCGAACACTCGTATCAAACCCTCGGGATTATGGCTGGATATAACCCGAATTTTGAAAATCAAGCGATGTCTACTGGTTTGGCATACAAAGCGTCCTACACAAGCGCGCAAATAGCCGAAGATAGTTTTTTCCGTTCAGATAAAACCGAATTAGAAACCTACAAGCTTTTCTTCACAAATTCAACCGACGTTATTTCTTCATCATGGTGCGACATAGAAATTCCACTAACCTACAAGAAAGGTGTTGTGTTAGATTCTTACGCTTACGCGAACCCTAGAACTCTCTTAGTTGGAGCGGCGGCAAATGACGGCGCAGAAGGCGCAAATACAGTTAGATCCCCATTCTTAAATATGAACGCCCTAAAAGTTGGCGCTTTAGATGATTCGACAAATTTTAAGACAGTTGCTTCGTACAGTTCTTATGGGCCAAATCATTTCTATAACCCCGTAACGAAAGAGGTAAAAGAAAGCGTTGTCAGCGCGGTTGATATTGTCGCACCTGGGACAGTATATACTGTTACCGAATCCAAGGGCACAATGAATATCCAGGGCACAAGTTTTGCCACGCCTATTGTGTCTTCCGTCGCGGCGCTGATGCACTCTTATTCAGTCGATAAAAAGATGCGTGCCGATTCGCGAGACGCTCGCCTAATAAAAGCCGTGCTTATGAATTCAGCCGACAAAATAGCCGGTTGGGACAATGGCTCGAAACGGGAAACCGTAAGAGTTGGCGATGTCGATTACGCTAATGTGCTTTCAACAAAACAAGCGCTCGATTTCAAATCTGGAGCTGGCGCGTTAAACGCCGAAGCCGCTTTGCAAGCCTACGATCAATTTGGAACCACATCTTTTTTGGAGTCTGTAGAGTTTGAAAATTCCTCATATTTCGATTTCCACACAGATCTTACCCAATTCGAATTTTCAGCAACCTTGTGTTGGTATATAGGAACTGTTGTCGATAATGTTACATACACGGAAACGACAATAGTAATGAGTACCATTCATCAGATAAACGAAGTTTCCGCGGATAATTCTTACTTCGCAAATCTCGATTTAAGATTGTGGCAATTCGACGGAGAATCTTACGTTCTCTTGGCGGAATCGGTATCCGAATACAACAACGTTGAGCATATCTTTATGGAATTGTCGGAAGCTGGAGACTACCGATTGGAAGTAGCGTTCTCGGAAATGTTGTATGGAACAACTCCTAACGAAACATTCGCCCTAGCCTACAATTTAGCGCAAATTCCAGAATCGAGTGATTGTGCAGCTATATTTGGCGCGCTCGCGCTTTGGTTCGCGGTATATTACCGACGCAGATAATATCCGCCAGTTTTTGGGGACTCCACGGAATTCAATTTTATCGGAAAGTACTTTAGATAGCGGCTGACACTACGAATTGGAATATTCAAGGCATTTAAAAATTCAGTCCTATTTGCGCCTTGATGTTTGCGAATATATTTTAGGATTTCTTCTAATTTTACTGTGCGTAGTCCCCTAGAAAATAGTCCATAAGGAGTGGTATAAAATACGTCTTGAAAGAGTATCCAAGCAGGCTAAAAATAAACTGAAAGAAGGAATTACTGAATAATAAATTGCGATTTAGCGTTGAGCAAAATATTAGCATATTGCGTGAGGCAGAGGTATCAGAGTCGATACAGTTTGTCGGAGCATAATATAGGTCGAAATACCTTGTATAGATGGCGTCAAAAGTTTAGCGGAATGGGCCAAAAGATGCAATACTCCTTAAAGAATTTGAAAACGAAAACGCAGAACTCAAGAGATGTATACCGAGACGATATTGGACAAGCGGATATTTGAGATAAAGCTTTCAAAAAACTTTTAAGCCCCAAGTGTGAGCGCGAAGCAACGGACAGGACGTACTCGCGCTTGGGCGTTGGTCAAAGTAGCGCTTGGATGTTTTTGAGGCAGATTGCAAAAATACTAAAGGTAAATCGTTCGACCTTGTGATGTGTGCTCAAACCGCCATGCAAAATTTTGCTGGATAAAATATAATCGAAGTATCGCTCCTATATCCGACTCTGGGTTATAAAAAAGTTACAAAAAGCTTCGAAAAATGTGATATAGAATCAACAAGAAGTTTGTACAGGAAGTACGGTGGGACGAGTTTTTACAGATGCCGCCGAGCAAGAAAAAAGCGAGTCCGCCAAGGGTGCTCGACTTGAGCTACGACAAAGTCACCCCATCGGAATCATGTATAAGCTTGGGATTTTTTGTCGGACTGACAGTAAAATGCAAGAAGATTCGCGTGTTTAATTTGATCGACGAGTACACTCGGCAAATGTCATTACATTTACGCAGATAGTAGCTTGAAGTCAGCAGACGTGTTGGATTGTCTTGAAGATGCGATAATCCACAATGATGTGCCCAAGTTTACCCGTTCCGGGAATGGGTCAGAAGTTATCGCAAAAATCGTAAAGGAGTATTTTTGGGATGTTTGAATCAAGATCTTGTATGCAGAAGCGGGAAATTATTGGCAGAACGGGATTGCGGGAAGTTTTAACGGAGGTTTCCGCGAGAAGTATTTGAATTGTTAGCACTTGGCTTCAAGACGTATTGAGGCATGTGTATACAAGTTATTTTACAAAGAGGTTGCTATCTCCGATTGCGTTTTTTTAGCTTTACACATGTTCTCTATTACTCTTCTATCGTCATACGTTAGACGGCGGTATTTCGGTTTTGTCATAGTGCTTTTCTTGGTCGAAAAACATCTACTCTACATTCCCTAAGCCGCTTGTCTAACTCCTTTAGCTTTTATGCACTGGAGATTTTAATTCGCGAGATTTTAATCCTATTTTTCTAAAATACAGAACATTGATACCAAGCATATTTTTAATTTAGTTATGAGTTTATTCATTGCTGCAACTTTTTTGCTTTATCAATAAACAAAAGTAATTCACTCTTTGAAAGAGAAACCTTATTAGTCAAAAAAGTAATCCTATCTTTGTTTGCAGATGGCGTTAGATTGTTTAACATAAGTGAAATATAAACATAATCTACATTTTTTAGTTCAGTCTCAATATCCTTATTTTTTAGATAATTCAGCATAAACGATGTAATAAATTCTAATGGAACTGTTACCATAGACTTTGTGTCAGTTGTGTATTTTGCAAATAGGGGTTTAAAGTTAGAAGTGCTGAAATTTCCAAACGACATACTATTTACGGGAATAAGGCTTTTTTTATTATGAAAATCACAGACAACCATAAAATTACTTAAAAATGAATTCTCATTTAGATCAATACTTCCACTAGGGCTGAAAATCTTTAATACAAACGGCGCACCAATTTCTTGCGGTTTTTCTAAACTACAATTAGTTTCTGTAGCATTTTTCTTAAATTCTATAATTTTACATTCACCTTGTATACCCCCAAAAAAACTAAAAAGAGAAAAAGTAAATATAAATATGCTTTTAATAGCATATACAGTTTTACCAATTATACGCAGAAATTCTTGTATCATGTTCATTCTTTCCCTTTGTAATATCCTTAATTATTTAATTAGAGGCGGTAATTCTATTTTCATTTTATTTATCTAAATTTTCACCTTTAATTCCTTGTTCGGTGATACGTTGGCAAAAATCATCTTGCAAGGCTTTAGAAAGAACAAAATGCCGGTCATTCGATTGAATAAATATCTATGAATAATATCTTCATAGTCAATAAAGAAACCTTGACTGAATATCAAAATTAATTTTACAACATACTGATTAGATTTACGTTTACTTCTGTATTATCTAAATCAATTCTTTAAAGTAAAAATATTACATTAAAATATGCTTCTTGTAAAAATTATGGAAAAAATGAAAAAAACTATAATACAATGTATATATCTTTTCTTTATTTTTACATTTACCTATGCAAGCGAGAATTATTTAATGAAAAATTTTAATAATAATTCAATCCTTGCCGAGGATTCAGACTTCAAAAATGCAAATTATATTCCTTCAATACAAGTTCCTTTAAATGATAAATCACAACAAAAAATTATTAAAGACATTTTGTTAAATGAAAAGCTTCTCTTTCAATGGTCTAAGGGGCTGCCTGACAAATTTTCAGGGCATTACTGGGTCCTAATGGCTAATGAAAACAAAAGACCTATATTAGTAGATATTGTTAAAATAGAGCAAAAGAATACTATACAATTTCCAAACGCGGTTATGGAAATATTTATAAATAAAAAGCAAGAAAAGTGCGATATTTCAATTAAAACAAAAATCGGAAATTTTGAACGCATCGAAAATAAAAACAATTATGATTTAAAATCTAAGGTCGCATATATATCGAGCTACAATATAGAAGATAAATGTTATTGGCTGTATAGCCTTATAATTAACTAAGGCATAAATTAAACTCCTTATCATCTTGGCGGCGAAATAAAAAAGACGTGTATTTATTTTCTCATAATGCCCAATTAAAAAATCGCTAAATATTGAGATTGTGCCTAAGTGTACATTATCAACTTTCTTATACGCGACAGATATTCATATAAAATTACTATTAAATAGAATATAAGAAATTATTGGGAAGAATTTGGGAGAACATACAAAAAAATTCCGCCTGAAAACTCGGCGGAATTTTTTATTTTTTTCAGAATCAAGAATTATTAGAACTTAAACTCAATGCCAACTCTCACGTTGCGCCCAAGCGCCGGATACCACGAGTCCCCATAGGCGGAATGAACGGCGTGGCTTGCGTATATTTCGTCCGTGACATTGTTGAATGCGGCAAATGCGCGCACGTTCTCGCTTATAAAGATATTCGCAACTACGTTTAGCGTCCATACGGCGGGCATCTTTTCTTGCGTATTTCCAAAATCGCTGCCCATGTACTGACCGCTCGCCCATTCATATTCTACTGCCAATTCGAGAAATTTTACGGGTTTTACCCACACGCGCGTCGTCGAAACTATCGTAGGCACTAGCGGCACATTGTTGCCATTGTACTCTCCCCCGTCAAATTTCGCGGAAACAAAAGCCCACGCTGTCGATACCCCAAAATTTTCAAGCTCGTACCCAAGCCGCACATCCGCGCCAAACCTGTCGGTCGATCCTATGTTCTCCGACGTGTAAGTCGCGGGATTGAGCATTATTTCGTTGTCGAGGTGCATAAAGAACAGCGAGCAGTTCGCCCTCCACGGCCCGCGGACAAAGTTCGCGCCTATTTCGTAATTTTGCCCTCGCTCTGGATTGAGAAGCGGATTGAACGCGTCGGTGGCATACCCCCAATATGAAGCCATTTCGTCTATCGCGGGATAGCGGTAAACTTGGTCAAACCTGAAATAAACGTTCCACGATTCGTCTATTTTTGCGTTTAAGCCAATTTGGCCGGCGAGCCCGCCAAAATTTTTGTGCTCGTCGTAGGGGGCAGCGGACGTGTGGTCAACGTAATTTATCGCGCTTTCGTAGCGCCCCGCTGCTGTGATTGAAAATACGTCGTCGAGCGCGAGCCTGCCGCCGAGCCACGGGGCAACCGTTATGCGCTCTATGTCCGTAGATGCGATCTTATTTGAATATCCTCCGTCGGAATAGCGTTTGGAGGCCATATTGTCGTAATAAAAGTCAAGCCCGCCCTCAACGTAGCTCTCGTCCTCTTCCCCCATATATATGCGGTAGCGCGGGGTAAACGATGCCGTCCAGAGCATCACGCTGTTTGATGTGTCGCCCCAGGTGGACGGGAAAAGCGTATCGACTTCACGCATATTTGCGCCCATCTGTATCGCCCCTTCCCCGAATGACGAATTATTTTCAAGGGCGGCAGATACCGTCGCAAAATTCAGGTTGTTTTCGCTTGAAACCCCGGAATTTGCGGTCGGGTTTTCCATCATTTGCGAATACGAATAAAGGGGATTGGCCCACCTTAGAAATTCGTCTCCGCCGCTCGCTGTAAACACTATGTCATTTTGCTCGTCGAGCTTGGCTCCGGCGGCGACGGACGCGTTTTTATTCCAATTTAGGGAGTTGTCAACATAGCCGCTATTGTGGTAGTAGTTGGCGGAAGCCGTTGCAAAATAATTTTCGTCGGAGTGCGACGCCCGCGCGTATCCCTGATATTCGCCGTAAGTCCCAAAAAATCCACCAATTTTGGCGGAATCTGGCTGGTTCCAGCGTTTCGTAGTAATCTTTATCACTCCGCTTTCCGCGTAGTTTCCGTAAGCTGCCGTTTGCGGCCCGCGCATTACCTCAATATTTTCTATATTTTCAAGCGGAAGCTGCGCCCAGTTTATAAACGACAGGTCGAGCGTATTTAACCTCTGCCCGTCCACTATCACCATTACTCTCTGGCCGCTGTTTTCGCCGAATCCGCGCATTGACAATTCCGACGTGAAAGGGCTCGAGCCCGTATTGCGGATATTTACGTCGGCGTACCTTCTCAGTATGTCGGGGACGGCAACAAGGCCACTCTTTTCTATTGTCTGGGAGGATATGTTTTGGGTGCTTGCGGGGAGGTCGAAGAGCGAATCGGAAAAGCGCATGGCGGTCACTTCATAGGCGTCGAGCGTCTTTACTTCCGACTTATTGGCGGGCGCGCTTTCGGTTGCGGGAATTTTTGCCGCTTCCTCCGTTTTCACATCTTCCGGCGATGCGGGTTTAACCTCGCTTTCCCCCGCCGCGTGCGCCGCGCAGGAGGCCGCTAAAACGAATATCGATAGAGTGTGTCTTATGCTCATTAATCCTGTCCCTTCTTTTCAACGGTTGGTTGGACGTTTTTGCATTTCCCGGAAATGCCCTCGAAATCGAAGCGCAGAACAAATGTCCTGCCAAAAGATTTTTGTATGTATGACTCGGCCTTATCCTCAAGATGCGGGCAGAACTTTTTTGCAATTGCGCGCAATCCGAACAGCCGTTCGGAATCGTCCCTGCAAATGTATATTTTGCCAAACGCCATGGCGCTTGCATACGAAAGCGTAAATTTTTCCGGAACCACGTCCGCGCGCGAAACTGCCGAAAGGCAAGCATGCGGATTGCGCGATATCATATCGAGCTTTCTTCCCTCCGGCGCGCAATGGATGTAAGCAGATTTCCCGACCTTCGCAAAATTTACGGGTATCGAATAAGGGTATTCATCGTCTGAAACGAGTGTCAGATACCCATATTCGACAGCGTCAAAAATCTTCTCGGCCTCTTGCGGGTCGAGGGTTCTATCTTTTCTGCGTGGAATTGTATTCATTGTACGGTTTATTTTACTATATCTGAAATTACGCCGTTTATAAGTTCGGGGGTGAAATATTGCATAGTCACTATGTGGGACAGCTTCCCAAAATCTTCGTACTCGCTGCATGCGAGCGCGTATTTTTTGACAACCCACTCCGGCGGCCTGTCGAAAAATACAGTGTTTGAATACGGGTTTTTATAAGCTTTCACACCTTTATCGCGCAGGCCTTCGAGGAGCAAATCTGCCATTTTTAGGCAATGCTTTGCCTGCTCTCCCAAGCCTGCCGAGCCGAGAGATTTTATCCTCCAAAAGAGTTTGAGAGCGTCCAATCCGCTGCGCGAACAGCTTAGTGTCGGGATTACCCCCTTTAAATACGGGACGGGGTTGCCGTGGGCGCAATCCAACACCCTTTTGCGGCAGATAAAGACGCCGGCCGGCTCGTTCAACGAGAAAAATTTATGCCCTGAAACGGCAATGGAATCAAAATTCATTTTGGAAGCATCGACTATTCCCCTGGCTCCGCAGTCCTCCAAGAACGGCAGATAGCCTCCAAATAGCGCTGCGTCCAAATGCCTGTAAACGGCAACGGGCTTCGCGCTGTCCAAGACTTCGCCTATCGCCTTTTGGTCGTCTATCGCGCCTTTGAAAGTTCCGCCAATGGCCATTGCGACGAGCGCCGGGCGGGAGGCGTCGAGCTTTCTGGCGAAGTCATCCACGTCCATCTCGCCCATTTTTTTCGCGCGGATTGTGCGGGTTTCGATATTCTGGATATCGCCTATTTTTTTCAAAGAGTAGTGCGCCTCCTCCGAAACGTATAGGACGGGCGGCAAATCCGAAACTTCCGCAAGCGCTTTTCTGCCGAAGTAAACCCCGTACATGTTTCCGTCTGTTCCGCCGTTTGAAATTACGCCCCAATGGTCCGCGCCGAAACCGTAAGCGCGCGCAAGGAAATCTATGCTTTCGCGCTCAAATTCGTCAGTGTTTAGCATATCCCAATCGGTCTTATAGGGGTCGCCCACGTTTATGAGGGTTATTCCGCCGAGTCCGTTGCGCTCCACCCAGCCGTAAAAATCGTTCATTCCCGATTCTTGGTCGAAGGGATAACCGAGCTGGTTGTAGCGGTTGTTAAAAATATATTTGGCGGCGGCGTCCAAGCGCTCCATCGAATTTTTGTCTGGCTGCATGGCTTGTATTATTGGCTAAAAAACGTTAATATTTGCCGCGCAAATAAAAATAGTCAAGCCATTGTCGCTCCACAAAAAATTTTAGGGAATTTATATATTAAAATTTAGGCGGAAAATCTTAAAATTTTGGCGCAATTTGCTTGAAGTTCCCGCGCGGTAAAAATTCTATATCCAAACAAAATGGAAACCCACCCGCTAAAACCTTTTTTGCCTAAATCCGCCCGACTGTTGATGCTCGGAACCTTTCCGCCACAGCGCGAAAAATGGTGCATGGACTTCTTTTATCCCAATCCCATAAACGACATGTGGAGGATATTCGGAATTGTTTTCTTTAAAAACCGCGATTTTTTCTGGGACGAAAAATCAAAAAGTTTTCGGAAAAATCAGATAACGGATTTTCTCGAAAGCAAGGGTATTGCCCTTTACGACACGGCTTTGTCTGTAAATAGGCTTAAAAACAATGCCTCGGACAACTTTCTTGAAATCGTTGAGCGCACCGACCTAAAATCACTTTTAAAAGCCATTCCGCAATGCCGCTATTTAGTATGCACCGGCGCCAAGGCGGCCCAGACTGCGGCAGACATAATGAGTACACGCCCGCCCAAACAAGGCGAAGGCATAGAAGTGGAATACGCCGGACGGAATTTAAAATTTTACAGAATGCCGTCTTCGTCGCGCGCATATCCTATGAAGCTTGAAAACAAAGCCGCCGTTTACGCACAGATGTTTTCGGAATGCGGCATATTATGATTTTTGCGCGGACGATTGCGCCTCCGCAATGATTTTAGCAAAATGCCGTTGCGGAGGGCGTAAATACTACCGCCCCCCCGGCACCTACAATATATTAAGCCGCCTTTGAAGAAAAATATTTATTCAAAATCCTTTTCCAAACCGAATAGCGCAACACCCGTAAACAGGAAGTCCACACCCGCAAGCGTACCGATAAACCAAATGCCGCACGACGGGCAAAATAGGGCAATTGCGCCAAGCAAAATGCTCGCCGCGCCGTTAATTAGCATTAGCCAACTGTTCCGAATACCTTTATTTGCGCCCCAAAACGCTATTGCCGCCGCACCTTCAAATACGAACACGACTCCCATAATGACAGTCAGTGCAAAAATTCCACCAAACGGGTTTGATAGCATAAGCACTCCCGCAATGAAATACAATACTGCTGTGACAGCTGCGTAAAATTTGTTCCAACCGCCTTTTCGCGAAAAGAAACCCGCCAAGACAAAAA
>ERZ779725.457-NODE-457-length-27216-cov-9.378373_pt1 | contig 27216 bp, 27 predicted proteins | sample MGYA00511890_ERZ779725 | MGnify/ENA primary metagenome ERZ779725 (study PRJEB29588, sample SAMEA2148549) | human gut metagenome | biome: human gut; feature: human-associated habitat; material: faeces | place: Denmark | collected 2008/2010 ...
GAAATTCTATAAGAAATTCAAAAAATACCAAAAAATTAAAATTGGGGCTTGTTCTTGTGTAGCAGGTCTTCTCCTGCCTGAGCAAGGTAAAAGGCATTCTTCCCTCCGTCGGGGGCAGCTTCAAGAGGAATAAAAGAAAGAGCTCTGTTTATTTGTTTGAAACTTTTCATAATCTTATCCCGACCTTCTCTTCCAGAGCAAGGTCAAGGGCGTACTTCCCCGTCTGGGAAGGCAAGTGTTAGCGATACATCTAATCTCACTAATTTCTTCCTTATTCCCCTCATTTCCATGCCATCTTTCCCAATTTCTCATATATTTCCTTTTATTATCGATGATTTGCTCTGATTATTTGACAGTATTGCGTCCTAGCTGTTACAGTTATAAATAGAGTATTTTCTATTACTTAGGGAAGGATGTGGTGTGGTTGAATCAACCCTTGCTTTTATTGGGGGCTGTGATTTTGATTTGTATTTTGCTGAATCGGTTTTTGGAAAAGATTCCTGTTCCTTCTTTGCTCATTTTTATCGGTCTGGGCATGTTCTTCGGGGAGAACGGGCCGTTTCGGATTCAGTTCGATCATTATGCGCTGGTGAACCTGGTATGCTCAGTGTGCCTGATTTTCATTATGTTTTATGGCGGCTTCGGGACGAATATGCGGGCAGCGCGGCCGGTTCTGCGCGAGGCAGCTCTAATGTCTTCGCTGGGAGTTGCGGGGACGGCGGGAGCTGTGGCTGTATTCGCTCATTTCGCGCTGTCGCTTTCGTGGCTGGAGAGTTTTCTGATCGGGGCCGTGATTTCTTCGACGGATGCGGCTTCAGTTTTCAACATTCTCCGTTCGCAGAAGCTGGCTTTGAAGTATCATACGGACTCGCTCCTTGAGGTGGAGTCGGGTTCGAATGACCCGATGAGTTATATGCTGACGATGGCGGCGATTGCGCTTTTGAGCGGGGCAGCGTTTTCTTTCCCTCTGCTCCTGGCCAAGCAGCTTCTGATCGGAGCTTTTTTCGGGCTCGCAATCGGCTGGCTTGCGCTGAAGCTTCTGCATTCGCGGCTGCTTCCTTCACAGCAGAGTCACACGGTTTTCCTGTTTTCGATCATGGTTCTGGCGTATGCGATTCCGGCAGAGTTTGATGGAAATGGATATCTGAGTGTCTACCTCTGCGGGATTTATATCGGAAATTCGAAGCTTCCGCAGAAGAAGTACCTGGTCCATTTCTTCGATGTCCTGACGAATGTGGCGCAGGTGATGATTTTCTTCCTTCTGGGACTTCTGGTGACGCCGGTGGATCTGCCGTCTGTGATTGTGCCGGCTCTGGTGCTGACAACGTTCCTGACGCTTGTGGCAAGACCTCTGGTAAGCGCGGCGATCCTGGCGCCTTTCGGGGCCAAGCGGGAGCAGATTGCCCTGGTTTCCTGGGCGGGCCTCCGCGGGGCGGCCTCGATTGTATTTGCCATAGGTGCTGTGCTGGCCGAGGTGGACATTACGTACAATCTTTATAACCTTGTGTTCTGCATAGTACTTCTCTCGATTTCTATTCAGGGAACGCTTCTTCCGTTCGCGGCCAAGAAGCTTTCGATGATCGATCCTACGGCGGATATCCGCACGACGTTTAATGATTACCAGGATGACAGCGATATCAGCTTCGTCCGGCTGCGCCTAAAGGAAGGGAGCAGCTGGTGCGGCAAGTCGCTGGCAGAGCTTCAGCTTCCGAGGGATCTTCTCGTGGCGATGATTATGAGAAATGGCGAAGTCCTTGTGCCTGACGGGAGTACGGTTCTGAAGGAAAATGACCTTCTGGTCTTTGCGGCTCACAGTTTCGAGGATGAAGAGCATCACGCTCTGGAAGAAGTCGTCGTCGACCGCGCAAGCGAAGCGGCCAATCGTCCGCTTGCCGCCATCCCCTCCTCCAGCGCCCGCCGCGTCCTCCTGATCAAGAGAGGCATAGACACCATCATTCCTTCCGGCAGCACCGTGATCAAACACGGCGATATACTCGTCTTAGCGCCGGAACTCGAGAGGGAATGAGGAAGGCGGGTTCTTGCACTAAAAAAGCAGTCCTTTTGCGGGGCTGCTTTTTCATTTCCTTTTTATATTTCCACGATGTTGACTTCGGTTCCGTGATCTTTGAGGATGCGAATGAGGTCTTCTGTGTCCAGCCAGATGGTGGCTGTGTTATCATTGGGATGAACACCTATCTTATGGCTCAAAAATGTCTCATCGAAGTAGAAGTGAACCGCGTTTTCTTCGTCATTCAGAAGGCCGAGCGGAGTGACAGAGCCCGGGGTGAGCTTGAGGTACTTCAAGAGATCATCGGGACTGGCAAAGGAGAGGGCCCTCAGGCCCTGCGCCTTGCGGAATTCTTTGAGGTTCACCTGCTTTTCACCCTTGACGGTGATGAGGTAGTAATTCCTTTTCTTGTCATCCCTGACGAAAAGGTTCTTGGCGTCCCATTCCGGATAAGGAAGCTTGACCTCTGCCAGTTCTTCCATGTTGAATACAGCCTTATGCTCGGTGGTCTCAAAAGTGATTCCGTGGTCTTTGAGGTACTGGCAGGTTTCTTCCTTGTTCATAGATTTCTCCTTCCAAATGGTCCAATTCAGCCTTCATAAGAGGCAAGTTCGATAAGATTGCCGTCGGGGTCTCTCAGGTAGATGCTTTTCATTTCACCCAGCGCCCCATGGCGTGTGACAGGGCCTTCTTCGATGGCGCCGTTTTTTTCCTTGATTTCCTTTTCGGCATCTTCGATGCTGCCTTCAATGGCAAGACAGAGATCGAGACTGCCGTATTCGGGATTCCCGGCAGCAGGAAGAAATTCGGCTTTTTTGTATGGATGTTGAATTTCTGATTCCCGAAGAAGAGTGCGTATCTCCCGTTCTTCTCCTCGGCCCTCATGCCAAGGATATCGACATAGAAATGAAGGCATGCCTCAAGATTTTCCGTAGTGATCACGATGTGGTCGATGGTCTTGTATTTCATGGCTGCCTCCTATCCATGAACGACGAGGGTCAGCATCGTAAGGTCGTCTTCTCCAGTATTAATGATGGTATGGGAGGATCCTTTAGGGCAGATGTGGCAGCAGCCGACGGTGAGAATTTCTTCTTTCCCGTCGCAGATAGCCTTGCCGGTGCCGGAAAGGATGTAATTGATGTCGTCTCCGGATTCCTGCTTGTGGAGTCCGATCGATGCGCCCGGATGGAGTTTCGTCGGGATGATGCGGTATTTGCTGTCATTGAACATCCGGACAGTCATTGTTCCTTCCCCGCCATTCATTCCGGAGAAAACAGCTTCTTTTATTTCATTGAAATTGATCAGCATGGCTGGCTCCTTTTTATTTTACTCCCTCGTCAGCAGGGAAACGGTTTCGATGTGCCCGGAGACCCCATTATGAATGTCGAGTGTCTGCGGGAATATATCCAAAATCCGAGGGTATGCGAAAACATATCCATCTGATTTCGAACCAACTCAACAAACTGGAAGTTAATAACCTAACACTTTTTCGTCCAGCAGGAACTGCTCGATTCCAATATAAAGAATCCCATTCTCGTCACGCCATGATGTGATATACTCTCGCACCACCACAATCTTGTTGAATGAGTCAGGAATATGTATCAGAGATGCTATCTCCTGCTTCCGCTTCTCAGGCTCTGCAATCGTAAGCGCTGATTGAATATATGTACGATTGCTTCCGCGATTAACGACAAAATCTACCTCCAACTGCTTCCTGATCTTCTTTCCCTCAGCAGTTACGGCATTCTGCTCCACGAGTCCCACATCGACATCATATCCACGTCGTATAAGATCACAATAGAGGATATTTTCCATGATATACGTCTCCTCCTGCTGTCGAAAATTCAATTTCGCATTTCGAAGACCTACATCTGTGAAGTAATATTTGCTGGGAGTCTGCATATATCGCTTTCCCTTCACATCATAGCGATTGGCTTTACTAATGAGAAAAGCCTCTTCAAAATATCCTAAATAGCGTTCTATTGTAGTCGAGCTGATGCTAACATGCTTTTCGCTCATAAATGTTCGGGAGAGCTTTGATGCATTCGTAAGTGATCCAATTGCCGACGCGACAACATTTAGCAGATCATCTAATATTGACACGTCATTTTTTATGTTATGACGCTCAATCACATCCTTAAGGTACGTCCTCTGAAACAGATCCTGCAGGTATCTGCTCTTCTCTTCATGTGTCTGAAGTTCCACCGCTGTCGGCATACCGCCATATGTACAGTAATCGGCCCATGCTCTTCGACTGTCACCTTCATATGCCCCGCTAAATTCCGCAAATGACAGCGGATAGATACGTATTTCATCCCCTCGATCGCGAAACTGTGTGAGGATATCACTGGACAACATCTTCGAATTACTGCCTGTGATATAGAGATCGACATTGCATAACTTCATCAATCCCAAGATCACATCGATAAATGTTAACTTCGCGTTCGGATCATCGAGATACGGGTTAGGAATTGCCGTCACAAACTGGATTTCATCAATCATCACATAGTATTGACGTGACTGATCCACAATTCGACTCCGCACGTATTGATCCAACTCCAGCGGATTACGATATCTGGCATTTGGCAGATCTTCCAGTGAAAGCCCAATGATCTGATTATCTGTGACTCCCTGCTCGTGCAGATAGCGGGTAAACAGATGAAAGAGCAGATATGACTTACCACAGCGACGGATGCCTGTAATGATCTTCACGCGGCCATTGTGCATCTTGCCGATCAGCTTCTGTAAGTATAATTCTCTTGGAAACTCCATATGTATCCCCTTTCCACACGAGATAAATATTGCGGATTCCGCACTTTTTTAACATATCAATCATTGATCTATCTCCTCGCTGCAAATGACTTATACCACAGACTTCCTGACCTTGAAGCGCATCACTGAACCTCAGGATTTTATCGCCGGTCAGGAAACCGCCATCGTAGAGTTTGACGATGGGCTGGTACGAAAACTCATCAATTAGATTCTGGTCTACCTCAAGCCTCTGACATCCAACCTCATAACTCGAGATGGGCACAATTTCCCTTGGACAAGTTCCCTATAACGAATTTTCGCGTCCGGACGGCTGTCTGGACGCGAAGAGATAAATGCACAGAAATACCTTGTTTTCAAGGCTTTTACGGTACCAGGGTTTAATTTCTTGACATCAATTTTTATAAGGACGTTCTGCCTCTAAAATTCAGGCTTAGGTTTCGCTAACGCTTGCCTTCGTTAAGAGGACACATGTCTCAGCACAGCTTGCATGTAATCAGCCTTCGCTAACGCTTGGCTTCTTTTATTTCATTGAAATTAATCAGCATGGCTGCCTCCTCTTAGATTTCTTATTCCCTCGTCAGCAGGAAAACGGTTTCGATGTGGCATGAGACAAGTACCTGAATGTCTGATTCCTGGACACATTTCCGTCCGTTCGCGGGAACTGCTCAAGGCCAAAAATTAGCATTTTTACAGGTACTCTCCGTTTGCGGGAACTTGTCCACATGCTTTTTCTACCTATCATACGGCGGGCAGAAGGGAGGCCATCGTCTCGACCTGCTCTCCTCTGCTCAATCGGTTTATGATCAAGGTCTCAACCCAGTATATCGTTAACTTGGTCGGTATCTTGGTCGCTTATCTTGGTCGGGCACCGATCAAGTTGCTTTCTCTTGTACTTTTCACAGAACAGGGATCAAGAGAAAGCATCATCTCGTATGTGTCGTAGGCATTCTTCACTTCCCGAATTTCATTCAGATTTCCAAGGATACGCTTTCCATCAACGATGGCCGTAACTTGTTCAAGCGAAAGGGAATTATGCTCAATGGCAAACGACGAATGAATTGTTCGTGTTCTGTCTCCTTTTCTCAGGTGCAGATTCAGATTGCCATGCAAGTGCACTTTGATCCTGCCGATCTGCTCGCTGATAGCAGCAACTAAGGCTGAAATTAAAATGTTCGGTCGATCCTTAAAAGGTGCAGATGTATCTTTGAAAGGTTCTGTTCATCTGCCCTAATTCCCATTGATGATGTCATAGAACGTGAATTCATCAATGATGTCTATATCCTGGCCCTCCAGCTTCAGTTTCTCAGCTTTCTTGTGCTTGGAGGATTTTTCTCCGTGGAGCACAGCGTTGTAATCATTGTTGCCAAGAATGAGATAGTTCGTGTGCTTGTTCACGCTGTTGTCAAGAATGCCTCCCATATTGACGACAATCTGCATCGCTTCCTTGCGCGTCATTCGTTCAAGTTTTCCGGTGAACACCACATGCCTTCCGTAGAAGAGCCCGTCTTCATCAATGTCATCCGTTGTCGCTGTAATTGCGCCTATGTCTATCCCACTGTGTCCGCTTGAATTTACCTGCCACAGGTCTCTGATGCCCAGTCCTTTCTGAGCCATTTCAGTTTTCATCGCCTCATACAGCTCCATCGTTGTGACACAGTCCGCGATGGCTCGATGTTCATTGTTCGTCAGATTCAGATACTCGGACAAATCTGAAAGCCGGTGATGAGGCAAATCAGGATACAGTTTTCTGGCAAACTGCATCGTATCCATGTACTCGTTATTGATGTTCTCTTGGAATCCCGCGGCGAGGAATCGGACATCAAAGGACGCGTTATGACCGACGATGATGTCGTTTTCCAAAAACGCGAGGACATCTCCCTTCACATCTTCGATAGGCGGCTTGTCCGCCACCATTTCGTTTGTGATGCCAGTCAGGCTGGTGATGAATCCGTCTATTTCATACTTCGGTCTGATCAGCTGTTCATACCTGTCGGTCACATCTCCACTGCGCACCTTCAGAATTCCAATCTCAATCACCTCGTCATAATAGGCGGAAAGACCGTGACCGTCGGTTTGACGGTTACGAAAAAGCTCGGAGCATCCTCGCTGGAATCCACTTGGATTGCAGTAATTTTCCCGCCTGAAACTTCGACCGTCACCGTCGTTGTTCCTCCCCGAAATCCGGCGCCAAATCCATGATAAGTACCGTCCTTATACCGGCCCCGACGACTGAGCGGAAAGTGTATGGACATAGACATAAAAGAAAGCACAGCATCCGGCCGGCAAAATATACGGCCAGTTGGGCGTGGATCACGCTCCAGTCCTGCCGCCTGCCGGTCAATTTTTTCGTGATGTCCATCCTGGCCAGATACAGCATCTTGAGCAGGCTGTCATCCGTCGGAAAGACCGATTTCGCCTTCGTCACCTTTCGGAGCTGCCGGTTGAAGCCTTCAATAACATTGGTGGTGTAGATCAGCCGGCGCACCCCCGCCTCATTTCAGCTAAACTAATACCTGTATCATTATTTTTTGATATGCGTTATACATAGATCAAACATCATTTTAATATGTGCATCATTCAGTGAATAATAAGCGATTTTCCCGTCACGCCTGTATTTAATTAAGTGGGTTTGCCGTAACGATTTTAGATGATGCGAAATAGCAGGCTTCGACATATTCAGCAAAGCTGCAATATCACACACGCACATTTCAGAAAGCATAAGCGCATTTATAATTTTTAGGCGTGTAGGATCGCTGAGTACTTTAAATATACCAGCCATATTATACAAAGTATCATCGTCAGTTATTTCTTTTTTCACTTTATCTAATATATCCTGATGAACAATAGTGATATCACACATTGCATTTTCTTGATCTGTCATGTTTTCGTGGTTTTCAGACATTATAGCCACCCTTTCATATAAACAATATAAGATATAACCATAAAAAGATTCATATTTTTTTCGTATTCAGAGCTCTCATTGCGTTAACAACTGCAATCAGAGCAACCCCCATATCTGCAAACACGGCCGCCCACATGGAAGCTAACCCCAATGCTCCTAATACGAGGAATATGGCTTTAACTCCTAATGCAAACACGATATTCTGAGATACAATGTTTCTCGTTCTTTTCGCAATTTTTATCGCTGATGCTACTTTATGAGGTTCATCAGTCATAATCACTACATCTGCGGCCTCAATCGCAGCGTCCGAGCCCAAGCCTCCCATAGCGATACCGATGTCGGCTCTTGCAAGTACTGGCGCATCGTTAATTCCATCACCAACAAATACAATCTTTCCCTTGTGAGATTTTTGGGCTTCCAGGGATTCAACTTTTTCAACTTTATCGGCGGGTAACAGTTCAGAATAAACCTTGTCTAAACCTAATTCCTTGCCGATATTGTCTGCCACCTTCTTCAAGTCGCCAGTAAGCATAACTGTTTTTCTAACGCCAAGCGCTTTCAACTCTTTAATTGTTTTTGCAGAGTCTTCTTTCACCTCATCTGAAATTATGATACTGCCCGCATACTTTTTGTCTATGGCCACATGTACTACTGTGCCTAACGTATCCACATCAGTGTATTGGATGTTTTCACTGATCATTAATTTAGTATTTCCAACGAGTACTTCCTTTCCATTGACATTGACCTTAATTCCATGTCCCGCTATTTCCTGATAATTTTCAATTTTATATTTATCAATTTCAGCATGATAAGCAGCTATAATTGAAAGTGCAATCGGATGATTTGAATAGCTTTCAGCATATGCCGCATATTTGATCAGTTCATCCTCTGTATAACCGTTTTCAGAAATCGCTTTTGTAACCTTGAATACACCTTTGGTTAAAGTCCCCGTCTTATCAAAAACAACTGCTTCAACATTGTTCAATGCTTCAAGGTAGTTGCCGCCTTTTACTAATATTCCCTTTTTTGAAGCTCCCCCAATTCCCCCAAGGAATCCCAATGGTATTGAAAGCACTAACGCGCAGGGGCAGGAAACCACCAAGAATACTAACCCTCGGTAAATCCAGTCAGAGAAGGATGCTCCTGGAATAACCAAAGGCGGAATAATTGCTAATGCCAATGCTCCAAATACAACAACCGGAGTATAGTAACGCGCAAATTTTGTTATAAATTTTTCAGTTGGCGCTTTTTTGTTGCTGGCATTCTGTACTAAATCCAAGATTTTTGAAACTGTAGATTCTCCGAATCCTTTTGTAACTTCAATAGTCAAAACGCCATTCTTATTTACAAACCCGCTCAAAGCATCACTTCCGGGTTTTAACTCACGTGGAACGGATTCTCCGGTCAATGCCGCTGTATCAACCATTGAAGTGCCTTCTATGACCTTGCCGTCAAGAGGAATTTTTTCTCCCGGTTTTACTATGATCTTATTACCGATATTTACTTCATCAGGAGATACTTTTTTGAGTTCTTCGCCAACCTGTAAATTTGCATAATCAGGTCTTATATCCATTAATTCACTGATTGACTTTCTGGAATTATCCACGGCCATATCCTCGAATAATTCCCCAACCAGATAGAACAACATAACGGCGACGCCTTCCGGATACTCTCCAACAAAGAAGGCACCGATTGTAGCAACACTCATCAGGAAGTGCTCACTGAATACCTGACCTCGTACGATCCCCTTTATTGCGCTTAAAACAACTTTTCTGCCAACAATGATATAGCTTATTAAAAATATGGTAAGTTCAAGCCAGTTTTGAAATTTAAAAATCAATCCAACAACAAATAAAGTTCCTCCAATCACCAGTTCGACTATCTCTTTTTTATGCCCTTCTTCATCGTCGTCATCTTTTTCTTCCATTTTAGATTTAGAAGGATTTTTCACTAAAGCAATTTTCACATCCGGTTCTATTTTTTTTACGATGCTTTCTATCTTCTCCACTAACATAGGAACATTGGTATTCGACTCAGCTTCCCAAGTAAGTCTCTTAGAAACATAATCTACTGAAGCGAACTTAATCCCTTCAATGTTTTTAATTTCTGTTTCTATTTTTGCGGCACAGTTGGCGCAGTCCAACCCATTAAGCATAAATACCTTCGTCGACATGGATAAGCCCCCCTAATATAACGATTAAACGATTGCTTAATCGTTATATTATCATTATCATAAATTATTGTCAATAGAAAAAAATATTCCGGATCTGTTGGATGCCGTGTTTGTGGTTGAAAATCCTGGCCCACCGTTCGTAGCCGATGCCTTTTCCGGCGCGGAGTTTGGCCCGAATGTACACCAGCAGATTGACTCGTTTTCCCGGCGCGGATCTGATGACTTTATTGCGCGGCTTGTGTACCTTTTCCCGGAGAGTACGGCTCGAAGCACTGCTGGCCTGCAGCCAGCCGGATGGAGAAATCATCGCCGACCCGCGAACGGTATTTGCTGAACTGGATCCCCCAAAAGAGGCACCAACTACGGGAGCCGTCGTAACAACCCGCTTCGGGAAGCGGGGGTGGAAATACAGAATGTGGCATCGGTTTCCACCATCAGCGATGTTCTGCGCGCGCTCAAAAGCAAATATCTGACACCGGATGTGCCGGACATTCAGGAGCAATGAAAAACTTAGCGCGACACCAATTGATTCTGTCAAGGTGACGGCGTTTTTGACGCTTACGAAAGACCTGTGGTCTCCGTGTCAAGCACGCAGTAATCTGACACTATCTTTTTAACGTAGTTGCTCATTGCTTTCCCCTTGATTCCCTGATTTCCCGTTCAAGCCTTCGCAGCCGTTCCTCGCGGTCAGCTTTTCTGGAAAGTTCGCATTCCTATACGACTATCACGTTCCATCCGTCAGCTTTCAGCTGATTCTGTACATCCCTGTCTCTTGATGTATTCCGGTCGAATTTTCTCTGCCAGAATTCGCGGTTTTCCGTCCATCAAATACAACTGTATATTCTTTCCATGCGCTGCCATATCAAGTCCCTCACTTCATTACCTTTTCCATCAGTGATTTATAACTGTCTACTACGTCGTAGACAACATTGCCGCTGGAGATTGCCTTGAAGTGCTCTCGGGCGCAGTGGATCTTCGACTCCTCAATCAGCCGGAGCTGCATCGAGGACATGGAGCCTTTCGTCTCAGCAACGAAGTAGATGTGCTTGACGCTTCCTTCATAGAAGGCAATCGCCCAGTCAGGATTGTAGTGGCCGACCGGAGTGGAGATGTAGAATCCGTCCGGCAGCTTTACGTAAGCCGCCACATCCGTATTTGTATCAAGCTCGGTGGCGAAGTCGCGCTCGTTCGTCGAATCGTAGACAATGTGGTCGTACAGGTGCTTCTTTGCCTTCATGACGTTCGTGCCGAGCTTACCCTTGATGGTAGGCTCGGTGAAGACGTCCGTACCGTAGTGGTCGTCCATCACGCTGTAGGTGATGTGCTCGATGATTGCCGTAGCTTTCTCGTCGTTAATCAGTTGCGACGCCTTGAAGATAAACTCCTCCGGATTGTATTTGAACTGGTCGAACGTAGCCTTATGAATGCCGGTGAGGATCTGAATGACAGCCTTCCGGGTAAGCCCGGTGGATTCAACGATTCTTCCAACAAGGTCATATGTGACGCTCTTGCTGGCGACTATGGCCTGCTTGATGCCGATTGTAGAAGACGACTCCCGAACAAACGCCGCGCCGCACCGCAGCTGCTCCTTGGACTGTATTTCACCCATCGAGCCGGATTCGACTTTGAAGTAGATCTTCGCCACGCGCAGCCTGCTGTCGAGTGCTGCGATAGATTTGCGGACAAGCTCGTCCGTATCGAAATCTACCACGTAGACGGACTTTGCGTTGATCCGCGACCAGAGTGCTTTGAACTCCTTGCTGTTAAGCTTCTCTTCGTCGACTTGCAGTTCCACGTTGTTGCTGCGGGCATTCTCAGGCTTCATTGCCTTTGGATCGTAGATAGAATCGATGATGTCCACGACGGCGGCTTCAAAACCTTTGACCTCCTCGGCCATCTTGAGCTCGCCGTTTGCCTTGTCCTCATAGTACTTGTCTGTGAGAACGCCTTTGCGGTCAACATAGCGGTTCACGGTCATTTCGTACATGATTGCCGACGCCGTATCGGAATCGATAACCATCTCGTTGCCGTGATCGTCCGTGACAACACGGTTCAGGAACAGGTCTCTCGTAACAGCACGAGGACGGTCTGCGATATCCTCGGCAATCTCGGACTGGAGTCCCTTGGCGAAGCTCTCGTAACTTTCAGACGCAATTACGGTCAACACGTTGACGTTCTGCACATCGTTTCCGAGAACTCCCGCGTCCATGCGTTCGCCGTCCTGGTTGACGCAAAGACGCATGCCTCGCCCGACTTCCTGCCGCTTGCGTATCTCGCTTGATGATGATTTGAGTGTGCAGATCTGGAACACGTTCGGATTGTCCCAGCCTTCGCGCAGCGCGGAATGCGAGAAAATGAACCGCACGGGCGAACGCTTCGGATCACGGTCAAGCAGCAGCTCCTTGTTCTTCATGATCAGGTCGTATGCGTCGATATCGTCGGAGGTCGTTTTCTTCCTGCCGACCTTGCTGTTGATCATGCGGCCCTTCTTGTCGATGGAGAAATAGCCAGCATGCGTTTTCTCTACCGGGATGGACGCAAGGTACTGCATGTACTCGTCGTCGCCGAATTCCCGCTGCAGATTTCCGACCACGTCGGCATATTCCTGCTCGAACATATCGGCAAAGATACCGTTCTGAGGCTGTCCGTTCTTATCGTATACACGATAGTGATCTACCTCGTCGATGAAGAACAGGGACAGAACCTTTATACCCTTATTGAACAGCTCCCTTTCACGCTCGATATGGGAGAGGATGGTCTCTCGTATCTGGATACGGCGCAGCTGATTCTCGTCCACCTTGCCGATCACGTCTCCGGCGTAAAGCTTGATGCTATTGATGAATTCGATGGAATCATCTCTGCCGTCGATGCGCTTGACTACGAAGCCGTCCCGGTACTCAGGCAGCTCGCCGGAATGGTCAAAGAGGTTGTAGCCCTCCGTCACGGTAGCGCTCATCGGCTTGATTCCGGATGCGCGCTTGCAGTCAAACTGTATGGTTGCCGTCGGAGCTGATTTGGAAAGGTTCAGTCCTTCCAGATAAACGAAGCCATCAGTAGCTGTCGTCCCGCTTTCCGTGATGCCCTTGACGGCGATCTTCTTGACGAGCTTCTTGTTGTAGGCGTCCATCGCATCAAGACGATAAATCAGGTTGTAGTATTCCCTCGGTGTGGCAGAATAACGCAGCGTCAGAAGCGGATGGAATTCCTTCAGGCGTTCCTTTGTCTGCTTGCCTTCGACAGACTGTGGTTCGTCGATAATCAGAACCGGATTCGTCCTGGCGATGATATCGATTGGGCGGCGGGAACGGAACTCGTCGAGCTTCATGTAAATGCGTCGCGCATCCTTTCCGCGGGCGTTAAACGCCTGCGAGTTGATAATCATCACATTGATGGAGCTGTCCGAGGCGAAGCGGTCGATCTCGGTGAGTTGGGAGGAGTTGTAGATGAAGAAGCGGATTTTCTTCCCGTACTCCTCGGCAAAGTGATCCTGCGTCACCTGGAACGACTTATACACGCCCTCGCGGATGGCGATAGACGGCACGACCACGATGAACTTCGTCCAGCCATACGCCTTGTTTAGCTCGTACATGGTCTTGATATAGGTATAGGTTTTTCCGACGCCGGTCTCCATCTCGATGGTCAGGTTGTATTTGCCCTCGAGCGACTGTGACGGCTCGATCTGCCCGTCACGCTGGATCTTCCGGATATGCTCAAGTATCTGTCCGTCCGACAATTCTGGCACGATCTTTGCGTTCGACCAGCCCGTGAAGTCATCGTCCTCGTTTATGCCGAGCTGATAGGTTCCGGTTCCTCTGTCCATCATGTAGGTAGGCGTGAGGTATGGCTGCCCGGCAAAGACATCCACGACGGCTTTGGCGGCGTCAGCCTGAAACTTCTGATGCTTGAATTGCAGCTTCATTCTGCCACCTCCTTAAATGACCTTGACTCTTGTATCCGGCGCAAGGGACTTGAAAATCTCGCCGACATTGATCTTTTCCGGGCTGCTGGCGAAGCTGGAGTCACGGAACACAGCACGGAGCGGCTGGCGCTTCGCAATTGCCTTGATAACAGACTCCGGCACGTTTTCGTCAAAGCATGCAATCAGATCGCCGTCGTTGTAGGTGTGAACCGTGCAGCCCTCGATGGTCTCGGACGTGTACGGCAGGCTCAGAGGCAGTCCCCACTCGAGCAGGCAGCCGAACAGCAGATCCAGATCCGTCCGGTCAGACTTTACGTTGGATTCCATCATCATGAGCATGTCCTGCGTATAATCGCCAGCGGCATAGTAGACGTTGTTCATGTTTGTGTCATCGAGGCGCAGGACGCGGAAACCGTCATCGAAGGTCGCGTCCGGATTGTCCTCGTGAATCTTCTTCGCCGCGCGGCGGATACGCTCCTTGCCGATTTCACAGATGTTCTTATAACCAGCCTTTTGAGCTGGACTACCTTCTTGTGTTTGTTCTGCAATCTGAACCATGATGTACTTTCTCTTCCCGCCATCAGCAGCATTAAGCTGCATTACGGCATCAGCAGAAGCCGCTGAACCAGAAAAGAAGTCTAAAATAGTGCAATTTTTTCCTTCAATGGATTGAAACAATTTTGCCAACAAGCGAGTCGGTTTAGAAAAATCAAAAATATACTGTTCTCCTAAAAGATGGTGCAGTTCGTCATTTGCGTCTTCATTCGTCCCCCATCCACCGTTATTCAAATTTTCGTCGTATTCGAATATTGGGAGCGACTCACCATCTGAGCCAACCCGCGATAGCAAATCTTTCAGCATTTTGACACGCCTATCATTTACAATGCGCCTTATATAATTATCCTGAGTGATATACACAAGACCTTGTTCAGAATATTCATCAAGTTTTTCTTGTGAATAAATCCAGTTACTATCAATTTTCACATCTTTTTCAAGAGTTCCATCCCTAACTACTAAATCATCAAGATAGATTAATTCCATATTCCCAGAACTAACTCGCGTACCAGAGGCAATAGTGTAATTGGATTCCTTATATTTGCTTGGAGTGCCCTTTCTAATAGTACGTACACCTCGAGCATTAGTAGTTTTAATGCAGGGATATGTACCTTCCTCAGTTGTTATTTCGCCAATCAATCCATTAAATGAACTATCTTTCTTGCAAAAAACAAGAATATATTCTTTCATGTTAATGTAGCTTTTACTTAAAAAGGCGCCTTTTTTCTTTTTCTCCCATACCAGTTGCGCAATAAAATTTTCCTCCCCAAACACCTCATCACAAATCTTCTTCAAATTCTCCTGCTCATTATCATCAATCGAAATAAAAATAACCCCATCCTCACTCAGCAGATTCCTCGACAGCATAAGCCTCGGATAGATCATCGAGCACCAGTCGGAGTGGAAGCGGCCGTTGGAGTCGGTGTTCTTGAACATGCGGTTGCCTTCGTCGTCGAACGCGCCGGACTCGTCCGCGTACTCCTCGCTCGACATTTTGAAGTCGTCATTGTAGATGAAGTCGTTGCCTGTGTTGTAGGGAGGATCGATGTATATCATCTTAACTTTGCCGAGGTAGCTTTCCTGCAGGAGCTTCAGGACCTCGAGGTTGTCTCCTTCAATGTAGAGGTTCTCGGTCGTGTCCCAATTGACGCTGTCTTCCTTGCATGGGCGCAGGGTTTTGCGGATCGGACGGTTAGCTTCTACGATGGACGCCTTCTTGCCCACCCATGTGAACTCGTACGCCTCGTCGCCGTCGATAACAGAATCAGAAAGCATCTGCTTGAGTAGCTCAAAATTTATAGCCTTCTTCAAATGCCCGTTTTCATCCTGTGCCTCTGTGACGCAGTTCGGGAACAGCGCGGCGATCTTCGCGACGTTATCCTGCTGGATATCCTCGGATTCCATTCTCATCTTATCCATTGTTTTTCTCCTCATTTACGAAAAGCTTTTCAAATTCAAGTATTCTTTCTGCCTTTATTATTATTCCAAGATTAATCGGCAGTTGAACCACCGGCTTAGGAATATTTGGTAAATTAGTAAACTGTAAAACGCCCTGGGTATTAAACTGATGACCACCATATAAAACCCCGAGCAACATAACTCTGTTTCCGACAGATATCCCGCTTTTGGTTGGAAACGCTCCTTGATTCAATATGAAAACAGGAGATCCACTTGACCCGGGATAACACGCAACATCAAGTAATGTTTCTTTTTTCCCTTGATAATCTTTGTGTGGATGACTTGACGTTATACCTCTACGAATTATTGGCTTATGATTATAATGATCAGATAGTCCAATTGGATATCCAACCATGACTACATCCTCCATTGCTGACAATTCTGAAAGCTTCTCGTCATCTGGTATAAGATTTGTTTCCAAAGGAATGTAAAAAATCTTTATACTTTTCTGCTCCAAATCTCTAAGCGCTTCAGCAAGAAGAAGGCATCTTAAATCAACACTTGTGTCTGGATGATGAATCCAATTATTGCCTTCATATGTGATAGATAATGACTCAGTATCAATTGGTTCACCTTGTTCGTTAGCTCTGCAAAATTCAAAAACAGTTTTTATACTATTTTCTACAACATGATTATTTGTTATCAATACCGGAACGCAAGTATGTTTCTCCGCATCAGGACATAAATCGACAATAAAGCCTGTGCCACTTCCTGATGTCCCGTTTGCATACTCACATCGAATAAGTACTGTCGAATATGTAATCATCTCAGAGAGACTCATTTTATTCATACTAAAGTATTTAGCTCCTTTCTGAGCCTTTTCAGCTCCGCATTCATTTCCATCTGCCGGTTCAGCTGCTTTTCCTTCCGGATCTTCGCCTGCAGCTTGTTTATCTGCTTCTGCAAAGCATCTCTGCGGTCGTCCCTGGCAACTGATTCCTTTAGTGATTCTTGCGGCGTAGCGGCCTGCAGAACGTCTCCCGCAATCTGCCGTACGAAGTTCTCGTAAACAGCATCGATACTCAACCCCTCCAGATGCACCGGAAGCTCCGTCTCTGGCAGCCACTCAGTCTGATAGTATCTGTCAACCTTGAACGTAGCTTTGCCACTGCCTGCGGCTTCCTTGTAACCCATCACAGCTTTGTACTTTCCGTCATACTCCAGTAAAAAGAGGATATGGTACGGGATCTCCCGGTCAATCTGCTTCAGCACATTCTCGTCAAGTGTTTCCTGATTGAGCCGGATATGGAGTACTTCTATCTCAGTGACATTCTTTCCTTCTGCCAGATTAACAGTTGACAGCGCGATTTTATTCGCCCAGTAAATCATTCGTATCTGGTCGACAAAGCTTCGCTTGAGTGTCGGGCTGACGGTCAGGTTATCATAAAACTTCTGTTTCGGAATTCGCTTGTTAAACTCCGTAGATTTCGGCAATCCCAGCATAGGATCCTCCTTTACATTACCACGAGGAAGGTCACCAGCTCGAAGTCGTCGATGCCTTTTACTTCCGAAAGTAACGCAGACGTGCCGCCGCTCTTGAAGAGGCTGTCGATGTCGCTTTCCTCCTTGGTATCTATGATTGAATTGATGGCATCGGACAGCAGAGCTGACATTTCACTCATGTTCCTGCCATCATCGGTTTCTTTATTAAAACGGTCGTAGACCTCCACAATCGGTTCAGCTTTTCCACGACACAGAAGCCTCATATCATCAAGCAGCTTCTTCGGATTCAGATAGTCGCAGACGATTTCACCTTCCAGACTGATATAGACCATGTAGAACGGGTGAATGCGGTTCAGACTGTCAATGTTCACACCATTGTTGCGATTCTTCAGTACAAAAAGCACTCCTTCTGGCAGGTCTTCCGTCTTCTTCACCACGGAATGCAGACCGAATGGCATGTGGTCGAGATCCGGATGCGTTTTGATGTATTCGAGAAGATCAAGTCTGAATTCATTAAGACCGAGATCCATGATGGATATCCCGCCTGACATGTCTTCCAGATCCACCACTTCGGTCTGCAACTTCTTAAGCTGTTCGTGGCGATATTCCAGATCTCCTTTTTCTTCCGGGCTGATAGGATTGTCGTCACCAGTAGAAGTCAGAACGGATATTTTCATCCTTGTTTCAACACGGGCTTTCAGATTAATGTACTCGTCAAGCGTCAGATCCGGCCAGAAGTTCACGAGCTGGATCTGCTTGTTCCTGCTGCCGATACGGTCGATACGTCCGAACCGCTGGATAATACGCACGGGATTCCAGTGAATGTCGTAGTTGACGCAGTAGTCACAGTCCTGCAAGTTCTGGCCTTCGGAGATGCAGTCGGTTGCGATCAGGATATCGATGTCCTTCTTGCTCTCCGGCATAAGGACGTCTCGGTCCTTGGAAACTGGCGAGAAGCATGTGAGAATGTTGTTGAACGTCGCCTTGAAGTTCTTCAGCGTGGTTCTGCCGTCGACCGTGCCACTGATCATGCCGCTGTTGAGGCCGTACTTGTCCATGACGTACCGGCTGACATTATCGTACAGGTACTCTGCCGTGTCGGAGAATGCTGTGAAGATCAGCACCTTCTTGTTGCCGGGGTTGATCGGGTTCTCGATCTTCTGTGAGATAAGCTTGTAGAGCTCCTGCAGCTTCGTGTCATGTTCCGGCGTAATATCCGCAATCATGAGAATCAGAAGTTCGAGCGTATCCGCATCCTTTTGCAGCACGTCCTTCCAGCTCTTGTAATCCATATCGGCAAGGTCAATCTTCACTTTACGTCCGACAGTGAAGTAGTCGGTGTTCTGGTCCTCCATGTCGAAGTCGTCGGAATCAGCTTCATACATGTCGATGTTGGCTTCTCCATATTTCTCATACTGAGTGATTCCGTCGATTGTCTCCATAATGAGTTCGCGGATGCGTTCCAGTGTAAGCCGGAAGGATGAGACCGAGCTTTCCAGCCGCTTAAGAAGATTGACGCTCATCAGCCTGCGGATACCTTCTTCCCGTCCAGACTGCGTCAGATTGTTTCCCTTGTGGTGTGTCAGATCAATATATTTCTGCATCTTGCTCGGGAAGATATAGGCAGAAGGCGTGTAAATCTCCAGCTGAAGCTGAGAGAGCTGTTCGTATATCTCGTTGTAGTTGATGGCGCTCGGAAGATCCGTCAGGCTCGGCCTAAGTGAGATTGGCTTGCGCCGTTCCGGGAACTTGCCGATCTTCTCCGTGTTGTAATATTTCTCGATATGCTTTCGTGACCGTGCAATGGTTACAGAGTCAAGCACTTCAAAAAAATCAAAGTCCAGTCGGCGCAGCAGGTTATCCGTTGTCCGTTCCTCAGCTGGGAGCTTGCTCCAAGCGTTGAATGCGGTCTGGGCCTGGCGGAATATCTCGTCGATCGACTTTGATGTATTCAGCTTCTCATCAATCAGCTCCGGCATTCCTTCATATGCGAGAGCAAGTTGATTCTTGAGGTCGTTAAACCGGTTATTGACAGGAGTTGCTGACAGCATGAGTACTTTCGTCTTCACTCCAGCGCGCACAACTTTATTCAGAAGTTTTAGATAGCGGTTTTCCTTCTGGTCTTCGCCAGAAAGTTCTCCGCCGTTTCGGAAGTTATGTGACTCGTCAATAACTACAAGATCATAGTTTCCCCAGTTGAGCCGGTCGAGATCAAGCCCGTTTGATGTACCATGATCGCGCGAAAGATCGGTATGGAAAAGAACATCGTAGCGGAGTCTGTCTGCAGCGATGGGATTGTTGACGTAGTTATCTTTATATGTATTCCAGTTTTCTGCCAGTTTCTTCGGACAAAGTACAAGGACGGATTTATTTCTGTTTTCGTAATATTTCACGACTGCAAGCGCGGTGAACGTCTTACCAAGACCAACACTGTCTGCCAGGATGCAGCCGTTGTATTTCTCGAGCTTGTTAATAATGGCAAGGGCAGCATCCTTCTGAAAGTCATAGAGCATGTTCCAGATCTTGCTGTTCTTGAAACCGGTAGCCTCATTCGGAAGAACATCCTCGGAAACATCCTCAAGAAACTCACTGAATACGTTATAAAGCGTAATGAAGTAGATGAGCTCCGGAGCATTCTCGTTATATGCGGTCGTAATATTCTCAAGGACGACATCCGTGACATCCTGCAGCTTGTCCTTGTCATTCCATATTTGCTCAAAGAGCTTCAGAAAATAGTTTGCATTTTCAAAGCTCTCCGTCTTTTGAACAGGGTAGTATGCGTTATTGCCGCGTTCGCATCCAAGATCAACAGTCGTAAAACCATTGATAGGCATATAGGTACTCCCATCAACAGTCATGAAACCTGGCATATTTTCGCCTGTCGTATTGGATTTAAAGGTTGCCTTCCTACGAATCCAATCCGCGCACTCCTTTGCGATAGCTTTCTGTGTCATTTCATTGCGGAGCTTTATTTCAAACTCTGTACCGTAAAGACTCTGCTCGCGGGTAAGACGAGGAATATAGAATTCCCGCTTTTGCTTCTGGGCTTTCTCCGTCACGAATGTCGGTAAAGTAAAAATGAAACGGAATTCATCAATGCTTTCAAGCTGCTTTTTCAATTCACTGTATGCATACATTGAAAAGCAGGCTGCGGCGATAGAAATCTTACCGTTCCTCTTTATCGTCTTCTCCATATCGTCACGGACTATTTTCGTGACATTGTCAAATATCTCCATCTATACCTACTCCTTGCAGTGCCATCAGCTTCTTTCTTCCACAGCTTCATCCGGGACGATTTCGCAAATGTCCGAGATGTCGCATTTCAGGGCCTCGCAGATCCTGATCAGGATGTCCGTGGTGACATTGGCACCTTTTCCGAGCTTGGCAAGCGAAGCCGAGCTGATACCGGCTTTCTTAGCAAATTCCGTCTTTTTCATGTCTCTTTCAACGAGCATTACCCACAGTTTTTTATATGATAATTTCATGCTGTCTCCTTCGGAATATCCTTTCTCCAACTTGGCATAAAGCCGTATGTATGTCCTTCTTTCTCATCCTTGTAATACGTAACCACATTGATTCCGTATGACTCAAAATCCATATCAGGCATAGCATTCAGGTTGTCCACAATGATCACCTGACCCTCACCCTGATGATTTATAAAATACTGATACAGTCCCTTTTTGATAGTCTCGCCATCGAACCCGTCCTCGTTCTCATCAAGGCCGAGCAGCGGAGTATCTATCATCAGGAATCCCGGCTTGATAAAGACGTCATCCTGATTAAAGTATTCATACAGCATCTGTGCGACAACCTAGTTCAGGAAGGAACGATATCCCTTTCCCTGATCTTCGGACTTCGGCACTCCGTCCATCAGAATATCAAATGTGGAAAAATCCCAGCTGGCATAACCTCCAGAACGATAATTGCACTCCTTGAGAATCTTATTCAGCAGTTCACTAAATCCGGTTCCTACCACGTCTTCGAATTCCTTCTTTGCATGGTACAAAGGTGCCTGATTCTTTTTCCTTTGCTCTGCTTCTTTCTTTTTTCCGAGAGTGCCGAGCTGATCGTTTATCACATCGATGCTGGTCTGAATCGAAGTGTAATCCCTATACTGTTCCAGACTGGAATCATAATCCTTTATGATCCTGTTCTTCTCATCGAGTGCTCCATTAATCTCAGACTGTCTGATCTGAAGTTCCTGTATGCGCTTAGTGACTGCCTCCTGATCGTAAGCAACGCTTTTTTCCGTGGCAGCTATCACTGTAAGCTCCGAGGCAATCCTCCTGATCTCGGCATTAATAGCAGCCATATAGCTTTCATCATCACTATCATCAGTGTGAAGCTCTCCTCCGCAAAACGGGCATACTCCATTTGGCGGAAGCTCTTTCACTGCCTTTTCTCCCTTGGCGATGAAATCAAGTCGCTGTAGATCAGCCTTGTACTGGCTGATAAGAGACTCATATCTGTCAATCAGAACCCGGTTGTGTACATCCTCCTGACGATACTCATAAAGCTGTTTCGCGATGGATGTGCTCTCTTCAACGAGCTCCTTTATTTCAGCTTTTATTGTCTGGATATGTTCCGAAAGCTCACTCGCTTTCTATATCCACAGCCGAAAGTGCCTCCAGCTTTTTGATGAAATCGCTGCGTTTCTCAGTAAGCAAAGCGACCTGCTCATCAATATAATCAACCACGGCCTTTTTCTTTGCCGTGGCCACCTCCGGCTTCAGAATCTCCGGTATGCCTCTTTTATAATCCCCGGTAAGCAGGTAAAACAAAGAAGCTAACAGCGGTGTTTCGTATCTGGAGTTCTTTATGACGATGGACTCCGACTTGTCTATTTCGTTCTCATCGGCAAAGAATACATTTGCGATATTCGTCCACGAGATACGCTCCCTGGCATATCGGGCGGACTTTGGGACCTCTATAGTTTCATCAAGGCCGATCACCCTGAGCCACAGATCGTTAAGATACCGTGTACTCTGCTTCTTGTAGTTCGTCGCATAATCGCCATTGTCGATCTCGTCGCTTTCAGCATTTACTGTCACGAACTCCTCATCAAGTTTCCTTGACAAGATGATCCTTCCGAACCGCTTTGTAAGAAATGTCCCTTCAATATCTGTATAACCGGTCAGCGGAGAATACGGCCTCGTATCTGAGCTGAATAGATAATAGATACATTTGAGTATCCACGTCTTCCCAGTGTTTGACCTCCCTCGGATGATGTTCAGACCGTCATTGAAATTGATGACACCGTCAACCTTTCCGCTTCCAGATACGCGAAGACGTTCAATCATAAAGTTTTCCATTTTCTCGCCCTCCCGATTCCGTCGCTTTTTCGTTGATGTATCTTAATATGCTTTCATCCGAGTCTTCTGCAAAACGCCTGCATACGATCTTTGCGCCAACAATGTACGATCTCGCATACGGCGACTGTATATCTCTTACGATTTCCCGACCACGGTCATTGATACTATACATGAGTCCCTGATCGGTGCGTTCAACTTTAATAAAATCATTCCTAACCGAGAGCTTTATAGCCTCGGTTATTTTTTCGCGCTTATTGGCAAATTCCGCGAAGCCGAACGCATTATCACCATGCAGGTTTCTGTCCAGAACCTTACATTTCTTGCCGTAGATGCAGATGAAATCCAGAGCGGCAAGTCTGTCGGCGTTTGCCGGTCCATTCAATGTATCAACAAGAAGCAGAAGACGCAGCATGTTCTCAAATGCCGTATTGAAAACCTTATTCGCCATATGGATCTACCCACGATGTCATCGTCTTGTCGTTCACCAGAATATGAACGATTCCAAGCCTCTCCAGATTTCCGATCAGATTCTTTATCAGCATCAGCTTCGACTTTGTCAGCTGTACGTCAGATATCTACTTCAATACCTCCAGCAGCCGCCTGTAGCCATTATCGTAATCATCATAGTATGTCGTCTTGATGCCGTGAAAGGCATCTTCCTTCAATATATCGAACTGGTTCTCACCGTCCTCATACACCTCGCTGATGGAACGCTGGATGCTTTCTGCACTGAGATATGCCTTTCGCTGCTCATAGAAGTTCAGCTGATATTTCTTAGGCAGATTCTGTATGTCGTCCACTGATACTGAATCTCTGGAAAGCGCCTCAGCATATGCATCACATAAGGCGGAAATATATCCGGCCTCAAAATCATAAATCTGCGCATCACTCAGCTTGATAGGAAGCTCTATGACATCGCCGTCGATATACAGCTTTCCGTTCTCGCAGTAAATCCGGTCGCCAGCAAGATTTTTTATGCTGGGCTTCGGATCATGAATCGTAAGCTTTATCTCCACGTCATGAATTCCTTTTTTGAGTCCGTGATAAAGCTGATCAAATATGTCCTGAACAGCGGAACCAAGCTCGTCTGTCTTTACGACAAGGCCATGTTTATATAGAAACTTCTGCAGATGCTCCTTGTCTCCGTCGTACAATTCGTCAACCTGCTCGGCAAGCTCTGATCCGTCATAAAGGCTGCATATCATGCCCGCGCGGGCCTTTGAAATATATTTATCTCTTCCCTCAAGTATCTGGTCCAGCATGTTGAGGGATATGTTTTTCTGCATTGGATTGTATTCATGAAGATAATCCGCTTCCTGCTCTTCATCATTCATCGGCGGTCGTATTGAAAGCCTGACCAGCGAAATGACGAACTCGCCGTCCCGGCTTTTGGGAGCCATATATGTTTTCAATTCGCTGGCTATCTCATGAAAATACACCGCTGTTCACACTCCTTTTTGACCTCCCAGGTCAAAGCGCGGTCAAACGCATTTTCGACTGTTCAGGTCATTCTCAGTACAATGAAAACAATCAATCACATATGAGAGAAAAACTTTCATCAATTATAGCACTGTTACGAGCGTAATTCAATATTATTCAAAGAACCGCTGATAAATAATTTGTGAACGCAAAGAAAGATTTTACTTATTATAGTTGATTCCTGCTATATCCGTTCACCCCGGCATGCAGAGGTGGCTCGAGTGCCTATAGCGGTGACAACTGAATAACTGTACCAGCCTACGAGCGTGGCTGGCCCATCGAAACGAGTTAAATCCCGTTCCGAGAGGTCAGTCACGCTCTTTTTGCGCTCTGCCTCCGGTTCGGGACCAGCGAACTGGAGGTATCGCAAATGCAAAACAATGTAAACCAGAGTAAAAAATTCCGTATCTATCTCAAGTCATCCCGTCAGTGGGTAGAGGTTTCCGAGGAAGTCTATCGCGAGCACTACCGCTACTATGACGCATTCCGTAAGCGCCATCAGGCACACGGTCAGTGTGCCTGCCCGAAGAATAAGTTCTGGCTCTGCGATGGCGATTGCCTGACCTGCGAGTTCCGCCGGGCCGGTGACATGCTCTCCCTCGATTATGAATCTGAAAACGAGGACGGCGACAGTTGCACGCCGCTAGACAGCATTCCTGATGATGCTCCTCTTATTTCAGATGTTCTCACGGATAAGGATGAGCTCGATCAGCTGTTTTCCCGCCTTCAGGAGCTCATGCCGGAGGCCAAGCGTATCGGAGAGCTCCGCGAGGAAGGCCTCTCCGACGAGGCCATCGCCGACATCGTCGGCATCAAGCGCACGACGTTCCTGTCCCGCCTGAAGAAGGCCGAGGGGAAGCTGTCTCAGGAGTTCCCCGATTGGTTCTAATCATGCGACTCCGGCTGGCCATCGTGGTGGCCGGAGCTTTTTTCTGAAATTCTTCTTTTCCCTTCGTCAAAACGGTCTGCCCGCCTCCAGTGGGAAGTGTAAGGAGCGCGAAAGCAAGATGCTCCGGATTGGAGGCAAGCGATGAACAAGACACGCAACAGAAGTCCCGCGGACACGGAGGCCATCGCAGTTCTTATTGCGATAAGCCATGTATCCGCAAGGCTGGCAAGGAACCTCTCGATTCTTGCCGCAGACAGACAACTCATGGAAGGAGGTAAAGAGAATGTCAAAAATGGCAGAGATGGATCAGACCATCAAGGAACTGCGCGATGCCGCCGCTGCTATTAACAGCGCAGCCGACTGGCTCTACCAGCAGTTCTCCGGCACAACCGAGGAGCCCGCTCCGCAGCCCGAAAAGATGAAGGCCAAGGCTGAGCCGAAGAAGGAGCTGAAGCTGGAGGATGTGAGGAAGGTTCTCGCCGAACGGTCGCGCGCAGGCTATACGACGCAGATCCGCGAGCTGCTCCTCAAGTACGGTGCGAGCAAGCTGTCGGCTGTCGATCCGAAGGAGTACGAGGCCCTGCTCTTCGATGTGGAGGGACTCAATGAATTCTGAAAGACAGCATGCGGTCCTCTCCGCGTCAAGCTCCGACCGGTGGATTCACTGCTCGCCGTCAGTCAGGCTTAGCGAGGGATTCGAGGACAAGGAAAGCGACTACGCACTGGAAGGCACCTGCGCTCACGCGCTCGCCGAATACAAGCTCCGCAAGGCGCTCGGCTACCCGGCACAGGACCCGACCGAGGCCCTTGCCTTCTACAACGAGGAGATGGAGGAAGCAACAGACGGCTATGTCAGCTACGTACTGGAAAAGGTCGAGGCCGCAAAAGAGGTCTGCTCTGATCCGGTTGTTCTGGTTGAGCAGCGCGTGGACTACTCCCGCTGGGTGAGACAGGGCTTCGGCACATCCGATGCGCTGATCATCGCGGATGGCACGCTCCGGATCATCGATCTGAAGTACGGCACCGGCATCGCCGTGTCGGCGGAGGACAATCCGCAGCTCAAATGCTACTCGCTGGGTGCCTTGAAACTGTTCGATGACATCTACGACATCGACACCGTCAGCATGACGATCTACCAGCCGAGACGGCAGAACGTCAGCGAATGGCAGATCAGCAAGAAGGACCTGCTCGCATGGGCGGACGAGGTTCTGAAGCCTACAGCGGAGCTGGCGTGGGACGGCAAGGGAGAACTCTCCTGCGGCCCGTGGTGCCGGTTCTGCAAGGCGAAGACCATCTGCCGGAAGCGGGCCGAGGAGAACCTGAAGCTCGCGCAGCACGAGTTCAAGCTGCCGCCGGAGCTCTCCGACGCGGAGATCGAGGTCATCCTCTCCCAAGTAGACGAGCTAATCTCATGGGCGTCCGACATCAAGGAGTACGCGCTCCAGCAGGCATTGTCCGGCAAGGAATGGCATGGCTTCAAGCTCGTCGAAGGCAGATCCGTCCGCAAGTACACCAACGAAACCGCCGTCGCCAAGACGGTCGAAGACGCCGGATTCGACCCGTATGAGAAGAGGCTGCTTGGCATCACCGCCATGCAGAAGCTCCTCGGAAAGAACCGGTTCAATGAACTCCTGTCAGGCTTCATCGAGAAGCCGCAGGGCAAACCAACACTCGTCCCGGACTCCGACAAGCGTCCGGCGATGAATACAGCAAAAAACGACTTCAAGGAGGTCAAAAATCATGAGTAAGACAACTATGCACAATCCGATGAAGGTTATCACTGGCCCGAACACCCGCTGGTCCTACGCCAACGTCTGGGAGGCGAAGTCCATCAACGGCGGCACGCCCAAGTACAGCGTCAGCCTGATCATCCCGAAGTCCGACACCGTGACGGTCGCCAAGGTCAAGGCAGCCATCGAGGCAGCCTACAAGGAAGGCGAAGCCAAGCTCAAGGGCAACAGCAAATCCGTACCGGCGCTGTCCGCGATCAAGACGCCGCTTCGCGACGGCGATGCGGAACGTCCGGACGACGAAGCCTACCGCGGCTCCTACTTCGTGAATGCGAACGCAACGACCGCTCCGGGCATCGTGGACGCGGACCTGAATCCGATTCTTTCCCGCAGCGAGGTGTACTCCGGCGTGTACGGCAGAGCCAGCATCACGTTCTACGCGTTCAACTCCTCCGGGAACCGCGGCATCGCCTGCGGCCTGAACAACCTGCAGAAGATCCGTGATGGCGAGCCGCTCGGCAGCAAGGCCAGCGCAGAATCCGACTTCGCGGATTTCACAACCGACAACGACAACGA
>ERZ779725.459-NODE-459-length-27212-cov-2.533380_pt1 | contig 27212 bp, 49 predicted proteins | sample MGYA00511890_ERZ779725 | MGnify/ENA primary metagenome ERZ779725 (study PRJEB29588, sample SAMEA2148549) | human gut metagenome | biome: human gut; feature: human-associated habitat; material: faeces | place: Denmark | collected 2008/2010 ...
CTGAATTTTTTAAAGTTGCATTTTAGACATTTTAAACGCTGTTTAAATATTTCTTGATGTTTTTATTATGAAAAATAAAAAAGGCTTTTAGATGCCTTTAAATTAATAAATAATAATATTTTAATAAATAATAATAATTATAATTTATATTATTAATAAATAAATATATATAAATAAAAAAAGATAGCTTTTAATAACTATCTTTTAAAAACTCTTACTTATTCGTTGAATTAATCAACATTTTAATAAATTCACATGCTAGTCGCATTAAATATAAAATAATATTAAGAATTAGCATGCTTGTTTTCTTTCCTGATCTTTAAAGCTACAACTAGCAAAGCGGCAAGATCAATTAACAATGTTAATGTTAATAAGCTGATAAATGCAATTTTAAATATATTCATGTTTTATTCTCCTTGCTTATAATTTATATAATCTATTTTCTAAAATTCTTCTTAAAATTCTAGTTTTAAATTTTTTAGATTTATTCAATACATTATTAAAAATTTTGACAGCTTCCAAAGTTTCCGCATGTACTATTTCAATTTTTTTTAAAGTTTCTTTAATTCTTTTTTTATATTCTTCAATTTCATGTTTTATTGCTTGCTCGATTTCATCCGCCGTTACATCTTTTATATCGTTCATTAATCCAATATTAATATATATATTATAATTACTAATATTTAAAACGCTTTTAAATTCGCCATATACATTTGTTGACAATTTCATGTCATGGCTTGCTTCAAAATTTTTAAATAATTCTTTAAAATTTCCGCCGCTTTTGGTTCTTTTTCTTTCGTATCTTTCTAATGTTAAAATAGCCATGTTGTAATAATTAATTGTATTTTTTAAGTTGTTTATTTCTTCTAGTTCTTCTCTTTCATAAATTAAATTTTCTAATTTTTCGGCAGTGTCCCATGTTTTTGTTTCGTTTTGTAATTTTATTTCATGCTCACAAACTATGCATGGCTTTCCATTTTGAAAAGCTAAACAAATAATTTTTTTGCCTTCGAATTCTGAATTTGGAAAAAATATTCCGTCAAATTCTCCATTGCTATTTTTAAAACCGCCCGAAATAAAGCATGCTTGCTCTATTGTTTGCGCTGGTGTGTTTCTAGTGTCTTTTAAAATTTCCGACTTTTCAATTAATAATTGTTTAAATAATTTCAAAGCTTGCGCTTTTTCCGCTTCGTTTATGTGTTCTTGTAAAATAATTTCATTAGCCATTTTTTTATCTCCTTATTAAAATTTTATTAAAATTCTTTTAATGTCTTTTTACTATGTTTTATTAATTTTATATTATTAATTTCTTTGTTTAAAAAGTCATAACGGCAAGCATCCCATGCTAATCTTGTTTCTTCTTTTCCATCCGCAAAAACGATTTTTATATTTTTAATTTTTTTATCTAAATTATTAATAAAATCTACAAAATTTTTAATTTTTTGGATTTTTTCATCGCTTTTAATTTCTTCAATTAATTTATTCCTTAAGTTTTGAGCAAAACAATTATTCAATATTTCTATCGCATAAGGAACATGCCAGCCTTTAAAAATATATTTTTTTTCTTCTTCGCTTTTTGCTTCGTACTCTTTAAAATCTTCATTTAAAAATTTTAAATTACTATTGATATAATTATCTTGAAATTGCAAAATTTTAATTGCATCTCGTAAAATAGAATCATCTATATTAATATTATTATCATTAAATCCATTTTTATATATGTAATTATATATTAAATGATATTTAAATTCTTCTATGCTCCATTTTCCGTCTTCATAATATCCAGTTTTTAAAAGTTCTTTTTTTTGTTTCAAATATTCACATTCTTCATGCTCGTTGTAAAAAGTTTCATTTATTTTACTGTCTATTTCATTGTATAAATTAACAAGATCAAATTTTGAAAAATATTTTTTATTACAATAAACGCCTTCAAATTTTAGCATGTCTATTTCTTTATACTTTTCAAAAGAAACATCTAAACAATTTTTTATATTTGAGTAATGAGAATAAATATAAATAACATTATCTACATTTTTAAATAAAAAATTGTTAATTGTAATAATTCCAAATTTTTTTGTTGCTTCCTCCACTTCTTCCATGCTGATTTTAGCATTTAATAAATTTTTTTCTAAGTTTTCCATGTTTTATTTCCTCCAGTCATTCAAGCAGCATGGCGACTGCTTGATTAAACTTATATTAAACGATTAAAAAGCAAATTGCAACAACTTTTTTAAAATTTTTTAGTTATTTTTTTACTTATATATTTTTTTATCAGAAATTTTAATATCGAATTTTTACGCCTAAAATTAGCTATTTTTTATATATAGGGGGGTGTGTAGGGTTTAATGTGCAGTAAAGGTTTAGCAATGCTTTTTTTTGTAATAGATCACCCAGAATCAAGGCAAAAAAAACGAAGTGGATCTTGTTCTGAAGCAGTTCTTTTGATCATCGAAAAATCGTGCTTAAATTATATAAAGTTTTGGCATCTTAGGGGGTGTGTACTATTGAATATTCAGTAAAGCCTATTATTTAAGCCACATTATAGTCTACTTTATTGATTTATCGTTTATTTGATAATTTATATGTAAAATTAATTTTCGTGTCTCAAACAGCCTTATTTTAAATCAAGACAAAATAAAACCCACTTTTCAGTGGGTGTCTCAATTGCTAGCTGCTATATTGACAACTGGAGGTAGTCAAATAAATAAAACAAATTTTCAAGCTAATGTTGGGGATGAAGATGGACTTGAGAAGAATTAATTATTTAGCTAGCTCTCCATCTTCATAGTTTATTATAAAGCATTTTTTAAAATTTGCAACAAAAATATATCATTTTGTATTTTTTTATTTTAAAACTTTAATTCTCCATTTTCTTCAATAGGCATATTCATTCCTTTATTCCCTGAACAAATGCAATAAAAAATATAATTTAAAACCTTATCAGCATTATCTTCAGATGTATAAGTTCCTAAAGTTATTTCATCAGCAATTAATGACCATTTAGGATTTGTTAATTTAACTAATTTTTCTATAAATATATTTTTAACTCTATCTGAATTAACTAATTCATCTCTATCTTGATTTCTAATCCACATAATTTATTTCTCCTTAATTTTATTTAGTTTATTCAATATAAGCTTCTCCATAGAAATCACCGCAATCTTCTATTTCATAGTCATCAACTTCGACAGCGTAGTTATCATTTTCAAAAGCTTTTTCCGCTAATTTTAGAGCTTCTTCTTCGCTTTCTGTCTTAACAATAACTGTTCCATGTCCATATCGTAAATATCCTCGAACATATTCTAAATTTTTACATACTTTAAATTTCATACTTTTATTTCTCCTTTATTTCATTTTCTTTAGTTTTCTTTAAGTTAAATATTTTTTCTAAATCAGCTCCATACTCTGCATATTCAGGCTCTTTAGAATGTCGTGTTGCAGAACAAGATTCTTCAATATAAAATGGTTTATCAGATGAATAAACAATTGTGCCTAATAAAGTAGTTTCATCAATATCTTCTTCATATTCACCCATGTACCCCCAAAAAGTTTCATAGACTTTATTGCCTTCTACTTTTATGCCAATTTGTGTATCGCTTCCCCACGAATTTAATCCCCAAGTTTCTAAATCAATAACAGCTCCAGTATCAAGAATCACAAATCTTTTATTTGATTTCTTTGATTTCTTTTTTTTAATCTTCATCTTTCCAAATTCTTTCTGCACATTTTGGGCAAACTGCTACTCTCCATATTGTATTTTCATTAAACCAATTACCAACATTAATTCCATCGCCAAACTTATATCTTTTACCACATTCAGGACATTCTACAATTCTTTCCATATCATCTGTATAAGTTGTAGTATCACATTCTTTTTTTACTTTTGTTTTTACATTATAAACTATCATAAATCCAACTCCTCCAAAGTATAATGATAATCTAATTCCATTTTATCATTATCCCCTTTAAAATAATTTCATATATCCTTGTTCTTCTTTTTTCTTTTCATCGATGGTTGTTCCATTTAGCCATTCAACTGCTTTTTTATAAAAATCTTTTTTAATTTCAAAACCATAAGCACTTCTATTTAATTGTTTACAAGCAATTAATGTGCTTCCAGAACCTGCTACAGGGTCAATCACAGCATCTCCCTCATCTGTAAATATCTCTATTAATCTTTTCAAAACAGGAATAGGCTTTTGAGTAGGATGAATTTTATTTTTATCTTTTTCAACTTCCCATGGAAACCAATTAAATATCATCTTTCCATTGTTATTAAATTTAGGTAGTTTTTCACGATATAAAACTACTGCATATTCACAAGCATTTACTATCTTCATATTTGCTTTTAAAACTTGAGCGCTGAAATTCTTAATAAACACTAATGGATAACTATTTTTCAATCCATGCTTTTTCCCCTCTTCGATAACCATTTGCATTTGTTCAAAAGCACAAAAGATTATCATTGCAGGTGCTTTCCCTTTTTCTTTTGGTTCTTTGTTTAAATACCTTGTACAAAAATCAAAAAAATTATTAATTTTAAAATCATTGTCTGTGTCAAAAAATGATTTTCCAGCGAGTTTACTTTCTCCATTCTTGTTGTCTCCATCAACATACCATTGTGGATTACTTGCATAAGCATTTTGTCCTAAATTGTAAGGAATATCAGCAATAATCAATTGTGCATGTTGTATTCCATATCTTTTAGCATTTTCAAAATGGTCATTGTATAATTCTTGTTTAATCTTTCCCATACTTTTTATTTCCTTTTTTGCTCTCCATATAATTCTTAAAATAAATAAATATACACTAAATAAATGCTTATACTATATATCAATATATTAATTAAATTAGCTAATAATAATAGTGGTAATTTATAATAACTATCAGGTAATTCAGTAAAAATAATAAACAATAATACTAAAAATATTAAACTTAGTAATATTACTAAATAAATTCCCATTTTATCACCTCCTTATATCTCTAATAGCTGATATTATTAAAATTATAATTACAATTATAAATATTGCTGTAAATATGTATCGGTTTATTACTTCAAATTTAGCCCATTCTTGAATCCAATCATTTAATATTTTCATTTTTTAACCTTTCTTCAAATTCTTCACTATTCTTTTATTAATGAGATATATTCTATTGGTTTATTATTTCCCCAATCCATTATCATGCATCTTATTCCATTATGATCTTTATAATTTCCACTTTTACAGCCAGGACATTTTTCTATTTTTGGTTTTTCAACATCAAATAAACTAATTTCAAAAGATTGAGATATTATATCATGGCAAGAAAAAGGAACAACATTTTTTAATCCATCCATTTGCCACAAATTCCAAGATATAATTATTGCAATGCTTTCTAACAAGTCATTTGATGGAAGTTTATTAAATCTTGCTTGATAATAATCAAGATAATCAAACAAAACATTCTCTCTAGCAATTAAAAGATTATCGCCTTGGAATTCATATCCATATATTGATTCAAGCGCTTGTAAAGACCATATAATCCAATCTATTTCATTATTGCAATTTTCATTTACTACTCTTAGTTTTCTATCTAAAAAACCTATTCTATCTTTTAATTCAATGTAGTTTCCTGTAACTGTATCATATCTACTAACTAGAAATGGAGCTTCACCACAAGTTATTTCTAATCTAGTGTTAATAACATAATCTTGCCAAGTTTTACCATTTGGGAAAATTACTTTTTTTGTTGCAGTCCATGTTTTGCCATTTTCTATATTAAAAGAATTTTCAGCACCAAACCAAACCTTATCTATTAGATTATTCATTTCATTACAAATCCAAGATGGAGTAAATACTTCTGCTTTATCTTTACTTCTTTTAGATTGCTCTTCTTTAGTTTTTTCTAATCTTGGCTTAATCACTTTTTCTTTATTAATTAAATCTAATTTTATTTCATCAGTTAGTGAATAGCCAGCTCCTTTATTTTCATAATTGCTAGTAGCCCAAATAATATTTTTTTTAGTTGTATTATCATAAAGCAAAATATTTGCAATTTCAGGATATTCATTAAATAATATTTCTTCATTTATCATTGTTATTATCTTCTTCAAATTTATTTATATTAAAAATATTTTCTAAATTTTCTTTTCTTGATCTTGCATAAATTTAATTAAATTATTGTAACCAAAACTACCATTTTTAAATTCCAAAAATTCAATTTTTCCATTTTCATAAGTTACTTTAAAAGTTGTATAATTTTTATGTTTTCCCATTGAGTTTCCAACGATTGCACCCACAACGCCAAATAATGCACCACCTATAATTGTTTTTCCAATATTACTTTTAGTTACTTCTTTTTCGTTCCAAATTTCAACATTTATTATTTTAGCCATATTTTCCCCTTTCTCATTTTTGCATTAAGCTAACAAAAGCTATTTCATTTGCAATAGTATCTACTGTATCATTTTCTTTTAAATTATATATAAAATCTCCATAATATAATTTATTAGTCTCATATTCTTCGTTATCGTATAAACTGTATTTAAACGATTTAACATCTGCATCAATTAAAGGCAAAGATAAATCTTGGTTTTGCGATACACTATATATAATTGATTTTATAGAAATAAACAAATCTCTTTCGCCTAACTTCTTATTTATCGCATTATTAAATTCATTTGAGAAACAAGAAGTATCAAACATCAATTTACATTTAGCTTTCATATTAGAATGGTAAATCATCATCTAAAGCATCTAGATTATGACTTTCACTTACTGGATTTGGTTTTTCATTCTCATTTGGTTTTGGTGAAAAATTTTCACTTCTTTTTCCACAAAAATCTAATTCAGTACCATACAAAACTATTTTAGATACTTGTTTATTTTCTTTGTTAGTATAACTTTGTTGAGTAATTCTGCCTGAAACAATAATTTCGCTTCCTTTAGCTAAGCATCTACAGCAATTATCAGCTATTTTATCATAAAATTGTATTTGTAAAAAATCACATCCAATATTTCCATCTTTGTCTTTAAATCCTTTTTGCACTGCCAAATCTATTATTGCAATAGGAACTCCATTAGGTGTAGTTTTAAGTGTTGGATCTTTTGATAATCTTCCATGTAATATAAATTCATTTTTCATAATTCTTTTTCCTCTTTTAATAATTTTGTCTTTTTTATTTTTATTTGAGATAACCATTCATTAAATGCTTTTTCAACTTTTTTAGATGGTTTGCAATTCTCTCTATCAATTTCATCTCCATAAAATTGTAATATATTTTTTTTATAATCAATTTCAGCTGTTGCAACAGGCTGGTTGTTTTGCTTAATAAATACTAATAAACTTTTTTGCTTAATGATTTTATCAGTATAATTGCAAGTTATTAAACATTGATGTAAAATATCTGCTTGGTTTTTAATATCAGAATAATTATTAGCAAAATAAATTGTTAAATCATTAATTGTTTTTGCTTGATTTTGCAAATTTTCATTAACAACTTTTTTTAAAATTTTATCTTTTCTTTTGTCTTTCATTTCTTCTATAAAGTCTTTTTTATTATTTACTTCTATTAAAATATCATCATGCTTTTTACATAAATCATTTGGAAATCGCCAATATTTATCGCTCATATCTTTGTCTAAATCTTTACACATACGCTCATAATCCAAATATAAAGCGTAAATTTCTTTTATACTAAAATCATTATGTTTTTTCTTTTGATTATATAAATAATTTACCACTTCTAAATTATAAGAAGTTTTAACAAATAAATCACGATCAAATATTTTTTCATTTGGGTATTTTAAATATTGAAATAATTCACTTAAACTAATATCTTTATCTAATATATCTATATTATTTTTTATATATAATATAATGTCTTTTTGTTTTTGTTTAGTTAATGAATCAAGTCTTTTATCCAATGCTAATTTTATAAAGCCTAGATTTACAAAATTTTCAATATTTTCATTTTCTTTGTATCTTTGAATAGTTTTAAGAAATAATTTTGGATTTGCATAAGCATCATAATTTTTCATTTTATTAATTAAGTATTTTAATTCAGGTCTTTTTTCTTTTATTATTTCTATATCTTGCTCAAAAGTTTTCCATTCCATAAATATACCTAATTCATAGCAAGGAGTTAATGATTCTTCTTCTTGAATTTGATTTCCAAAATAATAGCCTAGTTTTTCATTTGGGAAAGAAACTAAATAAGAACCATAAATATAGTAAATATATCTACATTCACATTTTCCTAATTCATCTTGAGTATAGACAAGTTCCTCTTTCGTTTTATAAACTGCTTTTGTAAAAAAAGTGATTTTACCATCAACTATTTTTGCATTACAGTAATATTTGCATCTATGTCCCATACATTCCACCTAGAATAAAGTAATTTGTTCTACTTCTTTTGATACTTTTTTTTCTTTCTTTATCGAATTTGTCTTTTCAACCTTATCTCCTGTATGAACAACTTTACAACTACTATTAGTTTTAACTTCAATATTCTCTTCTTCATAATAATGTCTAGCCATATAATAGACTTCAGCATCAGTCAATGCAATTACATTTTTCTTTTGAACTTCACTACAAATATAATTGCAACATTCAGTAATATTTTTATTTACATTTTCATATTTTGCTTTAAAACTTTCGTTATTTGCAGCATATTCATCTAAATATTTTTTAATTACTTTTTCAAAATTGGATGATGCTTTATTTTTTTCTATTTTAGAAGAAGAAGTTTCTTCTACTTCTTCTTCCATTTCATCTTGTTCTAAATTTTTTTCACACATAATTTGATCTCCTTATTTTCTATATGCTTTTTTTAATTCTCTAGTTCTTTTATTATATATAGTTTCCCATCCTTTGCTTATTTTGATTAATTGAACATAAGGGAAATTATATTTAAGACCTAATTCATTCAAAGAAATAGGTGTATTTTTATATTCTTCTTTCATTGTTTTAATAATTTTTTCATATTCATTTTCTAATGAATTATTAAACTCTGGTTGTTTTTTCCATTCACCATTTTTAATATATGTATAAATTAGAAACATTGGAATTCCATATTTTTCAGAAACATCTTGAACTGTTGCATTTGATGATTCATATTCATATTTACAATTAGCTAGAAGCCCATTCTTGTTATATTTTGCATTTCTTCCAAATACAATTCCTCTATTTTTTGCTGCAGCAATTCCTTCTTTTTGTCTTTCTTTAATATTATTTCTTTCAGTTTCAGCTACATAAGATAATAATTGTAATACAATATCAGAAATAAGTCTTTTTGTTATATCAGTACTTTTGGTTCTTGTATCGAGTAAAGGCATGTCAATGATTACAATGTCAGCATTAATTGTTTTTGTAATATAAGCCCATTCTTCAGTTATCATATTATAGTTTCTACCTAAACGATCTATTGATAAGCATACAACTAAATCTCCTTCTTTTAATTGCTTTTTCATTCTTTGATAACTTGGTCTTTCCATATCTTTACCACTTTGCTTATCACTAAATATTTCATTAAAAGTAATATTATTTTCTAATGCAAATTTATTTAATGCATCAATTTGTCTATCAAGTCTTTGTGTTCCATCATTTGATGACACTCTCATATAACCATAAATTGCCATATTATTCACCTACCCATAATTTTACTTTTTCTTTTGTGATATAATAATCTTTCAACGATTCATATTTGTAAGGTTTTAATCCATTAATCTTACAAAACTTTAAATAATCTTCAAAACTTGTTTTTCCCATTTTGTTTTTCCTCCATTGATTAATTAAAATATATCATTTTGTATTTAATAATGCAACAAAAATAAGTAAATTTTTTTAGTTATTTAAAATTATCCATTGTTATTATTTTTTTTGGAGTTTTTTCTTTGCTTTCAACTTCTATTGGATCTTCTGGATTATAACCATTGCCAATCATTTTCTTTAATACATCTTCATAAGTAAGAGATAATGTGTTGTTTGTTATTTGTGGAACATCATTAGGTTTAATTGAATTCCCTACTTTATCATAAGATAAGTTTGTTTTGATAGCTTGATTATTTCTTGTTCCAAGCTCACTTGCATTCATTTTAGTTGTAATAATAAATTCTTCAATAGAATTAAAAATGTTTCTTACATCACTATTTGGACTACTTGTTAAAAAATATTGATATTGATCTACATTTATTCTTAAATAAGCTGAAAATAATATTCTATCAGGTATTAAATCAATATTATGTCCATTAATATAATCAATAAGTTTTAAAAAAGTATTATATTTTTTGTTTAAGTAATCAAAATCATTATATAAATTTATTGCTTCTTCTTTTGAAAGAATTTTTGTTTGTCTAAATAAATAATTTAATTTAGTAATCATTCTACTAACATAAATTTTTAAATTTAATTTAACTGGCTTATCTCTTTCTTCATTCAATGCAATTTCTTTATCTTGTTGTACTATAATCTCTGAAATATTATCAATATAATATTGTAAATCTTCGTTTTCATAATCATAAGCTAAATTATTCAAATCCATTATTACATCTTTTAAAAAGTTAATATCATCAGGATTCATAGATATATTTTGAATTAAATAATCACTTATTTTTTTTGATATTTTTTTTAAGTTTTTGGCTGTTTCTATTCTATCCATTATATTCTATTTTCCTTTCTTAGTCTTAAATTCCTACCTTCTTGTCTATTAATAGAAATCATATAATTTCCTGAATTAGTCATTTCATATATTCTTGATCCAATAGCCTCATCAATTTGCTCTATTTCAATTAAAAATAATTCACTGCTAATTAAAGTTATTTTTTTATTAATATATCTAAAGTCGATAATCATTTTAGCTAATTCTCTTTCCATTTGTGAAAGCTCATTTGAATTTCTTATTCTCATAAAATCATCAATATATAGTATATCAGCATTTTTCAAATTATAAACTAATGCTTCTTTATCTTTGCTAAATGCTAAGTCTTTATAACTTGTATCCCAATTAAAATATTCCACTGTTAATTCTGGTTTTGCTTTCATCATTTTAGCTAAAGCAAATGCACATCTGCTTGTTTTCCCACTTCCTATATTTCCACCTATAAATAGCCAATTTTTTTTGCCCCTTGTAAAATCTTTAACATAATTTTTAGTTATTTCTTTTGTAAGTTGCAACCATTTTTCTTGAATATCATCGCTTTCGCTTGAATATTTACGATCAATAAATTCAAGCAATCCCATTTCTTTTAATCTTTGTCTATTTCTCCTTGAATTAAAGCAAGTGCAAGTTTTAAAAATAACTTGATTATTTTCATTTAAAACAGCAATAAAACCTTTATTGCCACATTTTTTACAATTAAATATGTCATCTTTTATAAATTGAGAATTATATTTATTTATAAATTGTTGTTCTAAAGAATACCCATTAGGAATTTGAACTTTTTTTTCTTCAGGAACAATATCAATATTGACTTGTTGCAAATTCATTTATTTTTACCTCCTAAAATAGACTTATTATATTTTCATTTTCTTTTACTTTATCTATATTATTATTATATACTCCAATCAATATAGTATTATATATATATTTATATAATTTTAAAGTATCAATAATAGGATATATTCTTTGCAAGTTCCATTCATCGCATTTTACATTTAAAATAATTTCATTTTCCTGTTTGTAAATATTTGCTGAAAATTTATCAAAATATATTCTATCTTTTATTTTTTCAATTTTTTCAATTTTAAATTTTTCAGTTAAAACTTGCACTAATACTTTTTCTAGTTCCGCATTATTCATCTTTTATTTCTGTAACACTATCAATATATATTTGATCATAGTTATCTTTAATCCCAGCAAAATTTTTTTTCCAATTTTCAAGTTCACTTTCTTCAATAGTTATTTCAGTACTTAAATTTGCATGTTCCCATTCAGAACCATTAAACCACGTGTATTTAACTAAATATTTTTTAATCATTATCTTTATCTCCTTTACTTATTAAATTTAAACAGTCTTGATATGCATCAATCATTCCTACTAAATAATCTTTTGCATTTTTATCATTACAATTATGCAAATCTTCTTCACATAATTTTATTTTTTGATTTAATAAATCTTCTAATTTTATTGATGATTTCATTTGTAATACTCCTCACTTTTTTTAATATAATCATTAATATCATAATCATCAGCAGCTAATTCTTCTTTTCTTCTATTTTTGGTTCATTAGTACCAGTTAGCATTTCAGGTACTTTAACATTAGCACTTCTTGAATATTCTATTTTAAATTTGTTTGCATCTAATATAACTTTTGCATTATTAACAATTTGTTCTGCTAGATCAACCATTGCATTAGTTCTTTTTATTTCTTTTGTTAATTTTTCATCACTGATTCCATCAGCATTTAATCTTTCCATTTCTTCAAATAAATGATTATTCAGATCTATTAATTTATTTCTTACTCCACTCATTTTATTTTTATTTTCCTTTCTCTTTGTTTTCTTGATTTACAATTATTCAATCGTAATATATTTAATCCTGTTTTAGTCAAATCTATATCATCAAATCTTAAATTGTAATATGATAAATATATATTTTCATTGATTGTTACTAACAATAAATTATTTATATCAAAATTCATAGTGTTGTTATCAGCAAATATAATACGACCATTCTTAGGTATTTCACCGTGATATTGTTGCCAAATTAGTCTATGTTTAAATTCCCATACATCAGGCTCGCCAATTTTAACAACTATAAACATTCTACCATCTTTTGTAGTTCTCATAATTTCAGTTCCAACTGGTTTTGTTTTAAAACTTATCATACCTTTTTTAAATCTACCATTATTTGGTAAACTTGAATCTAAATTACTAAACCCTCTATTAGTTTTTTTTATTCCTAAACGGCTTGCTTTATGATTTATCATTTCAGCAGTAAAATTATAATTAAATTCTTTGCTTAATATTTCAGCACATTTTGCATAACTATATTTTGGAACTAGCTCTTTTAATCTATCTATCATTTCTAAAGTATAATATATTCTAGTATTATCTTTAGTAAAATCGTGTTTGCTTAATCTATATGCTTTATGCCATACGCTTTTTTGTGTTTTATTAGTTCCAAAGACTTTATTAAAATCATTTGTTAAATCTTGAATCGAATTAGTATTTGATGAATTATAATTATCTTTTAACCATTGCTCCATCTCAGGTGTAAAATCACTGTTGGGGTTTAATAGCTTTTGTCTTGACAACTCTGCGTTTAAAGAATTAATAGTTATATTAGTATTAAATTTTAAATTAAATTTTGATAATATTTCTTTTCTATCTATATTGAGATTAAAATTATGTTTTAGCCATTTTCTTTCTTCATCAGTCCATTTATGCTTATTCATTTTGATCTCCTATTTTTAGGTTTTATAATAAACTTTTTCTATTTTTTCTATATCATCATTTAAACAAGTATTTTTACCATTCATAAAATTTTTTATAGTGGTTCTATTTACATATAATTTTTTACTTAAAGATAAAAAATTTTTTGCTTCAATCTTTTCACCATTCTTTTTATAAGCTACTATTTTATAATCTGATTTTGATTTTAAATAAATTACTTGATTTACTATAATTATTGATTCAAATTTAATTTTAGGTTTTCTATATTTTTTTAACTTTTTCTTTAATATTCTTTTTTGTTTTAATGATTTATCTTTTATTAATCTAAAAAATGTTCCACGAGAAATACCAAGTAATTCAGATGCTTTAGTATATGTAATTTTACGAGAAACATATTGACTTAAAACATCATCAGTATTAGAAGGTAATTCCACTTGTGGTCTACCAAATTTTACACCTTTTTCTTTAGCAACTTTTATTCCTTGAGTTTGTCTCTCTTTTATTTTTTGCCTTTCTTTTTCAGCAACATAAGCCAACACTTGAAGTATAATATTTGATAAGAATTTACCTTCAAGTCCATAGCCACCATTTCTAGTATTCAGCATCGGAAAGTCTAAAACTTGAATATCACATTTTTTATCTTCAACAATTATTCTCCATTGTTTTAAAATTTCTTCATAGTTTCTACCTAATCTATCAATAGACATAATAATCAATAGATCATCCTTTTTTAGTTTTTTTAATAATTTTTGATATTCATCTCTATCTTCAAAATTCTTTCCTGATTTCTTTTCACAATAGATTTTATCAATATTATAATTTTTAAATTCTTCAAGTTGTCTATCTAAATTTTGCTCTTTAGTTGAGACTCTTGCATAACCATATATCATTTTAAATCTCCATTTTAATCAAAACACCTAAACTTTCATAATGTTATAATCCTAATTGTTTTATATTATAATTTCTATAAATAGGCATTTTAACAAATAATTTTTTATCATTATCTATACATGGAGTACACTTATGTGCACCATCTTTTAATATAAATTTAATAAAGCATTGTCTATTCTCTATATCAAAATCTTTACATATATAGAGTATTTTATTTTTCCCAATGCGATCAATATATTTTTTTAAATAATTTACATCTACTTTATTTAAGATGTTTGGTTTTGTATCATCCCTACCAATTTCAATTTCTTGATCTAAAAATTTATCGCTAAATAAATCCTTATGGTAGACCCAACAGTTTTTATCTGCAATACAATCTATTATTTTAAATGGGCAATTTTTACATCCACAATCAGGGCATACATTTTTCATATAATAATTATATTGTCTCTTAGTCATATCTCTTAATTTAATTTTTCTTTTCATTTTCTTTTATCTCCTTTTCTTTTTAGTTCTTTTATTTTTCTTGGATATGTAAATTGCAGTTCCGTTGTTTTTCATAAAACATCTAAAATCATGCAAATACCACCTATCAAACATTTTCATTATTTCCTATTGTATATTTAACTCCAATTTGATGTTCGTTTTCTAAAAACTTAATAATTTTTTTACATTCTGGACATGCTATATAACTATATCCATCAAGTCTTTTTTCTTTAGAAGTAATATCTTCATCTTCAAAATTAAATTTGCAAAAGCAAAACGGACAACTAATCGAGAATCTTCTTTTAGCTCCAGTAAGCATTCCATGTTTTAATATTTCTATCATAATCTTAGCTCCTTTAATGTATATAAATGATTTTCTTTCATATTTTTATACATATCTTTTTGAAAAATTGGCAATTTTATAGTTTTTCTTTTTGATTTATTAAAATTAACGACAATTGATATAAAGCAAACATTGTCATATATTGCTTTTACAATACAAAAAACTCTATCTCTAAAAGGTTTAATAATATTACTTAAATACTCTTTTTCAGTTTTATTAAGAATATCAGATTTTTTTAATGCTATGCAAATTATTACATCATATTCATTATAGCTAGGTGCAACAATTAAAACTTCATTTTCTTTATATTCTGTATAATCAGTAATAAGTTTTTTCTCTTCATATATTCCATCCAAATAAACCTTAATATCAGTGCTTTGTGGAATTGCCCTCAATAATTCTTTTAGCTTCATTTTCTAACTCCTCTTTTGTCAATGCCCAAGTTAACTTGTAATCAGAAACTCTTACAGACTTATTCCAGTGATACCCATTGATAGCTTCATCGAGAAAGCAATTTAGAACCATATAGAATGGTGCGTAGCCAACCTCCAATGTGTGAATGCGGTATTTGTAAATTCCTTTTGGGTATGAATTGTTATCTGAATTGATTGCATAAATTTCGCCATAGAAACAATCATCATATTTCACTGCAGTCATTGCCTTGAACAATGTAATCAAATCAATGCCAAGTTCTTGCTCAATATCTTCTAATTGACCTAACTTATCTATTGCATTATGTATCATAACATCATCTTTTATTTGATATTTACCTTCATTGATAAGATGTGATGTTTTCAAATCAAAACCTAAAGATTCGCATATTTCCTTTTCTATTTCTTTTTGATTTTTCTTTTTCGTTAATCTATCTTCATATTCAAAATGCTGCATTTTTATTTTTCCTTTCATACAATTTATTTATAAATATATTTCCAAATATTTTCACTTATACATTTATGTGATATTAAATCATTTAAAGTATTTACTTGTTCTTGAGTTATTTTAATAGGTGTAAACGCATAACTATACCATAGCATTATTAAATGACATTTCTCACAAATATACTCTATTGAAAGATCTTTAGATAAATTATTTAAATCTTCATCGCTTAAATTAAATTCTCTTTTAAAAATCTCAATAGCTTTTCTTTCGTGTGAAGGAACTGCATATTCTACTTCTCCATTAGGCAAGACAATTACTTCACAATAGTTTATAAAATGTTTTGAATGTACTTCCACATCGAATTTACTATGTAAAATTTCATTGTCGGTTTTACCAGTTTTACTCATTTTTCTTTTATCTCCTTTAATTCTGGATGATATTCTTCAAGCTCGTTAAATTCTTTAATATTTTTTTGATATTCTTCAGTTTTAATAAATTCATAGTATAAATCAGCACAAAGATTATTGAAAAGTTGAATTACAGGCTTTTTCCAAGTGTTTTTTCGTTTTGCACATGCAATAACTAATCCAGTTTTAATATCAATTATAACTCCATTTCCCTTTTCATCTTTATATATTGCTAAATCAGGGTTGATAAAATTTTCAGCTTCTATCTCTTGTTTATATTTAATGCCTTTAACTTTTATTTGTTTGTATACTTTAATTTTTTCTTTTTTTATTTGCTTATACAGTTGAATTTTTCTTTTCATTCTAATACCTATCCTAATTATTTTCTTTATTAATTAAATTTCTTATATATTCAAATGCTGTTCCAGTTTCATCTTCATAGTTATGTTTATAATAACAATCATATTGATACATTACCCAGCATAAAGCTCCTCTTTCTAAACTAAGTCCTTCTACTTCTGCTAACATATCAAATTGTTTTCTATGAGTTTTTGCTTCTCCATATTTATTTTCAAAATAAAATGCATCGTAACTTTCTTTGATTTCATCTAATGCTTTTAATAATTCTTCTTTAGTTGCCATTCTATAACATCTCCTTTAAAACTTTTATCCTAACTTCAATAGTTTTTTCACCATTTAAGATTTTGCATAACCATTCAGGTCTAACACTAATTAAAATATACTCATTATCAAATTTGTCATATACTCTCATCATATTTTGTGGTGCTTTATAAACATGATTAAAATCAGATGGTTTTTTGTATATGTAGTTAGTTAACGGTTGATTTAATTCTTCTAAATTTTTAATATGTAAAGCATAACCTTTTTGACCTATAAGATAATCATTTAATTCATTATGATGCAAACAACTTTTATCTAATAATTCATCATTTGTTAATGTAGGAGTATCAAATAAAGCAATACTACAATCATCATAATAAGGGTATTCACTTAATCTAATTTCTTCAGTTTCAACTTCACATTTAGCAACAATTTTGCCATTTAAAGGTAAACCACAACAACCAGGTTCTTTATAATGAGTAAAATATATAGGTTCATTTTCAAGTGGGAAATCATCTTTAACTAAATAAGGTTGTTTTTTTGTACAATATAATAATGCTTTTACTTTTTTCATTTTTTATACCCCCTTGCATCTTCTATTGATTCAAAAAATAATATTCCCTTTGTAGGATTATCATGATAATCGTATCGATCAAACCCATTATTATAAATTAAGTCAAAATATTTTATATTGTAAGATTTATCTTTTTCAAAAATAAGACTTTTATCATAGTATGATATTGCTTTTTTATTATCACCACTTATATCAATGACTTTAGCTTTATTTGTTCTAAGTAAGTTTGATGGATCTTGCATTTTAAATACTACTGCATCTTCTGGAATTTCCAAAGCTACAATTATATTATTTTCACATTTTGCAAATCCTAACATTTTTTTATTTGTGATAAATCCTGTTTGTACTCTATTTTTAGGGTCAAATTGAGCATATAATAAATTTGCTCTTGAGAAATCAGTATTCGTTAAATTGGCAAAACTTAAATCTGCTTCTAGTAAGTCAGCATCTATCGCATTTACATTTGTCAAGTTTGTACTTCTTAAACATGCCCATCTTAAATTTGCATTTTCAAGTCTACAATTCATTAAATTAGCGCCAGTCAAATCTGCCGATTGTAAATTTGCTCCTGTTAAATCAGCGTTCATAAGATTAGCACCATGTAAGTTTGCATCCTCTAAATTTGTATTTTGAAAATTTACATTCATTAAATAGAGATTACTTAAATCTGCGCCAGTCAAATCCATTCCACTAAGATTTGCAAAACTCAAATTAATTTTCCCTAAAACTAACCTTTCGCCCAATAAAGGATCTTTTAACCATCTTTTATGTTCTTCTAATTTCTCTCTTAATTCTTTTTCTGTCATTTTTTATTTCCTCCTATAATCAAATAAATCAATAAAGACAAAATTATTACAAATTCAACTATCATAATAATAAATAAAATATTTCTAAACATAATTACCTCATATCAATTTTGGGTCAAAATCATAATGCTTATTATTGTCTATTTCTTTAATACAGCCATTTTGAGACGCTTTTTCACTTTCTTTGACTAATTCTTCATTATTCTTAGAAAAGTTGCTTATTTGTCGTTTATTCCATAAATCAACACATTTTTTCCAATCATTAATAATCTCACCATTCTTATTTTTCCAATTATTGTTATTGTAATAATTATAAAGTTTCCTAACATCTATCTTATAATTTTTCTCTAAAGCATATTTTTCAATTTCTTCAAATGTTGGATTTTGCTTTATATTATTAATATAATTCTGTTTAATGATATTACTATTATCTTTAACATGTCTATTATTTAAGTTATCACCTAAAGAATATAATTTAGATATAGTGATATATGTTAGTATAGATGCATGATATATGTTATCTATATAATCTAAGTTATTACCATGATGAATGTTTTTCTTGAAGAAAAACATGATATAATATATTTTATTATTATTATATTCTTCCATGGAATATTTATTATAACATAAATAACTTATATAACTTAGGTTAGTAACATGATTAATATCTATTGTATCATATATATATATATTATAATAAAGGGAATTGTAACCCAGGTCAATTTGACCTGACCCCCCAGACCATTTTGACCTACCCCCCAGGTCATTTTGACCTGGGTTAACTTTCATAACTCGTGATATTCCTACATTATTTTCACAAATAATTAAATTCAAATCCTTTAATTTTTTTATGATTCTCTTTATAGAACTTTCACTTAATCCTAAAAATTTTGAAAAATATAAATTGTTTTTATCACATCCATTGCCAAGATCCAATGATTCAATTTCTACTAACATACATTTATCAGCACAATTTAACCGTTCATCAAGCCATATTTCTTTAGGTATAAAAATACCATTGAATTTTCTTTGTTCCATTTAGCAACCTCCTTTTTGCAAAATCATAATACCACAAAATATATCATCTTGTAAACAAAAAATTACTAAATTTTTTTACTAACTTTTAAAAATAAAAAAGTACTAGATTTCTACTAGTACTTTCTTTTGGATTTAGTTTTTGTATCTAAAACCAAACCATTCAAATAGGAGATGACAATAATATAATATCAAATTATCTTACAGGCGTAAATACAAATGTTTCATTTTCTTTTTTTATAATTAATGGTTGTAAACTTGCTTGATAAATAAATTCACTATCGGTACCATCGCTTGAATAAACAAATAATTCTTTTGCAGTATCTAAGTTCATTGCAAAATTATAATCATCATCTGTTCCATCTTCAAAATTACATTCAAATTCATTAAATCCCTCAGCTTTTAAATTCCCTTTATCGAAAACTACACGGATATAGCCGTTTTTAGCCCCATAGCCAACATTTTTAGCTAAATTAATATTATTTATCATTTCTTGACAATTCGTGCGTATAATCGTTGGATTTTGATTTATCTTTTCTATGTTGCCAAAAACTTGGGTAGGATACAATCCAGAAAGCAATCTACTTGTAATTTTTGAAGCACCTTGAATTGTAAAAATAAATTTGTCGGTATAATTCAGCTCAATAATTTCTTGTTTTGAATCTAATGTTGCAAAAAAATTGACTGGAACGATAATTGCAGGTTTCCTATTTAGTGGATTTTCATTATTATTTGGATTTACATAGTGATATGCTTTAAATGAATTTGTCGCATAAATATCACCAAAATTATCAATAGCAACTCCTGTTAAAACTGGTTTAGAAATAACTTGAGATGTAAACTTGCAAGCTATTTCAATTACTTTTCTATTTACTATAACTGTTTCATAAACTTCATTATCGCTTAGTAATGATGGAATTGCAGTATCTAATGTTTTTGTTTTGTATTTTTGATTTTTACCAAATTTAACAATTAATTGATTAGAAATGCTATCAAATGAAATATCAGGTTCTTTAATTGATTTGAGTAATTTTAATGTGTTTAAATCAATACCAAATTTTATTTCTCCAAAGTCTTCATCTAAAGTTGTTTCTATTACTATATTAGTATCTTTATCATAACTATATAATTTATTTTTATATATTACATTATTATCTAATTCTTTTAAATTTTTTATTATTTCAGTATTTAATATCATTTTTTGCCGTTCTATTTGAAAATTATATCTTTATATTCTAAAATTAAATATCCTTGCTTATATGCTTCTTCGTAATCCATAAAATCAAATTTTAAGGAATCACCAGTTGGAATGATGATACAATTTTTTTCTTTTTTATTAAAAAATGCATCGTAAGTTAAAATGTCATAATCTCTAATACTTATATAGCATTGTTCGTTAATTAATTGATCAAAAATGTTTGAAAAGTTTTCTAAATTATCACAATAAATTGCAACTTTTTTATTATGAAATTTATTACTTTGAATTAAATATTCAATAGAATATTGATCTTCAATTTCATTTTCAATAGAATTAAACATTTTTAACATACGATTAATTATTTCTTCTTTTGTATGTGTTTTATCAAAATTTATTTTTCCATTGTAATCTGTTAATCTTATCATAATTGATCCTTTACATTTGATAATAATGTTATTGCTGATTGCAATAATTTTTCTGCTGTAATTTTTGCTTCGTTAATAGCATAATCAGTTTTCAATTTATCTTTAAATTTAATTGCTTCTATTGAATCTCTAATTTCCACCATTGCTTGTTCAATATCTTCTAATTTTTCTTTTGTATTCATTTTTATTCTCCTTTTATTTAAGCTATATTGTTTTTATTATTTATTTCTTTTTCTAAAATGTCTTGTGCACATCCATTCATAAAATTAATTAATCCTTTTCTTAGCATAGTCTCAGCAACTACTTTCATTGGCACATTTTTATCTTCATTTACTACATCATAAATTAATTTTAAAAATTCTTCATCTATACCATTAACTTCAATAGTGATTTTCATAATAACCTCCTTTACATAAATGGTTTTAAATTTCCATTTTCAATCCAATCAATTAATTTAAGTTCTACAATAGATTGGTTACAATATTGAGTTAGGCAATGAGTTAAAGATGATGGAGTAATATTTAATTCTTTACATAATAAAATTTTATTAAATTTTACTCCTTTTTCTCTTGCTTCCATTTTTAACTTAATAAATTTTTTCTCAAAATCATTAATTTGCTTTTTTGATAACATTAGACAAACCTCCTTTCATATATTTATTTTAAATTTTTTTACTTAATAAGTCAATAAAAATAGCTAAATTATTTTACTTAATTATAATAAAAAAATCCTAGCTTTAATTTAACTAGGACTTTTACTATTTTATTTATTTTGAGTTAAAATTCTTATAATCATTTTTGGAATGTCATTATGTTTACAAAATATATATTTTATACCATATTTTTCTTCTTGCGTTTGCATTACTTTCATTAATGTTCCAGGATTAAAATTTGCAATTGGAGTACCTTTTTTATGCAATTTTGTTGTACTTTTATATCTTGGTATCTTAAAATACTGAACTCCTTTTAAATTATAAATTGTTTCATCTTCCACAAGTATATATAAATATTGATTTTTTTCTTTTGCTCTTATCATCTCTTTTCTAAATCGTTCATGATCTTTAAAACAATTATTGGCAACTTCCATTATTCCACTTTTTCTATCAACAAGAATTTGTTTGTTATCACTTAATGAATAATCAGCTGTTGGCATTGAAACATAACGATAAGAGATATTATTTTCAAAAAAGTAATCTAATATCCATTGATTTTTATTCTCATGTTCTCTAGTGTCAATGTCAAGTCTTAACATTAAATTTCCTCTCCTTTTGAGTTTATGCAATATGTTGGTATCGCAAGTTGTTGTTGAATTTGAATTTTTACAGTAGTGCTATCAATTAATTCTTTACTAAGATGTATTCCAACAATTTTAGTGCATTTTGATAAATCAAATGATTTTAAATATCTAATAGCATTATCTAAAGAACAATGAACTGTTATTTGCCTTTTATATTTTATAAATTTAGAATCATCTTCTTGCATTAATAATTTATCAATTACATTATCATTATAATTTGTTTCAATATAAACTTTTGTAAATTTCAAATTAGATAAATCATATTTCATTACTGAGAAGTCTGTAAGAAATAAAATTGTATCATCTTTATCGTGAAAGATAAAACCATAACAATCAGCATCTCCATGATAAACTTTTAATGGCATTATTTGAATTGAACCAATTATTATTATATTAGTAATTTCATCTAATAATTTAATATCTTTATTTTTAAACTTTGATAATTTTTTTTCTTTTGTTTGCTTAGTACAAATAATTGGAATATCATAATTAGCTATATAATTTATACAACTACAATGATCTGAATGAACATGGCTAACCAAACAAGCTCGAATGTTTGTAATGCTTATTCCAATTTTCCTTAAACAAGACATCATATAAGTATAATTAACTCCACATTCTAACATTATATTCGTTGTACCATCTGAAACAATATAGCAATTACCATCTGAACCACTACCAAATGATTTTATTCTTATCATTTAATTATTTCCTTATAAAAATTATGAGGACAATTAGTCCTCATAACCAAAATTCAATTCAATTTCTTCACTTTCTTTTACTTGTTCTTGAGGTTTTTCGTTTAAGACTTCACCAGAATTATCATCAAAACTTAAATCTAATTTTTCTGTAGACATTGTTTCTTCTACTGCTTTTGCAGCTTCCTTAGAATCTTTAATTTTATATTCCTCAGGTTTTGCTTCAATAATATCAAATTGTTCTTCGACACTTTGTAAACCCATTAAAATTTCAGGGCAAAATTGCTTTCCAAAAAATGATGCAGCTCTATATCTAATCATTAATTCAGGCATTGTTTTCCATTTACTTCCATTTTTAGAAATCCAGCCTTCTGAATTTGCCATTTCCCAAGTTACTGGAATACTTTCACATAATGTTCCATCTTTAGATGTTGCATAGGCAATACAAGTTAAGGTGTGGTCTTTCCAAGAACCAGTAATTCTATAATTTAATGGTGTTTTAAATCTACCACAAGTATTAATAGCTGAAATGATGAATTGAGAACTCCAAGCAGGTCTACCTTGAATAATATTCAAAGATTGCATAACTTGGAATGGATCAGCGTTCATTCTTTTTGCCATTTGAATAGCAATAAAACAGTTGCTACCATTATTTTGATATTCCTTTGGAACAATAGTTGATTTTGCATAAAATTGTGCTTGTTTGAAAAGCATATTCATAAGGTTTTTTTGAGCTTGTGCTTCTTGCATTGCTGGTGTTAATTTTCCAATTTCTGCAAGAGATAAATCTTGTTCCTTTGTATTTTGTTCATTTTCCATTTTATATTCCTCCTTATATATTTTTAAAATGGTAAGCCATTGTTTGTTTCAATGGCTTTATTTTCTTTAGTTTTACTTATTTGTTTTTCAAAATAAGAAATTGATTTTTGATTATAATCAAAATATAAATAATATAATTCTTCATAAAAGATTTTCCAACAATTTGAATCATGCAATCTTTCTAAAAATATTATTTCCGTTTTTGAATAGCCTCTTTGTTTTATTGTTTTTAACAAATGTTTATAATAACAAGCACCAAATCCAATTTTGAAATTATAATTTTTTTCTTTATTTGTTGAAATGTATTTTTCATTATCAAACCAACAAATAGTTTTATTTGCACTTTTATTAAAAATTGCTCTATCAGAAACCCACTTATGATTTGTTAAATCAGCAAGTGGTTTATATTTTTTAGATTTTGCATCAAAAATATTAAGTGTTGTAGGCATTTCTTTTTGAGCTTTTTCAATTAGTTTTCTAGTTTTACCAACTTGTCTATCACCAGCTTGTAGTATTATTATTTCATCTTCATTATCTTCAACAGTGTCATTTGATAAAAAAGGTAATGATGCAAATTCTCTCATATTATTCTCCTTTGATTTCTTTTAAAACTTTTAATTGTCTTTCGCTTTCATCAGTTCTATCTACACAAGTAAAGAAAACTTGAGATGATGAATTAGATAAAATATTATTCAATGCTTGTTTACCTATATTATCGCTAATATCAAAGATAATAGGTAAAGCACATCCACCAATAAACTCTTTAATTTTTTTAATAATTAAGACACCAATTTGTAATTTATTAGCTGTATTCATAGAATTATATTTTACACCTTTTAAAGTTGCATAACATACTTCTTTAAAATTATCACTTGTTTTATATTCTTGTATAAATTCAAAGTCGACTTCATCACCAAATATTTTATGAATTTGATTTTTTGTTTCAATGATTTTATCTTTTTTGAAGTCTTTTGCAACTTGTATTTTATGTTGTAATTCTTCTTTTTCTATAAATAATTTTTTCTTTTGGTCAATAGCATTTTGATAATTTAAAGATTCATTATAATTAATTATCATTTTGTTAATCTCTTCATCTAAAGCATTTAATTTAGAATTATATTCATCATTATATTTTTGCTTATTAATTTCATATTGAGTAAGCTGTTCATCGTATTGTTTTTTTGTAGCTTCAATTTGTGATTCCAATTCAAGTGTTTTAGAACTTTTTTTAATTTTGTTAGGATCATTTAATAATTTTTCTAATTGTGTTTTTAAATTTGCAAGATCTAATTTTTGAGTTTTCATTATTTCAATTAAATTATTAGTATCATCTGTATTTATATTAAAATCATTTTCATATTGAGAAAGTTCTTCAGCTCTTCTATTCAATGAGCCTTCTTTTTCTTTAATATCATTTGCTTTTTTTTCATTAAACTCATTTAAACCTTTTTCATTAATAATAGTATGACAATTAGGGCAAGTAATAATTTCAAATTTCTTATTTCTTAATAATGCAATTTCACTAGTTAATGCTTCAATTTCTTGTTGTGCATATTTAATTTTTGATTGTAAAATACTTGTATTTGAATTCAATCTATTATATTTATCCACATTGTGATTATATTGAGTTTTAAGTTCATTAATTTTTGTATTCAACTCTTTTTCTTCTTCTGAAACACTATTAACAATATCTTCTTTTTGGCTTTCAGCTAATTTTCTTGTTAAGTCATTACCTAATAATGTTAATTCATGTAATTTTGCATCTTCAAAAGGCTTGTAATTTTGTTGTAATGATAATTTTTGAGTTTTTAAATCAGCTAATTTTACTTGATCATATTCAGGTTTTCCATTTTCAGTTTGAATATTATATATATTAATTTGATTATCAATGTCTTTCATTTTTTTATTATATGATTCTATTAAATAATTATAATTTTTAAGGTTTTTTGTATAGTCATTAATAATATCAATATATTTTCCAGTATCCATTAATTTTTGATCTATATCAATATTTAATAATTCTTCAATAAATTTTCTCAAAATTTTTGGGTCAACACCTAAACTAAATTTATAAGGATTAATTAATGCAGTTCTTAAATTAAGTTTTTGTTCTGTTTTAAATCTTAGTCCAAATATACTATCTATATATTGATAATATTCTTTTTGGTTTTTACATTTTCTATCATTTGCATAAAAATAATTTACTTGTGTTTCTTCCCCATTTTCTTGCAATTTATAGCCAAATTTTCTTTGAAATGTTTGACCATCATTCATAGTAATTGTTACATCTAATAATTCATTATGGTTTAAATCATCAATGTTTCCATCATCTTTTTCTCCATAATCTAAAGTTTCACCTGAAAGCATCCAATTTAATGCTTCAATAGTAGTTGTTTTACCACAACCATTTTTTCCATAAACTTCATTAATTAAACCAATGTTATCATATTTAACATCTCTTAATGCCCTAAATGATTTAATATATACTTCTTTAATAAAGTTAATCATTGTTTTTTCTTCTCCTTTTCAATAATGATTTTTGTGCCATTTTTATTTTGAACTAAGACAATACCTAATTTGTCTTTTGGATTTAAGTTCAATTCTTCTCTAATAAAAATAGGAATGGTTAACCTACATTTACTATCAATCTTTAATGTGCTTTTGTATTTGATTATATCTTCCATTTATTCTTCCAATAAATCATCACTATAAATATGAACTTCTTTTTTCTGATATGGTTTTGTTGTAATAATCAAACTACCCTCAACTGCTTGTTTATTTTCTAGATCATTTAAAACTTTATAAAATTTTTCTTTTGGAACACCTGCTTTAATAGCTGTCATCATAACACTTATAGCAAAATTTTCTTGGTATTTTAAACCATTTTCGCCATTTTCAACTAAGAAATAACCTTTTTTAGATGAACCAATCATTCTTAACACATCAATTTCTGGAACTTCATTTCTTCTTAGCTTTAATATGCAATGTCTTAAACGACTTTTATTAAATTCTTTTCCAAAATAAGTTGGCTTGTATTCTTTTAGTTCTTTTACTAAGTCTAATCCACTTATCGCCTTTTTTTCACTAATAATTTTATTTGTTTGTAAATAATCTAAAATCAAAACACATCTTATATTTGTTAGATTCATTGTACCTCCTTTCACAATAAATCATATCATTTTGTAGTGGGCTTGTCAACCACTTATTCCCACTTTTTGCATAAAAAAAGAAAGACATTTTATGCTTTTCATCATTTGATTATCATCCATAACATTATTCCTTTCATTTCTCCTGTTGAATTCCGATTTTCTTAATTCCACAAACTTGAATTTGTTTATCCAAAATGAAATGGAATAACC
>ERZ779725.461-NODE-461-length-27199-cov-4.681071_pt1 | contig 27199 bp, 24 predicted proteins | sample MGYA00511890_ERZ779725 | MGnify/ENA primary metagenome ERZ779725 (study PRJEB29588, sample SAMEA2148549) | human gut metagenome | biome: human gut; feature: human-associated habitat; material: faeces | place: Denmark | collected 2008/2010 ...
TATTACAAAATAAGAGGCTATTTGAGGCAAATTGGCGCCATTTGGCACAGATAAGCATATCTGCTTAATTCAAAAGACTGTTTATACATTATATATTTTTTTACACATCCCCTGTTGTTTGCGAGCAATAGGGGGATAGCATTTATATAAAGACCGGCTTATTTTCAATTCGTTAAATTTTGTCCTCTATATGCATCTTGCATGGAGATAAAAGATATTAGGTTGATGCAAGATACACTTTTTAGCGACTCAGAAGAGATTTTGACGCGCGTTCCTATGCTGAATATCATGATTAGAAATATACATCATGAAAACTACACGCGCGTATTACGGGTTTTCAAGCGGGCAGCTGTGAGAAAATCAACGCGTTCAATCTTAAAAGCGTCGCAGATTACCAGAGACGGAAAATCCACCTCAAAAGTAGTCCGTTCGTTGAAGCGACCCCAAACTTCGCGCCATACAGCGATTCAAAAATTGAAAGGAACTCGCGTATGCCAAGGGTAGGCCAAGTATCAAAAGTTCTTCTTCAAAACGAAAGGAAAGATATAGAAATAAGCAGGAAGCTTGTGGCTCTTGGTTATGCCCGTTTTTCCGATTCAAAAAAGGTTGGAGGTTTCTTTACAAGCGCGGAGGCCCAAGAGGCGATAATCCGCGAATATGCAAAAAACAATCCCCAAATACACTTAGAGAAGGTATATGCCGATCCTGGGAAATCGGGGAAGGACACCAATAGGCCGGGATATCAAAAGATGTGCCAACGGATAGCGCAAGGCGGCATTGACATAGTGATAGCCTACAAACTTGACAGAATGGGGCGCAACGACGACGACCTGCATTCACTCTTTCGCCTTCTTAGCGACTATAATATATCTCTTATATATACAAACGGGCCTAATTTTGACCAAACTCCGGACGGCGAATATATGAAACGCATAAGCGTTGCTAATGCAGTTTTTGAGAGGGAACTTGCCTCGCGAAGGGTTGCGGATAAGTATATAGAGGCATTAAAGCGGGGCATAATGAGCGGCGCAAGGCGTCCTTTGGGGTATATTTCCGGAAATACTCCCGGAAGCGCTGTTATTGACAAAAACGCTTCGTTAATTGTACAGAGGATCTTTGCACTGTGTTTGGAGGGCAAGCACCCGAGCGAAATCGCAATACTCGCAAATCGCGAATTTGGGGGAATACCTGTGCGAAAATTTAAAAATGGGAAATGCGATTCTGGAGGAAAATTTACAGAAAATAAAATTAGGTCCATAATACTAAATCCCTTTTATGCCGGTTATGTATATGCGACAATAAGCGGATACGGCACAATTGATGTTAAGTACAAACTTTACGACGGTATCCACAAAGCGATAATATCAAAAGATGAGTGGAAAAATGCGGTTTATCTGCTCAAATCAAACAGAAGGGAGAAAAATGCCTATCCCTCAATAAGGAAAGCGGATGCTTTTATTTTAAAAAAATATCTAAGATGCGAGTGCGGAGCGCATATGACGGTGGCATCGTCTGGAAAAAAGACCCGAAAAGGTGAAATCTACCGTTATTACGCCTGCACCCGAAAGAAGCATTTGAGAGGGGGCTGCGACTGTAAAACCCATATTCCGTTAAATATAATAGAGCCTATCGTTTTTGCGAGCATTGGGTATTTTTTAAAGGATGACGCTAAAGGCGTGGGTCTTGAAGATGATAAATCGGAATATATAAATCAGACGCGCTCAAAATTAGAGATTTTAAAGAAAGAGTTTAAAAAACTTGATGCAAACCTAAATACCCAGCTTGGGCTTTTGGCGAATTTTGACGCGAATCAAGCTGTGAAAGAGAATATTGAAGGCAAAATTAGAAAACTTGGGAATGAGCTGGAAGAAAATAGGGTAAAACGCATTAAGTTTGAAGAGGATCTAAAATTGATGTCTCTCGGAAAGAACATTTCCGATTCCAAAATAAACAGCGCATTTGAAGATCTTTATGAATTACAAGCAAATCTTAGCGAAGAAGATAAGAAGGAAATATTGTCGCTTTGCGTTGAAAAGATTGTATTAAAATGCCTGACGAAAAAGGGGAGGTTCAAGAGGCAGATGTGCATAAAAATATTTTCACGCGAAGAGTTTCGCGAAAAGATACCTTCATACGATATAATCTTCAATCTCAACACGCACACCAGCGCGCCCGACTGGGAAATAACAAGCCCGTTTAAAATTTCCACCGGGCTAAAAAAATGCGCTAATTGCCAGCCGCAAAAGCACCATTGGATTCGGAGTGTTATGCGTAACAAAATAAACTTTGAATCTTCCGGGCTTTCAATGCGGAAATATTGCGCGAAAAACAAAATTCCATTTTCAATGTTTCAAAGGCGTCTTCTTTTATTAAAAAGTTTGTCAGATGATGTATTGGAATATTTGAATAATATGAAATTGAAGGAAGAAACTTCGCTATGCTCTTTCAGAAGTTTATACGAGCTTTCCAGTTTGCCAAAGGTTCTGCAACTCCAACGATTGAAAGACAAAATAAACTATAACTAATATTTATTAAAATATAAAACAATAAAAAATGCGTTTAACGCCCCAATGAAAAAAACGCGGATTTTTAGAGCGAATTAGGTCAATTTTCGGGAGGGACTCAAGGCGATAACGCGAACCGGCGTTAAGCAGTTTTCCCTTGCAACTAATTTATAGCCTTTAAGATGCAAAAAAGCGAACCACACTGTTTAACGCGGTTCGCCCATTCGCCAAATGGTGGACTTTGAAAAATTTTTAACACCGCTTATTCAAGGTGACTTTTTTGAATTTAATTGTGCCTTTTTAGGATAAAAGATAAAAACGTCTATCTTGCGAAAATTTTTGGGACAAATTTCCAAATGGAAGATTGTTTAACGCTTTTTACAACTAATTGCGTTAACCCGAAATGCCATACAAATATACGCGTTGGGAATTATAGCGCGATTATAGCTTTCCAGAAATTCTGTCTTCGCAATATTTGGATAAGCTTCCAAGCGCATATAGAGGCAATATCGAGTACTCATATTATTACTATTTTCACCCTATTCTAGAAAATTTCCCATTTCACTAAAAACGAAAAGTTCTAAGGTAAATTACTGTTCATACAATTCATCTTCAATATAGGATGTCCAATCTGGAATATATGTTCCAACAGAATTCAATAGGAATAATCTTGTGTTGGTATTTTTATATTTGAAGAAGAATTCCTTCCATAATTGAATATTTCTAAAATCTGTAACCTCTCCTATAATTACAGTAGCCTTTCTTTGTTTGAAGAAATGAGATAAGTCTTTTTCATTTTCAAAAGTCGGATTAAGAAAAACGTAGCGTTCAGAATTTGTTTTTAGAATATCCTTAGTATTAAATTTACCCGCCACAACCATTGTTCTATATAAGATTGAGTTGTTAGGTTGGGTTCCTATTGTCACAGTTAGATTCTTTCCTTTTATCCAATCTATTAGTTCAAGGCCGTATTTTCGTCCTAATACCGAATCATTTTGCAAATATATAAATACTTCGGAAGGTAGAGAAGTTCCAAGCTTAACATTGTCCTTTTGAAAGCGAAGGTTTACGTCTCTATTTAGTGCAAGAGAAGTCGTAAACAAGGCCAAAATCGAAATAATAAATATAGAAAGGATAGTATAATAAAACCTTTTATCTAAAAATTTTCCTCTATTTACAAATATCACGAGAAGCAAGTAAAGTATTGGCAAAATCCACATAATCCAGAATGTTGCAATATTACTGAAAATTGAATTTAAGAAAAATGCTATCCAAATGGAAAATGCGACGGAAGATAAAATGCTTTTCTTATAGGAAAATGTAATAGAAAAAATGAAACTCCAAAATAAGATATACGAAAACTTATAAATTATTCCGTGCCTATTTAGAAACTCGAGATGTGAATTTACCAAAGTATTATATTCTTCATTTTCATACATTCTTTGATACCAACGCATATATGCCTTTGCCGGAGTATTAGGTTCGTAGAATCCGGCAGGAGCGTCAGTCAACATTTTCAATCCCGCTGAATAAAGATCATAGCGCACATTCGCAGAAGAACTTTCCAGGCAAATCATTTTACCCATCCTATCCGTAAATCCTACTACGTTAGAAAATAAAACTCCACAAATGACGGCGATAACAACAACAATAGACTTTGTCATTGAAATGCGCATAGGTGATAAAATTATGAAAGAGAAAAAAGCAATTACTAATGCAACAAACGCCCCCCTTGAATATGTTAGAATCAAAAAATATCCCAATATGCAATTTACCGAAAGTACTATCCAAAATATAAAACGTTTTCTCAACGCAATTAATCCCCACGACGCAACCATCAGCATAACGATAAAAGCGGCTGTTTTGCTTATGCTCCCAGCGCCGAGTTCAAACCAATCTAACCTATTAAGCGCACCCTGCGTTGCGCTTACAAATATTCCGATATTAAAGGGCAAAGTCATTAGACTAAAATTCAGGCATATATGCGATCAGTTGAAAATTAAGTATGCAGCAGTTGAAAACTCTACATCGGTTGCGCTGTTAATAAAATATAATTTTACGATATATTTTCCCTTGGGCGGAGTTCCAATCGGTTTTATTACGACTTTATTTTGTTCTTTTATAAATGTTTTTACCAGAAAAAAATTATTATCGTATTCAATTTTAGAAAATTTAAAATCATCTGAGGTTTCTACGGATAGCTCTCTTACAGAATCATCTCCACGCTTCCACATTAACAGCTTGGGGAAAAGCACTGCAGGCGGAGCAATATCAAGAGAAAGCGTTAACCTATATTTTGAATCTTTGCTTTCATCTGTGATAACAATAAACTCTTTTTTTTGCTCCCCTACCCTGTCGCCAATATTGAAAACGCCGTTTATTTTCCCTTTCTCGTTTGGCAAATATATTTTCTTGTTTGATTCAATCTCTACACAATCGCATGAGGATACAATGTCTATGATTTTTACGGGAACGTTAGATTTGTTATAAAACTCAAAAGAAAAACGGTATTCATTATTACAGCCAGATAATTTGTCTTTAATTTCTCCGCTTGCAAAAGATAGACCTGCGACTCCCTCGCAGTGGAATAAAACTAGTAGGAGAAAAACCGAATAGAATCTAATCATTTAATCATTTCAATATATAATTTAAGGAAGTCGACACAGAATCTTTTCCGTCTTCAAAGAACACGGTTAAAAGCGAATTCGCTTCACTGCTCAGATTCCCCTCGTACTTAACCAATAATTCAAGCCCATTGTTAAAGCCTTTTTTACTGATAATTTTGAAGTCATTATTTGAGAGTGAAATATCTTTTATTTTCTTTATAGAAGCATCATAGTTTAAAATAATAGCTACCGTATTTTGGTTTTTAGAGAAATAATACGAATTCAACATGAATGATGCCTCTGGAAGTATTTCCCACGAGACTGGAATCGTTATTTTGTAATCTTTTTCGCCGTGTATTAAAAAGTTTAAATTCTCGCTAGAATTGCCCGTATCGGAAATATTTTTTACTTTTATATCGACAGAAAAAGTGGTAAATCTGCTTACAGAATTATCTGAAAATCTTACAAAACGCTTATTCGTCTCGCGAATTTCGTATTTCAGATTTTCCGGATTGTTAACAAGCTCAACGCTTGGAATTTGCTTTTCTGGAGTAGAGACATTTACAATTATTTGCGAATTCTTTTTTTGTGATTTATAGAATCGTCCCAGATTTATATATGCTGGCGAATATGAATAATAGTTGCCGACCTCTGATATTAGCTTCAATGACAATGGAGAATTCCTTGCGGAATTTTCAACTATTATATCTACCGATTTTCCTTCGAGAATCGATGCGGGATATTCAATGTCAGCCAAAAGTTTTACGCTTGAAAGCGGTTTTATTTCTTTCGGACAATTAACTTTTGTACAACCGCACGAGGCAGTTATCATATTAAATTTTATAGTATTAAATCCGTAGTTTGAAAGTTTGAATTCTTTGGTGAACTTAATGTTTCCGTTATTATTTCTTGGCAGCAATCGTTCTGTGCTTTTTATCGAGCTATCGATATAGAGTTTATTGTGAAGATAGAAAAAATATACAAAGGCCAAAACAGTTGCCGTAAAGAAAATTCCGAGAGCGAGCTTTATGTGAATTTTCATTTTATTTAGAAATTTTATAAGTTGAACACTTCTTATATACAAGTAGCGATATTCCGCCCAAAATCATTATTACGGCGATAATATTTAACGGGGTTAACTTTGAGGGCGGTTTGAAGTTATCGCCGACCGCGATAAATATGATTTTATCGTTCGATGTCCAATCTGATTTCTTTAAGATTTTTGGGGGGAGAGGCGCATCTATGATTTGCACTCTGTTTTCGTCAATAACACGCGCAACGCTAAAGTGTCCAATATCGGAATTCTTGGGAGGCAGCGTGTACATTATAAACAGACAATATGGGTTGTCGTATAATTGCGATGGACGCAGTTTTAGCGTATGATTTTTTATTTTGTGTTCATTTAATACCCTCTCTATATCTGCTATACTCACTTTTGAAGTATATGTAGGCATCAATGCTCTATATATGTCAGAATATTTTAATCCAATATTATAGATTTTCTGTACGATATATACACAGTTTACACCGCAGAGGTTTGTTATCTCTCTGACTTCAATATATCTCGTATGTTCTCCCTCATTAATATTGTTAGCATATGAGAAATATGCAATACATATCCCGAATATAAATATGAAAAGTTCCAGTGACTTCATTTTTTGTGTTCTTTGATTTGTTCGCTGGCGTTAGTCATGTTATCATCTAGTATTTCACTTATTATGTCTTCTTTCCGTTTTATTGACATCAAATCAGTTACAATGTAATTTTTTGAGTTTATTTCGTCTGTCAGATGGCAACCGTTCGGAAATACAACATTGAGCGTTTTATCAATGACTTTGTTAAAAATTATACTACTTTTATTTATTATAAATACCGATTTTTGGTTGAGTTTTTCGTTTTCATCAAAAAACTCTACAACTATTCTCAAGGGAAAAAACATTGCGCCAATTCTTTCGTAATCGTAGAAGCTGATTCTCCTATCCAGTTTCATTTTCCCAAATTCTGTGTATGCACCATATCTTTCTATATGATCCAGCCTAAGGGTTTGTAAGTTGAAATAATATCCTAAATCTGGAAAATATAGATAACTTATTCCATCTTCGATTTTTACTTCATGTTTCAAATTTCTACATTCTTCAATTACATTTTTATAAAGCGCACTACATCCAGTGGCGTAATTGTAATCCATCCAAGCTAGAGTCACTTCCGGCAACTTATGCAGACTATTTCTGATGTACCCCTGCGAAATATCTGCAAACTTAATATCTTTTAAGGCACCATACTCTACTTCTTTTTTTGAATTCTCCGGAATTTCTTGTCCGGATCCATATATAGTTAACGAACGATATATACCATTATTGAACGATGTTTCTGTTTTCTCGTTAAAGATATATGTATTGCCGTTTTTCGCATATAAATACTTTGAACTGAAAAAAGAACTATTATTCATGATGTATTTAATTTCACCATAGGCTCTATAATTATATTCCTCGGCGGAATCCGCATAATTAGTTTCTTCTAAGTATTGTAATGATACAGAATTAAATGCTGGAACATTTTGCAATATTTTAAAAACCATCATGTTGCTTTCCGCAAAAATTCGTGATGACAGGAATATTAAAAATATTGTACTACATATGATTCTATTCATAATGAAAGCCCTATGCATTTATTCTTGTTGTTCGGGTTTATCTTCGGGGCAATCGGCAGTACCACTGCCTTTGCTGTATTTTATATAAGATTTTGAAACATTTGTTGTTGCCCAATATGGTGGTTTGTTTACCCCATTAGATTTCTTACAGGTATATTTTACACAATCACAACTTCCATTCGATACCTTATTTGCCGTTCTTCTTTTTGTAATTGGAGTTGTTTTCATATTGCTATAAGTTGCACATTCCGTATAATTATTACCAGCGTGACTATTTATTATGCATGGAGGTTTTGGGAGGTTGTTATTGTTAAAACTACTACAATGTGCATCACCAGTTGATGCCGGATCTGTTCCGCAATTTGTTAAGGCACCTCCGAAAAGATTTTCTCTGTCTATATTAGTGGAATGGATTCCATAACATAGTAATACACAACCAACAAACATCATTCCTGTTAGAATTGACAATGGTATTTTTTTCATATTTAGCCTTTCATTTTATTATAGTTAGATTTTCGTTGAATATTTTTGTTATTGATTTTCCGTTTTTTGTTAAAGTTGCTTCAATCTCGCCATTCTTTAAATATTTGAAAGTTGTTTTGCTGCCGTCGAATTTTTCGTATGAAATCACTCTCTTTTGCGAGTCAAAAACTTTCTTCCAGATTGGCTTCCAGTTTCCGTCGTAATATGTTATGCTTCGTTCATTGTCGTTACGTTTTATATTGTATAAAACTTCCCCGTTTTTTATCTCTCTAATTATTCTACCTTTACTATCGTAAATAAACAATTGTTTCTCCACAGTTCCATCAGGATGTTTGGTCTCTATCTTACGGGGCTTGCCTGAGCTGTTTGCGCTCATATTATTGTAAATTTTTACTATATCCCCACTGTCCTTTTGCATTACACTTACCCCATTGTCATTCATATAAAAGATATCTTCTTTTTTGCTTACATTGGATTTGCGCTTCAAATATTTATATTTGTCAGGCTCATCCCTATTTACAATTGTATATTCGTATGTATCCGTGAGTTTCCCATTTTTATAGGATTCTTCTTTGACAATTAATCCTGTATTGTGTTCCCAAAAAATTTTTTTGGTTTCATAATTTTGATTTATGGATAGTTCGCTTGTATCATTGTCGGAAAAATTATAAGAATATTTCATTATGCGTTCCCCATTTGGGAAATCCGCATATTCGGAAAGCAATTTGCCATATCCGGGCACTTCTGTTAATTTAAACCTTATTGTCCGCTTTTCTTTTATAAGGTCCAAATATATTGTATCATCTTTCTCATATCTAAAAGACAATACCGTCCCGCCTTTTGAGTTTATCTGTTTTAACCTTCCTTCCTCATATTTAAAAAATAATACCGCCCCATTGGAATACTTCACCTGATCTAAAAGATTCCTTTTGTATATAAGCATGACTCCGCAGCTTCCTGATACTGAAAATCCGTTCGGGATTTCTTCCAACACCCAATTCTTGCGCTTGGTTTCAAATATTTTCTTATTTTTATAGCTTCTTTTTAAAATCACTTCCCAACTATTAGGCATTACAAATTTATAAGAGTCTTGGGTATCTTTTACAACATAAGAATCCGTAAGACCAAACCACCATCCATAACCAAAGGTTTTTGATGCAACTCTCCTATTGCTATTAAAGTTTATCGATAAATCCATCTGGTTCTCGTCATCTATATCGATATAACCTATAGGTTCAGCAATATCCACTTCCCCCATTGCATTTATCTCATTAAATGCATGCATATTTGAAACGCCCCAAGAAACACCACACGCCATGGCATGTGTCAGACAGGCAAAAAAGAAGACAATTATCCCAAATATTTTCATTTTTGCATTTTTTCCCATTCCTGCCATCCTCCTTTATAAACCACAATATTATCCAGTCCCTTGGCTTGCAGTTTCTTGGCCAGTTTATCGGAATCATCACAATCTCTGTCTGAGCAATACACTATTATCTGCTTAAATTTCTTTAGATTATATTCCTTATTTACCCTATCAAAAGAAGCCTCAAAATTAACCAAAGGAAGGCTTGCCGCATTCGGAATATGACCAAGCTCATAAAATACAGCAGGACGGGCGTCTATTATTATCGTATCTCCGGAACTTAAAGCAGCATTTAAATTACTAAATTCGATTGACGGCACTTGCAAATTATCAGCAAAGCTAAAAAAAGGCACTAATACCAAAAAAATATGGCATGAAAATTTTTTAACTAAATTTAGCATTTGGATTAGTTTTTTTATATCTTATCCTCAAAAATATTCTATTTGTCAATACTTTTTTATAAAAATAATAATTATAATCATAATTAACATCAATAACCATGATGTGTATTTGTAAATAAAACAAATAATATTGTACAAATAATAAATTCACTCCCGATCTGGCTTAAAATATAAGCCAGTATCGGCAAATGCTCAGATAGTTGTACTCGTTCAGCGTTATGCAGACAGATTTATATTAAGACTCTATCGCCATATAAATGCCTGCTACATCATTCCCCTACTATTTTTTTCGCCAATTTGGAAATCTCATCGTTCGCAATGGAAGAAAACGGATAGATTTCCTTAGCTTTAATATAAAGCAGCAATGCAGGCCATAATTTGCCGGATTGAGCCGCCCTTTCTGCGTTGGCAATTGCAGACGCGAATTGCGACGCGTTGACCGTTAAATCAGCCCTCATCTTATTAAGATTGGCGTCTTCAGGAAATTGTCTGTATACCTTTTCTATAATCTCCCATGCAGCAAAGTCGTTGCGCTGTCTGACGAGTTCTTTCGCCTGCGACATTGCAGTTTCTATGATTTCCATTTGCTTCATTATTTCCAAAAACTTTCCGTTTCTCGTATTGTCCGCGGCAAGAGCGGCCGCGAAGCGGAAGCGATCGTTAAATATTCCACGGAAATCTTTCTGGGACAAAAGACGGTCAAAGTCCGAAACCGCTACATCTTTTATATCCAAGCGGCTTACCATCGTTTTTAAGAACTTTTGTATTTCCGGATTTGTAGGCCAAAATTCCACCGCCTCTTTCAATGCCGCCTCAACTCCCGGCTGGTTTTTACTCTGCGCGCAAACTAGCGCACGCTGAAGCGCCAAGTTACTGAGCTGACGCGAGGTCTCAATAAATGCCTCTATTTGTCCAGTATCAAAATCTTTCACATATGTAAGGATTTCCTTCAAGATTTCTTCCGCACGTTCTACATGCTTTACTTTGACTGCATTTATTAGTTTATCCGTGTCGCGCATATAACGCATTATTTCGCGTTTAGCATCCATAGGGAATGTCTTTATAGGAGCGAGATTTTCCCCTATAAAAAATGCTTCCATCAGCCGCTGCGTCGCCGAATGGAGCTCCCCGCGGCTTACCAAATATTTTACCGCTTCAACCGCACGTTCCGTATCATTTATAGCTTCCTTGCACAGAGCGTCAATACTTGCCGTAGTAAGCTTGATATCCATTCCTCCGAATACTTCCCCCTTTAATGCCTCAACACCTTCTATCTTTGCGTCTTCGGCCGCAAACAGGTAGCGATAAAAGTCATTAGTAATCATCGCATGATAATATCTGCGCTGTATGAAAAATTGAACAATTAGACTTTGAAAATCCAACTTTTGATTGACCCTCGACGTCGCCTCATACGACTTGTTTTCCTGGATTTTCGCCTCCGTTTCCGCTATGCGCTTCTTTATGGGATCCATTTCGTAATCGCGGCTTGGCGGGGGAGTTGCATCCTTTCCGCGCATCATCTCTATAAACTCCCGCCTGTCCATGCTCGATATGACTCTTACACCCGCCTCCTTTCGGGTGCGATCCTTTTCCAGTTCTTCATTCTGAATTAAGAGCCTTTCTATTTTTCGAGTGGTTTGCCAAAAATTTACCACCTTATCAGCTATGGTACGGCATAGATTGTCGTCCATTGGATAGTTTTCGGCATTAAAAAGCATACGCCATGCATCAATTGTCCTTTCATTATCGCTCCCGCCGCCTTTGCCGGCTAAACGCTGGCTTATATCTACTAATAGTTGGTTGTATGCGATGTCGTCTGCCGACGCCGCCGGAGGCGTATTAAGATATTTTTCAAAACGGGAGCGTATAAGACGCTGCTGGGCTTCATCGACTTTTTTCCCAGTTAAATCCGTCAGATTTGACTGGGAATTTAACATGTTAAGTATCGCGCTATTGTCTGCCGAAGATAGACCACCCAAACTAAGCGGAGATTGTCCAGACTGAGGTGCCGCCTCGGGTGGTGTGGCTATTGCCGAAGGCGCGGTCTCTTGCGGCACGGAAGGCTCAGACACAGTATTTGGAATCTGGGCAGGTTGTTGTACAGTTGGATTCTGTGTTGCAGAGTCTTTCGCGTTTATAACACTGCAAAAAAAGATTATTGGAATCAGGTATAAAATTTTCATATTACATCTTTTTAAAATCCGTCATTATAAGTTTTCCTTCGGAATCTATCTTTACCCAGAATGTAAAAATTTGACTTACTTGAGGGTTAAAATTTTCAACTGTCGGCGGTACTAATATTGGGAGCTGTCCATTTGCCGATTGTGGCTTGACTAAGATAATGCGCCCCCTCGTATCCGAATATGCCAACTGAGAAACTATGCTAGCAGTAAATGCGTATGAATTCCCCGCAAAACTCATCGGGCGAATTATATACTCGTCTACCGGCAATATATTTTCCGCAGATTTCGAATTTCCTTTCAGATATATAAATAAGAAAGCCAAAAGCACTGCCACCATTGGAATGGCAATAGCTACTAATATTACCTTATTTCCTTTCATACGATAAAATAATGATAGATTTTTTTGAATTTATCAAAACTAAAATAAAACAAATTAACAGTAGAAATACATCACGGAGAATAACAATCCCATAGTCGCTAGGAGCTCCCGACCCGAAACAGCCGCAATTTATATCGAGACCTCTATACCATGCCGACGAAAGTGCCATGATAAAAACTGCCAGTAAAAATGCTATACTTAAAATGGAAACTTTGAAAAAGCGTTTTGAAAATATTGCCAAAGCCGCAACAATTTCAAACGCTGGAAGAAAATAAGCTGATGCATAGGCGATATAACCAGAAACAATCTGATAGTTGCGTATGTCAGTATAGAATTCATCAGGCCTCAGAATCTTACTAACCGCGGCATATATAAAGACTGCCGACAAAACAACCCGCAATGATAAATCTATTAAAGTTTTTACTTTTTCCATTTTCTCCAGTCATCCTTTAAGACATATACTTTTCCCATTCCGCATTCTTTTTTTAATCTGTCAGCAATATTTCTGCTAGAATTGCAGGTTCCAGGATTGCAATATACAACAAGAACAGATTCCGGGAGCCAATCGTCGAGAAAGGCGGATAAATGGGCGTCAAATTGGCTCTCCGATATGTTGTAGGCATTTTCTAGATGCCCGGAAGAGAATTCTTCCTCAGACCTTGTGTCTATGAACATTATCGGAGGAGGAAGTTTAGCCAACATTTCAAATGTTAATTCGTCCGGTAAAAGTTCGGTATTTGGGCGATGCGAATTTAAGGCGTAATTGCACAGAGCAATAACGGCGGAAAAAATAAATAGAATAAATATGTCCTTAATTAGCTTCATCGGAAATCAACTCTGTCCAATTCGGCACGTAATCGGCAACGCCCTCCAATATGCGGAGCTCGATTTTACTGCCGTTTTTATTCACGATATTTTCCCATGCGCGACGCGTGCGCCAGTCAGAAAAAGTTCCTACTATTGAAATTATTCTCGAGCCGGAATATTTAGATATTCCGGCAGGCGGAGGCACGTTTAGAAATATAATTTCCTTCGCGTTATAATTGGCGGGGCCTTCCGAAAGCGGGGAAGATATTATAAGCTTGTCAACATAGCTGCGCGGCAGATTGCTTGAAACAAGCGTTGAGCTTCTTTTATTTTTTGGGATATTGGCAATCTCTTTTCCGTAATGAGCTCCAAGAATCTTTTCAGATGGGCCAAACAATAATATGTGTGGTTTACCCTCCCCCACTAATACGTCTCCGTCGCGATAAAACCTCAAAGGAGCATCTTTAGGCAATAAATAGGATATAATATGCAATGCAACAAATGCAGTTAGCGAAACTAATAAAACAGAAAAATAAAAAAAGGATTTTTTTAATCGCTCCCTATTGTAATATGCTCCGATTAAAAGCAAAGATAAAGGAACAATCCACAGAACCCAATAGTTGGCAACATTGCTGAACATTGCGCATAACGCGAAACAAATCCAAACGGAAGAACATGCCGCCGGCACAATATCGCGCGGATATGGGAACAACAAAATAAACGCAAGTGTCCAAAGACAAATATACACAAATCTCGGAACAAGGCTATTGGCGCACAGAAATTCGAGATGCGAATTTATCATAGAAAGATACGTTTCAGGATCGTGTACAGATTGATACCATTTCATGTATATGCCAATGGGAGACTCCGAATCCTCCAATCCGTAAGGGGCGTCAGTTAACATTTTCAAGCCCGAAATATAAATATCCATTCGGCAATTTGCAGACGAGCTTTGGAAAGCCAACATTTCTCCCATTCGATTGGGCAACCTGCTTTGAGAGAAGAAAAATATCGCACAAATACACCAAAGCAAGACAGAGAGTACCGTATTTTTTTCAAATTTCAATCCTGAGAAATACAGGAAAAATATGCCCGCACAAACGAGGGAAATAATTGCGCCGCGGGAAGCCGTTTGTACGAGAAAGTAAAACAATCCAATGCTTGCAATCCAAGCCAAGGCGGACAGCCATTTCAAGCGAAACGAAAATAAAATCCATATAGCTATAATTAGGCATGCTATAAACGCCCCAGTGCGGTTAGCGCTTGACACTCCGAATCCGAACCAGTCAAGCCGCTGCAAGCCTATTTGAGAAATTACTCCGCCCATTATTTTTCGATTATAGTGCCCCAGGCTTTCGCGATAGGTTTAGTAGGGAGCGCAACCATATATTTTCGGTCCGCGACTCTTTTAAGAGCCATATCTGTTGGATAAGCGACTTGATTTAAATAATCGCCAATGTATATCGGGTGGCGCATAAGATAGAACTTATCTATCGGAGGCGCCTTCCAATCGGGATTCGACTGATCCGGGACAAAATTTATCATATATTTGAAAAATTCTATCGATAACTTTTGGATATTATAATTTATGCTATGCCCGAGATTTTCCGCGGCCTTGAATATCACGCAATATCCCATATCGATCATTTTTTGGTAGAAGCGTGTAGCTGCGGGATATCCGTATTCCAACTCTCCCGTTGTAACGAGCCACATTATATTTTTTGCGTTCGGAGTTGGAATATCGTACGACGAATTTACATGTATATGTATTCCCGAAAAATACTGGGGTCTTCTGAAGGCGATGCGATGGGCAATTTGCGCGCCTCCTGAAAAACCATATAGCATTATGGCGTTTTTTGGCAGATTGTATTTATTCAATATCCGCCTAAACCCTTTTTCCCATTCGGAGAGCCTGTCGTTAAACATAGCATCATAGCTTTTAAGCTGCCTTTCGGTCATCTCATCGGAGCTTGTTGATGTGGAGTATCCCCCGAAATTGGCCCAAGTCATAACAGCGATATCGTTTTCGTCGGCGAATTTTATCAAGAATTTATGCTGGCTGTCAAAATAGGATAAGTTTTTTTTAAGGTAATCGAGCGTTTTATCCCATGTGCATATTGCGATAACTCCCCTCACGCACGGTTTTTTAGACTTAGCGGCCGTCTCGTCTTTTTCCTTTGTCCAAGAAGACGGCATTCGGATGACAAACGGTATTTCTTCGAGCTTAAATTTGTTCCGCGGATCTGCGCGGGAAGCTTGGGTTTTGGCATCCGTGCGTTGCGATATTACGAAAATGCGCTCATTCTCCGGAAGATATTTTTCCTTTTCTTCCTGTGGATATAGAGGAGACGGCAAAAGTAGCGCGGCTGCGAACCATGCTATCGATATTAAGGCGCTTGTATTTTTTTCCATGATTCCAATAGCTCCTTGCTTCTAAACGGGCATTGTAATTCTTGTTGTTCCGATAGCAATAATAATTCGTTATCGGAATTGGAAATGTCAGAATATACGTCCTCACCGGGTTTTTTATCCCCGCGCCAAATTGCGAGTTCTTCGTCGAAAAATTGGCGGACAAATTTTTCAAACTTTGCGCTGCGGTTATGCGCGGTATTTGATATGTTTACCCATATCCATGGGCGTTTATCTTTGCGCCCTTGGTAGTAGAAGCCAAAAGACGGCAGCCAACGAAGCCCGTCCTGGTCGCCACAAGCTACTATTCCGCGCGCCTTTGTGAGCTTTGAGCCTTTTGGAGGGTAGTCCCAAAACTGAGCCGAATATGCGCACCATGCGATAATTCTGTCAGGCGCCCAATCCACAAATCGACTGACAAATTGGGCCCCGCCTGAAAAACCATAGAGAACAATTGGAAGATCCTTGCCATAAACGCGCTTTATTTCGTCAAGCAACGCCTGTCCCGAACCTTGGTCGGGATAAAAATAACCTTTGCGATTTTCCAATAAATCCTCCGCCAATGACGAATAATTAAGAGCAATCACTCCAAGATTATTGCGCTTTGCGAACTCCATCCATGGTGCTTCTTTCAGGAAAAACACCCCGTCTGTATTCATTCCAGGCGCTAGCACTAGAACGGCTTCTATTTTATAAGTAGATCTATCAAAAGAAAAATTAAGCTTATCTTGAGCATATAAATTTACTGCTATAAATATTGATAATAAATATATAATACAGCCTGATATCATCTTACTATAATATGAATAATATATTTTCTTTTATCGCCATCTTTATTAATAAAGCTTATTTTTACAGTATCACTTGATGATCTCAATGTAGATACTGGCGTAACACTAATTTCAGATTCATTACACTCCCCTTTTATTTTTATATCAAAGAGTTTTTTATTACATTCTACATCATGCAACCTCCAACTATTGATAGTAGTAATAAGAATTTTCTTCCCTACAGGACTTGAGCATTTAGGCCAAAATAATACGTGTGGTTTTATTTCAACAGGACGAGTAATATTTATTTTTAAAAAAAGCTTCTTCTGTGGTTGCGATATGCTATCAGTATAAACAGTAATGATATTTTCTTGTAATCCTACTTTATCATTTACATCTATATATCCAGTTATTTCTCCACCTTCATTCGGCATAAAAGTATTTTTTTTAATAGAAGGTATAGTGCAAGTACAAGATGTTTTTATATCAACAATTTTAATTGGAGTAGATCCAATATTAGAAAACTTATAAGTAAAATTGTAAAATGACGCAATGTCTTCAATAGTATCATTTATCTCATCTTTAACAAATTTCAGTTCTGCATGTAAGCATATACAAGTACATACGAACATCAAATAAACCACAAGTAATTTCATAATAAGTTAAAATAATAGTTATAAATAATCTTTACCTACAATCAGCGCAATACCACTCCATTCTTTAAAAAAAATTGTATTTTTCTCAAATTTTATTATTTTATTTGGGCTCAATACTGGATCCACTAAGTAAAACTCACCATTATCATGCGATAATACGAAAGAGAAATGACCTATTGGAGAACTAGCAAATGGTGGGAAATATATTATCATAAGTTTACTAGTAAATTTGAATATATCTTCCTTGTTTTTAAAATGTTTAGCAATGGAAGTAATTCCCAAATCTTCCATAAGTAATTTAATTTGGAGCATATTATAAGGACGTTTACCATACTTTGAGTCAAATATGGTCTTAATATTATCATAAGTATATTTTTCGAATCTTTGGTTATTCGCAAGAATAAAATATATGCATGTTTCTGCACAACTCTCCTTAATATCATCTAGATAATAAATATCTTTTTCAATACTAACGTGATTTAGGATAGAATCCCCGTAGGACGTTAATATAAAGAATAAAAAATATGCAAAAAATATATAGATTCTCATTCTAGTTTTTTATTTGCTTTCTCAAATGTTCCAGCACATCGCCAATCATAACTCCTGTCTGATCTTTTTCTCCAAATCTTAGAAGTGTTCCCTCTGGCAATGTTAACGGTCTAAATACCTCATCCTTACCCAATGTTATCTTTTTCACTTTTATATTCGAAAAAACATCAGTTTTTATATCAAAACAAGTAGCATCGTTTAGGTAATGATAATAATTTACAATTACCTCACTCGGAAATATAATTTCATGTGAATTCAAATCATATTTGAATTCCACATTCCATAAAGAAATTGCATTCGCATCATGCGAACTTTTATGGTAATAACGCCGAGGCATAAAGACATCGTTTATTTTTTTTAATTCTATTATTACAAGATACTGAAGCTTTCTCTGAAATGGGATTGAAACTTCAAAAATGATTTCCTCATTTGATATAGAAAGAATTTTAAGCTTTCCTTTCCCATTTAATGCATCTTGGATTACCTTAGAATAAGTCTTCCAAGAATGTGGCAAATATGCTGGTGAAAACTCGGGGATTTTACACAAGTAATCCGTTATCTTCGGAATACGACTCTCAGTATTATAATTTAAGTAATTTACTATAGCATACTTACCACTATTACTATAATATATGTTTTCACCTCCATCTACCAGTATAGCATTGTAATCATTAGGATTTGTTTTTGGTGCATATTTCCAAAATACTACATTATTGCAATACGCTAAATCTACTGTTAAATCATGATTTTCAAAAGGATATTTTTCATAAGCAACATCTAACGGAAGATTATAAAGTTTAGAAAAATATACTGGGACATTCTCTTCAGTAATTTTCTGTTCGTACGTTATTAAGATATTTTGAGATGAATAATAATCTGTGTATAGCGTTGCTAATGCGGAACGTACTTCGGAAAATTCATCTCTAATATCTCCAAAACATTGTAGAGAAATATAAAATGTGAATAATATAAGGTATTTCATTTTCATTTGCAGCCCTTTACCATATAATTGCCGTCACTCTCATACACCGGTTCACAAATACGTTCTGGATTTTGATAAGGAATCCACCTACACACATATTTCCCACTTGGGCAATAATCGACATTATTAGTACACGTATGATTAAGATTATCACTCTTTTCACACTTACGATAAGTCTTGTAACCTATACTTCCATTAATTATACTAGATCCATTGCACGCTCCCATATTAGATACAGTACATTCCGGAGAAGAAGGAGCAACACATCTATTTGGATTCCCACATTTCATGCAATTACCTCCACCCTTTAACTGGGATAATTCAATGTTAGAAATCTCCTCAGAAAATAATCCAATAGAAGATATTGTTAATGAAATAAAACAAATGAATTTAATTATATTTATATTATGCATATATTTTTACTTTTTTAGATTTATACTTAAGTTGTTTATATTTAGAATATAATTTTTTGAGTCTATTATAGCAATATACTCTTCTTCAAGATTCTGGTTTTCTATTCTTGCGGATTTATTTTCATCTAAATACATTATTTTTGTCATGTTTTTTCCAGGCGTATTCCTTAAATACATTATACCATTACAATTAGTATAGTTTTGATAAACTAAATCGCCATTTTTTAATGTCTTCCAATGCTTTCCATTTTTATCATAAATAAACTCAGTTAAAATCCCCAAGCCATCTACTTCTCTAATTAAGTACCCATTATCATTATAAAATTTACTAGTAAACACTTTCCAATTATTAGTACCCGGCAGTTTTTTTTCGACTTTTCTAACTTTCATGGAAGCGTTCCCGGGAGTTCCTATATAGGAAGTCCGTGTTTGTTCTCCGGTATTTGGATCCTGCGTTATTTTTACTGCCGTCCGCAAGCTGTAATCCCATATTTCCGGATATTTATTTTCAGGCTTCTTATATGAAATCCGCGACTCCTTCGTTTTCATTTCGCGTTTCCTATCCGCAATAAAAACGTTATCCATATACTCAGGACTATGTTTATCAAATATTGGATTCCTCACTGCATATTCTCCACCGCTATCTTCCACAATTATACCCGTCGTTGCGTCCCATTCAATAAACCCCTTGTTATCTTCCCCGATTTTTTGTTCAAATTTATTGATTGGGACATTTGCCGACATTTCCCCTTCTTCTTTCTTTGTAAGGATATTTCTATTCTTCTTTTTCGCTTCGGCTGAGTACCTATATTCTTCTTTCTTGCCGTCAGCAAACGTAATTGAAGATATCGATTTTAACAACTTCCCTTGCTTCGTTATCCCATCTTCGGCAAGAGTATTGCATTCACTGTATGTTATAAACAAAGCTCTCTTATCGTTCGGAAAAACTATCTTGGTTAAAAATCCCTCTTTATTATAAGCAAATTCTATTTCCGTTAAATTCTTGCCGACATTATAGACCATACGAGGACGATTGCCGTTTTCGTAGGATATTCTAAATGTATCGGCATCTTTACCTTCGCAAAACGAAACAAGCCTTCCGTTCTTTAATAAATATCTATTTCTCGAGTCATCTACATTTTCTATGCAAATAGAGTCGTCTTTGGCTATGTTCAGCTTTAATTTACCTGTTGTATTTAAAATATACGTTTCCTTATACCCCCTTTCCGCCTTTTGTGCCTTATTAAAAGTGTAAGGTCTAAGGTTGGGAGCAATCCAACGGCACCTATTGGCGGACAACTTCACAACATTTGAATCGAAAAATGGAATTGCCCAGTATGCACCAAGATATTTGGGTTCTTGGCGAGGATCGGAAGAAAACTTAAAAAATAGTTTTGCGTTACGTCCATTCCCAAGCGCAATATCGCAAAAGACTTTATCAACCCGAACAAATCCGTTCGTGTCCGAATTACCCACTGGAATTTGACCGAAAGAATGCGATACCTGCGCCGACAAAAATGAAGCGCTTAAACACAAAACAAAAAACGCCAACACGCCTCTACATAGAGGCAATAGATGGCGTTTCTGTTTTAAATTGTTCATTATTCTCCAAGCTCTATCGACATACATTCGCCAGGATCGGGATCCGGCGGTTCGGGTGGATTTGGATTGCAAGGATCCTCGGCTGCCCATGCACTAAACGAACAAAATACCAGAATCGCGGCAAACACTATTGTTTGTAATTTCTTTTTCATCGCACATACCCTTTCGTTGATTTTCTGACTAGATTAAAAATATGCTTTAATGAAATGTCAACATTTTTTTATTAAAAAAATTTATTCATAATAATTGCATAACTATTAATAAATTTTCGCGATACGCGTTCAAATTTTTTACCTTGAAGTTGTTTGCAGATTTTACTTCCCCCCGGTAGTATTCCTGAAGATATTTGTTTTTCCAAATCCGGCACTACGCTTTCACTCAAATTTCCCCAATGTGCGCATGAATTATCGCCTAGGATCAATTCTTCCAATGTTTATTGCTCGCAAAACAAAAAGCTATAAGACAGTAAAAGCAATAAATTACAACTAAGAGAATATATTAAGTATAAAAATATTTAAAAACGTTTGATAGATGGCTATTATTAACATTCCTGTTGAATTTTCATAAAAATATTTTTTAATACTTATATTGACCATTAAGTAAATTTAATGATAACAGACTACCATTCGCAACTTTTTGCAAACGAGCTCACCCTGCGCGCCCCCATGGGGACAATAGAGCGAATCGCGGCCGCACTCATGGGCTCGCGCATAGACTTGAATCCGCACCAGGTGGATGCCGCAGTATTTGCATTTAGATCGCCTTTTTCAAAAGGAGCTCTGCTTGCCGACGAAGTTGGGCTTGGCAAGACGATAGAGACCGGAATTCTAATTGCGCAAAGGTGGGCGGAGAAGAAGCGCAGGATATTGATCATAGTGCCCGCTAATTTGCGCAAGCAGTGGATGATAGAGCTTGAGGAGAAGTTTGCGCTGCCTTCCGTAATTTTGGAGGCAAAAAGCTTTAACGACGCTATAAGAAGCGGCAATTTGAATCCTTTCGACACCGACAAAATCGTCATAACCTCCTACGCATTTGCCCGTAACAAAGAGACCTACCTTTCCAAAACGCTGTGGGATTTGGCGGTAATCGACGAAGCCCACCGCCTGCGCAATGTTTATAAGAGCGGCAACAAGATTGGCTCCGCAATAAAGCGCGCCCTCGCGTCGGCGCCCAAAATACTGCTTACCGCTACTCCCCTTCAAAATAATTTGATGGAGCTATACGGGCTTGTCGGGCTTATAGACGACCATATTTTTGGCGACGAAAAGAGCTTTCGCGAACTCTTTATCGCAAACGAGAGCGACTCGTCTTTTGCCGAGCTTCGCAAGCGCCTTCAAAACGTCTGCAAACGCACGCTGAGAAAACAGGTTTTAAAGTACATAAAGTACACAAAGCGGCACGCCTACACACAAAAATTTGAATCCACCAAGGCGGAGGACTTGCTTTACAACGAAGTTTCCGAATATCTGCGCCGCGAGACCCTCCAGGCCTTGCCCAACAGCAGGCGCAAGCTCATGACCATGATATTGCGCAAACTTTTGGCGTCGTCGAGCTACGCGATTGCGGGCACTCTTGAAAGTTTGATAACGCGCCTCGAAGACATGCTCACGCCCTATGCGGGGATATAAACATAGAGAACGACTTTGAGACGGTGGGCGAATATCAAAATTTTGACGCCCTACCCGAACCTTCCGATAGCGAAAGAGATGACGACGCGGACGGCGAAGGCGAATCGGAAGATGAAGATTTTGAGGGTTGCGAATCCCCTGCCCCACTTACAGCACAAGAGCGCAAGGCAATAGAGTCGGAAATTGCCGATTTAAAGATATACCTTTCACACGCGCTTGCAATTCGGGAAAACTCCAAGGGGAAGGCTTTGCTGATAGCCCTAAAAGAGGGGTTTAAAATGGCAAAAAGCTTTGGAGCAGCGGAAAAGGCGGTTGTGTTTACTGAGTCGCGCCGCACGCAGCAGTATTTGTGCGAGCTTCTTTCGGCAAACGGGTATAAAGATAAAATAATGCTTTTTAACGGCACAAATTCCGACCCCGAAAGCAAAAGGATTTACGACAATTGGCGCACCAACAACCCAAGCCGCGTTACAGCTTCTAAGACGGCGGACATGCGCACAGCCCTTGTCGAGCATTTTCGGGATAATGCGCAAATTATGATAGCGACCGAAGCCGCCGCCGAAGGGATAAATTTGCAGTTTTGCTCGCTCGTGGTAAATTACGATTTACCGTGGAATCCGCAACGCATAGAACAGCGCATAGGCCGCTGCCACCGCTACGGGCAAAAGTACGATGTCGTTGTCGTAAACTTTTTGAACGTAAATAACGAGGCCGACTGCCGGGTTTTTGATATTCTCGAAAAAAAGTTAAAACTTTTCGAGGGTGTTTTTGGCGCAAGCGACGAAGTTCTGGGCGCCATAGAAAGCGGCGTCGACTTCGAGCGGCGCATAGCCCAAATATACCAGAATTGCCGCACTTCCTACGATATTCAGCGCGAGTTTGATTTTATCCAGGAGATGTTTGCCCATGAGATAGGCGAGAACATGCGCAACGCCCGCCGCAAACTGCTTGAAAATTTTGACGCCGAAGTCGCCGAGCGCCTGAACGTTTACCAAGAGGCATCTTCCACGACGATTGACAAAATGCAGGCCCTATTGTGGGCACTCACGCGGCACGAGCTCGACGGCACCGGCGCATTCTTCGACGAGGAAAATCTGACATTTCAAATGTTCAATCCCCAGAACCGCGACGTACCCGACAAAAAGCTGTACGCCATAAAGTGGGTTGGCGACTTTTGCGAACCTTACGGCATCACCCACCCAATCGCCGAAAAGTTGATTTCCCGCGCTCTAACCCGCGACTTGCCCTACCGAGGCATACTTTTTGACTACGACAACACCCCCGGCAAAATAACTGCCTTGGAGCAACTGCCAAAGAAGTCTGGCAAACTCATGCTTTCAAAAGTTACCATAGGCGACGATTCCGCGCCCGAAGACCTCCTTGTAATTTCCTGCGTTGACGACTTGGGCAACACCATAGAGCAAGACACCGCCCGCCGCCTATTTAATCTCAACGCGCGCGCCTACGATATAAACGAAACATTTATCTCCGGCAAATTGGAGGAAATTTTCGAGAGCCAAAAGGCGGAAATCTTGCGGCAAAACGCCCAAAATGCCGAAAAGGAATTCGACGCCGAAGTGGAAAAGTTGGAAAGTTGGAGCAACGACCGCAAAAACGCCCTTGAAATCAAACTGAAAGAGATGGACAAAAAGATACGGGAACTGAAAAAGACCTCCCGCCAGCCGCACACTCTTGAGGAGAAAATCGAACTTCAACGTCAGCAAAAAACGCTCGATACCGAGCGCATGAATATGCGCCGCAAACTATTTGAAGCGCAAGACGCCATAGACTCCGAACGCGATAAATTAATAAAAAATGCAGAAAAATCCTTGCAAAAACCCGTAAAATCACAAATCATATTCGCCATAGATTGGAGAATTGTATGAAAATATTAGAAATAGAAACTCAAAATTATAAATCGCTTCAAAATGTAAAAATCAATTTTAATGGAGATTACTGCCCCATATCAGGAGCAAATGACTCAGGTAAATCTTCTGTAATAAAACTTATACTCCGTTTGTTTGAAAACAATTCCGATTTTTTTAGGTTTTCAAACTCAGAATACAATACCGACTGTACGCAATGGAATTTAGAAAAGAAGGAAGATATAAAATTAAAATATATATTTCTGTTATCTAAACAAGATGATAGCGGATTGATTGCTTTTATAAAGAGATTTGCTGATAAAAATATAGCTGACAAAAAAGAATACAGATTAGAAATAGAATTCAGACTAGATTATCAAGATAATATCAAATATTCAATAAGATTTGATACTATAAATATTATAGGAAAGGGAATAAATGAAATAATATTTAGATTACAAAGATCAAATTGTATAATTGTTCATAACTCTACAACCACGAGCAATGCAAGATATTCCTTTTTTAGAAATGGTTATACCTTTAACACTCTAAAAAGTGATCCCAATGATATAAAAAAAGTAAATGATATCTTGAAAAGATTAGAAAATGCACTTGCTTCAATATCAAAAAAAAGAAAACAAACTCTGAAGAATTTTCTGTCCGAGCTAGATCATAATTACTCCGTCGATTTCTCTATAATTAATAAGCCCATATCGAGATCAGAGTTCCCTATGAGAATTTTACTTGAAGATAAAAATGTTAAAGTCCCAATTGATGAATGGGGCAGTGGAACTCAAAATAAAATGGCAATCTTAATGTCAATAATGCAAGCTTCTAATAATAATCTTAAAGATATAAAACCTATAGTGATATTAGAAGAGCCTGAATCCTTCTTACATCCAGCAGCGCAAGCGGAATTTGGGAAAGTACTTAGAAAACTATCCAAAAGCAAAGGCATACAAATAATATTAAGCACTCATTCTCCATATATGCTAAATATAGATGAGCCATCGTCAAACATCCTTCTAAAAAAAGATATAAATAAATCATCTAGAAACAAAGTATCAAAAATAGGTACTGTACTTGTTGATACGAGTGATAAGAATTGGTGTTTACCATTTGCAGAACAATTAGGATTGAACGAAGATTCTCTTTCTTTTTGGAGTGATTTTATACACTCAAATAAAAAAAAGGTATTATTTGTTGAAGGAAAATGGGATGTGGCATGTTTTAAGCATTTGCAATCTAACAAATTAAAGTGTGGAACGATTTCAAGTGATATAGAAATTTTAGAGATTGGAGGCAAAACCACATTGCAAAATACTCATGCTCTGCAATTCTTTCTCCAAGTTCCTGAAGTATTTTATATTTTATATGATAAGGATGATGATAGAGGTGAGAAAATCAAATCAGGACTCGAAAAAATAAAGCTGAAGAAAGGCGTTCATTTTGAAGCAATTGGCCTTGATGAAGCAGGTAAAACATGTCTAGAAGGAATACTGCCAACTAGCGTAATAGAAACAGTAGCGAAGGATACAACTTTGTTTTTACGTTTGACAGGTAATGGTAAAGATAAGGAATCAGCTCGTTCAACATTTAAGGAACGTTGTTCTATTGAATTTTGTAAAAAGACTGATTATACGGAAGAAGAGCTAAAATATTTGAAGCCTATCGTAAGCAGAATAAATAAAATATTTAAATGTTAAAAATCTATTTTAAAGCAGTTTACTCTTTCCTAATTTCATCATCAGTTTGATTTATATCTTGATTCAATGCTAATTTATATCTTGTATACGATAGCATGCAGAAGCAGAAGTTGGAGTTGATGTGGGTGGGGAAGGAGAAGCGGGCGAAGTTGGAGCCGCGGATCCTTATTGAAGATCCTGAAAAAAGCTATCATGCGGATAAAAGAGTGTCGGATAACGATATCTTCGACAATATGCTCATTCATGGCGACAACCTCCTCGCCCTCAAAGCCCTCGAGCAAGATTATGCCGGCCGCGTAAAGTGCATCTACATCGACCCCCCTTACAATACCGGCAACGCTTTTGAACACTACGACGACGGCCTCGAACACTCCATCTGGCTTTCCCTAATGCGCGAAAGACTCGAACTTCTCAGAAATCTCTTGCGTAAAGATGGATTTATCTGCGTGCATATAGATGATTCAGAAGGAGCATATTTAAAAGTATTGTTGGATGAAGTATTTGGACGGGATAATTATCTCACGACTATTTATATACAGGTACGTTATCCTAGCAAGACGCTAAAACAAGACATGGTTTTCCACAAAGAAATAGAGCAAATTCATGTTTACAGAAAGGAATATGGTGCAATTCCTGTATTAGATAAAAAGAAAAATTCATTTGATAAGTTTAATTTTTACATAAAAGAAAAATCTCAAGGCAAAGAGATTATTCTCGGTAAAAAAAAGACTATTATATTTCAACCCAAAGAATACGAGATTATAAAGGGAATCGCTTCTGAAAATGGATTAAAAGAAATATGGGCATCTGGAACTATTCTAGATGGAAATTCTTCGGGAAGGTTTTTTAGAGATTTCATTTCTGGACGTTATAAGGAAGATGGATTAGGTGTTTTGTATAAGGTCTATGGAATCGGAGATGACAAATTCTCGTTTAGATATTTTACCGGCCCCAAAAAAGAAGGTGCAACAAAAGGTAAATATTACCAAGGAGTACCGTTAACACAGTTGGATAGCGACGCAGAAGATTCAACAGTTCCTATCGAAAATTTTTTTGATATGGCAGGAAGTTTTGGGAACTGTAGGCTTGAAGGATATGCAGATTTTAGGGGTGGAAAAAAACCTGAGGTATTGCTTGAAAAAGTATTATACCACTTTTCCAATCCCGGCGATTTGGTTCTTGATTCCTTCCTCGGTTCCGGCACGACTGCTGCCGTAGCACAGAAAATGGGTCGGCGTTG
>ERZ779725.470-NODE-470-length-26893-cov-4.638535_pt1 | contig 26893 bp, 26 predicted proteins | sample MGYA00511890_ERZ779725 | MGnify/ENA primary metagenome ERZ779725 (study PRJEB29588, sample SAMEA2148549) | human gut metagenome | biome: human gut; feature: human-associated habitat; material: faeces | place: Denmark | collected 2008/2010 ...
GGCACAAAGTCTCCGCTTTCAAGGCAGCTTGCAAGTATCCTATACAATTCAAGATGTTTTTCCTGCGAGCACCTTAACCTGAGCGTCCCTTTCCCATACCTTCCAAATACCGGGAACAAATCCCAAAAATATACATGGTGGGTGTGATAGTTTTTAGCGCCCAGGCTAATTTTATCAAGTGCCGTAGTCCCGTGAGGTAAAAGCAACCTTTTATTAATTTTGCATTCAAGAAGAACTTTCTTTTAGATAATCGTCCAAGGGATTGTTTTCAGGGTTTATATGCTTCCTAAAAGTTCCTTACATTATGAGAAACTTAAAATTTCATTAAAACACAATTTTCAAGGATTACATATCCAAAAAACTTTATTTATTTCATTTGAAAATGCAATATCAGCAAGCCTTGAATCTCGCCCTAAAATATAATCGACTTGTCTCCAAAATGCTTGTCTATGGTTGCGGATTTTTAAATGCGCCAATTCGTGTGCTATCAGATAATCTTGATGCTCTTCAGCGATTAAAATTGATTGCCACTTGAACGCTAATTCCACGGGATAAGTGTGTTTGCAATACGCACTGCATCGATTCCCATATTTTATAATGTGCAGTTTTACTTTAGCTTTTAACATACGCCTTCGCGCAATGGCAATTAGTTTTGCTTTTAAATGTTCATGTGCCAATTTTAGCAGAAGTGAGTGCGCCTGGGTTAAATTGCGAGAATAAAAAACAAGCTCACCAGCAAGAAAATTCTTTTCGTAATTTACCTCTATATCATTCTTGCAAAATTTGATTTTAAAAGTTCTTCCAAAAACAAAAATTTCAGTCCTATTATAAAATAAGAAAAATAGGCTTAAAAAATTATAACACTGTTTTCTTATCCACGACCGGATTTTCCGAAGCTCCGCAGCTTTTACATCGTAAGGAGTATTCTGACATTTCCGCCAAAGCATTAAAAAATCGGGCTCTAAATAAAGCGTTTTCTCAAGCCACGGAAAATCTTTGAGCGCACTTGTGAACTCGGAAATTTCCCGTGGTTTTTTGAAAAACGCAATCGCTTCTTGGAATTGGCTATGCAACATCGTCTAAATCTATGTAATCTACAAAATCACGCCGTCTACTAAGGAATGCACTAGCGTCTCTTGAAAATTCCCGTTCACTTAAAATTTTGTGTGTGTTGATTTCGTGCGAAGAAATATAGGTCAGTAAATTGTATAAGTCCCATACTCTAGTGGGAGTTATAATTTTTCTAAGTATTTCTTCATGGCCGAAGTCAAATCCACCGTTTTGCGATCTGCATCCACCGAGAAGTTTACTTGATGAATATAACAGTCTATCTTTTATTTCAGAGAAGCCAGTCAATTCATACGCTTTGTCTTTATCGTTAATATGTTTGCGCAGTAAATTAGTAGCCGCATAAACCTCCTGGATAGAAGCTTGAGAATCCATTGCTTCTATGCACTTTTTAATATATCTATTTTTTCTAGAGTTTAGAAGCTCCGTTGAGATATTTAAGCAATCAGAGAGCTTATTTTTATATGTCCATATTGGAGTTCTCTCTAGCGACATTGCGCCATTTGCGCAAACCAATCGTACATATTCTTCATCTAGGGTAAGTTTGTTGAAATCCCATGTAAAAATTAAGTTAGACATATTTAGTTCTTCGCCCTTGAATTTCACAATTTCAGGATCCTTATTTTTTAAATGTATAGAAATTTCATAAGGATTGTTTGATATACTTGTAATATCATCAATTTTATATTTATTTCTATCGCAAAAGTGTTCAACTGCTTCAAATAAAGTTATCGGAGGAATAAATTCTTCTGTTGCTTTTTGGCACCGTACGATTCTCCCATTATCATCAGCGAACAACAAAACGCTTTTATCCATACTTTTTGAGAGCAAAAAATTTCTCATCGAAATAAGTTCTCGAGGACTGCCATTTTTCAATATGGTTTTTTTCTGAGTGGCAGAAAGGCCTATAAGTCCATCTAATTGCATTTGAACATAGCTATCCATGACGATATCACAGTTATTTATCGTATAAACGTCTTCCCCAATATGCGATATCTCTCCTAATCTAAACCGCCTAACAGGATAGTTTCTATTTAATATTTTATTTTTTTCTATTTGATATTCTTTATTTTCCATTTTCTACCTCTCTATTCACTTTTTTATCGAATTCGTCCGCAAAATTTCTGATGGCGTTACCTACATTTTTTTGCATTTGCTTTATGTGTTTGTCGTCTTCAAACCTCTCGGCGTCATAGAATACATTCCCGCCCTGCTCCAAGCTGTAGTAGAGGCGTACTCCGACATCTCCACGCCTATGTTTTGAAAAAACCACATAGCGGTCTGAATATATATTTTTTGCGTTTTCAAGCCTCAATTCCATCATCGCGGTTATCATATGCTTTAAGCGGTTCGAGCCAACAAACGCTCCGCTTTTGGTGACTTGTTGAATCGTCAAAAACGTGGTATGAACGCCTCTTGAATTTTCAGCTTTATTCTGGCGTTTTATTATAGAAAGTATGCGACTTTCCGCCTCTTTCATTTTTATATCCTCTTCTTCTTTGATTATACTTTGCAGCTCATAAAAGGAATCTATTGCCACAATGTCCCAGCCCTCGCTCAATACGCTATAAACTTTATCCCAATTGTGTGTATTTATAGAGCAATCGCTTTCTACAAATAGTATATTTATATGTTGGAATTCTGGATATCGACTTACGTAAATTGCTAAATCAATTTCATTCATTTCAGCACTTACAAAAAGAATTTTTAGTTCTGGATTTTCTTTTTGCAAGTTTGCAAGCAGGTCTAATATGATTGTAGTTTTGCCTACTCCTGGGTCTCCAATTACCATATAGTTTACCCCACAAGGCAATCCATAACTGCTCGATAATACCCAATCCAACGCACTACCAGATAAAAAATTTTTAAATAAAGATGCATCGAATTTTATATCGCACATCCTTACTACTTCATCAAACTTACCCATGTTTATTCCTTTTAAGACCTATTCTACAAGGCTATCGCGACAAAATATGACATAGGACTTTCTCGTCTTAAAAAAAACCTTAGATTATCCATCTTAGGCTTTATTAGTGTAAAAAAAACGTTTCTGAATACTCCATCTATGAAGCTATATTAGTAACCGTAACAGTAGCTTTTCGCATATCATAGGGAAAAGTTGTATTAGCTGCATATAATTTCTCCGGAACTTTCCAGTAAGGCGCTTACTTTATCTATCAATTCCCTATATGAATATATCTTCACAACACAATTTGATAAAGTTTTATTTAAAACTGCCTTGCAGGCAGTTCAGACTTTGTCTATGCAGTCGTGAATATAAGCGCCAGTTGCGGGCTGACATGGGGTAGAAGCGGAATTTTAGTCCTTAAAACTATTTGCAAGTTTTATCACAGAATATTTCTATTGCAGGCGCATCCACACGAGGCAGCACATTTTCAAGCCAATTTAGGAAAGAAAGATACACTGTTACCAAGTGAAAAATAAATTTATTTTCACACTGTTTTTAGACAGTTCTGATTCTCGAGTTATCTTTATTGTCAGTTCTATACCAAATTTTGATTTAGTCTTGCGCCTTATCTTATGGGATTTGTATATTCTTCATATTATGCCATGCACACGAAACGCTTAAGAGGGATACTTGCAATAAGTCACGTCTCATACATTTTCTTGCAAATTTGATAGGTTTACATTTTGAGTTTATTCGATAATTTTTGTCTCGCCTACATCATAATACGATTAGAATTCTCTCTTTTTTTCTAACGCGCCAAGCAATTGTTCGTTATACTTTGGTTCTGAATTTTTAGATATATTAGATACCAAAATATCGACATCTTCATCGCTAATGAAATAAGACTGGGCTCTAGTAGGAGCGTCGTTCAAATTCGGAGGCATTAAGTAAAGCATATCTCCGAAACCCGCCAAATATTCTGCATCTGGAAAATTTAAAATTAAACGGCTTTCCTTTGGAGAAGTTACTTTAAAAGCGATTCTACTCGGAAAATTACTAATCATAAGTTCGCTTAAGACATCGTGAGTAGGACGATTTGTTGCTACAATTAAATGAATTCCCGCGCTTTTGCCGAGTTGAGCCAAGCGCACTAAAAGTATCTCAATCTTGCGTGGATTGATCATCATAAGATCCGCGAGTTCGTCAATGATACACACTATAATCGGTAAGCTTTTTCCTGCGATTTCGCCGTTTTTAATCTTTTTGTTAAATCTCCCAATATTAATGACGTTCTGTTCTTCGAATTTTTGAAAACGGTTCTTCATTTCATTCACTAGCCAATCAAGCGCCCTAATAACATCATTCACATTATGGATTACCGGCGCCAACATATGTGGAATATTGTTATAACCTTGTAATTCCATAACCTTAGGATCGATCATGACAAAACGAACCTCTTCTGGCGAATACCTTGATATGAGAGAATAAATCATGGAATTAACCCAAACACTTTTTCCTGCACCTGTACGTCCGCCAATAAGTAAGTGAGACATACGATATAAATCTACAACAATCGGTTCTCCCCCTATTTTTTCACCGATTAAAATTGGAACTTTTGCCTCACTTTCCTTATATTCGGGAGATTGCAATGCGTCCTTTAAATAAATAAGTTTTCTGACGCTAGGACGATTTGGCATTTCCAAGTAAATAATATTATTTGATACCTTTATCACGCGAACTTTCCCACCAAAATCCTTCCCCAATTCAAAAGTTAAGCCCGCGGATATATCAACCGCATTCAAATCACCGTGGGGGCTATCAATGATTTTAACAAGGCAACGCGAAACATGAGCTCCATATTCCCAATCGCTTATTTCAACCTTATAATGTCTCAAGGTTAATGTCGCGGAAAGCTTCGCGCTCAATTCTTTAAAATAAGTGACGTAGGAATCTGATTCTTTTGTTGGTGTACTCATAATATTCTTCTTTCTTTAATTTGTTTTTATAAAAAATTTGTAATGTTTTCCATTGAATCGAGCAGGAGTTGGAAAATATTTTTGTTATTTAGATGATGGTTAAATGTATGATTCTTTTTCGCATTCTTCGGGCGTCTGATATTTTATAATCAGATTTCAATATGCTCGAAACACCGATATTTTCTAATAAATTTCATTGGTAGAACAATATCGTCAACATTATGCTTCATCATTCTGAAAAACATACATTTGCTCTTCATATAAATACTATAATCTTCTATTCTAATAATAAAATCTGCGTAATCTTCTATTGTAGGGCACTCCATAACCAACAAATTACGATCTACTTGCGCCGTAATTATTACTGGTACTTCAAGTTCTATAGCCAGTATTTTTAGTTTTTTTAAAATATCTTTAGTTTCTAATTCACGTGTTTCAAACTCTTTGCCGCCTCTGAGGAGTTGTAAATAATCTACAGCTATTAAATCCAACTTTTTATTTTTGGAGTGCAATTTTTCATTTAGTTTTAGCGCTTTTTCGTTTATTTCGTCTACACTAAAATTGCAAGTATGATCAATATAGATGTTTGATTTTTTAAATTCTTCTGCGACGTAGTTTCTTTTTGCCAAACTTCCTTTAAGTATATTATTGTCATCCAGTAGCTCCTTTGACCCAACTTCTTTTGAGCGCGAGCGAATCATTTCCGCAAGCATCGCCTCACTCTTCAATTCTAAAGAAAACAACAATACATTCTTCTTTTGATTTTTAAAAAATAAAGCGTCCTCTATTATATTCGTTATAAAAGAAGTTTTTCCCACTCCAGGGCGACCGCCTACTATGGTCAATTCACCTTTATAAAAGCCGTGTATTTTTTCTATATATTTAAATCGTGTTTTTATTGTGTTTGTTCTTTTCATATTTTACCTATCTATTGCTCTTATGAAACTTTTAAAGTTTGTTGGTTTTTCTTCGGCAATGCTTCGTAAACTCGGCTGACATTTCCGCTCAAATTCTTGGACTGATTATGAGTGATTTTATCTGATATATACACGGCTTTCATATTTGTGATCGCTCTAAATTTTCTAAGGGTTATTTTTCAAACGCCACAAATATATAAGAAAAGCGCGGCGATATATGTCGTGATTTGCAATAAAACTTATCTTCTAAAACTCTTTAATTCTCAAAATCCTACATAGTCTTTCCGGATCGGCAATGAAGAGCGGGCAAGCCGCAGATTGGGATCGCTTAGGTTGAAATATTTTGCAATAAAATGCGGGTTGTGGAAATCTCGGTGCGCCACTCAATTGGAGTAAATTGATTGGCATAATAAATCTCATACCCATCAAATCAACAAATCTCAATCAAACTCAAATAGAACTTATTTTGTGGCGTTTAATCCGGACTAAATACCAGGCGTAACGCACCAGTTTTCAAATATGTGCAATGATTGCATCATTCGGCAAAACCATTCTACGTTCAAAGTATAAAACCTCTTTATTATTTGTAAAACGTATAGAATGCTCGAAAATTCCTTTATAAAAAATATCTGCAGCGCGACATGCTAGAAATTAAGCGGTCTATATTTGTCATGACTGGAATAAAGACGTTTAAAAATTTAAGAGTGAGACTTATTTTGCCGCAGAAGTTAGTACATTTGTTACATCTATAGAGAACAATCTCTACAAGATACCATAAAGAGAAGTCAAAATATGTTTTACATACTAAAATGTTTTTAGCAAAACAACACATCGAAAACAGAGAAATTCAGCAAGATTGCTATTTTTGCACGCAAAACGAACACTATGGCTTTGCCCTAGTCGCGGACGGCCTTGGCGGAATACCGGGAGGCGACGTGGCGAGCAAGACAATAGCAAACGTAAGTCAGGAAATTTTAAGCGGGCAAATTGTATCCGCATGCAACGCGAGTTTCGTACTTGAAAATATTTTCAGAACTGCGCATTTTAGGATAAAAGATTTAAGAGCGAAAGGCTCCATAGTAGGAAATTCGACTTTCGCCGCCCTATTATGTTTGGAAGGAATTGCGTATGTCTTACATTGCGGAGATTCGCGCGTTTATCATTTTAGAGGTAAAAAATTGTTATTCGCTACAAAAGACCACTCGCTTGCGGAAAGACTAAAGCATATTAAAAAAACAGGCACCGATTTTCCCAACGCCCCCGCAAAAAACATACTATACAGATGCCTTGGAGATGACAACTTGGCCCGCGGCGAATTGACCTCTTTTAGATTCGCTTCGAAAGATTGGTTTTTAATATGCAGTGACGGATTTTGGGGAAATATAGCGGAAGAGAAACTTCACTTGCTCTATGATAAAACAAATTTGACTGCTGAAAAATTATTTAATGAGGCTCTGTCAAACGGCGCCCCCGACTGCGACAACATAACATTCATAGCTTTATACCCAAATGAATGATAATAAGCGTAAACTATATTATAGAATCGAAAAACTGTTAAGGCTTGCAGGCGATAATAGAACAAACGCACACGAAGCAAATCTTGCGAGAAATATCGCTCTAAATCTGCTCAGAAAAAACGGCATCACATTAAGTACAGACGAAAACGAAACCACCGAAAACGAACTTATATTGCGCCAAAAGTGGGTTTCAAACCTAATAAAATACCCGAAACTTGCCGACATATGCCCTGTGTGGGATAAATTTGGAACTTGGGACTGGGCCTATATTTTGGAAAAGCAGCCTCAGTTTGCAGAACGTTGCCCGTGTTTTAATAAATTCGACCACAATCAATGGAGATTTCTTATAGTTTCTCAAGTATCTTTGGCTACATATTGCAAAACATGGGGCGCCTTCGACGAACGAGATTGGACGCGAATATTACGCGCGCATCCGGAATTATTTCGCTATAAGAATCCATCTTTAGAGTAACTCGACGCACTAAGTTTTTGTGCAACATATCAGACTTATTTTAATTCGAAATGTTATCGATCCCCCGATTCATAATATATGTTTACGATTTTTCTTCCATTTCATCAATAGGACAAAAAAAATTTAAACACTCACTACAAAAGCAGATTCATAGATTGATAGTGCGCATATCTCAAAATCTCTTTTTCAAGACATATTATGTCGTATTCGTCTGTTTCAATTTGGGAATGGAAGCAACAGTTGAGAAAATAGAAAAATTATTTGACCGTTTCAATGTTTGGGACTTGTTAGGAGAAAATTATTGGGCAATGCTCCTCGCGGATCGTCCCGAATATGCAAAGCAGAAACACTTAAAAATAAAAAGTGTTGCATATAATCCATTGATAGTAATGGAGTCCAATAAACATATTTATTTAAAAAAACTCGAAAACGAGAAAAGGATGGGCAACTTTCCGTTTACCGACGAGTATAAGAGGAGACTCGAAGTGGATAATTATCCGGAAGCCCTTTACATATATAAATATATAGACGGGATATTGTTGTTTACTTCGAGGGAATGGATGATAATACTATCAAGAGCTCCCAATTTGTTTGAATTCGCAGTAAGCAAAGGAGCTTTAAATGTCTTGGATGACTATTCAAAGTCGTTTATTTTGCATAAGCAACCATCTCTTGGCGACAGAATTTGCGTTAAGAAAAAATTTGAATTTACTATAAGCCACGCAAAAGAAAAAAATTCTTTAGAGACCGAATTTGATAAAAAACTAATTGATGAAAGGCAAAGGGCAATAGAGGATATAAACACAAAAATCTTAAACAATGAAGATTCCTTAATACAAATAACGCCAAAAATGTGGAGTTTGGCGATTGAAAATAATCCTGCTATATCTGATTATTGTGAAAAGTATTCGACCGCAAATGGTGATAAAAAAACCGGATATTTGGCCTTTACGCGCGAAAATTGGCTAAGAGTGCTGCTACAACATAAAGAAATTATAAAAACCGCCGTGAAATACAAAGCCTTTAAGCTGTTTAATCCGGGAGATTGGCGTACTTTACTATGTGAAGATTTTGATTTTTTCTATCCGATTGCGGAAGAATACGGCGCTTTGCAAAAATTTTACGAGGCGGATTGGTATATGCTCATTAGGCATTTTATATAAAAAAAATATTTCCGTGTGCGCGACATATTTTGTCGCATTATTCCCGTAATGTGTTTTAGTTTCTAACAAATAAGATAATACCATGCCTAAACAAAACAATAACAACTCTCTCGCCCGACAATGGGAACTATTGCGGATTATACCCACGCGGAAGCCTGGGATTACATCGTTGGAATTGACGAAACAAATTGCCGATAAAGGCTATGTAGTCACAAAGCGGACAGTTGAGCGTGACTTGCGCGACCTATCAACATTGTTCCCGCTAATGGCCGACGAAGATTCCGCGCCATTTCGCTGGTATTGGCTTAAGGACATTTCAAGCGAGTTTGGTGGAATAGAAGTCGCCGACGCTGTATCGCTTGCGCTCGCCGAGAATGTATTGAAATCAATATTGCCCGTGCCAATGGTCAAAATGCTAAATTCAAAGTTCGAGCTTGCGCGCAAAAAGCTTGCAGCCTTGGAGGCGTTGCCCATATCTAAATGGAGTTCAAAAGTTAGATATATTCCCGAATCATTGAGTTTCAAACCGGTAAACATACGCGAAGATATTCTTGAGAAAATTCAAAGCGCGCTAGTAGAAGGCCTTCAAATAGAGGTAAAATACGATCCGCTTGGGAAAACGTCAAAGACTTACATTTTAAACCCTTTTGCGATGGTTCAGCGCGGCGTACGCACATATTTAATAGCGAGCAACTCTGAATATGGCGAAGCGCCAATGCAATATGCCGTCCAACGTTTCCGTTCCGTAGAAATTTTGGAAAGCAAAGCGGATATTCCCAAACAGTTTAATCTTGAAAAATATATAGCAAGCGGCGCTATGGATTTTGATTCGGGAGAAATGATAAAGCTAGAAGCCGCGGTTTCTGATACGCTCGCGAGTTATCTAAATGAGGCGGCGATCTCCGACGACCAGAAAATAAGCTATAAAAACGGCAAGTGGCTGGTTACCGCCACCGTACGCGACTCTTGGCAACTCTGGTTCTGGATACGTTCGCAAGGCAGCGATATTATTGTCCAGAAGCCTAAAATTCTAAGAAAAGAGATAATTGAAAGTTTAAAGGAAACTCTTAAAGGCTATGAATAATTTAAGAAATTTTGCGGCAATAGATTTTGAGACGGCCAATCACGAGCGCTGCAGCGTATGTAGTGTCGGTATTGCGATAGTTAAAGATTTAAAAATCACCGATACATTTTATAGCCTAATAAAACCCAATCCGGAATATTATTTATGGCGTTTTAGCGAAATTCACGGATTGACTTTGAATGACACTTCAAATGCGCCGATTTTTCCGGAAGTCTGGGCTGAAGTATCGCGGAGAATCGAAGGGTTGCCGCTTGTCGCACATAACGCCGCGTTTGATGAAAGTTGCCTGATTGCCGCGCACAAATCATACTCCATGGAATATCCCAACTATAACTTTTATTGTACTTGCAGAGAGTGCAGAAAATATTTTAGAAACCTTCCTCAAAATCTCAGGCCGAAAAGCGTTTCGCTGGATTGTGTTTCAAGCTTTCTGGATATCGAATTAAAGCACCACCACAACGCTTTGGATGATGCTATTGCTTGCGCGGAAATAGCCATTGCTATATGATACCCTATTTGCGGTTTAAAAATTTACCACAACACAAATTGGAAATTTTATCATTTAAATAACAGCATAATTATGAAAAGAACATTGATTACTCTATTACTTCTTGCAAACTTCCTTGTGGGATATTGCGAAAATTTGAACTCTACCACGTCAGGGGAAACGCTACCTCCGAACCAAAGGAAATACGAACTTATCGCGGATATAGACATATTTCAATTTAAGGGCGAAAATTTAACGCCTGCACAACTTGCAATAAATAAAGCATTAAAAGATATAAGAACTAATGTATTGAAAGATTATTACAACGAGGTTGAATACTTTTTTGACGAAGACCTTTCCGAAATTAAAAATTATAAGAGCGAAGTTTCTGTAAAATCCAGTGTAATTCAGAACAATGCTAAAATATTTTCATGCGAGATTGAAACCTACCAATATCACCACGGGGCCAACGGTTGTCATTCCAATATTATTGGGATTAATTATTTAATTGACGGAGATAAAATTAAAAAGCTGGAATTTGCCGATTTGTTTAAAAGTAAAAATGATTGCGTTGAGTTTTTAAAAAGAGCTCTTGATGAATTGAGATTGAAGACAAAATATAAATCTATTGGCTCCAAAGAGCTTTCAGGAGATGAATTGAACGAGATATTAAATGTCATCCAGTTTTCAATCAAGAAAGACACTGTAAAAATAATATTCCCCCCCTACACTATCGCATGCGGCGCGTGCGGAGTATTGTCCATAGAACTGACGCTTCCAAAGAATGCCAAATATGGCGCCGCTAACTTATAAAATGTACCTGCCCAACACTCGACTAAATTATGAAAGATATATTTATGTTGGCAGTGGCGGCATGCTCGCTAATTTTTGATATTTTTGACATTCCGTCATCGTCGGAATATGAGGAGGACTCCTATATGGAAAATATAGAAAAAAACGCCTCTTTTTATCCGAAAGAATATGTGGACTTGCTAAAATCAAATCCTAAGCACTACGAAAAATACAAAGATGAACTCGAGGAAAACGAAAGAAAAAAGGCGGAGTGAAAACTCCGCCTTTGTCGTTAACCTTCTTTTTTTACATCTAAACACGCCCCGCCGAGTGCATTGGCCGCTTTTAGGTCTATACCATAGATTCTAATAAATGCGTCGCGCACCAAGCCAAGCCCGCTCGATGTCAATGGATGGGCGGTAGAAACTACTTGCACGCTCATCCCGCGTTCCAAACGGATTCCATTTAGGCATCCGCTATTTTTGACTGTAATTCTCCATAATGACATATATAATTTCCCTTTCTGTTTAATTTATTTTGAGAGGCGTATTTTAAGGCACTTGTGCGACATTTTGAGACTTACAAGAAACTTTTAATTCAAAAAATCGTCTTTTGGCCAAATCGACCAAATAAAAGCGCATAACCAAGCCAATCCCGTCAACCCAAAAATATTCAGTAGAAGAATGAGCCACCTATAAGTGTGCTTGCGCTTAAATGCTATAAATACCGGCAGAAAAAACAGAAATATAGAGAGTACAAAAAATAGGAATATAATAAATTCGCCCATTGCCCAATAATAACAAAAAAGCGCGACAAAACCTGTCGCGCCCATAAAAGCTTGCTGTTAACTATCTAATTCTTTGATTTTGTCCTCCAAATATTCTTTGTCTAACTCCTCCCATTTATATTCAGATTTTTTATTTTCATTTTCATAAGAGCTGCAAGCACAATAGTCTTTTATTATTATAGGAATATCTTTCTTTTCCTTTCTTTTTGCATCAACGTAACCGCAGTATGATCTTATGCTTGGTGATGTAGTAGGTGCGCAATTTATTCTTTCTATGATATATATGTTCTTATTTGTATCAATTTCATCACGAAAATATCCTTTCTTACAATATTCCATAGCCTCAGGATATATTATGAATAAGTCGTAGTCAGTTAATTTGTTAGGATTATTCAAAATTACTTTCAATCTTTCTTTAACTCCCGATTTCAAAAATTTCAATAAACACTCTAAGACTTTTCCTTCGTCAACCTCTTTCTTTAAATCTTTTATACGCTTGTAAACTTTTACAAGGTTCTTCCAATCATTATATGTTTTATTTCTGGAAAAATCAAAGAAACGTTTCCAGCTAAAGCTTCTTGGATCACTACTTGGTAGAAGTAAATTAATATTTGTATATCCATATGAGTAAATTTTAGGTCCATATGAGTAACGAATGCCACATGACAAAAGATAACGCTGCCATAAGAATTTCTTATCGTTATCATTGTAAATAATATGAAACAAAGCTTTCATAAATGTTGTATAAGACTTAAATTCTTCTAACGTATTTTCGTAGTTATCTTTAAGTTTAAAATCGCAATTTACGTAACCTATAGTGTCACTAAGCCTTAGAATAAATGCTATCTTTGCGTCAATATTTTCCAGTTTTTCGGCAGCAATTATTGCATCCTTCCATCTAACGCTTCTTGAAATTAATTTAGCCTTTACAATTTCTTCTTTGAGCTGGCATTCATTAAAACCATCCAGGTCTTTTAGATTTTCTCCTCTATCATAAATAGCACACAAACATTTTAAAATATCGAGATTATGGTTATCCAACTTTGACAACAGTTTATAGGTTGAAACAATAAACTTTTTGAAGCTTTCCGGATCATCTACAGTAGTGTTTTTGATGAGATTCCTTATTACTCTCAACCAGTCTTCAAATAATCTGTCATTTTCATTTTTATCATTAATGTTATTTGCTTTTAGCTTTACCTTAAAAGAAATCTTTGCAAACAGAATAATCTTTTGTTTATATTCTGAATTTTTTAACTTGCCAAAATCGGGAAATTCTTCTTTCAAAAATTTTTCTTTATTTTCTGACAGGACATCTAACGACTTCTTTAGGTAGTCTATTATTCCCAAGTTTTTGTCCAAGGAAAACCATTTTCTGTATTCAGACGGTGGGATCTCATCATACTTGTTTTTTGCGTCATTTGAATTTAATAGAGATCGCAAAACTTCATCTTTAACCTCATATTTTTTATCTTCATTTTCTTTATTATTTGTTAGAAACACCTTAATGTACTCTATTGTAAGAATGATCCTTATGAGTTCCGATAAAGCTCTGCTCCCTATATTATCTGCGCCATTTGAGTCGTTTTCCCTTTCATAAAATTCGAAAAACGTATTTTCCCATTTTTTTGATTTATCTGAAAATTTCTCTCCCTTCGTATTTTCTTTAGGACTTTCAATTTCATCAATCATTGAGTTGAAATTGTCGAAATTGCTTAACGCTCTTCCTCTGGCGTTCATTTTTATATATAAATCATCGATAGAAATATTTCCATCGAGAGAGAAAACTTCGAATTTTATTCTGCCTAAGTTCTTAAATATGTCTAAGTTGACAGATGTATTGCCTTTATTTTTTTTACAATTTTCTTCATATTTTTCGTGAATAGAATCCAACATGGTAAGAACTGTCATTACAGTCGGGTCTGATTCATATTCTGAAAAGAACCAGCTTGATTGTTTTATTTTTTCTGAGGGTTTTTGCGCAGAACCATTTTGATAATCCAAAGGATTTTGCCTCAACTCAGCCGTGAAATTCTTTGCAGAAAATCTTGTTCTATAAGTTAGTTCAGGTAATTTGAGAAATTCATCGAAACAATTCTTGCGCGAAGATAAGTAATAAGCCAATAGATAGAGTGTTGTAAGCCGTTGTTGACCATCTATGGGTATAAATGTCGTTCCATCTACCTTCCCATAAATATAATATAGCTTTAGATCTTTGTTTCCAGAATCGAAAATGACTGAAAATATTTCATCTAAGAATAAATCGCGTTTAATCCTTATATTGCGTTCTTTTCTGCCTTGGGCATAATCGCGCTGAATTATCGGAATTTCTATTCTCTCGATAGTACTTATACTCGGAATCCTACTTATGTCTATGATGCTATTTGCTTTTTCCATCTGATAAAAGGTTCTTTATTGAATTTATTATATTATTTTTATTTAATTCACAATCGCTTTTATTCCACTTTACGTCCTGAGAGACATATGACGATATTTCAACGTCTTCGGAGTTTTTGTCCGGAACTCTTACCCTCATAAATGCGCACATTGTGAGGGGCGGAATAAAATCTTTAGACTTAAAAATATAGTCTTTTTTTAGAGCAAATACACTATTTTTATATGACCTATTTGTTTTAGAATCCAAGAGGACAAGATTGCCAATAGCATCAGTATCTATATCATCATCATCGATATATTTCTTATATTTCTTATATTTATCATCATTAAGCTTTTCTTTTATTTTATTAAAATTCAATTCCTTTATTTCATCTTCGGTAGTATCCCAAAAGTTAGAAAGAAATTTCCAATCTTTATCGGCGATTTTCTCCTGAGCGGGTTTTTGTAAGAGCTTGTTTAATTCTCCCTTATTAGATTCGTTTTCTGAAGCTACAATAAGCAAACTTAAAAGATAAAAAAATCTTTCTTTTTCATCAGATAAATCATTTTCAGTCTGAGAAGATATATGTTCGATATCATAGTCGATTTTTTCGTATGCATCTCCATTTTTATTGATTTTGAATCTTTCAAATGGAAATTGATTTCCATCAAATGCGACTTTCCCAATATTTGCTAATAGTAATATATTATTTATATTCTCCTTATTCTTTTCGTAGCTTAAATTTTCAATATACTCCTTAATATGCTTCTTAGAGTCTTCGGAGCTTAAATTTTTAATTTCATTATCGTTACATATATTAACTTTAATTGCGCAGTAATTTTTTAGTTTAATGATAATCTCTTCTTTTGTTCTCAATTCTTCATTAATTTCTTTTTTAAAGAAAATGTTTTTAATTTCTTTCGGTTTTGTTTCTTTAAAATAAACAAAACCCATCATGCCTTGAGCTCGGGGATCGTTAAATAGATCGACATTCCTGCGGAAGAAATTGTAAATTTTATTCCACTCTTTCTGATATCCCCCCCCTGATTTTTCCCTAAATATTTCAAATATATTTCTTCCAGAGTCGGTCTCAGCGTAATAGAGTTCAAATATTCTATCTATACGCGTAGAAGTTTTATCCGTATCATTGCTTAAAAAACACCAAAATGCGTCATCTTGCAAGGTATGTTCTACCTCATCCCATTGCAACGCCAACTGAATTTTTGACAATTCTGAATCTCTTGTAAAATTTTTGCTGTTTAATAGCGCTGCCTTTATAAGTTCGGCGCTTGTGAGTGGTATTTTCCCCACATTTAACCTTTCAAAAACTTTATGTTCGTTTTCGACTTCATCAAGTTCATACCATATAACTTTTGTATAATACAATAAGCTTTCTTTAAGTTTATTTTTAGCCTCACTATTCTTCCATTTTTTTATTACTTCTTCGGCCTCTTTTTTATAGTATTGATCCAGATTATTATCAGTAACCTCATATTTAATGGTTATCTTTGAGTCTTTCTGTAGATTTTCCGAAACCGGAATAGCGCCAAGAATAAGTGATATCGTAGTTATTCTTTGTTGTCCATCTACTATTCGGTACCAGCCTTCTTCGGTTTTTTTTACAACAATAGGTTGCAGGCAATAATATTCACTTGAATTAGTTTCGTCCGTGCTAAATTCGTATATATCGTTCAGAAGTTTTTCAACTTCATCTTGAGTCCACCTATAGCCTCTCTGGTATTCAGGTATGAGAAAACTACCTTTCCCAATAAGCTCAGCAATTGTGATTAATTCTGTCATCGTTTTGTCTATTTATATATTAGTCCTCGTCAAAATAGGCTTCGGGATCGTATCCGTCGTCTAACTGCTCCCAGTAATCCTCCGAGAAATTTTTGTGATCCATATCTATAAGAATATCTTCAATGCCTTCCGCAAAATCCGGGCACTCCCATTAGTTCTTCAATATCCGATATGGTAAACCCTTTGCTTCTCAAATCTATCATACTATGGATTTCATAGGCCTCGTCGGGATGCGCAAGCAGATATTCCCGGAGTTTCCGCTTGCTCATATTGCAAATCATTTCTTCGTCTAACATAACACAACATCTATATTTAATATCGACTCAGTTTTTATTACTATAGCTGGGAATTTTTTCAACCTAAATTCTCTCATGGTCGAAAGTATATCGCATGCTACTACGCTTAAAAATAAGCGGAATTGATACACCGCTGTTTTCGGGAAGATTTACTATGTCTAAACGTATTTTATAGTTGCATTCCACTTGGTTGCATTTCACTTCAAACAAATCGGGAGTAGGAATTTCCTTATAACCAACCAACGCAACGGTATCTGCGTATTTTTTTATTTCGCTTGCGCATATTAGGTTATCGACTTTTGGTTCGTAAAAATTTTTTCTATTCAGCTTCGCAAGCAGAATTATCGGGACTTCCAACTCTTCCGAGAGAGCCTTTAGCGATGCCATTGCTTCCCTTACCTGATATACCCGTTCCAAAGATTTGCAGGAAGGCTCAATGTTTTCAAGGTAATCTATAAGTATAACGTTAAGAGGTTTTTCATCACTTTGTTTTAAGATTATATTGTTTACGGTGCGGGCAGTTGCACATATATCTTTAACCGAGTGCGCGCCGTCGCGTATCAACAGAGGAAGTTTTTCTATAGACTGCCTTGCTTTCTTAAACTTAACCGCTTCTGCGCCGACTAAGTTTTCAGGTTTAAATTTCCAGGCTGCTATTCCGCTCATTGAGCGCACCATTAAGTCCAGTACCTCTTTGGAGGATCTTTCTAAAGAAAATATAAGTGCGGACATTGAAGGATTATTAAGCAACACCGACTCAATAAGATTTAGCGCAAATGTTGACTTTCCCGTTCCGGAAGCTCCCGCGAGCACAGTAATTCCTTTTCGAGGCAGTAAATTAAAAATATATCTGAGGTCTTTCTCCGCAGACAAAGACTCAGAATCCATAATTTGACTTTTGCTATTCATAGAGAAAATTTTATTTTCTTTTAACTTTAACTCAATAACAGGACAAAATATGTCGCAGAGCGTAATGCCGCAATGCGAAGTCGTATTATGTCGCAGATTTGCGGACAATGTTTGGAGTCAAATTTTTGATAAGAGAAAAATCATGAATACAGATTTAAACGAGTTGGAAAAAATATCTACCGACGCTTGGATTGCGATATTAAAGCAACACCCGGATTATGCGAAAGAATGTAATCAGATAAACGCATGGTCTAGATTTACCTCTAAACAGTGGTTTGAACTTCTTCTCGCACAGCCGCAATTTGAAGGCAAATGCGAATGCTTCAATGATTTTTCTTTCTCTCTGCTGCAAATCTTATCGGATAAACACCCGCAATTCAAAAAATACATGCTCAAAGCCCGCGTTATGAATAGAAGCGTTAAAGCATGGCGGAATCTACTTTTAAAGAATCCAAAATTTGAGCAGATAGCGTGGTATTGCCCCAAGGGGATAGTGGCGCTCTTAAGTTTGAACCCCGAGCTTGCCGAACGCTACGATTGGAATATAGATTTTTTAAATGTTGAGTGGACTCAGCTTCTTATGAGCCAGTCGCAGTTTGCGGACAAATGCCCATATTTTAGAGACTTTGACGCCTTTTTAAATTGGTTGCCACTTTTGAAGCGTCAACCCTGCCTGCGCGGTATCGCCGAAAGATACAGAGAAGGAAGGATAGCAATGCTTGCTGTTTTTCCCGATTATGTTGAAGCATATTCAGATTGGGATGAAATTTTTGATTATGACAAATATAAACTTATCGAACTTCGCCCAAAATTAATTGAAAAGTTTTCAACTCTTGACGACATAAAAATGTTCGCTTGGGAAGGAATTATTATAAAAAATCCAAGCCTTGTCGAGAGTGCAAAAAAATGCGCAAACGGATTAGCCGTACTTTTAACCATCAATTCCGCAAATAAAAAATTTGTCAAAGATTGGAGTGTATTTTCAACACATAATTGGGCAAAAATCCTATCGGAGAATCCAAAGTATTCAAAAAATTTTGAGTCTGTCCGCAAATGGAATGAACTCACCGAGGAAGATTGGTTTAGACTCCTAATTTCCCAGCCGCAATTTGCGGTGAAGTGCGACAAGTTTGGCGAATTGAATAAACGGAAAAAACTCTTATTGCGAGAGCAACCGATATTAAAAAAATATTTTCCGGAATTGAATCTCTTTCCCGAAAAGAAAGAAATGCGAATAACCCGTTTTATTTAATATTGAAACTATGAAAAAAAAGCGTAATTTTGCAATTTCCGGAAAATGTTATCGCCCTTTTGAAATAGCGGGCGTAAGAGGATGCCTCGTGTGCGCCCATTATACCGGAGCGCGGGAACTTATTCAATGTAAGCGTTGGATCAAAGAACTCCAAGAGGGTACTTGCAAATTTAACGAAAACAGGCATGCCTGCCGGAGATTTGAGCTTATGGAGGAATTAAAAAACAAAAATATGACGATTCTTGAAAAGGTTTACGCGCGCAGATTTACTGCGTCATACTTAGGAGAGGCCATAAAAAAATATTATAACGATCCGAATGCAAAGTTTAATTATGACAATATTTCTGCGGAAAAACTCGCCAAAGTTATCGTATGGTATCAAAAGAACCGCGGCTCAAATAATCGGAAATTACCCGATTCATAACAGACGACACATGAGGATTGGGGGTGGGGGCAAATTCAAATCCATGCTTTATATTTTCCTCCCAGTCTTCAAGATTCTTTACTAATATTTTATTGATAAAATCGTTTAAATTGAGTGATACAGCCGCGCTTCTCGATATTCCGGCGGTGCAGTGGACGAGCAATTCCTTGCCGTCCCTCGACGCGTTTATCGCGAAATTTAAAATATCACGCGCCATCCTTTCATTAAAAATAAGCGAATTGTAGATTCCGTCGACGGGAATTGCGTCGTCGAAATATAAAATGAGCGATTTTTTGGGATCATCGCCAAAATTGAAGGGCTCAAATCCAAAATCATTTATGCTAATAACGCGCAAAGAATCATTTTTATGTATATCATTGATGTGTTTCTTGACAAATTTTTTTGAACAGTTCCAAATATTCACGATCCACCTCCTCAGAATGAAACAAGAAATCTTTTAATCGCAAATACATTTCTTAAAGTTATACACTCAATATTATTGATATGATTGACAACTCCATGCACAAATCCGCTTTTTAACGGCTTAAGGCCATAACCAACATGCGGCTATGGCCTTAGCCCAAATGCTTATAAGTAATATAACTTCCTAAAAACACGCGTGGCATGCAGTATCCTATTAAAAGAAATTGCAATTCTGACAAGCCCCTTGCATGTTTTTAAATTTGCTTATTGCGCATGTCTGCAAACTGCGGCTGAAATTTTAATAACGAGCTCCAATCCTCAGCGGAAAACTCTTCCCATTTATCGCATTTGTCCGCAAACTGTGGCCGATCGATTAACAAGTTACGCCAATTATAAACGGTAAACCTTTCCCATTTATCGCATTTGTCCGCAAATTGCGGCTGAAATTTTAACAACGAGCTCCAATCCTCAGCGGAAAACTTTTCCCATTTATCGCAATCTCGAGCAAGTTCAGGCTCATGCGTCAATATTGCAGCCCATCCTGACGGATATTGCTTTGCCTTTTCTGTAAACTGCGGCCGTTTATATAACAACCAGCTCCAACTTATAGGATAAATCCTATTCCATAATGAATATTCGTCAAATTTTGAAGCAATGCTTGGATCTTTTTTAAGTAGTTCAACTAATTTTGCCGAATTCAAACCTTCTAAAACTTTTCTTTTCATACAATACAATCTCCTTTCCTCTTATCAGTATTTTATGTTTGTCTTCATCAAAATAAACGTTAGACATATTCTTGCAATTAAGAACGTTATTTTTCATAAATTTCTTTGCGCGAAAATATCATACTCGCACGACAGAATAAGTCGTAAGTTCGATTTTTTAATAAAATAATCCCAAGATTCCAAAAACCACATAGAAAACAGCCCCGCGCCGTTTTCTATTTCTCCATCTTGCCACTTTTTGTATATTTTGACCGTATTAGTCGCGTTGGAGTTAAACGCAAAATCCTATTTTTCCTTTTTTTGGCGATAGATTTCTTTTAAACTTTAATTCTCGTTTTAGCATTTCAATAAAATCTCTTTCTTCATACTGGATATTATCATCAAACTGAATTTGTTGATACACGTTTTTAAAGTCGCCAGCCGTTAGATTATTTAGGCCCTCCAGTTCCTTGATAGTTTCTGCTGCCATTTCATTTTCTGGATTTAAAAAGTAACTTTTAAACAGCTTCTTTCTGGCCTCTAAATTAAGGTAGGTGAAAGTTATTTTCTTTTGAAATCTTCGCATAGCGGCGGAATCTATACTTTCAATAATGTTTGTAGAACATATAAATATCCCCCTGTAGTTCTCCATTTGGATAAGTATTTCATTCGTCTGAGACACCTCCCAGCTTCTTACAGAACTTTGCCTGTCAACGAATAGCGAGTCGGCCTCGTCTATCACCAGTATGGCGTCCTCGCGTTCTGCGTCATTAAAAGCGTTTGCTATGTTTTTCTCTGTCTCACCGACAAATGCCGACTGCAGGTCCGACATATTTTTTAATATTATTTTTTTGTCTAAGACTTGCGCGATATGTTTCGCAAGCTCCGTCTTTCCGCTTCCCGACACCCCCTCAAATATCAGATTCATAGGACAATTTGCCGATTTTTCTTTAAGCTTATTGTCGTAACTTTTTAATGCATATATGAGCTTTTCATATGGTATATCCATATTGATAATTGAGGGATCGAAATGTGTATCAGGCTTATATCTGCGAACATTTTTAGGCACGCTGCCGTTTAACAAAGTGCTCTGCGCTTTTGCTATGTCATCTATTATTTCCAACAATTCTCCACTTTGTGGCGCCTGGGCAGCAATGTAGGCCAAATTTACCGCAGATAGAATCCCGGCGGTAGGCAATGAATACTTCTGAAGTCTATTATACAAATCTTCCGCATTTATTGCGCGCGGAATCCCGGACGAGTTTAATAGTCCTTTCAAAGAGGTTATTTTTTGATTTCTGGATAGGCCGTTAAACTCTACGCTGTATGTAAACCGCCGTAAAATAGATTTATCTATAAAATTTATAGAGTTCGTTATCCAAATGCTTTTCCCTTCCATTTGGTCAAATATACTATTTATGCATTCTTTATCGATGCCGCTTTTTTTTCGGAACGAGTAATCTGTAGAGATTATATCATCGCACTCATCTATGAGTGCAACTCTTCCCTTCTTATGCGATACGTACTCTGCCATTGAACATCTATAAAACCTCTCTTCTTGATTGCATTCGTTGGGAAAGATCGGGGTCGCGATACTATTGCCACTTGCCTTTATTATTGACTTTGCGAACTCGGTTTTCCCTGATCCAGGTTCACCGTATAGCAGAATCTTTACAGGTTTATCTAATTTTAATAGTCTTAAGATTATATTTTTAGATACATCTGAAACATTGAATGTTTCTATGTTGTATAAGTTATCTGTTTCAAGATCTTCCTTTATGATTTTCGTTACAAAACTCTCATCTAAACCAATTATATATTCTTTTATCTCTTTTAAAACAAAATTTTTGTTGTCTAAGATTTGTAGTGTTTTAAGCTTTGATGAACTCAGTAATTCGTCTATAATTATTTTACTTGATGTCTCAACCATTCTGGAAATGGCCTTTCGGCGCTCTAATTCGTCGAGCTCCCTAATATAATTCTGCAACATTTTGGATTCCGAGATTATTATTGAAACTAAAATTATGCGGAGTTGTATATCGTTTAGGGAGAAGAACGATTTTATATCACTGTTTCTTTTGCTGAGCAGATTAATAGACGATAGATTAAAATAATCTACGAGTTCTTGTAAGACTTTTGTTTTTAGAGCTTCAGTCAAATCACTCTCGATTTCTTTAATAGGCACGTTTGCCATAAGGGATATATCATAGAAGAAATCTCGCCAGATGCCATTATATTTATTTACTATCTTCTTAATTGTTTTCTTTTTTATTTTTTTATTTAAAAGAAAATTTTTGATAATCTTTTTGACTTCTTCGGGAAAGGACTTTCCAGAATAGCCGTAGTAAAAAGAGACCATATCTAAAAATTTCTCATTCAGAATAAAATCTCCGCTTCTTATCAAATTCGATACAAAAAAAGTTGAAATTCTTTTTGCATCGAACTTGTCAGGGGATTCTCCAATGTCTTCTAAATTATTTGTATTCATATTTTTTATCCACGTGCAAAAATATAATACAAATATGCGACATAATATGTCGCTGCCATGTATTACTCCGGAGATGCTAATACGATATCCAAATATCCAGCCTTAAATTATAAACCCGCAATAAGTACAATATATAAATAGTATTGCCATAAAGCAGGCAAATATTCGACTATCCAATAAATCAGCCTTGATTATAAGTATTGATACTTGCAAATAAAATTTTAGAATTGGACTAATAATTATTATTGGGCATACTGCTAATCACATTATAAAATAAGACAAAAGTGTTAGACAGAAAATTGCGAATTTGGAGATGTCCGTTGAGCGTCTATGTTAGTAAAATTTTTGAAACAAAATGCGCCTTTTTTAAAAAATTCAAAAAAATTCTTTAATGTGCAATAAGATGGATGCCCTACAGGCCTGTTTCTTCTTGCGAATGGTTTTTTTGAAATGTCGCGCAAGACACTTTTTCTCTATTGATGGATTCCCTGAAATATTACGCATTAGAATTAGGTTAACTGAAACATCATTTCAACACCCATTTATTTCTCATGCCTGCCGGATGGACTTCTTGTACAACTACCCACAGATCTTGAGCCGCACCACACGCATTTGTCTTGACCGTGCCCATGCTTATGAACCTTGTATGGGCTTCTAGTACAACTACCATATGCATGGCTACCACAATATACGCATTTCTCTGAATCGCCTATGTGCACATGGATCTTGATAGGACTTCTAGTGCAGCTGCCATAGGCGCTGGATCCGCAATACTTACACTTGTCCGTTTCATTTTCTGCACATAGAACCGTAGAAAATAAAATTGATGCAAATATAAAAGATAAATATCTCATTTTAAACTTATATTTTATTGTAACGTTCATATTCGTTCATTCGCAGGTCACGAACTAAAGATTTACGTATGTATTCCATGTAGCTTAGAGGAACGTAAGGCTGTCCGGCACGAGTTGACCCTATTGAGTCAACTACAACTTTCCCGCTATAAATATATATTTTCAACTTTGCATGCTGGGAGCCGTTTAGTTGTTCGACTACAATAGGATTGCCATCGTCCAAAACATTCCACCTTCTCTCCCGCAATACTTTCATTAAGACCGAATGAATGTCTGCCTTACTCGCCTGAATATCACCTATGACAATCTTAGGGCTTCCATTCTCACCAAACATTAGGCTATTATCCGTAGTATTTGTCGTACAACCGCACATAAGAAGCATTAAATACAGAAACACGACTTGAACTATTTTATTTTTTCTCATTTTCTTCAATTAATCTTATTATATCTTTTGCTCTTTGAATAGACCATTCGGGCTGTTTTGTTGACTCAAGCGTTTGATTAGCCCAATAAATTGCTAAATCAGCGTCTTGCATTTCATAGAAGCATTTCGCCAAATTTGCTTTTGCATAGGGAGTGTCTTTATTTATAGAAATTGCTTGAGCATAAAACAATATTGCGCAATCCCAGTTACCCTCCTCCTCGTAAGTTCTGCCAATCAGATTGAAAATAGTATCGGAAACTGAGTCCACCAACGAGCACAATCCGTATTCTCTAACTTTGGCAAAGTTCGGTTGGGAACTTGAAAACTCTGCAAGGGCGGCATCAGCATATTTATTTTCTTTTGTAGAATTCTCAAAACTAATTGATGATTTTTTTTCCGATAATATTTTGACTATCGGTATTTCACTGCCAGTATCAACGCAAGGAATGATAGTTCCCGCAGAAGCAGTCAATGGAAGCTGTATATTAGATAGAAACGCAGCAGATGATTTATATCCCCTTTTTGATATTTCACCGACAATCTTTTTAAACACGCTATCAATTCCCACAAATGCTTCAGCCGCTGAAATAAGCCCATTATCATCTATCTTTTCAACCTGCAAGGTACCAAAGTTTTTTAATATCCACGATTCTGGTACTGATTTTAAAGGAAGTTTCTGATAGCAGGCCTCAATCTTACTTGTCTCTGGAACCAACCTAACTCCTGGATATCCTAAAATTTTGGCAACTTCAAAGCGCAACAATCTATTGCCTTCCAGACCATCAATAAGACGCTTTGTGTCATTTTTTAAGTCAATAGCGGGGAAATTCTCCATATTCTCTTCCGGGATTTCCAAAACACAACACGCACGCCCGTCTTTTAAAACGAGAGATCTTACTATCTTCGCATTTTTTATAGTTCCTGAAATATAATCACAAAGAAAATTATCCCTAACTTTATCCGCTATGGGGCCAAGTTTGTCAGGCAGTGAGATTTTTTGACTAATAACATATCTTGCGAATTCATTCTGAGCACCTAATTCAGCTCTTGTCATTGCATTTTTTTCTGAAATGCTGCTGTTCGAATATATTCGCGCATAAGATACAATATAAAAATAATTACCTTTATGGTGTATTTCGCCAAATACTTGGCTGCTGGGAGTGCCCAAAAGCATTCCAGCAACCAGTATAAAGATATTAGAAATCTTCACTTTCTATACTCTGGGTTTTGTATTTACTCTGATCTCCTGAAAGACTTTGTGTAGATCCAGACCTTTGATGAGTAGAAGATCTGAGGGATGAGCCACTCTGTTTTTTTGCGTTAGTGCGCCCTCCCCTGTTGGTAGTTGCGTCGCGCATTTGCTCTCTGGATATATTTGCAGTATCTGAAGTCTTTATACTCCACATCCTGACTACGCCACAAATTATTGAGTCTGAGCGGGGATCCGTTATACTCCATGAACGGATAGTAGAAATACCAGAAATCTTAAGAGCGTCTGCCTGCGTCTCTATTTTCTTTTTCATGCTATCATCTAATGCCATCTCAACTGCATTATCGAGATACTCCTTTGAGTTCTCCATCATTTCCTTCTCTCCGGCGTACACCACGGTTTCTCCTGCAAAGTTTCTTATGTATTGGTCTGCCTCCAAGACAGCTTTTTCGTAGGCCATATTTTTCGAGGTAGCGCTTTTACTTCTTGCTTTAGATTGCCCGTATGAAAGGATTACTATATTTCCATCTTCATCAGATGTCATTTGTATCCCCATGGACGAATATAGTTGCGATAACTTGAGCTTTTTAATCCAATCGCGAATTGGTTCTCCTTTTCTGGGCTTCACCTTCGGAACATCTCCTCTCCCGTTAATTGCTCCAGCCAGAAGTTTTGTGTTGTCGGAATAATACGCAACTACAACAATCTCACCGTCTTGTTCGAAAATCTTGGATGTTATAAGGGCCCCCACTTGCGATTTTGCAATGCTTTTTACAAAATTCTTATAAGAGCTCTCATTCATTAAATCTTCTATGATAGGCTCTGCTTTTTTCGACTCCAGAGTAATTCCTTCTTTTTCAAGCGCGTTGTCGAGTTTCTTGTTAACCAGCGCCATGGTCTTGTCGATAATTGATGGGGAAATTCCTGCTTCCGCCTCTGCCTTGGCCTTTATTGATTCCGCAGACTCCGGCTCAGACAAGATGTTCTTTGCGCGCGTTGATATTTCCTGTGAAAAGTATTTTGCAACCTCGGCCTTTGCATCGAGCATGGCCTTGTTGTAGGCGTTTATGCGGTAAAGCTGGAAATTTTTATCGGAAGGCGAAACATCTATTGTAGAAGACACAATTGCGACATACCTGCCGCCGGCGTTCAGGCCTTGCTGCCATCCTTTTTTCGCGATATACTCGTCTGCCGATTTTCTGGCGTTGCCGACTGCTTCTGCAAGAGAATCAAGCTCTGATAAGAAGCTAAGGCTTCCGGCATCATTGCCGGACCGGTCGCTATGAGGAGCTAAAACCTCCCCCTGGTTGCCGGCGGCTTGCGCAAACAAATATGCTCCCGAACATGTTGCGGCAATCAATGCTATTGCGATTTTTTTTACCATACAATATCCTTTTTGTTGGACAGTTTTTCTTGTTTCTTTTGAGAAGTTTTTTCCTTAAATATCCTGCACAGTATTTCTTTTTCTTTAAATATGGTTCCGACAATAAAAGAAATATCATTTTGGTCAGCTACCGATTGAAGTCTATCACACATTGACTGCACAAGGGTAAAATTGAC
>ERZ779725.481-NODE-481-length-26541-cov-3.910519_pt1 | contig 26541 bp, 19 predicted proteins | sample MGYA00511890_ERZ779725 | MGnify/ENA primary metagenome ERZ779725 (study PRJEB29588, sample SAMEA2148549) | human gut metagenome | biome: human gut; feature: human-associated habitat; material: faeces | place: Denmark | collected 2008/2010 ...
GTGACAGTACCTTGATAGAATACAATGTAATGCGTGACTGTCCTGATATGCTTCCTGACACAGAGGCGGCAGCAGGTATTTGGCCGTGGAGTTGTGATAATACTTTGGTGCAGTTTAATGAGGTAAGTGGTCATAAAGCTCCGTGGGATGCACAGGGATTTGATTCGGATTGGAATTGCCGGGGAACGGTCATTCAGTACAATTATAGTCATGATAACTATGGTGGCTTGGTATTGGTTTGCAATGCCGGCCCGGCCGACGCATCTTTTAATGTAGGTAACTTGGGCACTATAGTCCGTTACAATGTGAGTATAGGTGACGGAGTGCGGCCTGAACCGACTCGTGCCGGGATGTTCTCACCGGCTGTTCATCTGGCAGGTCCTGTAAAGGATAGTCGCATTACCCGTAACATTATTCATGTGAACCGTAAACCTGCGGCTGATATCGACCGTACTATGATTACTTTGGATTCATGGGGCGGATATCCGGATAGTACATTTATTAGTGGGAATATTTTTTATGCTCCCGAATCCAGCAGATTCCAGTTGACAGAATCTACACATAATTTCTTTGAAGGCAATTATTACCTTGGCCGGTTCGAGAAATTACCTGAAGATGGTAAAGCCTGCCAATCAGCTGAAATTTATCAGAAGGAAGTACTGGCAAAGGATGAAAACGGTTATCAGGGCTTGGCTTTGTTGATGGATACGGTGGAAGTGACCGGAGTAAAAGGAGTTTTTGTCAATAAGGAAGCCATTGAGAATTTCTTTAGCCGGTTAGAGAAATAAGTAAATAATAGCTGTAATTTAATGAGGGGAGCAAAACTAAAATGACCTGATCATATAGTTCGATAGGTTGTTTTAGTTTTGACATCCCCCTTTTTTATTTATGGTTCATTCTTTCTTCTTTAGATCCATTTCTCCGGAGAAAGAAATAGATTGTCTGTTTGTGGGGGTGACCTGTATGTTACTGCTGCCATTGGGATAAATGGTGATATTGTAAAGGTAATTGTCTTCCTCGTTCCGTACTTTTAGTGTGATTTTAGCATTTCCCTTTTTGCTATATGTTGAAGTATATTCTGATAAAGGAGCACTAAAATTTAATCCTTTTCCACCTCCGTAAGGAACGTTATACGCCACTCCGAAATAAGGCAGATAGGAATATACCGAATCGTTTCTTATTTCTAAAGAATAATCGGAAGTCAGGTGTTTGCTGCCTCCTTTCATAGGCATTACCCGGTCCACATTGATTTTGTATGCCTTTGCGTCAACAGCCTCGCGTACTGCTTGTTCTCTTTGTTGTTTCTTCTCTTTCTTGTTCTGAGCCGTTATAGGTATCATACTGCCTGATAGAAGGAGACTTGCCAAAAGGAATAATTTATTTGCTTTCATATCTCTCTGTAGGTTTAGTGAATCTGTCCTTGCCAAAGATAGCCAAAAAGAATACTCATTGTTCTGAAAAAAACATAAGATAATCAAACTGTCAATGAGTTAAGTACGCGATTTATCTTTTGAGTCCCGATAATAAAAAAGATGATTTGTCCCCATGCGGAGTCAAATCATCTTTAAAATCTCCCCATTAGGGGAAGACTATAAAATATTATTTGGGTAGATTAAAAGCCACACTCATTTCTTTCATCTGTTCCTGACTCATACCGTCCGGCTCAAATCCCATATTCTTGGCAGCGATGTAAATCAATGCGGATTTATTTAAAACATCGATTTGGTCGAATGCGGCCATTACGTCACGGTCAACGGCAAAAATGCCGTGTTTTTCCCACATAACGACATCATAATCGGCTAGTTCCTTGATGGTTGCATCGGCTAATTCTACAGAACTAGGCAATTGATAAGGAATCATGCCCAGGCCACGCGGACAGAATGCTTTTGTTTCAGGAATCATACTCCATAACAGGTTGGTTGCCACATCTTTTTCCATGAACTTTTTGTTGTGAGACAGGGCAATCAGTTCGATGGGGTGTGTATGCACGGATGCTTTGTAAGGAGAACCTATGCTGATGAGGTAATTGTGTACGCTCAGGTGGGAGGGAACTTCCGAAGTAGGTTGAACCGGTTTGTCGGCAATGATGACATAGCTGGCACAGTCATCCAAAATACGGATGACAGAACCGTTGTCCATAGGCCAACGCGCCAAATCCCGCATACGCATATTGGTTCCTTTGCAATAAAAATAACAGCCTTTCAAGTGAGGCAGTGTTACACCGATTTGTTTTACTTCGCTGATAGCGGGCATCTGACGGATTTCATCGTCTACATATTCGGTGATATTGACGGTGATATTACCTCCGTTACGTTCGGCCCATCCTTTTTGCCACAAATATCCGGCTACTTCGGCTACTTTATTCACCTCTTTGGCCAATTCAGGGCGATTGTCTAAGATTGATTTCATATCTTTTTTATTTGATTGTTCATAGGATATTGTTATTCATCTTTTTCATTCTGAATAACAGTATGCTACAAATATAGTAATTCTTTTAAAATAAATTAGGAAATACGAGAGAAAAGATAAGAACTACCAGTCCGGTTATCAGAACAGTGATAGTCCGGGTAGATACGCCTTTCCATTCTTTTAATAAAATACCCCATACGTTACTGAAAGTAACATTCAAAGCCATCAATATACACCATGAGAAAGCTAGCAGTACAGGACTTTCGGTCAGGAAACTTTTACCCATTTCCAAACCGAAGAATTGCATATACCACAGTACTCCTGCCAAAGCACAGAATATCAAGTTATTTCCCCATACATTGCTTTTGGCATAATCACTCATGGTTTTGTTGGCTATATTTTGTTGCAGACAGTAAACCGCATTGGTCAAAAAGCCTCCCAATGTTACTAGGAAGATTACGGGAAGTCCTGCATAAAGCCCTTCTACGCCTCCTGCCAATGCAGCTTCTTTGATGGGCGTTCCGGCATCGAGTCCTAAAGCGAAACAGGCACTCATCACACCTGCCAGTAGGGCTACCAACAGTCCTTTGGTCAGAGCGAAATCTTTTACTGCCGCGCGTTTTTCTTCTTCGCTCATGTTTTTGGCGCGAAGACTGCCGGCATATCCTATAATGGCAATACCCGACAAAGTGATACATACTCCCAGTAAAAGAATAAGTCCGTTTCCTTCAAACAGGTTGGTTCCGGCAAAAATGGCGGGAAAAAGTGTGCCGAATCCGGCACAGGTGCCCAGTGCGATACTTTGTCCTAAGGCCACTCCCAGATAACGCATGGAAAGACCGAAGGTGAGACCGCCTACTCCCCATAATATACCATAAAAGATGCTCATCGGAGCACCTCCTGTTCCCCAAAGGTCAAATAAACTGCTTCCTTGAGGGATACCTAGCAACGCACCCAATAACGGGAATACCAGCCAGGCAAATACACCTTGTAGCAGCCAGAAACTTTCCCAACTCCATTCTTTCACTTTTTTTATAGGTACGTATGAACTGGATTGGCAGAAACTTCCTATGGCGATGATGATTAATCCGATAATGATTTCCATTGTTTATATTCTTTTAGGCTACAATTATGTTCCCGGTAGGGGCAGCACTTGAGGCCGCCCCTACGGAAGACAATCTTGTAGTTGGATATTGATTAGCGTTTCGAAGTGACTTCTGCTTCGTATTTCTCTACTTCTGCAATGAACTCTTCGCCTACGGGTACATTGTTCTTCAAGCAGAACATATCCCATACAGCATTCCAAGGCAAAGCTTTTTCTTCTTCGAGCAGAGCCAGACGTTGGAAGCCTTGTCCGTTTGCTTCATATTCGCGTAGTTTGGCAATCGGTTCCAATAAAGCGCGTACCATACATTTTTGAGCCGCGCGGCTGCCTATAACGTATGCACCAATGCGGTTGATGGAAGCATCGAAGTAGTCAAGTCCATAGTGTACACGATCCAAGGCGTTGCAACGAACGATTTCGCTGAATAAATCCATAGTCGGGTCGTCCATGATGGTTACATGGTCTGAGTCCCAACGTACGGGGCGGCTTACGTGCAGCATCAGTTCGGGGACATACAACAACAAGGAAGAAACTTTGTCGGCAACACTTTCTGTCGGGTGGAAGTGACCGGTATCCAAGGTAATCATTTTGTTGTTCTTGGCACCGTAGCCAATATAGAAATCATTAGAACCTACTGTATAGCTTTCCAGTCCGATACCGAATACTTTTGATTCGATACAGTCTTTCATGTTCTTATATTCTGTTGCGAAAATCTGATCCAGAGAGTCTTTCAACAAAGCACGGTATTTCATGCGGTTTACAGTGATGTCTTTGCTGCCATCGTGTACCCACAGGTTCATGATACAAGGATCGCCTTGGGCTTTACCCATCTCTTCGGCTACGGCACGACAACGTTTGGTATGCTCAATCCAGAAGTTGCGGATACCTTCATCGGGATTTGATAAAGACAAGTCACCGCTTTTAGGATGAGAGAATGAAGTAGAGTTGAAATCCAGTTTCATGTTGTTTTCCTTACCCCATTCAATCCAGCTTTTGAAGTGTTCGGGTTCTACTTCGTCACGATCTACGACTTTTCCTTGGAAGTCGCCATAAATTTCGTGCAGATTCAAACGGTGAGTACCTGGTATATATGAAGCTGCTTTCAGAATGTCTGCACGTAGTTCGTCGATGTTGCGGGCTTTGCCGGGATAGTTACCTGTAGCCTGGATACCACCGGTCAATGAACCTGCCTGAACTTCGAAGCCGGTTACATCATCTGCTTGCCAGCAATGCAGTGACAGATGGAAATTCTGCATGGTTTCCATTACTTTTTCTGTGTCGACACCTACAGCGGCATAACGTTCTTTTGCGATCTCATACGCTTTATTAATCAATTCTTCTTTCATGATATTATTTGTTTGTTTAATGAATAAATTTCAAGGTGAATATTAAATATCTTCTCTATAATGAGCTAAATACTTCTTATATGCTTCTTCCCATTCTTCTGCTTGCTGGGGTTCAAAAGAAACGGTTTCTATGGAAGTGCTGATTAGTTGGCGCATAGCCGCGATATCGCTTACCAGCCCGTTGGCTTTTGCCTGTAACATAATGTTACCGATAGCTGTTCCTTCACTGGGACCTGCTATAACAGGTACGCCCACTGCATTGCAAGTGAACTGGTTTAACAGATTGTTTCGTGAGCCTCCACCGATAATGTGCAGCTTTTCGATGGGGAACGGGGCCATTTGTTGCAAATAGCCGAATACTTGTTTGTAGCGCAGGGCAAGACTGTCGAATATGCAACGGGTGATTTCTCCATAACTCTGTGGTACAGGTTGGTTGGTTTCTTTGCAATAATGTCCGATGGCTTGAATCATAGATGTCGGATTGGAGAAGCAGGGGGCATCGGGATTGATGAGACTGCGGAAAGCGGGAACTGTCAGAGCGGCATCTATCAGTTCTGTGTAAGAATAGTTGTTGGTTGCTTCCCATTCTTTGCGGCAACGCTCCAACAGCCACATGCCACAGATGTTTTTCAGGAACCGGGTAGTTCCTTCCACACCTCCTTCATTGGTGAAGTTCTGTTCAAAGCTTTCCTTATTTATAATGGCATCTTTCACTTCAATTCCCATCAGGCTCCACGTACCGGAACTCAGATAAGCGAATCTTTCGTTTTGTGCTGGTACGGCTGAACCTGTGTCATGACCGGCAACGGCAATGACTGGAATAGCTCCCAGACCTGTGATTTTCTGCACTTCTTCTGTCAGTACTCCGATAGGCTCTCCCGGGAAAACGAAACGGCCGAACTGTTCTTCCTTGATATCTGCTACATCCAGCAGTTCCTTTTCGAAGCGTTTGGTGCGTGGATTCAACATTTGGGAAGTAGAAGCGATGGTATATTCTGTTACCATTTTACCGGTCAGCATATAGCTTAAGGCATCCGGCATAAACAGTATTTTATCGGCTGCTTCCAAGGCCGAGCAATGATTGCGGTGGAGTGTTGACAATTGGAACAAGGAATTGAAATTCATAATTTGAATTCCAGTGATGTCATATACTCGTTCACGGGGAATATGGGTAAAATATTCTTCAGGTGCACCTGTTGTGTGAGGGTCGCGGTAGCAATAAGGATTGCGGAGTAACTCTCCGTCTTTGCCCACGAATACGAAATCCACCCCCCAAGTATCGATACCGATGGACCGGATAGGCAGATTGTCTTTGGCTACCACTTTCAGTCCCCTGATAATTTCATTGTATAAGGCGTAAATATCCCAATAACAATGTCCTCCGGTTTCTATAATATGATTAGGGAAACGAGTCAGTTCTTTCAACTCCATTTTGCCTTCTCCCAGGCAACCTAAGATGGTACGTCCACTGGTGGCACCCAGGTCTACCGCAAAGAAATAAGTGTGTTCCATGCCTTTATTTTTGATTTTAAGGAATTAATAGTGATGCAAAAATAGTTTATTCCCCGAAAGTCGTCCTTGTTTTTTTGATATTATAACTGTTGGATTTGGTTGTACCTGCCGTAAAACATAATATTACCGTCTTTTTAAGAAGATCGCATTGAAAAGAAGAATTTGGTGTGATTTTGGTTTACTCTTGGGATGATGGATAAGAGCTTTATTGAAAATATGCATAAAGTCGCAAAAATATTCTCTTTTTTGTATCTATATTCCCGAATATTCTGTAATTTTGCAGCCGAATCAGAATAATTATGCAGTATGAAGAGCAAGAATAGCAGACTTGATGCCATTAAGATTATTATTTCGAGCAAGGAAGTAGGTAGCCAGGAAGAGTTGTTGCAGGAATTGGCGAAAGAAGGATTCCGATTGACCCAAGCTACTTTGTCTCGTGACTTGAAGCAGTTGAAAGTGGCGAAAGCAGCCAGTATGAACGGAAATTATGTATATGTATTGCCAAACAATACCATGTACAAACGTATGACTGAGCAACATTCGGCCAGTGAGATGTTGATGCATAATGGATTTATTTCCATTGAATTTTCGGCTAATCTGGCAGTAATCAAGACTCGTCCCGGATATGCTAGTAGTTTGGCTTATGATATTGATAACCGGAACTTTGATGAAATATTGGGAACTATTGCTGGTGATGATACTATTATGCTTGTCATTCGTGAAGGCTGCACAAGAGCGGGAGTGAAGAATGCGCTTTCATTGATTATACCGAATATACAATAAAATAATATAGATAAAAAAGGAAATGGATGCTAAACAAGTGGATGTGATGGTGGCAGATGCCTCACATGAAGTTTACGTTGATAAAATTTTAGATACTATTAGAGAGGCGGCTAAGGTACGCGGAACAGGCATTGCAGAACGCACACATGAATATGTGACTACAAAGATGAAAGAAGGAAAGGCGATTATTGCTTTATGTGGAGAGGATTTTGCAGGATTTACCTATATTGAGTCATGGGGAAACAAGCAATATGTAGCAACTTCGGGATTGATTGTGCATCCCAATTATCGTGGGATGGGCTTGGCCAAGCGTATAAAGGCGGCTTCGTTCCGATTGGCACGTCTGCGATGGCCTAAAGCGAAGATATTCAGTCTGACCAGTGGTGCGGCGGTAATGAAAATGAATACAGAACTGGGATATGTTCCTGTAACTTTCAATGAACTGACTGATGATGAGGCCTTTTGGAAAGGTTGTGAAGGCTGTATCAATCACGATATATTAGTGGCAAAGAACCGTAAGTTCTGTATTTGTACAGCCATGCTTTACGATCCGGCTTTGCACGAAGAAGACACTATTTAATAAATTAAAAATTAAGAATTAAAAATTAAAAGATGGCTGCGCGTTCATGTACTTATTTCTCAGTTTTCAATTTTTAATTCTCAATTAAAATAATATCATTATGGAAGAAAAAAAGAAAAAAGTAGTAGTAGCATTCAGCGGGGGGCTTGATACCTCTTTCACTGTAATGTATCTGGCTAAGGAAAAAGGGTATGAAGTGTATGCTGCTTGTGCAAACACGGGTGGTTTCAGTGAGGAGCAGCTGAAGCAGAACGAAGAGAACGCTTACAAACTGGGTGCTGTGAAGTATGTGACATTGGATGTGACCCGGGAATACTATGAGAAGAGCTTGAAATATATGGTATTCGGTAATGTGCTCCGTAATGGTACTTATCCTATTTCTGTAAGTTCTGAACGTATCTTCCAAGGGTTGGCCATAGCACGTTATGCTAATGAAATAGGTGCGGATGCTATCGCACACGGCTCGACTGGTGCGGGTAATGACCAGATTCGTTTCGATATGACTTTTCTGGTATTGGCTCCGGGGGTTGAGATCATCACATTGACCCGTGACATGGCATTAAGCCGTCAGCAGGAAATTGATTATTTGAATGAACATGGTTTTGCCGCTGACTTTACAAAATTGAAATATTCTTATAATGTAGGTCTTTGGGGAACTTCTATCTGCGGTGGGGAAATATTGGACTCTGCGCAGGGTTTGCCCGAAAGTGCTTATTTGAAACAGGTGACCAAGGAAGGAAGCGAACAGCTTCGTCTTACATTTGAAAAAGGTGAGCTGAAGGCTGTTAATGACGAGAAGTTTGATGATCCTATCAAGGCTATTCAGAAAGTGGAAGAGATCGGTGCACCCTACGGTATCGGCCGTGACATGCACGTTGGGGATACCATTATCGGTATCAAAGGGCGTGTAGGATTCGAGGCTGCTGCTCCTATGCTGATTATCGGAGCCCATCGTTTCCTTGAAAAATATACGTTGAGCAAGTGGCAGCAATACTGGAAAGACCAGGTTGCCAACTGGTATGGAATGTTCTTGCATGAAAGTCAGTATCTGGAACCGGTAATGCGCGATATTGAGGCAATGTTGCAGGAATCTCAGCGTAATGTAAACGGTACAGCTATCTTGGAACTCCGTCCGCTTTCATTCTCTACTGTGGGTGTTGAATCGAAAGACGACCTGGTGAAGACCAAATTCGGTGAATATGGTGAAATGCAGAAGGGATGGACAGCAGAAGATGCCAAAGGCTTTATCAAAGTGACTTCTACACCTTTGCGTGTTTATTATAATAACCACAAGGACGAAGAAATTTAATAAGTATGATTAAAGCAGGAATTATCGGTGGGGCAGGTTATACGGCGGGCGAATTGATTCGTCTGCTGATTAATCACCCTGATGTAGACATAAAGTTTATAAACAGCAGCAGTAACGCCGGCAATAAGATTACCGACGTACATGAGGGACTCTATGGTGAAACGGATTTGGTTTTTACCGACGAACTTCCTCTGGATGAGATTGATGTATTGTTCTTCTGTACGGCTCATGGAGATACAAAGAAGTTTATGGATAGTCACAATGTACCCGAGGATTTGAAAATCATAGACCTCAGTATGGACTATCGTATCAAGAGTAATGACCATGACTTCATCTATGGTTTGCCGGAACTGAACCGTCGTGCTATCTGCCATAGCAAGCACGTGGCCAATCCGGGATGTTTTGCCACTTGTATTCAATTGGGTTTATTGCCGTTAGCCAAACATCTGTTACTGAACGAGGATGTAATGGTAAATGCCATTACCGGAAGTACAGGGGCAGGGGTGAAACCGGGTGCTACCAGCCATTTCAGCTGGCGTAATAATAATATGAGCATCTATAAACCGTTTTCTCATCAGCATGTTCCCGAAATCAAGCAATCATTGAAACAGTTGCAAAACAGCTTTAATGCTGAAATAGATTTTATTCCTTACCGGGGTGATTTCCCGCGTGGTATCTTTGCTACTCTGGTAGTCAAATGCAAGGTGGAACTGGAAGAACTGGTGAAGATGTATCAAGACTATTATGCCGAGGATTCTTTCGTTCATATTGTAGACAAAAATATAGATTTGAAGCAGGTGGTGAACACCAACAAGTGTTTGATTCATTTGGAGAAGCATGGCGATAAACTGCTGGTTATCTCTTGCATTGACAACTTGTTGAAGGGGGCAAGCGGACAAGCGGTCCATAATATGAATCTCATGTTCAATCTGGAAGAAACCGTAGGGCTGAGGTTGAAACCGTCTGCTTTTTAATAAAGAAGAGTTTATGAAATTATTTGATGTATATCCTCTTTTTGACATAAACATTGTCAAGGGAAAAGGTTGTCATGTATGGGATGATCAAGGTACGGAATACCTTGATTTGTATGGTGGTCATGCGGTTATTTCTATCGGTCACGCACATCCGTATTATGTGGAAATGATAAGCAAGCAGGTTGCACAGTTGGGATTTTATTCCAATTCGGTGGTTAACAAGCTACAACAGGAAGTGGCAGACCGTTTAGGGAAACTTTCGAGTTATGATGATTATCAATTGTTTTTGATAAACAGTGGGGCCGAAGCTAATGAAAATGCGTTGAAACTGGCTTCTTTTTACAATGGTCGCAAACGTGTGCTTTCTTTTTGCAAAGCATTTCATGGACGTACTTCACTGGCAGTGGAGGTAACCCACAATCCGAAAATTATAGCCCCAATCAATGACAATGGGCATGTGACTTATCTGCCTTTGAACGATATAGAAGCAGCTAAAGCGGAATTGGCAAAAGGAGATGTCTGTGCGGTGATTATTGAAGGTATTCAAGGAGTAGGCGGTATTCAGGTTCCGGAAGTGAAATTCTTGAAAGAACTGAGTAAGGCTTGCGAAGAAGTGGATGCAGTACTTGTTTTGGATGAAATACAATCCGGCTACGGGCGTAGCGGTAAATTTTTTGCTCACCAACATGCAGGTATCCGTCCCGATATGATTACGGTTGCAAAGGGGATTGGCAATGGCTTTCCGATGGCTGGTGTCCTGATCAGTCCGAAATTCAAACCCGTATATGGACAATTGGGAACCACTTTTGGTGGTAACCACCTGGCTTGTGCTGCTGCTATCGCGGTGCTGGATGTTATGAAAGGTGAGAACCTGGTAGAGAATGCTGCCAAGGTAGGTGCTCATCTGCTGAAAGAATTGAAACAATTCCCACAGATTAAAGAGGTGCGTGGCGAAGGTTTGATGATCGGTATGGAATTTGACGAACCGATTAAGGAACTGCGTCAGCGTCTGCTGTTCGAACAGAAAGTATTTACCGGAGTCAGTGGTACGAATGTAATCCGTCTGCTCCCGCCTTTGTGTCTGACTATGGCTGAGGCTGATGAATTTATTGGACGCTTTCGTAAAGTGTTGGTATAAGCTGGAGATTCAAGAGGGATAATAATCAGCGAAAGAAAATAAGGTCTCGTCAGGAAACATTTCGGTTCCGGCGAGACTTTTTGATTTCATCTTCTTCAAAGTAATTTTATTTTTAGCTTTTCATAATACGTTCTTCTCCTTTTTTCCCTTATCTTTGTAGCTATAGACTTAATCTTTAATAATATGAAAGTAGCAATTATTGGTGCGGGAAATATGGGAGGGGCCATTGCTCGCGGCCTTGCCCAAGGCACTATCATTCCAGCGAGTGATGTAACAGTAGCCGATCCGTTCAGCGGAAGTCTGGAAACTCTACAGGCGGATTATCCGGAGATTAATGTGACAACGGAAAATCCGAAAGCGATAAAGGATGCCGATATCGTTATTCTGGCTGTAAAGCCGTGGTTAATAGACCAAGTGTTGAGTGTGGTTCATTTGACTCCACGGCAAGTATTGGTTTCTATTGCAGGTGGTGTAACTTTCGAACAGCTGGTAAAGAGTGTAGGTCCGGAACAGACCATATTCCGTTTGATTCCCAATACTGCTATTTCTCAGTTGGAAAGTATGACTTTGATATCCAGTCGTAACGCCAGTAAGGAACAGGAACAACTGATGCTGGATATCTTTAATGAATTAGGATTGGCTATGCTTATTCCTGAAAGTCAGATGGCTGCTACTACGGCTTTGACTTCATGTGGTATCGCATATGTCTTGAAATATATTCAGGCAGCTATGCAGGCAGGTATTGAATTGGGGATTTATCCGAAAGATGCACAGAAAATGGTTGCCCAGTCTGTGAAAGGAGCCGCTTCCTTGATATTGAATAATGATACTCATCCCAGTGTGGAAATAGATAAGGTGTGTACGCCCGGTGGTATGACTATCAAGGGTATTAATGAATTGGATCACGAAGGGTTTGACTCAGCGATCATTAAAGCAATGAAGGCTTGTCTGAAATAGAAACAACCTCATGGAAATGACGTGGATAACACGGTTCTCGTTTTTGTGTATTGTGTTATCTACGTTTTTATAGAAGGTACTTTTGCAGGTTTAGTATAAAAATATGTTCACTTTTTTGTTTCCGATTTCATATTTCATGTTATCTTTGCTATACAAGATCAGATCTAATGTGAAAGAGAAATATGATAAACACAGAATTGTTCAAAGAAGTGTCACCTTTGTCTGCCAAGGATTGCTTTATTTTGATAGAGCGTCAGAAATCGAATTTTAATTTTCCTATACATATACATCCCGAATATGAACTGAACTATATTGAGAATGCAAAAGGCGCACAACGCATTGTGGGAGACTCCATAGAAGAAATAGAAGAAGAGGAACTGGTGCTGGTCACCAATCCTCAATTGGAACATGCTTGGAGGGATTATAACAACAAGCCGCAGAATATCCATGAAATAACCATTCAGTTTCATTCCGATCTGCTTTCCGACCAGATTCTGAACAGGAACCAGATGATCAGCATTCGGGAACTTTTCCACCGTGCCCGTAAAGGAATCGTGTTCAGCAGGGAGACTATCGCGAAAGTCCGTCCGTTGTTGAAAACGCTGTCTTGTGAGAACGATAGTTTCTATTCCTTGATAAAACTGCTTGTTATTCTTCATGAATTATCATTGGACAAAGGGATGCGTGAGCTGTCAACCGGGCAGTTTGCCATTAACTCTGTTTCCAAAGAGCATACTAACGAGAAGTTGAACAAGGTGCTGGATTATGTTCATTTTCATTTTTCGGAAGTGATCCGTCTTGCAGATGTGGCTAAAATGGTAAATATGAGCGAGGCCTCATTCTGTCGTTTTATCAAACAGCATACTTCCAAAAGTTTTATCGATTTCCTTACTGATATCCGCTTGGGGGCCGCTTCACGTGCTTTGGTTGATTCTTCCTTGTCAATAGCTGAAATAGGATATGATTGTGGCTTTAATAATCTATCCAATTTCAACCGTATCTTTAAAAAGAAAAAAGGAGTGACTCCTAAAGAGTTCCGTGATAATTATCGTAAGAACAAGACTATCATTTAAAAGGTTCGGCCGGAACTTTCTCATGGACTTGCCTGATTTTGACAGCACTAAAAGAAAGCGGATTTTCTGAAAGTTCGGGGATGTTGTAGGATTTGAATGCCTGGAAATAATGTTCCGTGTCTTTTTGCGGTACTACGAACGGCTTGTAAGTTTTTTCTTCTTTATTCGGATAGCCAGAACAAGGCTTCTCATATTGACGGTCTCTATTTTGATAAAATATCATAAGTATATGTTCGGATAGTATTGGTTTGTCTGTCGGTAAATTTCCATCTTTGCCTTTGGGTTACAACCTGGTAAAACTTTGAATACTAACCTTAAAAAAGACAAGTGTCATGAAAAAGCTATCTTACCTTTTTGCCGTGGCGGCTTCCGCCGCTTGCCTCTGTGCCTGTACCGATGTTACCGATGTTCTTCCGGCAGAACAAATCCCGGCCGATGCACGTAGTACCTTGGGGGCCGATGTAGTTCTTCAGTGGAACAACGAAGAACAAACCATCGATGGTTTTGGTGTGGCGCAGGCCGGCTGGTCCGACTATCTTTATGCCCACCGCAAGCGTCAGGAGATTATGGATGTGATGTTCGGACAGGACGGGCTTCGCCTCAGTATCCTCAGGGGCGAGGTATTCCCCCATTACGATGAAACCACGTTTAATATGGACGAGGATATCAATCTGTCTTTGGACGATCCTTTTTTCGATATTGATTTCAACCGTGATGAGAATCGTGTTGCCGAAGGCATCGCACAGCGCAACGGACAGTTGTGGATCATGAAAAAAGCGAAGCAGGAATACGGTGTGGACAAACTCATCTTTTCCGTTTGGTCTGCTCTGGCTTATATGAAAAGCAACGGCAGTACCTCGCAAGGTTTTTTGAAACGCGGCAGCTACCAGGCCTTTGCCGACTATCTTTCCAATTTCTGTGATGCCTACACAGCGGCAGGCCTGCCTGTCTATGCCATCTCTCCTGCCAACGAGCCCGAGTATGCGGCAAGCTGGAACTCATGCCTCTGGCTTCCCGGTACCACTACGCTGGGACCGTTCATTGTGAATAACTTAGGTCCCAAGTTGCGACAAACCCATCCCGAAACCCGGATTATCTTTGGCGAGAATGCCCAGTGGTCTGCCATTCTGGGCTTTATCATGGGCAGTAAAAATTATGTGCGCGACATTCTGAACCTGAATCCTAAAATCACCAACTTTCCCGTCATTGCCGCCGGACACGGCTATGTGGATCCTGTGACCGGGAAAGATCCTGCCATTGAACCGTTCAGCAAAGCCGAATCGAAGGGAATTCCCGTGTGGCTGACCGAAATCAGCGATCCTACGGAAAGTTATGATGCTACCATGACCAGCGGCTTGAAATGGGCGAAGAAGTTCCATCGTTTCTTGTGTGAGGCCAATACCGGCGCTATTGTGTGGTGGGCAGGTGCTATACCGGATGGCGGAACTACCGAGGGGCTGAGTAACATTGAAAAGAACCGCGTGGACTATGAAGTGACCAAGCGTTGCGAGGTGTTCGGCAACTTCTCCCGTTACATCCCTGTAGGCAGCAAGCGCATCTCGGCGCAATATGATTTCGAACAAGGCTATATGGTGTCTGGCTATAAATATGGTGACAACGGTTACACGGTTGTAGCCATCAACCCTGCGGATCATGAAGTAGTTATTTCGTTGGCTCTTGAAAGCGCTCAGGTTTCCGGTGCTTTGCAAGGCTATGTCACCGATGACACCCGTAAATGGGAGCCGGTGGAAGCTGTTCAACCTGCCGATGGTGTCTATACCCTGACCTTGCCGGCCCGTAGCGTGGTTTCCTATACCGGAACTGTGTTGAGTAGTTCGTCTTTGTAACATTGGTTCTGTTTTTATTTCTACGCTGCAATAGTTTTTTGTTCCGTCATTGTATTGCGCTGATAAACAGTAATATGCGGTGACGGAATTTCCTGTATCCCCACGAAGTGCTTTTTCGTTTTTTTCTTGCAGAAGCCGGTTCGTCGGATATCGGTTTCCATGTCGGGTACGTAATCTTGATATATGTACGGCAGTATCCGTGCAAGGGGATGGGAGTTTCCATGCAAGAAGACTGCATCATTTGTTGCACCACTCGGCTGAACGTGCCTTTTCACTCAAGTGAAGTGCCGTTGCCACCTGTGCGAAACGGTTGCTTCACCAAGGTGAAGCAATAAAGTCATAAGACTGTTTTCACGGTTGCATCCTGTTGATAAAATACATCTATTGAAGTTTTGTCATTTTGTGTGTGGCGGTTGTTGTGTTGTACATTGATGAACGATACCGCCGCTTACCTACCGGTTGAGAGCCTTTATGGATGTTTTTTTCACAGTAATTGGTTGATAATTAGAAGAATACTGTGTGGAAAAAATTTTATATTTCACGGTCAATTCAGATGTGTTTTCCATTGTCTTGAAGAATTTTTTTTTGATATTGATAAGATTTCATTGTTTAATGCTTGAATTGTATTTGTTCCTGCTTGCTTGAATTGCCATCTTTGCAATGTTAATTTTTAATTCAAATAACTATGAAAACAAAGACATTCTTAATTTCAGCTGCTATTCTTCCATCCATGGGGCATTACCGTTGTTTGCGAAAGCAATAACGTGTTGGAAATCTATTTTTAGTTAATTTTACAGCAATATTTTTTAATTAAACTCTAATACATTATTTATGAAACAAATTGCATTTACATGGTTGCTGTGCATACTTAGTATATGTGCCTATGCTCAGCAAATTACTGTTACCGGAACAGTGACGGATGCGGAGAATAATCCGTTGATTGGTGCGGCTGTTGTTGTAGTAGGAACTACGGATGGCGTGATTACCGATTTTGATGGCAAATATACCATTAAGGCCGCTTCCGGTCAGTCTTTGAATTTCTCTTATGTAGGTTATCGGGAGCAAACTGTTAAGGTTGATGGCCGCAGTGTGATTAATGTGAAATTGTCGGAAGGTGAATTGTTGGACGAGGTGGTGGTTATCGGTTACGGTACAGTGAAGAAAAGCCATTTGACAGGTGCGGTCGCTTCTGTTTCCGGTAAAGAGTTACAGGCAAATGTTGCACGTAGTGCTTCAGCTGCTTTGCAAGGAAGAGTTGCCGGTGTTACTGTGTGGCCGGCCAACGGTCAGCCGGGGGAAGGCTTGAATATTAATGTCCGTGGTATCAGTTCATTGAGTGCCACCAGTCCGCTTTATGTGATTGACGGTGTGTATGGTGATATCAATATGGTTGATCCCGCTGACATTCAGTCTATTGAAGTGTTGAAAGATGCTTCGGCTGCTGCTATTTATGGTTCTCGTGCTGCTAATGGTGTTGTATTGGTCACTACTAAAGGCGGTCGTTTGGAAACTCCTGCCCGTGTAACAGTGGATGCCTATACAGGCGTTCAGATGGTTGCCAAATACATTGATGTAATGGATGGTAATCAGCTTCGCGATTTGGCAAAGGCTACCGGTTATAGTTCGGCAGAAGGGTTGCTGAATTGGAATGGAGGTGCTGGAACAGACTGGCAGAAAGAACTTTATAACTCGGCTATGGTGAGCAAGGTTAGCTTGAATGTATCTGGAGGAAACAAGACTTCGACCTATAATCTGTCGGGAAGCTATCTTAACCAGGATGGTATTGTGAATACTACCGGTTATGAGGCATGGAACATTCGTGCTAAGAATACTTTTTCTTTTTTCAATAATCATTTGCGTATGGGGACTACGTTGATGATGAAATTCTATAAAAAGAAGTACGAAGATGTTTCATATACCTCCGCTCTGACAGCTGTGCCTATGTGGAATGTATATGGTGAAGATGGCACTTGGGGTGTCGCTCCGGAATGGACCAGAGGAGATAATCCTGTAGGTTGGACAGAAGCCTATGATTACCAAAGACATGGGATAGACATTTTATTGAATGGCTATGCCGAAGTGGATTTGTTCTTGAAAGGATTGAAATATAAATTCAATGTAGGTATAAACAAATATACAAGACGTAATTATGCCTATAGTTCTCCTTATTATTTCAGTTCTACTTCACAAAAGAATGAAGCGGAATTGTCGGAAAGTACAGACTGGGAGAACGATTGGTTGATTGAAAATACAATCAATTATGATAATACGTTTGGCAATCATACGGTTTCTGCTTTGGTGGGTTATTCTGCCCAGCGTAACAATGCGCGTGGTTTTGGTGCAGGACGTAAGGGTTTCCCGGAAGGTTTCTCTGTGATTGACGCCGGTTCGGTTTCTTCACAAAATACATCGGGTAGCGCGTGGGCCAATACAATGATTTCTATGTTTGGGCGTGTGATGTATTCATATGCCGATCGTTATATGCTGTCTGCTTCTGTTCGTCGGGACGGTTCTTCCAAATTTGCAGATGGAAACCGCTGGGGCACATTCCCGTCTGTATCTTTGGGTTGGAATGTGATGAATGAAGATTTCTTTGAAAATATCAAGGAAACCATGAATGAATTGAAAATTCGTGCCAGTTATGGTGTACTGGGTAATTTGAGCGGCATTGGCAATTATGCTACCCAGTCTGTTGTTTATAAAGGTATGAATAACATGATGGGCACAGAACTTTGGGAAGGTGCCATTACCGGTAAGGAATGGACTTCACCCATGAATGTGACTTGGGAAAAGACGAAGACTTTGAACTTGGGTTTGGATTTTGCTTTCTTGAACAATAAGTTCAGTGTCAGTGCTGATTATTTTATTCAGAAAACAGAAGATATGTTGTTGTCTATGCCGCAGTCTTTGAGTTTTGGCTTGAGTGGGAATCCTACAGTAAATGCAGGTACAGTAGAAAACAAAGGATTTGAAATTTCATTGAATCACCGTAATAATGTAGGCGATTTGTATTATCATGTAGGTGTCAATGCCACCTTTATCAAGAATGAACTGACGGAAGTAAACGGAAGTCGTGATGAATGGCAGGGATTCAATCCTCATGCCAAAGGAACGATCACTTATGCCAAGACCGGTCATTCCATAGGTTATTTCAATTTGATAAAGACGGATGGTGTATTCCAAAGCCAACAAGAAATTGATGCGTATGTGGATAAGAACGGTAATAAGATCCAGCCTAATGCACAACCGGGTGACTTGCGTTTCGTGGATTATAACGGAGATGGTAAGATTGACAATAATGACCGTCAGGATGTAGGCTCTGCTTTCCCGAAAGTTAACTTGGGTGTAAGTCTGGGTGCTGAATGGAAAGGTTTGGATTTGAATATGTTCTTTGACGGAAACTTTGGCAACAAGATTTACAATGCCCAGTATTATAGTACGGTTTATAATGAATCAACGGGAAACCAATATGCAGAACGCATGAACAGCTGGACTGAAAACAATCATTCTGACATTCCTCGCTGTTTGTTTGGTACTAGCGATCCTAATGGTACAAACTGGGGCTATACGGACCGTTGGTTGGAAAATGGTTCATTCTTGCGCTTGAAGACTTTGGAATTAGGTTATACGTTGCCCAAAGTATGGGTATCTAAAGCCGGTTTGCAGAATGTGCGTGTTTATACGGCTATGGAAAACCTTTTCACTATAACCGATTATAAAGGATATACTCCTGACTTGGGTATGGTAGATGCCGATGGTGCCGGTACATCAGGTGGTTCGGGTGTAATGACCCGTGGTTGTGATGACGGTCGTTATCCGATGGCACGTACTATCACCTTTGGTTTACAAGTAAATTTCTAATTAGGAATAAGTAATATTTGCAGAATATGAAAAAGAATTTTATAAAATACATAGCTGCATTGGCTGTAGCTCCAATGTTGTTGTCTTCTTGTAGTGATGACTTTCTGAATGAGATTGATCCTAACCGTCAGACTCCGACCACTTTCTGGACATCCGAGGATAATGTGATGAAAGGCTTGTCCGCAGTTTATAATCCTTTCCGCCGTATGACTAGTGGATATTATGGTGGGTTGGAAGGCATCATGCATCTTCAGATGCGCGGTGACGACCTTTACCCCACTCGTGGAGAAGAACCTTATATTTGGGAATATTTGTCGTTTGTCAACACAACGAATACAAAGGATTTGAGCTGGGGAAACATCTATGAAGGCATTCAGATGGCGAACGAATTCATATATCGTGCGGCTACGGTTGATATGGACGAAACCAAACGTGAGCAAATGATAGGTGAGGCTTATTTCTTACGTGGATTCTGGTACTTCCGTTTGCGTACTGATTATCGTGATGCGGTTATCCGTACTCTCCCGCAGGATGCAGATCCGGAAACTCATGGACTGTCTAGCGGTGATGAAGTGCTGGAACAGGCTATTTCAGACTTTAAGGAAGCCAAGTCTCGTTTGCCTAAGCTTCGTTCAAGCGATGAGAACGGTCGTGTAACTCAAGGTGCGGCTATTGCCATGTTGGGTAAAGCTTATATCTGGAAAGGGGATTATCAGGCCGCTAAGGATGAGTTTGAAATTATAATGAATGGTTATGGTTACGATTTGACTCAAAAGTATGAGGACAACTTCCGTGACGATACGGAATTTAATGCTGAATCTATTTGGGAAATCAATTATGATGCCAAAGGTAATTCGGGTGACTCTTGGGGCAATGGCACTAGTGACGACTCGTTTATGGGAAACAACCTTGCTCATTATTTTGGCCCGACACTGAAAGGTGAGAATATTGGCGGTGGTTGGTATAAGATGCAGCCTTCTCCCTATTTGATAAAAGAATTCATTTCCGAGCAGCGTCCGGAAGGATCTGATTCCAAATGGGATAAGCGTTTGTACACTACGTGCTTCTTTAAATATTCTGATTTCGGTGATGTGAAGCCGGATGAAAAATTCTATGGTGGTAAAGTGGAATTTGATGATATGTTTAAATGGACGGTACTGCCCGAAGGCGATGGCAAATATGGTATTGCCAAGCAAGGATATGCTCCTGCTTATCCGGTTATCGAGGGTGTTCAAGGGCGTTTCATGATGAAGAAGTTTGCAGCTTGGTGGGTTCCCACAGGATGTACGATGTATTCTAACGATGCCGGACGTATCAACAATTTACGTATTATGCGCTTTGCAGAAGTTTTGTTGCTCCACGCTGAGGCTTGTCTGGAAACCAATGATGAAAGCGGAGCAATGAAAGATATTAACCGGATTCGTGTACGTGCCGGGCTGCCGGAGAAAAACTTGAGTGGAAAAGATGCTATAATGACAGAACTCCAGAAACAGAAATTGCTGGAATTTGCCGGAGAGAATATACGTTGGGATGATATGGTTCGTTGGTACGGAAATGATCCTGCTAAGTTGAAAGCTATCATGCACGAACGCAAGACCGATTCTCAACATTATGAATTGCTTTACGAAGAAAATGAAAGTGGTGAAAAGGAATTGGTAGGATATAAACCGACAGACCGCATTTCGGATACACAAGGATTTGACCATTTTGAAGCTAAATTCTTGTACTTCCCGATACCTCAGGCAGAGGTGGACGCTAATTTGAATTTGGAGCAAAAGCCGGAATGGAGATGATTGTATTGAACTGATAATTAAAAAGTATGAGAGGGAGGGGGATCTCTCCCTCTATAAAAACAATGAAGCCAAATGAAAAGGAAAGGATATTATTTATGCTCTTTGTTGGTTATGATATTTGTATTTTTGTCATGTCGTGATGAAGAACAGGATTGTACCCAAGCTATGCAGGATATACAAAACCAGTTGAAGGAAAATGATTTATTGAAATCTGTTTCTCAGGAACGTGAACAATGTGTTTTGTTATTCGAGTCCAATAAGATAATTTTTCCGCAAGAGTTAATCCAAAGTGTAGATGTGGATGCGGAAAACTGGAAAACGACTTTGACATTTGCCAATGGAAGCACTTATGTTATACCTACCTTAGGTACTTCGATTGACAACTTGATATTGAGTTCTACAGTCAATCCTTCCGGTTGCAATCCATTATCGGCCAGTGTAGTTGTAAAATTACCTGTATTGGGACGCATTAAACTGATTGTACACAGCAAACCGGGAAAGCATACGCCTGACGTGGAATATACATTTAAAGATGTGGGATTAAAACAGAATATTCCGGTATTGGGACTTTATCCCAATTATAATAACCAGATCACTTTAATTTATACAGATTTGCAAGGAAATGAACGTGCTCGGTCCAATCTAAAGCTTCAGACGAAAACATTGGAAAGCAGAAGGCTGCCTAAGGAAATCAGAGTGGTAAAGGTTCAATATGACCGAATGGAGCCAGGCATGAATTTGGTAAACTCCCCCGGACAGGATGAAACAGACACTTCTATCCCTTATATGATAGATGCTGACGGAGAAATCCGTTGGATTCTTGATTGGGAGAAGTCGGATGAACATCGATATATCGGAATCGGGTGCGGATTGATCCGGATGCAGAACGGACATTATATGACCGGTGACGGAAACCATCATCGGATGGTGGAGGTGGATATGATGGGAAATACAATTCATAATTGGGATATGCTGGAAAGGGGATACACTATGCATCATGCCATATCTCAAGATAAGCAAGGCAATATATTAGCGACTGTGAGCAAGACTTCCGCTAAAATCGCCAATGGGAAAGATGTACGGATAAATGATTTTATTATTATGATGGATCCCGAAAAAGGGGAGATATTGCAAGAATGGGATTTGGTGCACATGTTGGATTCGGCTCGCTATGGAATGACCGATTATGATCTAACCTCAGACCCTTTTGCACAAAGTGCCAGTAATTGGGCGCATAATAATGGTATAGTAGAGTGGGGAGATGATTATCTGGCTACAGCTCGTTATCAAGGAATCTTTAAGTTTAATAAAGCTGGAGGTATTGAGTGGATTATATCGCCTCATGGGTATTGGAGAGATAAATACTTGAAATTATTATTGAATCCTCTTCATGCCGACGGGACTCCTATTACTGATCCTGAGGTGATAGCCGGAACGAAGAATTGTGATGATTTTGAATGGCCTTGGGGATGTCATACAGCTGTCCCATTACCTAATGGACACATTCTTTATTTCAATAATGGTTATGGGCGTAACTTCAAACTGGATTTTACAGACAGGAAAAATATTTATACTTGCGGCATAGAATATGAAGTGGATGAAGTGAACCGTACGGTTCGCCAAGTTTGGCAGTATGGAAAAGAGCGTGGTGCCGCGTATTTTACTCCGGCCCGTTCCGGGGTGCAATATTTGGAACAAACGGGTAACAGATTAATTTGTCCGGGAATGAGCAATGTGCTTAGCAATGGCAATCGTGGTGCACGCGTGACAGAAGTAGATCCTGAAACACAGGATGTTGTGTTTGAATTGGAATTGGAAGATGCGATTTACCAGCGGGTTTACCGTATGTCTCTTTATCCTGAGAACCAATAACAACACTGTATAGAATATGATTGATTTTTGATAAAATAGTATAATTCTAGATGCTTGGATAGCATTCTTTTACTGTAAAAGATGGATTGATAACAATGAAAAGAAAATAAGATATGAACGGATATTTCAAAAAACAAATAGAAGCATTGCGCCAACGCCATGAAGCGTTGTTGCAACGTCCTAATGAAATGCAGGAAGAAACGAACGGTGTCATCCGCCGTTATGTTTATCCGGTACTGACACGCCAGCATATTCCCCTGGAATGGCGTTATGACTTCAACCCTGCCACCAACCCTTGTTGTATGGAGCGTATCGGCTTTAATGCTACCATGAACAGTGGTGCCCTGAAATGGAACGGAAAGTATCTGATGGTGGTGCGTGTGGAGGGAGCAGACCGGAAGTCGTTCTTTGCCATAGCCGAAAGCCCTAACGGGGTGGACAATTTCCACTTTTGGAAACGTCCGCTGGTATTGCCCGATGTGGATCCGGCGGAAACCAATGTGTATGATATGCGTCTTACCGCTCACCAGGATGGATGGATTTATGGTATCTTTTGCAGCGAACGCCATGATGACAAGGCACCGGCGGGAGATCTGTCGGCGGCGGTGGCAAAGGCGGGAATCGTACGCACGCGCAATCTGGTGGACTGGGAACGGTTGCCCGACTTGAAAGCGGCGAGCCAACAGCGCAATGTGGTGTTGCATCCCGAATTTGTGAATGGGAAATATGCCCTCTACACCCGTCCGCAGGATGATTTTATTAATGCCGGAAATGGGGGAGGAATAGGATGGGCGTTGATAGACGACATCACCCGGGCGGAGGTGAAGGACGAAATGATAATAAACCACCGTTATTATCACACGATCAAAGAGGTGAAGAACGGAGAGGGACCGCACCCCATCCGCACCTCCCAAGGGTGGCTGCACCTGGCGCACGGAGTACGCGGATGTGCCGCCGGACTGCGCTATGTGCTCTATCTGTATATGACCGCAGCCGATGAACCGTGGCGCGTCATAGCTGAACCAGCCGGATATCTGCTGGCTCCGCTGGCAGGGGAAAGGGTGGGCGATGTGTCCAATGTGCTTTTCTCGAACGGATGGATAGCCGATGACGACGGTACGGTATACATCTATTATGCCTCCAGCGACACGCGGATGCACGTGGCGGTCTCTACGGTGGATCGCTTGGTGGACTACTGTCTGCACACGCCTGCCGACGGATTGCGTTCCGCAGCTTCAGTGGCGGCGGTGAACGCGCTGATAGATCGCAACGAGGCATTTCTGAACGGGTAAAATAGAAGGAATATAAAGGCATTGATAAGATAAAGTCGTTTTTAATGCGGAATGGCTGTTTTTTAGGTGGAAAGAGAAGTGGATAATGCCATTTATTTTCTTGTCGAAAGGGAATAAATGGCTAATTTTGTAATTATAAACCCAAAATAGATATTGTATGAAAAAGATTGCTTTATGGGCTATGTGCATAGCCGTAATGGTGTTGTCGGGTTGCCGGAAGGCTCCGGAATGGAAAGCGGAACATGTGTTTGTCATCGGTTTGGACGGATGGGGCGCCTACAGTGTGGAAAAGGCGGATATGCCGAACGTGAAGGCGTTGATGGATGCCGGATGCTACACGTTGAAAAAACGCAGTGTACTTCCTTCATCCAGTGCTGTAAATTGGGCTTCCATGTTTATGGGGGCAGGTCCTGAACTGCACGGGTACACGGAGTGGGGATCAAGAACACCCGAACTACCCTCGCGTGTGCTGAACGAGCATGGCATTTTCCCCACCGTGTTCAGCGAGTTGCGCAAGGCGGCCCCCGATGCCGAGATGGGCGTACTGTATGAATGGGATGGTATCAAGTATCTGGTAGATACGCTGGCTTTGAACCATCATGCGCAGGCACCCGACTATAACACGCATCCTACGGCTTTGTGTGACATGGCCTGTGAGTATATTATGCAGAAGAAACCGGTGTTGAGTGCTTTCTGTTTCGACAACCCTGACCACGTAGGGCACGGTGACGGACACGATACTCCGGCTTATTATGCCAAACTGAAAGAACTGGACGGCTATGTGGGCCGTATTGTGGATGCCATCAAGGAAGCGGGTATTTATGAAAACAGCATCATTATTGTCACCGCTGATCATGGGGGAATCAATAAGGGACATGGCGGAAAGACCATGGAGGAGATGGAAACGCCGTTCATTATCGCCGGAAAGAACATCAAGAAGGGGGGAGCTTTCGAAGAGAGCATGATGCAGTTTGACTGTGCGTCTACTATAGCATCTGTTTTCAATCTGGAGCAACCGCAGGTGTGGATAGGACGCCCCATGACACAGGTGTTTGAATAAAAGATGAAGCGGATACTATGAAATTGCATATCGTTGATATTCTGATTATTTGTGCTTATCTGATGGTTATTGTCGCCATCGGGTTGTTTTTGAAAAAGAAGGCGGCAAAGAATATGGATTCTTATTTTTTGGGCGGAAAGTCGTTGCCGTTTTATATGTTGGGGCTGTCGAATGCATCGGGCATGTTTGATATTACCGGCACCATGCTGATGGTGTATTGGGCTTTTGCTTATGGGTTCAAAAGTCTGTGGATTCCATGGTTGTGGCCCGTGTTCAATCAAATTTTCCTGATGGTCTATCTGTCGGTGTGGCTCCGCCGGAGCAATGTGCTGACGGGCGCCGAATGGATAAAGACCCGTTTCGGGCAGGGGCGGGGGGCTACGCTCTCGCATACTATTGTCATTGTCTTTGCTCTGCTCAGCGTGCTGGGTTTCTTGAGCTACGGGTTTATCGGAATCGGCAAGTTCATGGAGATCTTTTTTCCGTGGAAGGTAGTGTCGCAGTATGTGCCCTGGGATATTCCGGTACAATATGTGCCTCATTTTTACGGCATTTTCTTTACGGCCATTGCTACCTTCTATGTGATGCTGGGCGGTATGCTCAGCATTGTGTGGACGGATGTGGTGCAGTTCCTCATCATGACGGTGGCGGGTGTGGTCATTGCCATTATCGGGATGAACATGGTGGCTCCTGAAATGATCCGGGAATTTGTGCCTGCAGGGTGGGAGTCGCCTTTCTTCGGCTGGACGCTGGACATTGACTGGAGTGAACGGATGAGTTTGCTGACGGAACGCATGGCGGACGAGCCTTACAGCCTGATGGGTGTCTTTGTGATGATGGCGTTGCTGAAAGGGATTTTTATGAGCATGGCGGGACCTGCTCCGAACTATGACATGCAGAAGATCCTGTCGTGCAAGTCACCCAAGGAGGCGGCGCTGATGAGCGGTTCGGTATCGGTCATTCTGCTGATTCCGCGTTATCTGATGATTATGGGGTTTGCGTTGCTGGCTATCTATTTCTTTAAAGTGGATGGAGGACTGGAACAGATGACGGCTGTCCACACGGATTTCGAAACAATTCTTCCTCACCTGATTACGAAGTATGTGCCGGTGGGGCTGGCGGGTTTGTTACTGGCAGGATTGCTGTCGGCATTCATGTCTACATTCGCTTCTACGGTGAATGCGGCACCGGCCTATGTGGTGAATGATATTTATCTGAAGTATATCAACCCAAGGGCTTCCGTCAGGACACAGATACGGGCGAGTTACCTCGTTTCGGTACTGGTGGTGGTTATCAGTACGGTGATGGGCTTTTTTCTGAAGGACATCAACGAGATTTTCCAGTGGATTGTGGGCGCGTTGTTCGGCGGATATATTGCCGCCAATGTGTTGAAGTGGCACTGGTGGCGGTTTAATGGTGAAGGGTATTTCTGGGGAATGACTTCGGGTGTGGTGGCTGCCATTGTGATGAAGTTCACGGTACCCGATTCGTTGGTACTTTATTTTTTTCCCGTGTTGTTCGGCATTTCGCTGGTGGGTTGTATCGTGGGTACGTACTCGGCACCTCCTACTGACGAGGAGACGCTGGTGAACTTCTATATCCGGGTACGTCCGTGGGGGGGGGGGAAACC
>ERZ779725.499-NODE-499-length-26038-cov-3.112612_pt1 | contig 26038 bp, 15 predicted proteins | sample MGYA00511890_ERZ779725 | MGnify/ENA primary metagenome ERZ779725 (study PRJEB29588, sample SAMEA2148549) | human gut metagenome | biome: human gut; feature: human-associated habitat; material: faeces | place: Denmark | collected 2008/2010 ...
ATAAAATCACCTACGTTTTGAACGGCGGAACGAACAGCGAATTAAATAAAGACTATTATAACGTTGAAAACGAAGAGATAATACTTGCCGCGCCCACTCGTGCAGGTTATACTTTTAACGGGTGGTCAGACAATGGCAGAATACCCGCTCATTCGACAGGCGATAAAGAATTTGTCGCAAGTTGGACGGCAAATCAAAACACACTCAAATTCAATGCAAATGGCGGAAACGGCGGCGAAATGCCCGACGTAACTTTGTCAACCGATGAAGAGTATAAATTGCCGAATAATGCATTAACGCGATACGGATATACTTTTGCCGGCTGGTCAACCAAAGCCGATGGCACGGTAGAGTTTGAGGATGAGTCCGTTTACACGATGGGAGCCGACAGCGAAGTTACTCTTTACGCAATATGGTTGCCTATAACGTATAAAATCACATACGAATTGAAAGGCGGAGAGACAGAAAATATAACCGAATATTCCATTGAAACGGGTGAGTTTTCGTTGAGTGCACCTACTCGCGTAGGTTATACCTTTACGGGCTGGAGCGGAAGTAATCTCACTGGTGAAGATAATCTGACTGTAACGATTGCAGACGGAACGTATGGCGCTTTGTCGTTTGTCGCGCATTGGCAAGCGAATGAAAACACGCTTGTGTTTGACGCTAACGGCGGTGTCGGTTCTATGGAAAGCCAAAAAGGAGTTACCGATTCGACATTGATTCTTAACGCAAATGCATTCACTCGCAAGGGTTATGATTTTGACGGATGGTCTACGATAAAGGGCGGCGAAAAGCAATATGCGGATGAAAGCGTATACGTGATGGGTACGTCTTCGACGAATACGTTATATGCCGTTTGGACTCCGCACCTGAACACCCTTATTCTCGACGGGAACGGAAACACTTCCGGCTCGATGAATAATATGGATGTTCATTCGGGCGAAACAAAAGCGTTAGATAAAAACGCTTACGAAAAACAAGGTTATACGTTTATAGGCTGGGCTGAAACCGCAAACGGAAATGTTGTATATAAGGACTGTGCAAATTACACCATGGGTGTTGAACCTACGGTTACTCTTTATGCCGTATGGAAAGCAAATGAGTATACGATTTCGATGAATCCGCAAAACGATTCGGCTGTTACTACACAAAAAGTAACTTATGATGAATCGTATACGCTTTCTGTTCCTACGAGAGCCGGTTATACATTCGACGGATGGTTTACCGAGGTCGGCGGAAACGGTACAAGACTTACCGATGCCGACGGTAACAGCATTGCGAATTGGACAGTTGCCGATAATATTACGGTTTACGCAAAATGGCTCGGCACGGAAGGCTTAGTTTACTCCGCTAACGGTAGCGAATATCTTGTAAGCGGCGTTTCCGATAAGACGATTACAGAAGCGTATATCCCCGAATATTACAATGGTAAACTTGTTACGGCGATAGGCGAAAACGCATTCAGCGGTTGCGATAAACTCACTGCCGTATTTATGGAAAATACAATCGAAACAATAGGGAAAGGAGCATTTTCGGAATGTTCTGCTTTAACGCGCCTTGTAGTTCCGTTTGTAGACGAATCGAGAACAGCAACGCAAGAAAAAGGCTTGCTGACTTATTGGTTCGGTCAAGACAGTGCAGAAAATACGGAAGAGATATATCAATACTACTTGGATGCTGACGGATTCGATGTTGCGGTTTCGGCATATATGCCGTCGTTGTTGAATAGCATTTCTCTTACCGATACCGACAGAATTCCTTTCGGCGCTTTCGCTTATATGTCAATGCTTACCGAAGTGAATTTAGAAAACATTGTAAATATTGAAAGCAGAGCGTTTGAATATGCAAACGGATTTACAAAATTAGACCTTCCCGATACTTTGGAAGTGATTGGTAATTCCGCTTTTGCTCATACAGCGTTGCGTAGTATAGTTATACCTAATAGTGTAGCTGAAATCGGAACAGATATTTTACAAGGTTGTGCCGAGTTGACGAACGTAACCATTCCTTTTGTCGGCAAATCGAGTACGGCAACCGGAACCGAAGCGTATTTTGGCTATTTATTTGGTAATAAATCGTTCAGCGGAACGGTGGAAGTGAAGCAAAACGGAACGTCTTTCTATATTCCCGAAAACCTTTCAAGTGTTACCGTTACAATGGCGAGCAGTATTTCTGAGTATGCGTTTAGTAATATTAAAAGTTTACAAACGGTAACTCTTCCCGAAAACTTAACGGCAATTGAAGCGTATCTGTTCTACGGCTGTTCAAATCTCGATGGCATTGTTTTGCCCGATTCGGTTTTGAGCGTAGGCAACTATGCATTTTATGGCTGCTCAAAAATAAATTCGGTTGAAATGGACAAGGTAGAAGAGATCGGTGATTACGCTTTCCAAAGTTGTTCTTCGCTGAAGTTAGTCACCTTTGGTACTTCCGTAAAAACAATCGGAACATATGCTTTCAGTGGCACAAAATTGCGCACCGTAGATTTGCCTTCTTTAATCGAATCTATCGGAGCATATGCATTCAACGGAAGCGGCGATTTGAGAACAATTATAGTCAGAAATGCAAACACGGCTTTGGCTTATAATAGTAATATGTTTGGCGGTTGCTCGGCGTACGTTAAGGTATTTGTCGCAGATTCGTTGCTTGCAAGCTATAGGAGTAAATGGTCGACTCTTAATTCTGCGAATATTTACTCAATCTCTACGATAAAAACTAACGGAATGGCTGTCGACGGTAACGTGTTGATTCAGTATTTCGGTTCGAACGAATCCATAACGATACCGTCAAGCGTAAATCGCATTTTACCGTATGCCTTTTATGGCTGTCAGGATTTGAGATCTATCCTTATACCGGGTTCTGTCGAAACGATAGGTGATTATGCGGTTTATAACTGTACTTCTCTTGAATCGGCCAGGCTTTTACCGGGTGTTAAATATATCTCAACTTACGCTTTTGCAAATTGTGCAAACCTAAGTAATGTTTCATTACCTAACACGATTTTAACGATAGGAACGTATGCATTTAGCAACTGCGAAAGTTTGACAGCAATAATGCTGCCTAATAAACTCACTACGGTTGACAGTTACGCATTTAACAATTGCTCTGCATTAATCGGAATTGAGGTCCCAAGTACTGTTACGACATTAGGTGATTCGGTATTTTATAAATGTTCGGCATTGGAAGCACTTTCAATCCCCTTTGTCGGACGTTCGAAACAAACGTCAAGCGGTACAACCAGCAGTGCGTATTCCCTTACATCAAATATTTCAAAAGTATCGGAAAACGAATGGAAGTTTAATGTAAATTGGGATGAAGTAAAAATTGTAGCAAATGAGAAGATTACTGTATCGTATAGGTATAGGGTTTCCTCCGGAAAAACAGAACACGGTGACCGCTTGGCTATTTTGCTTAACGGCGACTATGTTTTACTCACAGGTAAAACCGCCTATACTGCCGGCGTGAGGACAATCAACAAAGGTGATGAACTCAAATTTGTCTATTTTAAGGATGTCGATTCAGACCCTCATAATGGCTATGTTATTCTTGATTCGATTGTATGTGCAAGCGAGGGTGTATTCGGGACATTGTTCGGAACGTCGTCATATACGGGAAGCATGGCTGTAACGCAGAACGGAACTGCATATTACATACCGAGCGGGATGAAGAAAGTAACGATAACAAAGCAAGACCGTATCCCCGCTTATGCGTTTGCGAATTGCAACTTTATTGAAGAGATAACGTTGAGTTCAAATACGTCAGCGATAGAAAGCAAAGCGTTTTACAATTGTTCCGCATTAAAATCTATGGTCTTACCGTCAAGTGTAACAGAAGTAGGAAGTTATGCTTTCTATGGATGCGGTAATATGGCAAACATAACGTTGTCTAACCTGACAAAGATAAACGACTATACGTTCTACAACTGCTCGTCACTTACGGGAGTAACTTTACCTGAAACGTTGACTGAGATAGGAGAACATGCTTTCTATGGCACTGGGCTTGAGGGAATAACCATACCTGATAGCGTTACAAGCATTGGTAACTTAGCGTTTGCAAGATGTAGTTATTTGTCAAATGTAGTTCTTTCATCTGAACTTGATTGTTTAGGAGACTCGGCGTTTAGCGACTGTGTTAGTTTAGCAACAATTGAATTACCGGGCAAGCTTACTGAAATAGGTAGCTCCGCATTTAATAACTGTACTGCATTAGCTAAAATTGTAGTTCCGAATAGTGTAACGTCGCTTGGATATGCGGTATTCAAAGGTTGTGGTGCATTAGGAGAACTGAGTTTACCGTATGCAGGAAAAACTGTATCTAACACGGCGGGGAATGCCGCTTACAGTATTGAAACTACCGCAACAAAATCAAATGATATATGGCGATTAGATAAAAATAACAGCACATTATTATTCACGGCAAAAGAAAAAATTACTATTACATTTGGAATGCGTAATGATAATAGTTATACGAGTATATACGTATACAAGAATGGTGCGAGTCAGTATAGTTTTTTCAATAATTCTTACTCTTCTACGATGCAGACATATTCAGTAACACTTACAAGTGGAGAAACGCTGCAGTTTAGACTTCTTTATCACAACGACAATTCTTCACGTAATGGCTACGTGGAATTTTATTCAGCCGTTTATGCCGTTGATTCTACATTCGGGTCGCTGTTCGGAACGTCGTCATATACGGGAAGCATGGCTGTAACGCAGAACGGGACTGCATACTACATACCGAGCGGAATAAAGAAAGTAACGATAACAAAGCAAGACCGTATCCCCGCTTATGCGTTTGCGAATTGCAACTTTATTGAAGAGATAACGTTGAGTTCAAATACGTCAGCGATAGAAAGCAAAGCGTTTTACAATTGTTCCGCATTAAAATCTATGGTCTTACCGTCAAGTGTAACAGAAGTAGGAAGTTATGCTTTCTATGGATGCGGTAATATGGCAAACATAACGTTGTCTAACCTGACAAAGATAAACGACTATACGTTCTACAACTGCTCGTCACTTACGGGAGTAACTTTACCTGAAACGTTGACTGAGATAGGAGAACATGCTTTCTATGGCACTGGGCTTGAGGGAATAACCATACCTGATAGCGTTACAAGCATAGGCGGATACGCATTTGCGAATTGCAAAGCGTTACTTTCTGTCACTTTGCCGCAATCGATTACTATCATAAAAAGCTCAATGTTCAGTGGATGTGAGAAGTTGAAGGATGTTGTTATACCTGATAGTGTAACCACTATAGAAAGTAGTGCTTTTCTCGGCTGTAAATCTATAGTAAAAATTGATTTAAGCGAAAATGTTAAATCAATCGGCGACAATGCATTTAAAGACTGTTCAAAACTGAAAATCGTTAAGATTACTAACGGGAATATTACCGACTTTACAGCGCTTGGCAGCAATGTTTTTAGCGATACGCATTCATCGCTTTGCATTATCGTTCCGCAAGACGCATTGAAGGCATATAAGGAAGCTACGAATTGGTCAAGTTACTCAAGTAAGATTTTTGCTGATAACAATATTGTCGACAATGCATACCTTGTTGTTGGTGGCGTGTTGAAACAGTATATCGGTAATAATGAAACTGTAACTATTCCCGCAAATATAACTTCTATTGGCAATTATGCGTTTGCATATTCCAATGTAAAGAACATAACAATTGGAAATGACGTGACGACCATCGGACAGTACGCCTTTGCTTATTGTGTCGGTCTGCAATCGGTAACTATCGGAGATTCTGTGACAGATATAGGCGACTACGCATTCTATAGTTGTTCGGCGTTGGAATCTGTAACTTATGGAACAGGTTTATTGACAATCGGGAACTATGCATTTGCGGAGTGTGTGGACTTGTCCAAGATAAATTCCGAAACAGTGGGAACGGTTGATTTGAGCGGAAATGTTACAACAATAGGCAATTACGTGTTCCAAGGAGATGTTTCTGTTTTGAAATTTATCATTGGAGACAGCGTAACTTCTATTGGCACAGGAATTTTTGCCGAGTGTGCTTCTATTCAAGAAATTGTTATCCCGAAAATGCAGAGGGAAGAAAGTATTCAAAAATCGTATACTATATCTTCCGGAACATTTTCAAATAACAACGGGGTGTGGACGTCTACCAACAAATCGCATAGCTCTTCTTCTACATTCACGATTACAGCTAATATAGATATGAATATAACTTTTGAGTATAAGGTATCATCCGAATCGAATTATGACAAGTTTACAATAATGCATAACTCAAAGCAGATAGCACAAATATCAGGATCGACCAGTTATGTTTCAAAAACCTTGTCATTAAAGGTGGACGATGTGTTAAAGTTTACTTATTCCAAGGATAGCTCCAATAGTAGTGGGAGCGATTGCGGTTATTTAAGAATTGTTACTAATGTACAGCAAGTTTCGTACTATTCTGTAATAGGAAACTATTTTGGTCTTGTTAGTAATGATGGGTGTACTGCAGTAAATCAGGTAAATGAAACGTATTATATTCCTTCTTCTTTGAAAAAAGTAACAATTACAGGTGATCAAAGTATTTACTCGAATGCCTTTGTAAACTGCTCTATGATAGAAAGCATTACTTACGAAGGCGAAGTTGAAAAAATCGGGGATTATGCGTTTTATAACTGCGAAAACCTAAAGAGTGTAACGATAAAGTCGACGACAATGCCCGTTTTGAGTGAATATGCCTTTAACAGTGAGTCGAGCGTGGTTATTTATGTTCCCTCCGATATGCTTGAAACTTATAAAGCAGATGCTCAATGGTCGAAACTTACAATAGAAGCAATACAGTAACCACTTTAAGTTGGATTGCTTGTGATTATTAACTTGATATTATGAAATTTTTAACAGGAGAAACATAGATGAATGATTTGATCTTAATTAAACCCAACCAATGTTGTATTTCGTTAGGCGATAGCCACAAAGAAAGAATATCGGCGGAAAATCATAGTTCATTATTTCACTATTGTAAGCTGCCGGATTTAGAGAAAATTTTGGAGTCGGAAGCTATTAAACTAAACAATTTAGCGAATATTGACAAGAATAGCGATTACGAGAGAGATAATGTCGATCCAGATTATTGGGGGTTGGTATTTATTGCTTGCTTGACGGCAAACGGAAACTCTGATACATTATGGGCTGATTTCGGCGATAACCATCATGGTGTTTGCATACAATTTATCTTTCATAATTCCTTTTTAGAAGAGATTGTGAATAAAGATAAAACTGCCGTTGGATATTCAAACGCTGGTAAAGAAATCTATGAGTTTGGATATAATTTGAGTTCGGTAAAGACCCCTAAGCCAACTTGTATCCCCAATATAAATACAGAGAGTATATTAGACATAAAACTAACGGATGTTTATTATACGAATAATCCGGACTCGAGTTCAGTTTATACTGAAAACGAAAAAATGGCTAATATTTCAAATATTGCTAAATATGTACCAACTGGGTATTCGCCTGAGATGGAGACACGAGCGATAGGTGTCTTGCGAGCGACACATGAGGTTATATTAAGTCAAATAGATTATATCTTGTTACCTATCAATTTGTCTAACATAAAATTACATTTTGGTAGAAAGGTTAATGCAGAAGAGGAAAAGTTTTATACAGAAATGTTATCTAAAAGGAGGGCAAAATGAAATACTGTGATAAAAATGAATTCATTGCAAGATTAAGTGTTAAAATAGATAAGAATTTACAAGAAATTTTTACCGAAGACGATAAGGTTAGACTATACGATTTTGCAAAAGAAATTATGGAGATATTTCCGTTTCCGACCATAAAGCCTCAAAATACATATTATATTGATAAAATCCAAGTTGTTTCGGTAATAAAAAAGTATAATAAATACTTCAATGTTTTAAACTATTGGTCACTAATCTTTGAAAACTGTTATTTAGTTGTTGATGATGAATCGGTTGATATCAATTTGCTTCGCGATTGTTTAAATAATTTACGAGTAAATCTTGAAACAGCAGGGATATTTAATAATAAACTATGAATAATCAACCTAAAATCGAAGCGTATAAAAGCTTCTATCAACAAGCGAAAGATTATTACAACGCAGGGGATATCTCTGCTGCGAGAGACGCTTTTTTGAAGGCGGCGGAACTTGCCAATGACATTTCCGTTCACGCTACTTCTTACGACGTGAAAATGGAATACCATAAACTCGCCGTAAAAATAGTCGAATTCGTGAAAAAAGAATGCGTACATAAAAAGACGGTTACGGAAGCCGTTCCCGAAACGGATAACACGGAAAGTAAGCCTGTTTTTAAGCCGCAAGAGAAATCTTCTGACGATACGAAGATTACTTTTGCCGACGTTGCAGGGCTTGACGACGTAAAGGAGCAAATCCGTTTCAAGGTTTTGTCACCGATGCAGCGCCCCGAACTTGCCGAAAAATATAAAATTAAGGCGGGCGGTAAAATTCTGCTTTACGGTCCTCCGGGAACGGGCAAAACTTTTATAGCTCGCGCAATCGCCGGCGAAGTTGATGCGGAGTTTTTTGCCGTAAACTGTCAAGACCTTATTTCAAAATATATGGGTGACAGCAGTAAGCAACTCGACAGCCTTTTCTCCGAAGCCGAAAAGCACGATAAAGCCATAATTTTCTTTGACGAATTCGATTCTGTGGCAAGTAAGCGCGGGGACGGAACAAGCGGAGTCGATGCCGAAATGGCTCGTTTTGTGGCAACGTTTCTTACCAAAGTTGACGGTTTCAAGCCGTCGGCAAACAAAATGTTGTTGCTTATTGCCGCCACTAACCGTCCTTGGGCATTAGACAGCGCAATGCTTCGCGGCGGCAGGTTTGATACGCAAATTTACGTTGGCGTTCCCGATCAGGCGGCGAGAGAGTTTCTCGTTCATAAAGTTCTTGACGGCATCGACCGCGACGAAGAAGTTGATTTATCCAAACTCGCGTGGGCATTGGAAGGTTACGGTGGCGGAGACGTTACGGCTATTTGCGAGAGAATAAAACTCGAACCGTATAAGCGTGAAGTATCCACCGGTGAACTGCAAAAAATTACGAGAGACGATTGCAATAAAATTCTTACAAACTCTCGCAACGTAATTACACAAGAAGAACTCGACAAGTTTACTGCGTATCGCAACGGAACGTATAACGGGGATTAAAAGTAAGCGTATAAGTCGATTATCTGTAAATTTTGGAATAAAACGGAGACTACAATGGATTATAAAGCGAAAGAATGTGTAGCATGCGGAAGCGATAAAATCAAGTTGATTTCACATAAGAATGACGGCGAAAACATTTTCTATGCATATCGTTGCGAAGCCTGCGGAGAAGTGTTTTCGACCGAAAGCAAATACTTAAAGCAACAGGAAAAACTGAAAAAACAAGCTGAAAAAGAGGCTGCAAGGCAAGCGGCAAAACAAGCAAAAGAAGCCGCCTTAAAGTTGGCGGGCGAAGAAGAAACCGAGCAGGCAAATAATGCTTCGCTTTCTGCAACCGAAATTTTCAAGAAGAATAGAAAATTCGTGGTTGAAATTCAAGCGGATTTCGGTTTGGTTTCGTCTCGCGGAACGGGAATAATTATAGGCGACGGTTATATATTGTCCAACGCTCACGTCGTATTCGATAAGAAAAGCGACCGCGGAGTTGCGTATGCCGCTGATGAAATTTTGTGTAAGGACGCGTCGCAAAACGTATACGAATTAGACCTTATCTATGCTGATATAAAGAAAGATATGGTGCTGTTGCATTCCGATGAGTTGTCTGTTGACGGCGTTACTTTTTGCGCAAAAGAAGTGGAGACCGGTGAAAAGATTTACGCCATAGGCAACAGTAAGGGGCAAGGAATTTGTATTCTTGACGGAATCGTAAGCGACAGCGAACGTCTTATCGGTAGCGATAAATTTATTATGTTTTCCGCACCGATTGTCCACGGTAATTCCGGCGGACCTGTGTTTAACGGTAACGGTGAAGTTATAGGTATAGCGACGTTAGGCAGAGAGGACGCTTTGGCGATGAATTACGCTATTCCCGTTTCCGCCGTTAAAGATTTTATAGAAAAAGCAAAAGATAAAGAAGAAGTCGAAGTTTCGTTAAAAATCGATGCGATATAATTGAGTCGGTCAAAATTTCTTTAAATAAATATAAAAACAGGGCAGTTGATTACGTCCTGTTTTTTATCTAATATCAAAAACTCCTTGGCTATGCCGGTGGGGTCTCACTTTTGCTTCAATTTAAAAAATATTTTATTTAAATTCTGTCCCAAATATATTGACATTGTCCCAGATGTGTGATATACTATTTCTGACATCAAAGGAGACTATCTCATGAAAAAGAAAAATATTATAAACTTAATCAGATACCATGTAGAAGGAAACGATTTGGGATTTAGGACCGAAGCGTATGAAATAGCAAAAGACTTTGATGATAATGGGGATAATCAATTAGCCGAATACATCACGGCATTGCTTTCAAACGCTAATACTTTTGTTCCACAAATGGAAGAAAATAATTGTGTATTTTTGGAAAAATGGACTCATGATAATGGAGATCCGTTACCTCTTCCCAAAATTATTCAACAAGATATAATAGGGATTGTAAACGCTGTATCCCATAATGCTGGAGTAAATAAATTTTTGTTCGAAGGAAAACCTGGAACAGGAAAGACTGAAACGGCAAAGCAACTTGCCAGAATTTTGGAACGAGACTTATATTACGTAAATTTTTCTAGTTTAATCGATAGTAAACTTGGTCAAACGCCTAAAAATATCATAGCTTTATTCAAAGAAATCAATAGTTTTTCTCGCCCGGATAAAGTTGTGATTCTATTTGACGAGATCGATACAATTGCCTTAGATAGGACGAATTCCAACGATTTACGCGAAATGGGCAGAGCCACTTCTACTATTCTGAAAGGCTTTGATAGTTTAGATGAGCGGATCGTTTTGATTGCAACAACAAATTTATTCGAATATTTCGACAAGGCAATAACAAGAAGATTTGATGCGATAATCAACTTTGACAGATACGAAAAATCGGACTTGATTGAAATCTCAGAAGTTTTATTAAATCTTTATCTTGAAAAATTTAAGTCTGCAGGTAGAAATATCAAATTATTTAAAAAGATAATTGCACTAATGGATCCGCCTATAATGCCTGGTTCTTTAAAAAATATAATTAAAACGTCGATAGCATTCAGCAATCCCGGAGAACCGTTTGATTATTTAAGGCGGTTGTACTTTACTATCTGTAGTACTTCAACGTTTGATTTGAAAGTTTTACAAGAACAAGGCTTCACATTAAGGGAAATTGAAATTCTTACCGGCGTTTCAAAAAGTCAAGCAGGCAGAGAATTAAAGGGAGAAAATAATGAGTAACAAAATTTTGCAACTAAAAGGGAGTTTTAAAACAGACGGAAACCATACAAAACCGGCAGCCCCAAATATTCCTGAAAAAGGATTGCCGGTTAATGTCGAGCATCTGCGGGATTTAAAGCAGCAGTTGGAAGAAATTTTAAAATACTGGAAATCCGAAACGTTGATCGGCGGTGCTCTTATAAGTGTTTACTATAATAAAATTGTAGCGAAAAGCAACCGAATGAAAGGACTTCTTGCAAAAGGGAACATAAAACCAAACGACAGTGTCCGTGGAGCCAAATTTGATGCTTCGGGAAAACAGCATATCTTTACGCATTTTGTTTCGTTGGATATTTTAAGCGAATCCATTTATAGATTAAACGAATGTATAAAGATTCTTGATAAAGATTTTAACGGCAGCATATCTCATGCTGATATAAAACCGTTAAACGCCAAAAACACAAACTATTCTCTTGGTATTTCAATTTTCAAAGCAGTAATAGTTGATTGTTACTATGTGCAAAAATTTAATATAGACAGAGAGTCCGAAAAGACAAATGAAAACACAATCGTTACTTTATATAAAACAAATGTAAAAACAACCGAATTATTAAATAAATTAGGTATAACGTCTATTGATGCTGCATTACTTGACGAAACAACAGTTCGCCTTACCCCAGATGAACTTGATTTGTTAAGAGATAAGGCTCCCTACCTTATCGCTATGGAAACGGTAGATATTAGAAAACTAACGCTGACCGATATCAACAGTGCATCTGATAAAATTCTAACAATTCCCGACCCGACGACAGAACCTGTGGTTGGTGTAATCGATACACTTTTCGATGACGGTGTTTACTTTCACAATTGGGTTGAATTTAAGAATATGCTCGATCCTAATTTGGGCGTTGATCCGAGTGATTATAGGCACGGCACTTTTGTCACTTCAATCATCGTTGATGGTCCCGCTTTTAATCCCCAACTTGAAGATAATTGCGGAAATTTCCGTGTCAGACATTTCGGAGTGGCTAAGAACGGCTATTTTAGTTCATTCTCTGTCTTGAAAGCAATACGTCAAATTGTTTCACAAAACAGAGATATTAAAGTCTGGAATCTATCGTTAGGTTCTGTTTTGGAAATTAACAACAATTTTATATCGCCGGAAGGTGCGGAGCTTGACAAAATTCAAAGCGAATATGATGTCATATTTATTGTCGCTGGGACTAATAGACCAGAAAATAGAAAATTTGGCATGAAACTCGGGGCCCCTGCCGATTCATTGAATTCCATTGTCGTAAATTCAGTCGATTTCAGTAATAAGCCTGCTTCATACACAAGAGTGGGGCCTGTCTTATCCTTTTTCAATAAACCCGACGTAAGTTATTATGGCGGCGATGGAAAACAAAAAATCAGAGTCTGTTCATCATTGGGCGAATACTTTGTAACGGGAACGTCTTTTGCTGCTCCGTGGATAACAAGAAAAATGGCTTTTCTTATATACAAATTAGGGTTGAGCCGTGAAGTTGCAAAAGCGTTAATTATCGATTCTGCTGCAAAATGGAACAGACAGGATAATGTTTCTCATTCGATGGGATACGGCATTGTTGCAAAAGACATCAAAGATATTGTTGAATCACCATCGGATGAAATTCGTTTTATATTAACAGGTGTATCCGAAGCCTATGAAACGTACGCTTATAACATTCCTGTTCCTTATTATGATAATAAATACCCCTTTTTTGCAAGAGCAACTTTATGTTACTTCCCGACCTGTTCGAGAAGCCAAGGTGTTGATTATACAAATACTGAAATGGATATACACTTCGGGCGTTTAAAAGAAGATATCAAAGGTAAAACGCATATTTTGTCCCTTGATAAAAACGTTCAAGGCGATGAAGGAAATATTGCCATCACCGAAGAAAGCGCAAGAAGTTTCTATCGTAAATGGGATAATATAAAACATATCGCCGATACCATCAAGAAAGGTTCTCGCCCAAAGAGTAAGTTTAATGCGGATAACTGGGGATTGAGTATAAAAACAAAAGAAAGACTGCAATCAAAACACGGTGCCGCATTACCTTTTGCTGTTGTTGTTACATTGAAAGAGATGAATGGGATAAACAGAATCGGCGATTTTATTAAATTGTGCCAAATTCGCAATTGGCTTGTTTCTGAAGTTAATATTGACAATCTTATTGACGTTCAAGTTAAAGCCGAAGAGGATATTGATTTTGATTAAATTTAAAAATTATCAATCAATTAGTGTATTAAATTAGATATATTTTAAGGAGAACAATAATGAGAACGGTGGATGAATATTTGAGAGATTTGCTCAACAAAAGATCAAATAATCAACAGTACAACGATAATGAAAAAAGAGCGTATTCTTACATGTATGACTTACTTAATCAATGGAAACAAAAGTACAATTCAAATCGTGGGATAAATAACATAAAAATCGAAATACAAAATTCTGGTTCAAAAGCAAAAGGCGATGCTATAAAAGGAAAGTCGGACATAGATTTGTTTGTTTCAATTACCGATTTTGATAATCAACATACAGCTAAAGATTATTATTTTGACTTATATGAATTTCTAAAACTACATTTTACGAGTGATTGCATTAGATTGCAAAATGTTTCTATCGGATTAAAGTACGCAGGCTGTAGTATCGACGTGACGCCAGGAAAAAGGATTAATCAACAATATTTTAGAAAAGGGAAATACTATACAGATCATTATATATATTCAAGAAAAAATGATAGAAATACACAAACAAACATACAAGAGCATATAGATCTCGTCAAAAACAGTGGATTATCTAATGAGATGATGTTACTAAAAATATGGAGAAATTGTCATGGCTTAGAATTGCCTTCCATTGCTATCGAGATAATAACTGCTGAAGTATTAAAAAGCGACCGTTCATACTCTTTATATGTAAATATAAAAAAGGTTTTTGAATCATTAAGAGATAGTATTTTAACAAGAAGGATAATAGATCCCGCTAATAGTGCAAATAACATAGCAGATTCAATGGCGCTTAAAGAAAAACAAGAAATAAAAAACGTAGCAATACAGTCTTTAAGTTATGATCACGGTGATAAAGTTACAACAAGTAAAATAGTGTGGTAATTATGGATAAAGTTGATATAAAAATGTTATTCGACAAAAAACAAGAAGAAATGCTTGCCAAATTTAACTTAAGCAGCCTGCTTGGGCACCCAGTCAGTAAAGGAGATGCAACTGAAGCAGAGTGGAAAAACTGGTTTACTTCTTTTTTCCCTGACAGATATAAAGCAGAAAACGCTTTCGTTATAGACTGTAAAGGAAATCGTAGCGATCAAATTGATATTGTGATTTATGATAAACATTTTTCCCCTACAATATTTGAATATAATGACGAAAAATATATTCCGGCGGAAAGTGTTTATGGGGTTTTTGAGGTTAAACAAACCTTATCCAAAGAGCATATTCAATATGCATCAAATAAGATCGAAAGCGTAAAAAGCTTATTGCGTACCTCTGCCCCTATTAATACAATAAATGGTTTTATGAAAGGGCGCACAGCTGCTCCCATTATAGGCGGACTATTAACACTGAAATCAGATTGGAAAACTGAAAATATAGAGAAAAATATTTATGAACATATAGGAGAAATTGTTAAGAATAAAAATCAAAACATTGATTTTATTTGCTGTTTATCAAGTTATTCAGCGGCTATTAAAGTAAAGTTAAATGAATCGGTATTATTTGGAAAAAAAATAATCATGACTGACTTTGAAATAACGAATAATGGTTCAAACAGTCCTTTAATATTTACATATTTTAAATTATTGAGAATGTTACAAGATATGGGAAACGCTCCCGCAATAGAGTATGGACAATACGGCATCGATGGAATTGATCCACCGATAAATAGTTTATAAAAAACAACATATACTAAAAGGAGATAGCCTATAATGAAAGCAGTTATATACGCGAGATATAGTTCGGATAATCAGACGGAAGCGAGTATCGAAGGGCAACTTCGCGAATGTATGGAATTTGCCGAACGCACCGAAATCGACGTCGTCGGCAACTATATCGATCGCGCGTTGACTGCCAAAACAGACAACCGTCCCGAATTTCAACGAATGATTAAAGACAGTTATAAACACGCTTTCGATTGTATTATCGTTTGGAAACTCGACAGGTTTGCCCGTAATCGTTACGACTCCGCTCACTATAAAAGCCTTCTGAAAAAGAACGGCGTAAAAGTTATATCCGCCAAAGAATCTATCGGCGAAGGCTCCGAGGGTATCCTTCTTGAATCCGTACTTGAAGGAATGGCTGAATATTACTCCGCCGAACTTGCCGAAAAGGTTTCCCGCGGTATGACCGAAAACGTGTTGAAAGGTTTGTGTAACGGCGGACAAGTTACTTTCGGATACAAAGTCAACGCCGAGCATTGCTACGAAAAAGACGAACTAACTTCCCCCATCGTCGAACAAATTTTCAAGATGTATTCCGACGGTTACAAAATTAAAGAAATCGTTGATTATCTCAACGAACACAATATCAGAACGTATCGCAACGGCAAAATGACGATAAATATCGTGCAGAGAATGCTTTCTAACCGCAGGTACATAGGCGAATATAAATTTCAGAAAACCGTAGTGCCGAACGGAATTCCCGCCATTATTTCGGAAGAATTATTCAACCGCGTACAGGAAATTCTCGCAAAGAATAAGCGCTCCCCGGCTCGCAAAAAAGCCGAAGACGAATACCTTTTAACGTTGAAGCTTTTTTGCGGAAAGTGCGGCGCGCATATGGTCGGTGAAAGCGGCATGGGAACTTCTAAAGTATACCGCTATTACAAGTGCTATAATACGAAAAAAGTGCATACCTGCGATAAAAAGCCCGTTCGTAAGGAATGGATTGAGGCTTTAAAAGCCGCGCTCGATATTCTGAAAAACGGTGAAATTAAGGATTATCTTACCGATAGAATTTATGCGTTGCAAGGAGAAGAAAATCCGAGAATACCGAAACTGAAAGCGCAACTTGCAGACGTAGAAAAACGGCTTGCGAACATAATGCAAGCCATAGAACAAGGGATTATTTTCGATACGACGAAAGAGAGATTCGCCGCGCTCGAAAAGGAAAAGAAAGAACTCGAAATAACTATTTTGCAGGAGAAAATCAAAAAGCCGTTCTTAACGAAAGAACAAATTCGTTTCGGCATAGAAAAGTTCGGCAAACTCGATATTTCGACGAAAGAAGGAAAACAACGCTTGATAGACGGTTTTATAAACGCTATTTACGTTTACGACGATAAAATTACATTCACGTTCAACTATAAAGACGGAACGAGAACAGTTATGCTATCCGAACTCTCGGACGGCAAAAGCAATTCGGATTTGAAATGCCAAGGTGCACCAGAAAAAGACGAGGTTTTTCTCGTCTTTTTTGTTGACTACAACAAGAAAACGAAAAAGGAGTGAGAATGAGAGCGACGCCGAAAGGCGAAAAAAGTTGCCTGTGGATTGTTTTTCCTTTTTTATTATGTATCGAAGGGTGTCGCGTTAAAGGTAAAGAGAAAGCATCTCTTTACATAAAACTTTTTTGCATTGCCTTTTTTTGAGTTTACTTATTCTGTGTTTTTGCGGCATTCGCTTGATTTTGACGGCGTTATGTGGTAAAATCTAAATAAATAACGGCATACAGGAAAACGAGGATGCAGAATAATTATTTTTCGGTTGAAGAAGAAAAGATAATATCGGAAGAGGAATGTTTCGAAACCGACAACGGAAAAACGATAGAAGGGGATAACGGCGAGCCGAGCGTGGCGGAAAACGTTGTAAAAAGCGATGTGTTTGACGTGATTAAAAAGCACTTCGATAAGTTTTGGCTTTATTACGCGTTGCCCGTGATTATTTGCGCGCTGTTTTTTGCCGTGCTTAAAGCGAGCAATATTTACCCGTTTTCGCACAACTGCATTTCAAGCTACGACTTGTTGGCTCAAATTTGCCCGTTCTTAGAGCATTTTTTCGACGTTTTCGACGGAAAGTCTTCGCTTACCTATTCGACGGCGATAATGGGCGGCGCGGACGTTTTCGGAACGCTTGCATACTGCGCGATAAGTCCTTTTACGTTTATTTTTTTATTGTTCGGCAAAGGCAACGTTTACTACGCGGCAAGCTTTGTTATGCCACTCAAACTCAGCTGTATCGCACTCTCGTCGGCGTATTTTTTGCGTAAATATTTCAAAAACATTCCCGAAGTCATAGTTCTTGTTTTGTCGCTTTTATATGCGTACTCGGGGTACATGTTCGTGGCGAACACCTATATAAATTGGCTTGATTTCCTGATTTATATGCCGTTCGTTATCTCCGGATTTATCAGGCTTGTAAAAGAAAGAAAAATTCGTTACTTTGCGATTTTTTACGCGCTGATGATTTATACCTGCTTTTCGATAGCGTGCTTTGCGCTGTTGATTGTGTTTCTTATCCTCGTTAGCTATGCCGTGATAGTCCCCGAAAGAGCCGAACGTGCGGATATTTTGGCGAAAACCTGTTTTTCTCTCGTCGTGGCGGTTGGGCTTTCTCTGCCGCTTATGGTTCCCGCGTTTTTTTCTTACGTTCGCTCGGGCAGAAACACCGGCATTTTCGAAAATTTGTGGAACAACCTTTCGTATCAACATTTGTATTCCAAGCTCACCTATATAGTTGCGGACACTGCTTTTGTCGCGCTTTCGCTCATATACTTTTTTAAAAACGGAGTGAAAGAAAGTCTTGACAAGTTCCTTGCCGTGACGGGCATACTTTTGTTCGTGCCGATATTTATCGACGAATCGTGTAATCTTTTGAACGCCGGCTCGTATATGAGCTACTCTTTGCGTTTCGGTTTTTTGACGACGCCGTACGGGCTGTATATCTCGGCAAGGCTGTTAAACGGACTTGATTTTTCAGCCGAAAGCGAAAAGGAAAGCGATAAAAGCTTACTCGGCAAATACGCAAAAAACAAGATTGCCTCGGTATGCTTTTTTGCTCTCGCGTTTTTAGCCACGGCTTTTTTCATCGTGTTCGGCGCGAAAATTTTAAACGGCGAGGACGTGTACAACACGCTCAAAGACGGCGAAAAAAACAATTTTGCTTCGGTTTTCGCTCATTCGGTGGGCGGGCTTGAATACATTGCTCCGCTTGCGCTTGCCGTTGCGATTGTTATATTCGTCGGAGCCGTTCTTTACAAGAAAAAGCTTTTGGATTTCAAAAAACTTTCTTGCGCAGTCGTTGTACTTTTGAGCGTGCAAGTTGCTTTTTACAATATGTTTTTAGTTGCGGGCAACGCGTTTAACCCCGTGAGATACGACCAGTACAATGCGATTGTGAAAAAGATAAACGAAACTTACGAGCCGGACGGAAAGGGGTATTACCGCATAAAAGACTACAATGACGCGCTTACCAACGACGCCGCGTTTTCGACGCACACGAACTGTTTCAGCGTGTTTTCGTCGGTTATTGACCGAGATAACTTCAAAGCCCCGCTGTTCTTCAATTATGACGGAAACAAAGTAAACTGCATGAAGTCGAGCGGCGGATTGTTTTTCGGAGATTGCCTGCTTGGGTACAAATACTATTATATCCACAATGACGGCAACTATCATTCGTCGCAGTCGCGCAGCTACAATAAGCTTTTAGAGGACACGCAACAGCAATATTTTGCGGCGGTGGAAAACACGATTTGTTTTCCGAACGCTTATACGGTCAACTCGTCCGACCTTGTTTTCGACGGTACGAACTACGAAAACTTAGGCAAACTTTATAAGTTTTTGGGCGGAGAGGGCGAACTCTTCGATAAAATGTACGCGGTTAGCGAAAGCGATATTGCCTTCGAAGCCTCAACGGGTATTTATACGATAAGTTTGCCCGTGTCTCGCGCGAGCGGGAACGCCGAGGGACAGTGGTATTTTTATAACGATTTCCCGGAAGATTACGATATAAAATATATGGTAGGCGGCTTTGGCGAGGACGGCGCAACGAAGCTCACAAAAGACGCCGTGGACTTAGGGTATAAAAAGAGCGGAAGTTCGACCGTTTGCATAAAAAGTTATAATAAGTCCCTTGATAAGTCGATTATCGCCAAGTATTGCGCTTCCATTAACCTATCTTTAAACAAAATAAGAAAGCTTTCGACATCGCTTGACGAGCGCGCGGTTGACTATAACATAGACCGCGACACGTTCACGGCGACCGTAACTGCGGAAACGGACGGCGAATACCTCTTTATGAATTACGTTGCGATAAAAGGCTTTAAAGCGACGGTGAACGGCAAAAAAGCCGAGCTTATCGACAACGGGCTTTCGTTTATGCTCGTAAAGCTCGAAAAAGGCGAAAATCAAATAAAAATCGAATATTCCTCGCCATATCTCAAATATATTCTGATAGGCGTAGCCCTCGCCGCGCTCGTGCTTTCCGCCGTATATCTTGTTCTGAAAAAGTTCCCCGTAGCTTACGAAAAGATGAAAACACCCGTTTGCGTTGCCGCGCTCGTGATTGCAATAGGCGTTTTCGTATTCTTCTTTATCTACCCGACAAGCGTGTTTTTAGTAAAACTCGTCAAGCTCGTAATAGGCTTGTTTTAGCCGATAATCGCGTTATAGGTGAGTTGTTAGCAAGAAAAAGCCTTCCGTTTTTTGTCGAAGCGGAAGGCTTTTCATGTATGCGGGTGTGTTTTCTTTTTAGCAAGTTTAGTTTTCGGTTGTTTCCGTTTTCTCTTTTTTATTCAAGCCTTTGAGCGCCTGTTTTTCGAGAATATCGATAACGCCCGTCAAGGAAAGAACGATGCCCGCCGCTAACGATATAGCGCAATCGAGCGGAATATATGTAGCTTGGTAAGCCGCGGAAAGACCCATTGCTTCGATAAGCGTGTTGTCGGGGAAGTAGAAAATACCCGAAATAAAATGGCTTATAAATCTTACGACATAAACGGCGACTATTCCGCAAATTAAAGCTACGGTCTTTTGCGGTATCTTTTTAAAGAGGGGAGCAACGGCTATCGAGCCGAACGCAAGAACGTAATCGAATATAAAGGTTACGGGCGTAAGAATGTAAGGCTCCTGAATGAATTGCAAAAGACCATGGCACACGCCGCACAAAAGCCCCGGACCGAAACCGTAAAAATACGCGTATATAATGACAGGGAGCATGCTTGCAAGCGTTATCGAGCCGCCGTTTGAAACGGGCGAAAACTTAATGTACGACAAGCAGAATGAAAGAGCTATCGTGATACCCGCAAAAACGATACTGCGCGTATTGAGCTTTTTCGTTACAAAGCAGAGAACAACCATTATCCCGATGATTAAAAGTATTGCTACAATCGAAATAATGAGCGTGGGAACGAACGATTCGCTTGCTTCGTCCGTTAAAAGGTTAAATAACATAAAAAACACCTCGTAAAAATTACGGGGCGCAAACTACGAATAAACTATTCTCCCGGTCAAGCATTACCTTGTTCGGTTCTGCGGGTATAATCTCAGCCGTACGGCACCCCGATATTGATTTTTTGTCTTTCGACACGATTATAGTAGCACTTAGTCTTGCGATTGTCAAGGATTTTTAAGGGCGTGGGCTACATTCTTTTTTTATAAGGTCATTTTTTTTGCGTTATGAGCATAACTTAGGGGTAGAAAGTTGAGGACGAAATTAAAATTATGGCAAACAGGGATATTTACAAGGATATCGCTAAGAGAAGCAACGGCAATATTTATATAGGCGTAGTCGGACCGGTGAGAACGGGCAAGTCTACGTTTATTGCTCGGTTTATGGAAAATCTGGTGATACCGAACCTTGCGGACGGCAAAAAAAGCGTAGCCGTGGACGAAATGCCGCAATCGGCGACGGGTAGGACCATTATGACTACGGAGCCTAAATTCGTGCCTGCGGACGGGGCAGTAGTTGCCGTCGGGAACGCAACGGCAAAAGTCAGGCTTGTAGACTGCGTTGGGTATATGGTTGACGGCGCGACGGGGCTTACCGAAAACGACAAGCCGAGACTTGTTAAAACGCCTTGGCAAAAAGAGCCTATGCCTTTCGAACAGGCGGCGGAGTACGGCACGGATAAAGTTGTCGGCGAACATTCGACTATTGCCGTTGTCGTGACGACGGACGGAAGCGTCACGGACATTCCGCGCGCGGCGTATATCCCTGCGGAAGATAAGGTCATAAGCAAGCTTAAGTCGGTCAATAAGCCGTTTATCGTGCTTTTTAACTGTATGGAGCCTACGAGCAAAGCGGCGAGGAGCGAGTGCGAAAAGATTGAAGAAAAACACGGCGTAAAAACAATTGCCGTCAACGTCGATAAGCTTGACAAAAACGGACTGTCCGGAATCCTATCGGAAATTTTATATGAATTTCCGCTTAAAAAACTCACCGTTTCTTTGCCCGATTTTCTGGTCGGTCTTTCCGCAAAAAGCAAAATCATCGGCGAGATTTTAGAAAAAACACGCGAAGCGGGAGAAAAGCTCGACACGATGCGCTCCGTTGCCGCGCTCGAGCAAGCGTTTGACGGATTCGAAGGGATAAACATAGAAGAAACCGCGCTCGACATGGCAAGCGGCGAAGCGGAGATAAAATTCGGCGCGGACGAAAGCCTTTTCTATCGCGTGATTTCCGACGAAACGGGTGAAAGCGTGGAAAACAGAAGTGACTTGCTGAAATTCTTGCGCGGCGTTTATGGTGCGGGCGTGAGCTACGAAAGGCTTCGCGGCGGCGTGGAAAGCTCGCTTAAAGAGGGTTACGGAGTCGTTGCACCCGAGTTGAAAGCGGTAAAAACCGCAGAGCCGAGGCTCGTTAAAAAGTCGGGAGGGAGCTATTCCGTAAAGATACGCGCGGAGGGCGATTCCATGCACATAATCGGCGCAAAGGTGTGCGTTGACGTGGACGTCGTGACGGGCAGCAAATCGCAGTGCGAAGCCTTTTTGAATCAGCTTTCCGAAAGCGAGGACTTTATGCAAACCGAAGTTTTCGGCAGACCTTTATATTCGCTTATCGGCGGCGAACTCAACGCAAAGTGCCTTTCTCTCAACGAGAATTTGAAGGGGAGAGTAAGACGGATACTTACGAAAGCCGTAAACGAAGGCAAAAACAACCTTATCTGTATTCTTATCTGAATTAGTGTCTTAATAATTATCCCGTCGCTTTTAAAGTCGACGGGTAATTTTTTGCCGTTTTCGGCTTTTAAATCATTGACTAAAAATTTTTTACGGTGTATCATTTAAGCGTAACGAAGGGAGAACTCTTTATGCAAAAAGCCGGTCTTGAAAACTTAAAAAGTGCCGATTATCGACTTATAGCCGCGGATATTGACGGAACGCTCGTTCCTTTCGGCGGACAAATGAGCGAGATTTCGACTAAAACCATTCGCTCTTTAAGCGAAAAGGACTATATCTTCGTGCTTGCGACCGGCAGACCTTATGCGGGTGTAAAAGACATAATAAAAGGTTGCGCGCTTTTTTCTAATCCCGTTATAGTTTATAACGGGGCGGAAATTTACATCGGAGGAAACAGAGTTTTCTCTTGCGTTTTACCCGAAAGCGTTTCCGAAAAAATTTGCGCCGAGGGGAGAAATGTGAAGGCAGAAGTTATTTGTTGGGCGGACGGAAAGTTGTACGCCGAAAAAGAAAGCTCGTTTTTGACGGAATACGTTTCCATTTCCAAAGTCGCGCCGATAATTGTTAAGGACGTTTCATCGCTTGCAAAATGCGGCGTTACGAAGTATCTTTATATGGTTGAAGAAGATCGGGTCAAGTCTTTAACCGAAAAAATGCGCTTTGTTTTGCCCTCGGTCAACGTTTATTCGTCGAGAAAGCGGCTTATCGAATTTGTGCCGAAAGAGTGTTCCAAAGCGGAAGCGTTGAAAAAGGTTTGCAAAATATTCGGCGTAGATAAATGCCGCACTATTGCCATAGGCGACGGCGAAAACGATATCGATATGCTTAAATTCGCCGCGCTTTCCATCGCACCCGAAAACGCAAGCGACGAAGTAAAACGTGAAGCCGACATTGTTTGCGGAAGCGTTGACGATGACGGCGTCGGAAAGTTTTTGAGAGAATTTTTAAGGAGCTGAAATGAAAAGCGGAATAGTTTTTGCTTCGGAGTGCTTCCCGAGCGAAAAAAGAAAAGGAAGAGCGAACACGGGGTTTTTAGTTCTAGTGAAAAGCGGAACGGCAAACGTTAAAATCGGCAAAACCGAGCTTCTTCTTAAAAGCGGCGACGGCGCGTACGTGCCGCAAAACAAAAAGTATGAGATTGATTTGACTTGCCCGCGTCAATGCTTGTCCGTATTTTTTAACGCAGAGCAATTCAAAAAACCGTTTTTGTTTTCAGTCGGCGAAAACGAAAGGCTTTATCTCTTGCTTGATTACGCCGCGCGGCTTTTCGCTTGCGAAAACGATGTGAGCGAAGAGGTGAGCGCAGACTTGTGTCGGCTTGTCGTTTCGGAGTTAGAAGAACGCGGGAAAAAGCATTCCGAAGTGATTAGGGAAATAAAAAAAACTTTGCTTGCTCGGTTTAAGGAAGTCGATTTCGAGTTGAGCGCGTATCTTGATTCGCTCCCGTTTTCACCCGATTATTTACGTAAACTTTTCCAAAAGGAAACGGGCGAAACTCCGCTTGCGTTTTTAACGCGGCTCCGCCTTTCTTACGCAAAAGCCTTACTCGATACGACAAATTTTAACGTGAAAGAAGCAAGCCTTGCTTCGGGCATAAAAGACCCTTTGTATTTTTCAAGGTGCTTTAAACAGCGTTACGGCGCAAGTCCTAAAAAGTAAAAAAAACCATCGCGAAGAATTGACCTTCTACGCGATGTTTTTTTATCTCAAATCTTTTACGAAGCGGGTAGCGTCGTTTTTGATAAGCGATGAATATTCTGTCGGGCTTTTGAAACGCAATTCAAAATAGCAAGACTTGATTTTGTAGCGGGTGATGAGGTAGGTGTTGCCGCGCTCGTCTTTGTATTCGAGCTTGCCGTCGTAAGCGCAACGCGCGCAAGAAGAATTTTTTGCGAGCTTGTACGGGCAGTGAACCATAGTCATGAGCGGCGGATTGCCGAGATACGTTGCGCCCGCCGTTTTAACTTTTTCTATCGAGGAAATACAATCCTTAAACCCCGAATCCAAAAGCGACTTTATGGTAAAATCGTTAAAAATATTCAATCCCGTTCCCGCAACGCAGTCGCAAATTTTCAAAAACGAAAAGCCGTAATAATTGTTTGCTACTATGCCGATGTTTTTGCCGCTTTCTTTAATCGATTCGACAAGAGAATAAAGATAATCGGTTTCGTCGCCGCTCGCAACGGTCGGCAAGTTGAGGTAAATCGTATCGGCGTAGCCTTTTGCCGATACTTTTTCGATGAGCTTTTTAACTACTTCTTCGGCATAATCGGTAGGTGAAATTATTATTCTTTCGTCGGCTTTTACCGTAAATTTCGTTTTTTCGTCGATTATTATATAGTTATAAGACGGAAGATTTATTGCGGGAGGTGTCGGAAAATCTTTAAATCGGCTTAACGGATTTTCTGTTGTCGGCGAATTGCTTTCGATAATCGCAGCTTTAAGCTTTGCCGTTGCTTCGCGCCGTACGGCGTTCAAAGCCGAGCGCGGTACAAAAACGCCGTCCGTGTCGAGAGTGAAGCTTTTTAGAATAAAACGTTCTTCGCCGAATTTTATCGCGCCGCGCGCCGAAAGCTCGTCGAGAGGGGCTTTTTCGGCTTTTTCACAAACGTTGCCGCAAGCCGTAACGGTTAAGCCGCTTGCCGAAAAAGAAGCTTCAAGAGGTAGCCCGGCTATCGCTTTCACTGTGCAGTCAACCTCAATTTTGCGTTCCGTCGGCATAACGCCGTCCTCAAAAGCCTTGTCGAGCGTGCGGAAAACGATTGATTTTTCCTTTATCGGGCGAACGGTATAAACGTAATATCCGCCGTTTGCAACGTCGGCGTTTCCGACCCCGAGCGTCACGCCGCCGATGTTAAGCCCGTCGCCGGCGGTTATTTTTTCTTTTGTTTCGATAAAAACACGGTAAACGTTTTTTAATTTTTTTACTTCTTTCGCTGCCCCGATTTTTTTGCCGGCGTAGTCGTTTATTTCGGGGTTTATTATATCGTCGCGCTTAAATAGATATGCTTGCTCGTTGTATTTGCCCCTGCTTGAAATTTTACTAAGTGCCTCTATAAGTCGGTTAATTGCAGTTTCTTCATAGTTTTCGACGGCGGTTTTATAAAGTTTTACCGCGGCGGCAACGTAAGAGGGGCGTTTAAGTCTGCCTTCTATTTTCAAGCTTGTAACGCCTTTCGAGCATAGATACGGCACGTTTTTTGCAAGGCATAAGTCGCTCGGAGAAAGAAGGTATCCGCTTTTTTTGTCGGTTGAATATTTAAGCCTGCAAAGCTGACGGCACAGCCCGCGGTTTCCGCTTGCTCCGCATTTTACGCTTGAAATATAGCAGTTGCCCGAAAAGCAAACGCATAGCGCGCCTTGAACGAAAAATTCCGTTTCTATCCCGAGCGATATTATTTTTTTCAAGTCCTCCTCGCTCGTTTCGCGCGACAGTACGACGCGTGTAAAACCTAAGTCCTTAAAGACCTTTGCGGCATGAAAATTGTTTACGCCTGCTTGCGTGCTTGCATGCAGAACGGCGGCGGGGGAA
>ERZ779725.532-NODE-532-length-24969-cov-6.549129_pt1 | contig 24969 bp, 19 predicted proteins | sample MGYA00511890_ERZ779725 | MGnify/ENA primary metagenome ERZ779725 (study PRJEB29588, sample SAMEA2148549) | human gut metagenome | biome: human gut; feature: human-associated habitat; material: faeces | place: Denmark | collected 2008/2010 ...
TTATATTTCTAGCATGCGCTGTATATACAAAGTTCTTTTTACTAGGGTTCACCCCAGAGCCGAAAAGGTGAATGCTTGGGGCAAGTGTTCACCCCGCTGTTCACCATTTGGTAACTATCGGCAAAGATACGACAAAAGGCTTCCTGTTTTATTTCAAGCAATGTTCGTTCATTGGCATTGGGGGTGTTGCATTATCCACTTCCTGTAAGAGGGTGTGTCATAAGTCTGGATAATAGTTGGTGTATAACAGTTGACTACCGCATGCACAACAGCCTCTTTCAACAAATAGAAGAGGGTGAATCATAAACTTATGACACATCCTCTTTCAATTTGACTTGAATAGAACGCAAATCAGCGTTTTACATGGTAAAGGTCTTGAAAATCCCTCACTCTGAGGAATTTCCGAACGCATATCAAGGCTAAGCCTATCTACAACCTTTGCACCCCACTTGTCTTGTTTCTGCTTCTCGCAAATGTCCTCGCCCAAACTCCAGTAGAATTTGAGCATTTCCGTATTCACTTTGACAGCAGCTTTTAGTTGTGCCATGCGGAAACGTTTCTTCAGGTCAGACAATCACTTCACATAGTTCTTGTCTGCCATGAAGGAGTCGCTATTCACGAACTGCGGTATATTATCTTTATTTTTCATATCATTACCTTTTTTGAAATCCTTAGTTTCCTTTATATCAGAAAGTGTTGCTTCAATGTCTTCTATTGTAGGCAACTGGCTCTGTATGTTTTCAGGCATGAGCTTAGACATCCTTCTTGTAATTGTGCAACAAGTTATTGCACATTTACTTCGTCTAATTTGGCAACAGCTTGTTGTCAAATTGTAAGTTGCTCATTATAAAACTGATACCATTGTCTGATATACTTCAAGTTTCTGTATGAAAGCCCTTTCATATCTGGGAACTCTGCCACAACTTGTGGAAAGTTTACTCTAACAATCCCAACTCTTTCAGATAGCCCTCAATCTCCTTGTCAAGGTCAGCACGTTTGGCCTCCAGGTCCTTGATTGCCACGTAGTTTGTTTGCAACTTCTCAAAGTTTGTCAAGAAATTTCTGTTGTAATTCTTCGCTCATATCGTTATTTCTTTTTTATATTCAATGATTCACTGACATTGATATATTTTTCGTCTTTATCTGTTATATACTGATGGCTGTACTTTCCTTTTCCCTCATTTAGGATTATTACACCATTCCAAAAGGATGTCGGACTTATGGCATAGCTTGGGTCTAAACAGAATATTTTCTTGACACCGTCTTTTTGTTCTTCATACCCAATAGCAAGTACAGCATGAGCGCCACCTTTAAAAGACAGAGCGGTAATCAAAGGCGTGTCGCTATCTATTGCAGTCCTAAGTTCTTCTACAAAAGAAGTTTGGTCTGATAAAGATGCTGTATATTGAAGAGGCGAAGATGTAACCTCTTTAGCAAAAGAATGGGATAGCTTTTCTTTTATTTCGGAAAAATAAAATCCATCACGGCACAGTCCTTCTGTCACAAAGAACTCTTTGAAAAGTCTCCCTTTTGCGGTATTTCCCTTAAATGTTGTTTTCAAGTTGACAACTTGATTACGAGTAAGAACCTTTAGTATGAGCAGGTTCATCATCATGGAATATACGGCACAAGCCCCATCCATTTCTCCTTGTTGTAAATGGACAGGTTGCCACTTGCGGTTAAATACGCTAACACCCGAAGCCGTTATATCTAAATCTTTAATAATCTTAATCATTGTCACTTTGTTATTCCCAACTGCCAAGACTCTCGGTAGATATAGACCTTGACTTTACTGTGGATTGCGACCGAGAATCCATGCTCTCCATTCGCCAAGAAGTGAATAACGAGATTCTACGCTATATGGAGTCGGATGGTTCTCGAATCTGGTGCTGTGCTCGTCATCAATGATGTTTTTCTCTTATTCTTCTGCCAGTTCTTTCATCGCATCGTTTAATGTGTTGAAAAGAACGTTGATGTTTTCTTCTTCATTCTTGCATGCCTCCTTGAAGAGGGCAACAGGATCTTCGGTGCTGCTCTTGAGTGGAGTCTCGTTGAGCAGGATGTTGACATTGTTCAGCAACATGCCGTGAAGGGTAGGCATGTGGAGCTGGTGCTGTTCGCCCTCCTTGCTGCCACACTTCAAGCCTGCGGCGTATGCCTTCACGATGATGCGGACCAGGAGATGGATTGCCATCGGCTCGTCGGCGAGACTGATGAGAATGCCGTGGGTATAATCGCGTACATGCTCTTCAAGAGTGGTAAACTTGCCTTGCAGAAGCCAGGTGAAGTTGCGCTTGTATTCTGATTCCATCGCTTTGTACAACTGGTTCGATTTGCAGGCTATGCGCAGGTAGTCGAGCATGGTTGGCTCAAAGGTCGGGTCAGCCTGTTTCATGCTGTCAAAGTTCTTCTTCATGCGCTCGTTGGCTTCCTCGGCAGTCTTGTAGTTGAGGCGTACCAGGGTAGAGAACATGATGTCGAAGAAGTATTGGTTTACCTCGCCATAGTGCTCCAGCATCATCTGCTTGATCTGTTTCGGGTCGTTCTTCTTGCTGAAGTCATTGCCTTCGATGGTAGCATCTATGATGCCACGTGCGTAAGCTTCGAAGAAACCTCTTACAAATGCAGCTACTGCCTGATAACTGTTGATTCTTTTGCTCATTTCTTGTCTGTGTTTATTGGGCTGTTCCTGTTTGGGAATAACAGCTTCTTATTCAAAAGTCTTAAATTCATACCCCTGTTCCATGAGCCATTCTATGGCCTGAGGGAGTGCTGTTTTCAGCTTTTCAATGCTCTTCAGCGAGTCGTGGAAGGTGATGATGCTGCCATTGCGGGCATATCGCTTCACATTGTTCACCACATCTTCTGCCGTCATCCATTTGGAATAGTCGCGCGTCACCACGTCCCACATGATGACCTTGTAAGTGCGGTGCAGCCACCAATACTCACTTGGTCGCATCCAGCCGTGAGGTGGACGGAAAAGATGGGCATGGATGATATCGTTCGCCTTATTGGTGTTGAGCACGTAGGAGATGACGCGGTGCTTGAAGGCACCGATATGATTGAATGTATGGTTGCCTACCTGATGACCCTCTGCCACAATCTGGTTGTAGAGGTCATGATGGCGCAATACATTCTCGCCTACCATAAAGAAAGTAGCCTTGATATTGTACTTTCTCAGGGTCTCTAAGATGAATGGAGTTGACTCTGGAATCGGACCGTCATCAAATGTAAGATAGACAGAATGGTCTTTCTTGTCCATTCTCCAGATGGCCTTTGGATATAACCATCTGAGCCATTTGGCTGGTTGCTCTATGAACATGGATAAAACAGGTTTATATGAATAATGAAAAGTTTGGTGTCGTGTTTCGCGACACCAAACTTTTTTCTATTTTTTACTGATTGCCTTCCGGCATTCTGCCACCTCTGCCATGATAGAGACGGTAGAGGTTGTTGAGCTGCTTCTCATACTTCTGCTCCAACTGTGGACTCACCATTCCGGCAGCCTCGCAGATGCTCTGCATGATCATAATCTGACGGATGCAGTCGTGCTCTGCCTGGAGGAAACGGTCGTTTGGCAGCGAGAGATAGTAGTTGAGGTATTGTGAAGCATTCTTCCATACCGCTTCTATATATTCCTTGCCCTTGGCTTTCTGACCGGTCATCAGCCAGCCGCGAGCCATATCCAAGCCACCGCTCATGTAGTCGAGCGTAACATTGTAGGCAGGAATCTCGGTATCAGCCTTCTTCAGGATGTTGATAGCCTTCTGCTTCTTGCCTTCTGCGATGAGCTGGAGGGCTGTCTGGGCGAGCAGGCGACGGTGGGTATAACACATACGCATGGTTGTCTCGTCGATGTAGAGTCCCTTCTGCTTCAGGTTGCCGAACTTGAATCGGGTCATGATGTTGTGATAAGCCTTCTCTGTATCGAAGTTCTTGGCACCTGGCTTGTTGGTGGTGAACGGAGTGATACGGTTCACAAGTCCCTCCTGTACGAAGTTGTCACCGAGGTTCATATAGTTCTCTTCGCCTACGGTGAGTGCTACGTAGAGCGGACGGGTCCAGTTGCACTGTGCCAGCATTTCGAGCATCATGAGGTCGTTCTTGTAGAGTGCGCTCTTGCCGGCAAGAGAGATGACCATCTTGTCTGGAATAGAATCTGATGCCATCATCATACCGCTCTTCTTTACAGCCTCCTTGTCGATGGTGACATAGAGGGTATCCGTAGGGATGAAGTGCATGTCAGGGTTCTTGCTGCGTACCCAGTTCTTCAGGATGTTCTTGAGCTCGAACGGTTCGTCACCAAACTGCTTCTTGGCATTCTCTGGATCCTGCTTGTAGAAGTCGAGAATCTGCTTCTTTGCCTCAGGTTCAACAGATACATATTCGTTGGTACCTGAACAGAAGTCGAGACGTGGCCAGGTGATTGGCACAGATGGTGAGTTGTATGCAGGACGCATCATCTGGTCGATATACCAGTCGGTCTGCAGGTAGCTCAGGTTACATACGCGGGCATCTGTTCCTACGCCTTCTACCTCCTGGTTGTACCAGAGTGGGAAGGTATCGTTATCACCATTGGTAAAGATGATAGGGTTTCCCTTCTCCTGGAGTGACATCAGGTAGTTCTGACCGAAGTCACGGCAGGTGTAACGGTTTGAGCGGTCGTGATCATCCCAGGTCTGTGATGCCATCTGGATAGGTACGAGAAGTGTGATGACTGCTACGATGGCTGTTACAGCAGTACCGCTGAGCTTCATCTTGCGCTTCAGGATGTCGATGATGGCGAGTACGCCGAGACCGCACCAGATAGCGTATGCATAGAATGAACCGGCGTAAGCATAGTCACGCTCACGTGGCTGCATAGGTGTCTGATTCAAGTAGATGACGATGGCAAGACCTGTCATGAAGAACAGGAAGAATACAATCCAGAACTGCTGGATTCCGATAGGGAGGAGCACTTCCTCTTCCTTGCCGTTCTTCATTACCTTCTTCTTGCGGGTATACCAAGCCTGCCAGAAAAGTCCGATGAGACCGAGAATCAGCGGCATGCAGTAGAATACATTGTGGCCCTTGTTCTCCTTCAGGTCGTCTGGCAATTTGCTCTGGTCGCCATAGAGTGAATCATCGATGAATGAGAAACCGGTAATCCAGTTTCCGTGCTCTGGCTCACCATTTCCCTGGATGTCGTTCTGACGGCCGGCAAAGTTCCACATGAAGTAGCGCCAGTACATGAAGTTGCACTGGTAAGAGAGGAAGAAGCGGATGTTGTCAAACTGTGACGGCATCTTCACCATCATACTCTCTCCGCAGCGGTCGTAAGGAATCTCTGTGCCTTCTACACCGCCCATCCAGTCTTCGTATGCCTGGGCATGAGCCGAACTGTACATACGAGGGAAGAGCATGTTCTGGGCATAGATATACTTATTCTTGTGACTTACTACGAAGTAAGAGTCCTTCTCATCAGCCGAAGCTTTCTCCTTGCGCTGGTAAACCGGTGCGCCTTCCTTCATAACAGGCTTGCACATGTTGCCGTCTACTTCGAGGGCTACCTGTGATGTATAAGCCTGGCCATAGAACAGAGGGCGGTCGCCATACTGGTCGCGGCTCAGATAACTTCCCAGGGTAAAGATGTCCTCAGGAGAGTTCTGGTCCATAGGAGGGTTGGCAGAAGAACGGATCACGATGAGTGCGTAGCTGGAATAACCAATCATCAGCATCAGCATGCAGAGCAAGGCTGTGTTCTTGACGCGTGCTGAGATGAGAGGCAGGAGCTGCATCTTCTTCTTGGCGATGCCTGTAGATTCGTCAACGCCTGTTACTACTTCCTGCTTGCGCTTGTAGCCGAGTACGAACCAGAGAATAACCAGCACGATGATGCCGGTAATGGCAGCAGTCCAGCCATATCCGTAGAATGGGATGCCGAGCATGCCGAAGCCGAGAACGAAGGCGATATTCTGCTTCTTCTCGTTCTTCTCTGATGCATTACAGGTCTCGTAGATGCCCCAGATGACAGAGGCTACAAGACAGATGATGTATACGATTTCACCGGTATTGAACGGACAGCCGAGGGTGTTGACAAAGAACAGCTCGAACCAGCCGCCTACGGTGATGATACCTGGAACCACACCATACAGTACGGCTACCACTACGAGGAATGAAAGGAACAGCGCCAGGAGCGAGCCCTTGAGGTTGGCATGTGGCACCTTCTTGTAGTAATAAACCAATACGATGGCTGGGATACAGAGCAGGTTGAGCAGGTGGACACCGATACTCAAACCGGTCATATAGGCGATGAGTACAAGCCAACGGTCGCTATGAGGCTCGTCAGCATGGTCTTCCCACTTCAGGATGAGCCAGAATACCACAGCGGTAAAGGCAGAAGAGAACGCATAAACCTCACCCTCGACAGCTGAGAACCAGAAGGTATCGCTGAAGGTGTAGATGAGTGCGCCCACCATACCGGATGCCTCGATGGCAATCAGCTTGCTGGTAGTCAGTTCTTTCCAGTCGCTGATAACGAGACGGCGAGCCAGGTGGGTGATGGTCCAGAAGAGGAACATGATACAGACGGCGCTCAGCAGGGCGCTCATCGTGTTCACCATCTTGGCTACCTGGGTAGTGTCGCTGGCGAAATGTGTGAAGAAATTGCCTAAAAGCATGAAGAATGGTGCCCCAGGTGGGTGACCGATCTCCTGCTTGTAAGCAGTCGTAATAAACTCAGGACAGTCCCAGAAACTGGCTGTCGGTTCAATTGTGGAACAATAAGTGAACGCCGCAATGATGAATGCGACCCATCCGAAGATATTGTCCACTAATCTGTACTGTTTCATTATTGTTTAAACTTTAATGTATTATATTTCTTTCTGAATGCTTTCTCTGTTTCTGAATGCTTTCTCTGTGCCTTTCAAGAAAGGCACATTCCAGTTGCAAAGATAATAAAAAGATGAGATAATATGGATTTTTGCACCTGTTTTTTAGGCATTATTATATAATAAGCCTATACATTTAAGAAATGCTCTTCCAGTTTCTCTCTCGGCATATCTGCCGTATCGTGGTAGTGGAGATGATGATTTACGCAGGCGATGTGCTTTACGTTATTGAGCACTTCGGCTACATCATGGCTTACGATGATAATGGCGCACTCCCGGTTGATCTGTTCCAGCATCTCGTACATCTGCTTCTGGAAACGGCGGTCAATGTAGGTGTTAGGCTCATCCAGTATCACTACATCGGGTTTGGAAACAATGGCGCGGGCGAGGAGTACTCGCTGCAGTTGTCCGCCGCTCAAGGCTGCGATATGGCGGTCTTTCAACTCCGTGAGCTGCATCTGTTCCAGACAGTCGAGAACCTGCTGGTGCTGTGCCTGGGTGTATCTCGAAAAGAGACTTTTGGTCTTGCTGAGTCCTGAGAGTACCACTTCATAAACGGAGATAGGGAACTGTTTGTCGAGATGGTTGTATTGGGGCAGATATCCCATGCTGATTTCCCTTACTTCCTCCCCGTCTTTATAAAAGCGGATGCTGCCGTCTGTGGGTTTCATCAGTCCCAGGATGAGGCGCATGAGGGTTGTCTTGCCACCACCGTTGGGACCGATGATGCCAAGATAATCGTCTATGTAGACGGTGAGGTTGATATCGTGGAGCACCTCCTTGCCCTCGTAACCAGCCGAAAGATGCTCTATCTCTATTAACTTTGAACTTTGAACTTTGAACATTGAACTTTATGATTAGTTGTTGTTTTAACAAAGCTTTTGCCCTTACAGGGCGCTTTGTTAACTGCTATTATACCCAGGGTGTTGCCCTGGGCTAGGAGCTTCTGCCCTTTCAGGGCGTGTGGAGCTTACAGAACGTGTGGAACTTACAGAACGTCTGGAGCTTACTTCCCAACAACGATTTTCTTGCCCTGTACCGCTGCTGCAGCTTCCTGCATCGCCCAGTTCCAATCGCCTTGCAATGGGTTGATATTCATTGGCTTGGTGTGGCTCTCGTTGATGAAGGTTGTGGTGTTGCGGTTGGCAAACTCTGCTTGTATGAGGCAATATTTGATCTTCTCTTTTCTTGCTCTCTCGATGAGGCTCTTCAGCTGGGCAGCACTAGGCTCCCTGCCTTCTTCCTCAATGGCAAGCTGCTCCAGCTGGTAATCACGGGCAAAATAAGTGAGGATAGGGTGATAGATGACGAACTTGCGAACCATCTCCGGATTATCCTTGAAACTCTTTCTGATGATGCTGTCTCGCTTGTCGATGATCTTCAGTAGCGACAGATAGTTCTTCTCAAAGAATGCCTTGTTCTTCGGCTCCAGATTGCAGAGTGCCTTGAAGATGTTGCTGGAGATGATGCGGGCGTTTTTGCAACTCATCCATACATGCGGGTCGGTATTGCCGCCTGGTGTCTTGGCAGGCGTGATGCCTGTGGAGGTATCTATCACCTTCATGTCAGGAGCGTTGTCCTGCAGCTTCTTCATCCAGGTCTGTTCGAAACCGATGCTTCCCACTTTCAGATAGAGGGCACTCCTGGAGAGTTCCATCATCTGCTGGGCATAAGGCTCGTAAGTTTCAGGATTGTTGCCGTTGGATACCATCACGTTGACATCCACCTTATCTCCGGCAATCTTATCAACGAAAAACTTGTAGGGAGGGATAGTTACGGTAACAGCAGGTTTGCCATCGCTGTTGGCGACAGATTCCTTTCCGTTACTTTCTGCGGTGTGGCCTTTCTGCTGGCTGCCTTTACAGCCCGCGAAAGCCACGCATAATATAATAAGGTATAAATACTTTCTCATAAGCAGTCAATCTATATGAATCAATTCTTTGTTTTCTTTGCAGCTTGTTTAAAAGATGAAACTGAGTCCGTAAACCAGCAGTACATATCTCAACACCTTTCCGATGGTGATGCTGATGACAGAAATCACGATGTTGGCTCTCGTCAGTCCCAAAACGATGGTGATGGCACTGCCCAACAGGGGCAGGAAGGCAAAGAATCCCATCCAGGCTCCTCTGTCGGCCATGAAATGCTGAGCCTTGTCAAGACTCTCTTTCTTTACATGCAGATATTTCTCTATCCATTCCAGCTTGCCCATCCGTCCTACGCCATAGTTGAACATAGAACCGAGCACATTGCCGATGCTTCCATACAGTACGAGCTGGATAGGTTCCAGTCCGGCAGCCTGTAAGCCCGACATGACCACCTCGCTGCTGAAGGGAAAGAAACTGCCGGCAAGGAAGGCTGATACCAGCATGCCCCAGTAGCCCCAGTTCATTAAGAAATCTATAATCCAACTCATAGTAATATGCTCTCTGGTACGAGTATGTTGTAAGCCATGATAAGTACCAGCATGATGAGCAGCAGGATGAAGGATATGTTGGTAAACTTACCTCTGGTGAATGTGATGAAATGGGCGATAAGCGGTGCTGTATTCACAATCAGGATGCCGCCCAGTTCCTGTATATATTGAGGCTGGAGGACGATGAAGATGATGCAGGCAACCGATATCATGATAAACGTTTCGTAGATCATGCGGGTTCGTATCTTATCGCCGTAGCTGGTGCGTATGAAGTGGATGGAACCGATGATGGTGAGCAGGATAACGAAACTCAGGTCCAGTACCTGATGGTCGGTAACCTGCGAATAATCAAAGAGTTCGCTGTAGTTGATGAATTCGCAGAAATGGTCAGCCAGCCCCTGTATGTTGTCGGTATAGAAGAAATAACCGGCTGCAAACCAATAGGGCACGATGAGACCTACCAGGGATGCAAAGAATGTCTTTACGCTAAACGAGAGGGTAAACACCATCATCATAATCCACAGGATAGGCATGAAATAGCCTATCTGCACGAAAACCATCGATGCCAGACCGATGCAGGCAAAGGCGTAGAAAGTCCAGCCTGTTGAGCGTTTATCCTGATAGCAATTCCAGATAATGAGATAAAAGGCGATGAAACACATCGTCACAATACTGCTTTTTAAAGAGAGGTGGGGGAGTCCTGTCATCGTCAGTAATGCCAGAAAACTGCAGGATACCATTCGGCTGTAGGTACGCATCAGGGCATTACGGTTGTTCAGTTCCACCATCAGCAGGGTAGACATGGCTGTAAAAGCAAATTCTACCCAGATATTGGATACCAATAAACCTACTGCAACCCAAACCAGCGTGGCAAGGGTTGCAGTAATAGGTAAAGAGTAGCGGCTAGCCGCTACTTTATTTTGAAAAGTTTTCTTTCTTAACATCTAATTCAACATTAAAAAACTAAAGGTCCTGTCCGATATCAGAACGGAAGTACTTGTCGGTGAACTGGATCTTCTGTGCCTCAGCAAAGCTCTTCTTCAAGGCTTCTTCCTTGTCCTTGCCGTAGCTGCTTACGCAGATGACACGACCACCGTTGGTTACTACCTGACCATCCTTCATGGCTGTACCGGAGTGGAATACTACTGAACCTTCTACATCGTCGATGCCCTGGATAGGATAACCCTTCTTGTAAGCCTCAGGATAACCGCCGCTTACGAGCATCACGCAGACTGCAGCACGCTCATCAAACTCGATGCTGCGCTTGTCCAAATCGCCTGCTGCTACACCTTCGAAGAGATCCACGATGTCGCTCTTCAGACGGAGCATCACGCTCTCAGTCTCAGGATCACCCATACGGCAGTTGTACTCGATGACCATAGGCTCGCCTTCAACGTTGATCAGACCGAAGAAGATGAATCCCTTATAGTCGATGTTCTCCTCAGCAAGTCCCTCTACAGTAGGACGGATGATGCGCTCGTCAACCTTCTGCATCCACTCCTTGGTAGCGAATGGTACAGGGGTAACGCTACCCATACCGCCGGTGTTCAGACCGGTATCGTGCTCGCCGATGCGCTTGTAATCCTTAGCCTCAGGCAGAATCTTGTAGTTCTTGCCGTCGGTCAATACGAATACAGAGCACTCAATGCCGCTGAGGAATTCCTCGATGACTACGCGTGCAGAAGCGTTGCCGAACATACCGCCGAGCATCTCCTTGAACTCTTTCTTAGCCTCTTCCAGGGTAGGGAGGATGAGAACGCCCTTACCGGCGCACAAACCGTCAGCCTTCAATACATAAGGAGCCTTCAGTGTCTCCAGGAATTTCAAGCCTTCCTCTACGTGCTCGCCGTCGAAAGTCTCATACTGGGCAGTAGGGATGTTGTGGCGCTTCATGAACTTCTTGGCGAAGTCCTTGCTGCCTTCCAATACGGCGCCAGCCTTTGATGGACCGATGACAGGGATGTTCTGGGTGCGAGGATCGTTCTTGAAGTCATCGTAAACACCCTTTACCAATGGGTCTTCCGGACCAACTACCACCATATCAACGCCATTTTCTACTGTGAAGTTCTTGAGCGCCTCAAAGTCGTCTGCCTTGATATCTACGTTCTCGCCGACATTCTGTGTACCGGCATTACCAGGAGCGATGAAGAGTTTCTCACACTTCTCGCTCTGAGCGATTTTCCATGCTAAGGCGTGCTCGCGGCCACCGCCTCCTAACAATAAAATTTTCATTTGCTGTAAGTTATTGTTTGTTATTTGATGTAGAAGTAAACTCCCCTTTTTCGGGGGATGTTTACTCCTAGATATTTACTTGAGATAATCGAAGAAATAATTGCTGATGCGCTCATGCAGATGAGTGCTCTGATGACCTCTCATGTTGTGAGGCTCGCCAGGATAGACGAAGAAGTCTGGCTGGGTGCCTGCTGCGATGCAAGCCTTGAGGAAGGTGAGGCAGTGCTGTGGCACTACGGTCACATCGTTCAAGCCCTGGATAATCTGCAGCTTGCCCTTCAGGTTCTTTGCCTGATAGAGCAGAGAGGTCTTCCTGTAACCCTCTGGGTTGGTCTGTGGGGTGTCCATATAGCGCTCGCCATACATCACCTCGTACCAGTGCCAGTCGATTACCGGACCGCCTGCTACGCCTACCTTGAACACATCAGGGTGGTTGGTCATCAGCGAGATGGTCATGAATCCGCCGAAGCTCCAGCCGTGAACGCCAATCTTGTCAGCATCTACGTAAGGAAGCGTCTTCAGATATTCTACGCCCTTCATCTGGTCTTGCATCTCAATCTGTCCGAGCTGGCGGAAGGTAGCCTGCTCGAAAGCCTTGCCACGGTTCTCGCTTCCACGGTTGTCGAGGATGAAGAGCAGATAGCCCTTTTCTGCCATGTAGGTTTCCCAACCACGGCTAGAGTAGTTCCAGCGGGCATCTACGTTGTGGGCATGAGGTCCACCATATACATATATAATGGTAGGATACTTCTTGTTTGGATCGAAGTTTACCGGCTTCACCATTCTCCAGTAGAGGTCAGTTTCGCCATCGGCAGCCTTGATGGAACCGCAGCTGTACTCAGGCACATTGTAGCCCTTCCAAGGGTTCTCGGCAGTGAAGTAAGCGGTGCGCTTGCCGTTCTCGGTGTTCACAAGAGCTATCTTGCGAGGCACGGTAGGAGTAGAGTAGTTGTCGAAGACATACTGTCCGTTCTCGCTCAAAGTAGCGCTGTGCCATCCCTTGCCGCAATCATCTACCAGCGTACGCTTGCCGGTTTTTGTATCTACGGCAAAGATGTTTCTCTGGATAGGCGATTTCTCGTTGGATGCGATGATGATACTCTTGCGCTTGCTGTTGAAACCGAGCACTTCCATCACCTCCCATTTACCGGAAGTCAACTGCTTGATTTCGAGCGATTCTGTGTTGCTTGCCATGCGGCTTCCGTGCTTGCCCAGGGTGCAGAGGTAGAGGTGGTTGTAGCCATCCTTGCGGCTCTGCATGATAAAGCTGTTGCTGTCCCAAGGCAGGAACTGGATAGGGTGGCAAGGCTCCACGTATTTCTCGTCGGTTTCGCGATAGAGTTCGCCTGTCTTCTCGCCGGTTTCTGCATTGTAGGCAGTCAGACGGCAGTCGTTCTGGTCGCGGTTCAGTTCGAACATATAGATGGTCTTGCTATCCGGACTCCATGCGATGTTGGTGAAGTAGCGGTCGATTGGATCGCCAGCCTTCAGATAGACGGTCTTGCCGGTCATGCAGTCGAACACGCCTACGGTTACCTTGTGTGATGTCTCGCCAGTCATCGGATACTTGTCTGGTGCAGGAGTAGCAATGCAACTCTGTGTTTCAGGGTGATTGAAACCGATTTCCGGGATGTCGACCTGCGGATAGTCGGTTACCATACTCTGGTCCATACGATAGAAGGCGAGCAGTTCGCCGTTCGGACTCCAGAAGGTTCCCTTGCTGATACCGAACTCATCGCGGTGAACACTCTGTCCATAAACAATTTCGCGGCTTCCGTCCTTTGAGAGCTGGAAATCGTGAGATTTCTTCTCTTTTGTCAGGGCGTTGCTGGTTACATCGAAGGTACGCACATAGAGGTTGCTGCCCTTCAGATAGGCGAAGGCGTTCTGCTGGGCATTAGCCTCCAGGAGGTTCTCGCCGTCAGCAAAATCCATCTCGCTCAGCAGCTTATGCTTCTTGAAGTCTATGGTATAAGTCTTGCTGCCGTTGCTCACCATCACGATGTTCTTGCCTGCAAACGGGAACAGAGCATTGTAGAGGGCTCTTACCTTGATGTCTTTGGTAGGAGCAATCCACTGGTTGATGTCATTGATGCCGAAGAGTTTGGTCTCCTTGCCTGTCGTCTTGTTGACGAGATAGCAAGCATCCACATCCTGGCGAACGAGTTCATTGCCCCACCAGGTGCACCAGCGATTCTTGGCTACCATGTTACGATAGTTGTTGCCGCCGAAGTTCAGGTCTTCCAATGTAAAGGTTTTCTCGCCTTTCTGAGCAGGAACCACGCCCTGAGCCTGTAAGTCGGTTGCATTCATAGCCATCATAATCATAGCAGCAAAAGATAATTTATAAATTGAATTCTTCAGATTCATTATATTCTTTACTTTATCGGGTTTAACACCCATGCGTCGTGAAACACGACGTATGGGTCGATATGTCTTTAATCCTCGTCGTCGAAGTCAACGCTGAAGTTCTTCTTGCCTCCGCGCTTGCCTCCGAAATCTCGGCCACCACGTTTGTCGCCCTTGAAGCCACCACGCTTGTCGCCTTTCTCGAAACGCTTTCCGTCGCGCTTGCTACCGAAGTCACGGCCACCCTTGCGGTCGCTCTTGAAGCTGCGGCTGCCACGCTTGTCATCGTCGTCATCATTGCGTCGACCGCCACCGATACGTGAACGACCGCCCTTATGGAACTCAGCACGCTTCTTCTCGAAGTCTTCCAGACGGTGAGTATGGAACTTGAAAGAACGGATATCGTCCTCCTCGTTTTCTGTCTCCTCGCTTACACGCTTCTTGAATTCACGCTCCTTCTTGAAACGGTGCTTCTGAGCCATCTCGCTCTTCTCGCGCTCAGTCTTCACAATACCGCCTTCAGAACGGAAGTCCTTCATCTTGCCGTCGAACATCACATACTTGCGGAATTCGCACTCCAAGCTTCCGTTGAATACAGGAATCTTGATAGATGGTTTCAGACCAATCTGCTCGAAGCACTCCTCGCGGTAGCTCAATACCCAAGCCTCGTTGCCGGCAAAAGCCTTCTTGAAGCGCTCACCTATCATCTTGTAGGTGTTCAGGAGGTTAGGGGTAGAGATGCGCTCACCGTATGGAGGGTTCATCACGATGATGCTCTTCTCTGCTGGCTGGGTGAAGTCCTTGAAATCAGCCTGTGAGATGGTGATGTCCTTGCTGAGACCGGCAGCACGAACGTTGAGATTAGCTGTATTGACAGCCTTCATGTCAACATCGTAACCATAGATATGGTGCTCGAACTCGCGCTCCTGAGAGTCGTCGTTATAAATCGTATCGAAGAGATCCTGGTCGAAATCGTTCCACTTCTCGAAGGCAAACTCCTTGCGGAATACACCTGGAGAGATGTTTCGGGCGATGAGGGCAGCTTCGATGGCGATGGTACCTGAACCACACATCGGGTCGATGAAATCGCATTCGCCCTTCCATCCGGTCATCAGAATCATACCTGCAGCGAGAACCTCGTTCAGAGGAGCCTCTACCTGCTCCTGGCGGTAGCCACGGCAGTGCAGACTCTCACCACTCGAATCGAGACTCAATGTTGCATTGTCTTCTGCAATGTGGATGTTGAGGCGGATATCCGGGTTAGATACGCTGATATTTGGACGTGTACCCTGCTTCTCGCGGAACCAGTCAACAATCGCATCCTTTACCTTGTAGGTTACGAAGCGTGAGTTGCGGAACTCCTCTGAGTAGACTACTGAGTCAACCGAGAAAGTCTTCTTCACATCTAAGATGTCATTCCACTTGATCTTCTGAATCTGATCATACACCTCTTCAGCGCTTCTAGCCTTGAAGTGCTTGATAGGCTTTAAGATACGGATGGCTGTGTGCAACTGGAAGTTAGCACGATACATCATTTCCTTGTCGCCTGTGAAAGACACCATGCGGCGACCGATCTGTACATTATTGGCACCCAACTGGGTGAGCTCTTCAGCCAAGACAGGCTCGAGGCCCATGAAGGTCTTGGCAATGAGTTCAAATTCCTGTTCCATTATTGAATTCTATATCTAATAAACTTTGTTTTTCTTTTTTATATTTCTTTGTTTTCGGTTTCATATCCTTGGTAACCCATACGTTGGCTCCCACTACGCAGCCTTCTCCGATGGTGATGCGACCGAGGATGGTGGCATTGGCGTAGACGATGACATCATTTTCGAGGATAGGGTGGCGAGGGATTCCCTTGATAGGATTGCCGTCCTTATCGAGAGGGAAACTCTTGGCTCCGAGGGTTACACCCTGGTAGAGTTTCACATTGTCGCCAATGATGCAGGTAGCTCCAATTACCACACCCGTACCGTGGTCGATGGTGAAGTGCTTGCCGATGGTAGCCTCCGGGTTGATATCAATACCGGTTTCCGAATGCGCCAGTTCGGTCATCATTCTCGGAATGAGCGGCACTCCCAGTTCGTGCAGCACGTGAGCGATGCGGTAGTTGGTAATCGCCTTGATGACCGGGTAGCAGGAGATGATTTCTCCGTGGCTCATGGCAGCCGGGTCGCCCTCGTAGGCAGCCTCTACATCAGTAGCCAGAATCTTGCGCAGTCTCGGGAATTCCATGATTGCCTTGGCTGCAATCACGCCTGCCTTGGCACGCTGGTGCTGCAGTTCAGCCTGGGTTTCCGTTTCACAGTCGTTGGCGAAGCAGAGACCGGCGAGAATCTGCTCTGACAGCATCTCATAGAGTTTCTCTACTCTTACTCCAATATGATATTTGATGGTTGAGATATTTACCGAAGAATTGCCGAAATATCCCGGAAAGAGGATAGAACGGGACAAACTGATGATTTCTTCGAGCGCCTTGCCCGAAGGAAGTGGATTCCCGTCTCGATGCTGATGGAAGAGACCTTTCAAAGATTCGGCGCTCGAAAGCTCCTCGATGGTCTCTGTCAGCTGATGAGTTAATGTATCTTTACTCATTTTCTTAATGTCTCAATAAAATTTGAGTGCAAAGATACGATTATTTTCTTGAATGACAAAGAAATAGCTACGGTTTTTTGTATTTTTTAGAGTGATTTTTTGAGGGATGAAAGACGGAAAGACCCATATACGGTGTTTTGCCGTACATGGGTCTGGCTTGTCTTATTTTGCGATGCTGTCCAGGAAGAGGAGCAGTCGGTTGGTGACGTTTACCTCTGAAACACCGGAATCGAAGTCGAGCGATACGAGGTTGAGCATTGGGAAACGGTCGTGGAGACGTTTCTCAATGCCCTTGGAAATCACGTGGTTAGCGATGCAACCGAAAGGCTGGAGCGAGATGATGTTGTTCACGCCATCACGGATGTAACCTACGATGTCGGCAGGCAGAAGCCAGCCTTCGCCAAACTGGGCTGCGAGCGAAACCAGTCCCTGTACGTCCTTCGCATCATCATAGATATTGGTGAACGGACGGAAGTAGCGGAACTTGCCGGCTGCCTTGTTTACCTGGCGCAATCTTCTGCCTATCAGCGCCTGATAAGCGCCCTTGATGATGAAATCGGGCACTTTGGTGCAACTCAGCCGCATGTGTTTCTGTATCTCCACGTTCACAAATTCCTGCAGGAAGAATGGGGCAAGCAGAGGCGGAACCACCTCAATGCCGCGCGAGATGATGTTCTGCTCCAGGAACTGGTGGGCGAAAGGATTGAACTTCAGGAAGATTTCGCCTACGATTCCTACCTTCGGCAGTTCTCTGTCGAGGGTCATCTGGTTGAATTCTTCGGCTGCCTGTTCCAGGAGTCGGATGAGTTCTTTGGCTGAATTCTGGGCGATAGGTCCGTCTATCAGCTGCATGTATTTATCGCGCAACTCTCTGGCAATGCCCGGTTTACGCTCTCTTACGATGCAGGCATTGTACATCTCGTTGATTGCATCGCCATAGAAAATGGCGGTAACGATAATCTGACTGTATTTCAGCCAAGGCACATTGAAACCGTCCTGCTCGTTATAGTCTTGCTTGTCGTCTGTTGAGCCTGATGCTTCGCCTGTTGAGGCTGTTACACCGAGTGTGAGCAGCGGAATGTCCTGGAATCCATTGGAAATCATCGCACGCTTGATGAGACCAGCGTAGTTGGTTGCGCGACACTGGCCGCCCGTTTGACTCATCACTACTGCTGTATTGTTCAGGTCGTATCTGCCTGATTTCAAGGCTTTGATGATGTCGCCGACGATGAGTGTAGCCGGATAGCAGACTTCGTTGTTGGCAAACTTCAAGCCGAGTTCGGCGCTTACCTCATTGCTCATCGGAAGAACCTCAACATCATAGCCTATCAGTTTCAGGATAGGCGGAATGATAGGGGTGAGGTATTCGGTCATGAAAGGAGCGAGAATCTTGCGATGAATGTCCTGCTTGGTGAATACCTTGGTCTGTTGTAAATGTTGAGTGTTGAGTGTTGAATTGGCTTTCCCTTCGGCCGCCGAACATTGTTTCTTCACTCTTCGTTCTTCACTCTTCACTTCCTTTACTCCCTTCAGGCTTTCTATGAGCGAGCGGACACGGAGTTTCAGTGAGCCGATATTGCTCACATCATCTATCTTCAACAGCGTGAAAGGCTTGTTGTGGCGCTTCATGATGTCGCGAATCTCGTCCTGGATAAAACTGTCAGGACCGCAGCCGAAGCTGGTCATCTGGACGAAATGAACCTCATCGCCCTGTTCTGCAGCCCATTGCGCTGCCTTCAGAATGCGGTTCATATACGCCCATTGCTTCACGAGATAAGTCTCTGGCTGACAGTTGTATGCTTCGTTGTTGTCCTGGCTGGCTAATGCTGCCTCATTTCTTTCTGCCGCCAGATTCTCCAAATTGAAGTCTTTGAAATCTGCAAAGAGATTACCCCGGGCGATGTCTTCGCTGATGACGTTGACTCCCAGATTGGCTATCATCTCGCTCAGCTTGTGCTGAATCAGCGGGTCTGTATGATAAGGACGGCCCGCCAGCAGAATCGTAAGTCCCTTGTTTGACTTCAGAATCTCCCAGCCCTGTTTCTTAATCTCAGCTGCATATACTGCCTGAGCATAGAGGGCCTCTCTCAGCGCTTTACGGGCAGTCTTCTTGCTTACTCCCAGTTGCTTGAGATAATCGGTAATCTGCTTTTCCAGCGCCTTAGGCTGGGCAAAGTTGATGACGGGCGTATCGATCGGTTTCTTCAGATTGATGACCGACTTGATGACATCGCTGTAGCCCGAAACGACCGGACAGTTGAAACTGTTCAGCGTATTCTTCGGGTCGTCATTATGTTCATAAACCACGTATGGCATGAGGATGCGGTCTACTTTCGGGTTCTCGTTGAGTTCCTTCAGATGACTGTGAGCCAGTTTAGCCGGGAAGCAGATATTGTCGCTCATCACCGTATTCAAGGCTCCTTCATACTGGCTGAAAGTGGAATCGGAAGAGAGAATCACGCCCAATCCTGCTGGCCGGAGCAGCGCATTCCAGAACGGATATTCCTCGTACATGTTGAGGATGCGAGGAATGCCTACTTTGACGTTGTGTTTTGCAACTTCAAGTGGGTTAACTTCTTCTCTATCAAATAGTAAACTATATTTGTATTCGTAGATGTTTTTGCCTTTTATCCCGTTTGCTCCCTTGTTGTTAAACACACGCTCACACTTGTTTCCGGAGTAGAATCGGTTGCCGCCGGCAAAGGTGTAGCGGGAAACATAACAATGGTTTTCGCAGCCTTTGCATTGCAGTTGTTTGGTTTCAAAATGAGCCAGATTCTGGAGATCATCGATGGATCTTGATGAGGCAGGGTGCTCGTCTTCTGCAGATGTGCGATGCTTGTAATCTGCCGCCGCATGAAGGGCACAACCGTAGGCGCCCATCAGTTCCGGCATGTTGCTTCGTGCCACTTCGGTATGGGTGAGCAACTCAAATGCTCTTACCACCGCATCGTTTCTCATCGTACCTCCCTGCACAACGATTTTGCCTCCAAGGTTCTCATTACCATGGAGTTTCAATACCTTATAAAGACAGTTCTTGATGACCGAATAAGAGATTCCGGCAGAAATATCAGCTACAGATGCGCCCTCTCTGAGCACCTGCTTCACCTTCGAGTTCATGAAGACGGTGCAGCGGGTTCCCAGGTCGCAGGGAGCCTTCGACTGGCAGGCGAGTTGGGCAAAATCGCCTACAGAATAACCCATATTGTTGGCAAAGGTCTGGATGAATGTTCCGCAGCCCGAACTGCACGCCTCGTTGAGTTCCATGCGCACCACAGCCCCTTTCTCCACGAAGATAGCCTTCATGTCCTGTCCGCCGATGTCCAGGATAAAACTCACGTCAGGCATGAGTGAGGCAGCAGCTCTTTCGTGCGCCATTGTTTCGATAATGCCGCTGTCGAGGCCGAAAGCCGCTTTGATAAGTTCTTCGCCGTAACCTGTAGAGCAGGAACCTACGATTTCCAGTTCAGCGCCTCGCAATGCAGCTTCCTGCTTCAGGGCGTTCAGTCCATCCGCTACTGCCTTGATCGGATTTCCCAGATTCAGGCGGTAATTTGTAAAGACAATATCTCCCGTAGGCGTCTCCGCATTCACCCTTACCGCAACAATCTTCGTCGTAGTAGAGCCCGAGTCAATACCAATCACAACCTGCTGTTTTCCTTTATTCAGCGGTTGGGTTTCGGTAGCGAATTTCGCCTTTGATTTGAGCCATTCCTGGTGCTCTTTCTCGTTTTTGAACAGAGGCAGCAGACTGCTGGTCCATTCCGTTTGTATTTCTTTTTTCATCCGGCTTCTGAGAACAGATACTGAGGCTGCAGAATCTGCCGATTTAGCCCGGTAAGCACAGCCCAGAGCCGGAATGAGATTGCTGTTTTCTGATACGATGAAATCGTTTGGTGAGAGATGGAGATAATCGCAGAAAGCCTTGCGGAGAGCCGGAAGAAAGGTCAGCGGACCGCCGCAGAGCAGGATAGGAGCCTCGAAGCTGATGCCGTGAGAAAGCGTTACCACCGTCTGTACGGCGATGGAATGGAAGATGCTGGCTGCAATATTTGCTTCGGGCAGATTGCGTGCCATCAGGTTCTGGATGTCGGTCTTGGCGAACACGCCGCAGCGGGCAGCCATCGGATAAACGTGCTCTGCCTTCATCGCCAACTCGCTCATCTTCTGGTTCTCTACGCCCATCAGCACACTCATCTGGTCGATGAAAGCGCCCGTTCCGCCGGCACAGTTGCCGTTCATGCGCAGTTCCATATTTCCGTTTTTCTTGAAGAAGATAACCTTCGCATCCTCGCCACCAATATCGATGAGCGCCTTCGCCTCAGGATGGGCAGTACGGGCATAGACTGATGCAGCCACCACCTCCTGTACAAACTCCGCCTGGAGCTGTTCGGCAGTAGCCATTCCTACGCTTCCCGTTACGCAGATTCTTGCCTCTGCATCGCCGGTAAGGGCTAAAATCTCATCGAAATATTGCGACACAAGTTCGTTGACACGGGCGTTGTGGCGTTCGTATTTTGAGTAAATTACCTGGTTATCGCTGTCGATAACGGCTATCTTGGCTGTCGTAGAGCCAACGTCCAGGCCTATGTAATAAGTCTTCTCCATTTCTCTTATCTCAAGTATTTTCTCTTATCTTCTAGTATCTTCTTATCTTCTAGTGGCTTTTCCCAAGTTCCATCTTCTCTCTTCTCATATCCCTGAAAGCGCTCCAGGCTATCGGAACCGCAACGGCAAACGAGCAGCAATCTGCCCACATCTGACACATCTCCACGCCCAGCAGTCCGAAGAAATAGGGGAGGATGAAGATGAGCGGAATGAAGAAAAGTCCGCTTCGTGCTGCCGCTACGATGTTGGCTCTCACCGGTTTACGGATGGTCTGCATCAGCATGTTGGTGAGCACGATGCTGGCTACGAGCGGAAAACTGAGCACCTGCCATCGCAAAGCCACCGAACCTACGGCTACAACCGCTGCATCATCGCGGAAGATGCTGATGATGGAAGTTGAGAAGATGAAGCCGAGAAGGGCACAGACGCTGAGGAAAACCGTGCCGCATTTAATGCAGAAAAAGAAGGCTTCCTTTACACGCCCATAGAGTTTGGCGCCGTAGCAGAATCCGCAGAGCGGCTGGAATCCCTGCCCCAGACCGATGACCATCGCATAGGTAAAGAAGGAGATGCGGGTAACGATGCTCATGCCCGCAATGGCTGCATCGCCAAACGCACCTGCTGCCACATTGAGCATCAGCGTAGCGATACTTCCCAGTCCCTGTCTTGACAGCGAAGGGGTTCCGCCGAAGATAATCTCCTTGGCAAAGGTGCGGGTAGGGGTGAAATTGCTGAGATGGATGCGGATGTTCTCGCCTTTATGCGTCATCCAAAAGAGCATGGCGCAGCCGAAACACTGGCTGATGAGGGTGGCTACGGCGGCTCCGGTAATGCCCAGCTGGAAGTAGAGGATGAGCAGAGGAGCCAGAATCAGATTGAGCAGCACACCCGACATGATGCCCTTCATCGCATACATCGTATTGCCCTGAAAGCGCATCAGATTATTCAGCGTAAGCGATGTGGTCATAAAGGGAGCACCCAGCAGGATAATGCCCAGATAACGCTCTGTATAAGGAAGAATGGTGGGCGTAGAACCCATCAGAAGACAGATCGGTGTGAGGAACACATGACCCAGGATGGCGATGAGGAGACCGGTAAGAAAACTCAGCACAAAGCCCGTTGTTGCCATCTTCTGTGCCTCTTCCGTATGCTTGGCACCCAACTGTCGCGAAACATAATTGCCCGCTCCGTGACCGAAGAAGAAACCTATCGCTTGAATCACAGCCATTGCTGCAAAGGAAACGCCTACCGCTGCCACACTCTGCGTGTTGATGCTGCCCACGAAATAGGTGTCGGCGAGGTTGTACATGCTCGTCGACAGCATACTGATAATCGTTGGTATGGCCATCGTGAAAATCACATGATGCACAGGGGCATGTGTGAGGAACGTATAGTTGTCTCTTTTCTCTTTCTTCATAACTTTATGATGCTCTTTTGGGGCATTTCAACCTGCAAAGGTACATAAATATCCACAAAGTTGGACAATTATGAACCAACTTTTATAAATTTATAAGAAAAGAGTTGTATTATTCATAAATTTATTGTATTTTTGCACCGTAATTGAATATATATACATAAAACAATATACTAATGAATGATGAGATAAGAATCATACCGATAACGACTAAAAAAGGGCTGAAAACCTTCATTCAGTTTCATTATGATCTCTACAGAGACCATAAGTTTGCCATTCCTTTTTTGCGTTTTGACGAGATGAATACGCTGGACCCAAAGAAGAATTCTGCCTTTGAATTCTGTGAAGCTCAATACTTCCTGGCGGTTGACAGCGAGGCTCGTATCGTAGGTAGAATTGCTGCCATTATCAACCATCGTGCCAACGAAGAGTGGAACAAGAAGCAGGTTCGCTTCGGCTGGTTCGATTTCGTGGATAATGTAGCGGTTTCCTGTGCCTTGTTGCGCGCGGTAGAAAACTGGGGCAAGAGCAGGGGAATGAACGAATGCGTAGGTCCGCTCGGATTTACGGATATGGACCGTGAGGGCTTGCTCATCGAGGGCTTCGACCGGAAGTCTACGATGTATATCAATTACAATTATCCTTATTATAAGACGCATCTGGAGAGTTATTCGCTCTATGAGAAGGATAACGACTGGCTGGAGTACCGCATCAGGATTCCGGAAGTGACGCCGGCTAAGTTTGCCAAGACTGCCCAGATGATAGAGAGCCGATATAATCTGCAGGTTCATAAGTTTACCCGCCGGGAACTGACCTCGGGAGGAATGGGCAGGAAAGTGTTCGAAATAGTGAACGAAACTTATAAGAATCTCTATGATTTCCAGCAGCTTACGGAGAAGCAGATAGATGAATATGTAAATACTTATATCAAGAAGGCTGACTTGAACCTGGTAACGGGTGTAGTGGATGGCAACGCTGGCAACAAGCTGGTAGCCTTTGGTGTTTCCTTCCCTTCGTTTACCGATGCGCTGCGCGAGATAGGCGATGGCAAGCTTTTCCCTACGGGTTGGCTGAAGGTGCTGAAGGTTCTGAAGTGGCACAAGACGGATACGGTAGATTTGCTTTTGATTGGTGTTCTTCCGGAATATCGCAAGAAGGGAGCCAACGCGCTTATTTTTGCCGATCTGATAGAGCAGTATCACCGTTATGGCTTTAAATGGGCTGAGGCAATGCCGCAGATGGAGACCAATACCGGTGTTCAGAGCCAGTGGCAGTATCTGGAGAGCGAACAGCATCGCCGTCATCGCTGCTATAAGAAGAAGATTTAAAAGTCTCTGTTTTGAGCCGTTTAGGCGCAAAAAAGCCTATAAAGAAATAAAATATGGAAAAATTTAAAATTGATTTATTTGAAAAAGAAACGGGGGAGTTATTTCCCTCATTTCAAAAATTGAATCAAACAGACTGTAATATATGCTACCAATATTTTCGAAAGAATATTAAAGTATATGATTTACATGAGTCTGTTTTTGATAATTTTCAATCAAATGGTTCTTTTATAGAAAAGTATAATGCACTTGATGACCACTTTTCATTATTAGAATTATTTGCAGATTTGAATTTATGTTGTGATGTTATCTGTATTAATTGGGATGAGTTTAAAACAATAGATGTATTCCGTACAATAGATTTATATAATTATTTTAGTGATATATGGTTTCCTTCCGCCGATAATATAATAGTATTTCCCAGGAATATGACTATATTTATTATGATTAGGCATGATGGTGTAATCTATTATGTCAAATGTGATTAAATAATTGTAGAACTACCATATATAGAGAAACTTTTAATGAGTGAAAACGCTGTTTCCAAAAATCATCTTTCTACAAAGGAATCAGCGAGCTGTTGGACAACAAAGAATAATTCGTCAACAACCAGTCATACAGACACATACAGCACTCTCCATATAAGGAAACCCCGACAAGGCTTCCTTATTTTTTCCATACCACAGTCCATACTTTCCATATCAAAAATCTTGTCCATATTATGCCTACCTTTGCTGTGCAATCCTGAGATAAAAAGTCGCTGCAAAGGCAAAGAGTCCGAGGAGAGCAAAGAGTTCTTACACATTATTAATTATTAAAAATTTAAGATTATGATTAAAGTTAATAAAACTACAATCTTCGCAATAATACTATTGATTTTACGTTCTTTTCAAAGAAAGGGGTTGTGTGATAGTAGTTTAAAGGCTAAAAGCACTACTTTTGAATGCTGTTAAATATGATAATGTTCAAAGTCACAATTTGTGATTTTGGAAAAAATGAATATAAATATGACAGATGAAATGAAGAAAAGTATTTTTATATTGGGAGCAGTTGTGCTTATGACATCATGCTCTACAAAAAATCAGACTGAATACACAAAATACATTAGGTAGGGTGTCCAGTTCTATGTTCCAATATTAACTCACTTGTTTGAGAGTTTTGGTT
>ERZ779725.545-NODE-545-length-24574-cov-5.769485_pt1 | contig 24574 bp, 20 predicted proteins | sample MGYA00511890_ERZ779725 | MGnify/ENA primary metagenome ERZ779725 (study PRJEB29588, sample SAMEA2148549) | human gut metagenome | biome: human gut; feature: human-associated habitat; material: faeces | place: Denmark | collected 2008/2010 ...
TTTCTTCGAGAAGAAAAGAACGCGAAAGAAGCTTTAATAATTGGTTTGAGCAAATATTATATTCTCATAAAAAGGGGCAGTTCTCTGCTCTTTTTTGCTTTGCGTCTCTCGTCTTGCAAATCGCAAAAGACGATGGGGCGGGATTGGGCACGTCCCTTCACGCACAACCTCTTCAAACTCAAAAAGTCGTCCGCTTTCACGGACGACTTTTTTATAAACTTATTTAACCAGTTTTTTCTCCGAATAAAATGCGCCGAGAATCGCGACAAAATACCCGCCGATGCAGACGGAGCTCTCATAAATGATCGTACCGAGGGGATTTTCCGTCACGGACGAGAAAATAACACCGAAAACGGTCATCAAAAGCCATGCGGAAAGCGAAATTATAAGCGGCAAACCAATCACTCCTCTTGGGACAACATACGGCTTTTCAAAGCCGGACGCCGTTTCACGCTTACCGTAAACCGCTTTCACAATCCACGCCACAACAACGCATATCACGTATCTTGCGACGTTTTCAAGAGCGCAAAGCGCGTCTGTATAAAGATACGTCTCCATAAGGGCGGCGTCGGTGCTGCGCAAAAGCAAAAACGTCATCAGAAACGAAACTGCGGGAAGAACTGCCGTAAAAACAACGCCCATGATTGATATCATCACCGCGTCACGCGCTGTTGCAAAGGCAATCATCCATGTCGTCATCCCCGCAAAAAAGAACAGCGCTATATAAAGGAAGATATATTTCGCGTCATAGAAAAATCTGATTAAAAAATCCAGCCCTCGCGGGAGATAATAATAATTTTTCTGAAAAAGACAAAATGCAAGCGAAAGTATGGCTTCGCCGGCAAGCGGAAAAATCAAACCAAACATGATTATGCGCGATAATTTCAGCTTCTTGTTCAAAACGGGTTCCTCCGGACTTTTGTTACATATTAAATATATCACATTTTCGCGCCTGTGAAAACTTTATTTTGTAAATTTTTTAATGAAAAAACAGCTCCCCGAGGGGAGCTGTTTTTTTATCTTTAGTAGGAATACTATTGATTATTCGCCTTCGATCGTGTTAACGAGTACGCAATATACGCCGTCAATTACGATGTACTGGAATTCAACCGGTGCGGGGTTCTTCTGGTATGTGTATCTGTAGTTTGTGAAGTATGTGTAAACTGCAGAGTTTGCAACGCCCCAGAACTGACCGTCACGGTTAGCCTTGATTACAGATGCCTTGTAATCTTCAAGAGCCTGTTCAGCCTTAACAACTGCTTCCTTGGCTGCTGCCTTAGCTGCAACATACTTAGAGTCGATTGCATCATAAGCATTCTGAGCCTTTACGATAGCGTCTTTCTTGGCCTGGAGGTTAGCGTCGATAGTAGCCTGGCTTACGATTGCTACGGATGTAGATTCGCCGGCCTTTACGAAGTTACCTTCAAAGTCTGTGTAGAAGAACTGCCAGTTGTAGCCTGCGCCGCTTGTTTCAGCTGCGTCAGCTGTGAGCTTAACCTTAACGTTGCCCTTGATATCAGAGTCTGTGATGTAACCCTTCTTTGTTGTAGCGCCGACAGAGAGAATCTTACCGGACTCGTCAACTGTGTAGAAGCCTGTGGGCATTGCTGTCTCGATGTCGTTGAAGATCGCCTCAGCATATGTCTTGTATGTGCGGTAGATCTGACCGAATGCTTCGCCCGAAGGAACAGTTACTGCAGAGTATGTAGACTTAACTACAACTTCTGTGCCGTGTTCTGTTGTCTCAACTGTAGCACCATTCTTGCCGAGGTATACAGTTACAGTCTTCGTTGTGGGTTCTGTAACGCCGTCGTCCTTCTTGATACCGTCTGTGTACTCACCGATTACTGTGAGAGCCTTGAGTATCTTAGCGTTGCCGTCCATCGTGTAGTAAACCTGTTCGCTTGTAACGAAGAGATCCTTCTTAGCTGCGATGAACTGACCGAGTGTTGTAACCTGGCCGTCGATGTTGCCTGTTACGGGGTTAGGAGTCATAACGATAACTGTTGCATCGCTGAATGCATAGTATGTCTGACCATCAAACTTAACTTCGTATTCACCGTACTGATAGATATCAGCGTCTGCCTTGATGTCAAGGAGTCTGTTGCTTACTGTGTGAACCTTTGCGAGGTCTGTATCAGCAACCTTTGCGGGAACGAAGTCTACGCCGGCTGTATCAGCAACATAAGTTACTTCAACAACGGGCTTGCCGTTTGTATCGTACTTAGGAGCACTTACAACGGTATTTACTCTGTAAAGGAGCTTGTCGATTACAACATACTTAGCGTCCATGCCGGCAGCGTCCTTTGTCTGAGTTTCCCACCAAAGCTTTTCAGCGTCTGTGAGAACCTTGATCTGAGCGCCTGTGTCGTCTGTTACGGGGATGTATGTTGTGATTTCGCCGGAGTAAACGTGAGTAGCTGTGAAGTTAACAGTTACTGTGCCGATTTCCCACCATCTCTCATACTTGTTGGCACCGTTGGGTGTCTTCAGGTAGTGGGGGTTAACAGCAATTCTTGTATCTGTTGTTGTGTATTTGAATACCTTCGTGCCGTCGTCGAGCTCTGTGAGGCCGTTGCCTGTTGCGAATGCTTCTTTTGCGAGCTTTTCAACTGCTGCAACGTTTACGTCATCGAGGAAGATATAGGACTTGTATGCATCCCAGCTGTCCTTAACGGAAGCTGTAGCTGTTCTGTATACATAGTAACCCTTGTCATACCAAACAGGGGAGAATACAGAGTTGTTTCCATTGAGGGGGTTAACCTGAGCATTTACTCTTACGTAAGAAGATGAGCCGTCTGCATATGCAGCTGCGTCATACTTGAGAACGTACTGAGCGGAAGCGTCATCAACGATTGTAACGTAGATGAGGTCTTCGCCTGTAACAATCTCGTTTACAACGCCCGGACGAACCGTGTTCGTTGTTGTTGCGAAGATTCTGTTGTAGATAGCAACGTTTTCAACGTCCCAAAGAACGGATGCACTTGCTCTTACTTCGAATGTCTTAACGCCTGTTGCGCCAGAGTGAGAAAGGATGCCGTCAACATATTTAGCACTGGGTGTATCCTTGCTGAGAACCTTATATGTGCCGTTTGCGTTGATTGTGAAGATGCCCATTTCGTCCCAGCCGGCATTGATTACACGACCAACGAAGTTAAGCATATAGCCATACTTTGTGTTTGTACGGACGTTCTGAGCGTTTGTAACAACGTTTGTGAAGAACGCTACCTTATCGAATGTCTGTACGCCGTCAAATGTAGCGAAGTCATCAAGGATTTCGCCGAGAGTCTTTGTCTCATAGAGTTCTTTGCCCTGTGCATATTCATCGGGAGCATAGCGAACCTTTGTATTGTCTACGAGTACGGGCTTGCCATCAGCACCTACTTCTGCTTTGCCGTCGGCACCAAGCTTGTAGTTAGGTCTTGTGTTGCCTATAAGAAGTCCCTTAAGCTGACCGTAGCTGTTGAGGAGCTTCCAAGGTGTTGTGCCCTTGGATTCTGCAATCTCGAGAGCTGTCTTAGCGGGAGTAACAACTGTTTTGCCGTCTTCGCCAAGAACTGCAGCTGTATCAACTACTGTTGCATCGAGTCTTGCGTCGATTGCCTTAAGCGTCATGCCATAGATAGCTTCCATATCAGCTTCCGTTGCATTAAGAGCTGTGAGGATATTTCTTGCATATGCGAAGATGTTACCTGTCTGGTCGCCGGAAAGCTTCCATGTGGTTGTCATATCCTTGGAAGGATCGAGCTCGGGCTTCGTGTAGCTGTAGTACTTGAAGTTTGCAAGGTACTTGTCAGCGTCAAAGCCTGTGTACTCAAGAGCGAGTCTGGGAGTAACGTTAGCCTTTGTCCAGTTGTCGTTACCATCTGCAAGGCCTGTGTCAGCAGCCATGTTAGTCCAGCCGATATTGCTGTTACCATTGTCCTTGCTGATCCAAGAATATCTTGCATCGAGGAAGTTGTCGAATGTAGTAACTGTAGCGCCCTTAGCGGAGTATGCGCCTGTTGTAGCAACTGTTACGTTGAACGTGTTGTTGCCTGTTTCAGACTTCTCAACCTTAACGATGAAGCCCTTTGCTGCTGCGGAAGCAGAAGCTGTGTCAACAACGTAAACAACTACGTTTGCAGCGTCACCTGTGAGAGTGCTGTCGATGTCGCCTGCGAGGACGTACTTAACAGCCTTGTTGTAAACGAGACCTCTGAATGCTACTGCATCGAGTTTGTCGTTTGCTGTGCCTGTTGTGCTCTGTGTAAGGAACGGAGTCCATGCAGAGGAGTCAACAGTAGCGGTTACTGTGTAACCTTCGATTGCGTACTTAACAGTTCTTGTAGCAACTGTTCTTTCAACGGGAACATAAACAGTCTTGATTTCTGTTTCTGCGCCGATGTTAGCCATTGTAACTACATAGTACTCTTTGCCGCCGATTGTCTTGTAGCCCGATGTATCAACAGCAGCCATAACGCCTGCGGAGATTGTGCCGAGCTGGATTGTCTTATAAGCCTTGGAATCGTTTACACGAGCTGTTACTGTAGCTGTTACAGTGTTCTTGCTTGTGTCGAACGTAACGCCTGTCTTATTTACGAACTCAGCAGAAGAATAGAAAACTGCTGCGTCGTAGTAACCGTCTGCGTCGATATCGTAGAATGTTACTTTGTATTCACCTTTTGCAAGGTTCGGGATGGCAGCCTTGAACTGAGCAGCTGTCATTGTTGTGAAGCCGTCAACATTGTAAACAACGAGTTCTGTCTCGCCGAGTGTGTTGAGGGAGTCAACAACTGTGTACTCAACTGCGCTTTCGGAAGCACCCTTGAATACTACCTTGTTTCCGGAGAATGTGATTTCGTTAGCATACTTCTTAACGCCGTCAACTTCGTATGTAGCGCTTGTGAAGTCCTTGCGGAGCTGAGGAGTTGCATCATTACCTTCTGCGTTTGCGAACTTCGGAACATCACCTACAGTTTTGATGGAACCATCTGTGTTGTAAGTGTGAGCCGAGCCCTTAGCTGCAACGAGGTATGTGTTAGCCTCTACCTTTGTGCTTGCGTTGAAGAGAGAAACGGAAACGAGAGCGCCGTTCTTTCTTTCAGCATAAAGGAGAGTGTTCTTCTGAACGTAGTCACCGAGGTTGAAACGGTCAGTTGTTGTAAGGTCACGGTTCTCTGTGAGACCGAGAGACTTACGAACGAGCTTCTCAAACTGAGTAGCGGAAACTGTGTAAGCTTCGCCTGTGCTGAGGATTGTGAGCTCGATTGTCTTTGTCGTATCAACGAGGACTTCTTTGGAGTCCATTGTGATATCAGTAACTCTTACGAGGTCGGAAGAAGTTGTTGTCGGCTTGAAGTTCTTGCCGAGGTCTTCGCCCTTCTTTGTGAGTCTGTCAGCTTCGCCGTCAACCTTAAGGAAGTTAAGGATTGTAGCGAGGAGGTACGCAGCTTCACCGTTGGAGAGTTCGTAGTCAGGGTTAACGCTATCAACGTTAGCCATGAATGTAGCGTCGAACGCTCTGCAGTATTTGTTTGCTGCGTACATCCAGTTGTACTGCCACTGGTCGCCGTTCTGAGGAACGTCGTTTTCGTAGCCCATGAGTCTTGTGATAACAACGCTTGCTTCAGCAAGTGTGATTACCGAGTTGGGTCTGTAGTTTCCATCACCGTCACCGGCAACGAGAGAACGCTGGTAGCAGTAGCAGATAGCAGCTCTGTGAGCTTTATCTGTGTCAGCCTGGTCCTTGAAAACAACAGTGTTAGCGAGGACGCTTTCGTCCCACCACTGTGTGTTAACCCAACCACTGTCGATCTTCGCAACCATAAGTGCGAATTCGGCTCTTGTGATCTTTTCTTCTGCCGTAAGAGCTACGTCAGCGATGCCAACGCTCTTCAGTTTAGCAACGGCCTTGTCGTACCACTTGCTACCTGCGGCAGAAACGCTTGCAAATGCACCGATTACCATTGTAAGAGCGAGCACAAGTGCAAGGATTCTTGAGATGTTTTTCATAGTATTCCTCCTATATTTTTTAGGTGCTTTAGGGACAGCTGTCCCTACGGAGCTATCCTAGCATTGTTATGATACATAATCGCAGCGATTATTTCAAGTGTTTTTCACGTTTTGTAACACAACTGTAACATTACTCGGAGCAAGAAAAAGATAACGGCGGACAGGCAAAACAAACTGTGCCCGCGGTACATTTCCGCAATCCCGTATCTCCGTCGCACTTCTTGTCCCGCCGCACTTATATAATATAAGGAAGAAAAATCCCGCTCCACGTTGTCCGTGGGGCGGGATATGCGGTCTATATATTCGGTTTTGCCGATAATTTTCATCACTGCTCTATATGAAAATATATATTATCCGCGATTGCGGTGATTATTTTGCGTAGTCGATTGCGCGACTTTCGCGTATGACGTTGATCTTTATCTGACCCGGATATTCGAGTTCTTCTTCGATCTTCTTCACAATGTCCCTTGCGACAACAATCATCTGATCATCGTTCACCTGCTCGGGCTTGACCATTATGCGGACTTCTCTGCCCGCCTGAACGGCATATGACTTTTCAACGCCGGGGAAGCTGTTTGCGATTTCTTCAAGCTTTTCAAGACGCTTGATATAGCTGTCGAGGTCTTCTCTTCTTGCGCCGGGTCTTGCCGCGGAAACGGCATCCGCCGCGGAAACAAGCACCGCGATGACCGTTTTCGGCTCAACGTCGCCGTGATGGGCTTCGATTGCGTGGATAACGTCCTTGTTTTCCTTGAATTTACGTGCAATTTCAACGCCGAGCTGAACGTGTGAGCCTTCAACCTCCTGCGTCAGCGCCTTGCCGATGTCGTGAAGAAGTCCGGCACGTCTTGCAAGAACGGGGTCTGCGCCGATTTCGCTTGCCATAATTCCTGCGATATAAGCAACTTCCATTGAATGATTGAGCACGTTCTGACCGTAACTCGTGCGGTATTTCAGTCTGCCGAGGAGCTTTATAATCTCCGTCGAGAGACCGTTTACTCTTGTTTCGAGCGCAGCGTTTTCGCCCGCCGCCTTGATGGACGCTTCAACCTCTTTGCGCGCCTTTTCGACTGTTTCTTCAATGCGTGCAGGATGGATACGTCCGTCGGAAATGAGTCTTTCAAGGGTGAGCCTTGCGATTTCTCTTCTTATCGGGTCAAAGCTGGAAAGCGTTATCGCCTCCGGCGTATCGTCGATTATGAGATCGCAACCGGTGAGGGTTTCGATCTTGTGAATGTTTCTTCCCTCTCTTCCGATGATTCGTCCCTTCATTTCGTCGCTGGGAAGCGGCACAACGGATACCGTCGTTTCCGATACCTGATCGGAGGAAAGTCTCTGGATGGCAAGAGAAATAATGTTCTTCGCCTTTGTATCTGCCTCCTCGCGCAGATCGCTTTCGATCTGGTTCAGTCTGACAGCGGCATCTCTCTTTGCCTCAGCCTCTATGCTTGCAACAAGCTCCGCTTTTGCGGTCTCGGCGGTGTAACCGGAGATTTCCTCCAGTTTTGCCGTCTGCGCGGCAATGGTTTCTTCGATTTTTTCCTTTAATTTTTCAACTTCTTTTGTCTTTTTGTTCAGAGCTTCGTCCTTGCGCTCGTAATTTTCGATTTTCTTTTCAAGCGCTTCTTCTTTCGCAAGAGCTCTGTTTTCAAGCCTGATTATTTCCTGGCGACGCTCTTTGTTTTCGCGTTCAGCCTCGGTCTTGGCGCGGAGAATATCTTCCTTCGCTTCGACAATCATCTCTTTTTTCTTTGCTTCCGCCTCTTTTACGGCTTCTTCGGTGATACGCTTTGCTTCGTCCTTTGCCGAATTTATCATTGCAACGGCATTTTTTCTCTTAGTGTTTGTCACAAGGGCGACAACAAGACAAATTATCACCGCAACGGCAACGCCTATACCGGCGGATATGATATATTCCAAAATATTTACACCTCCTTCAAGTGTTATTTTATTTATGTAAGCAATATAAATGAACCGGATCGGCTGTCCGGCAGAAAACCGCATTTTTATCACTATACAGATATTATTATACATTATCACGGGGCACCATGTCAAGCGATTTGTATATAATAAATGTGTATAATTACTTGTTTTTGTTACACAATGCGACAAAAAACGCAAAAACGAGAAGATGCCGGCATCTGCGCCGCCATTTTACCGGTCAAATCGCGCCGCAGGCGCACCTTTTCTCTTCGATTTTCTCTCTTCTCTCAAAAAAAATCCGCCCCTCCGGGCGGATTTTGTTTTTCAGAGTTTTTCGTCTCCCGGGTCGACCGGCGAAACGCGGTTTTTCACGCTGGACATTACAATCGACGTTCTTGTCGACGTAACGCCCTTAACTCTTTTCAGGTCGTCGAGGAGTTTTTCAAGGGATTTTGTCGTGTCCGTGCAGACCTTCAGGAGAAAGTCGCTGTTGCCTGTCACAACGTGGCACTCCATAACCTCCGGATGAGTTGCGGCGAATTCGTCCATTGCACCCGTTGCGCTGACGCCGGGGAGATAATCCGTGCTGACATCGATAAACGCAAGCAGATCTCTGCCGATCTTGAAGGGGTCGATTATAACCGTATAGCTCTTTATGATTCCCGTCGATTCAAGACGTTTTATTCTCTCTATAACCGCCGACACCGACATATTCACCTTTGTTCCTATGGCGGAAGCGTTCATTCTGGAATTTTCGCTCAGGCAAGCAAGTATTTTCTTGTCCACACTGTCAAGCATTTGAGTTCCTCCCTGACTTTTGTCGCATATTTTTGCGTTATAATTGATTTTAACATTATTTTTGACGGAAGTAAAGAGGTTTTTGCGAAAAATAATTGAAAGTTATTGTCCACAGTGATATAATATCAGCATAAACACGAGAAAAGCACGGAGATTTCCATATGTTTGACAAAAATAAATTCACAGAAAAACTTCTCACCGCCATTTCGGGAATGTATTCCGATACGGAGGCGGCTGTCGAAAGATACACAAATGCCGTTGAAAGTTTCTTCTCCGTTTACGGCGAGACGGACGATTTTTCCGTCTTTTCCGTTGCGGGAAGAAGCGAAATATGCGGCAACCATACCGACCATAACCACGGGCAGGTCGTTGCGGCTTCAATAGATCTTGACATCATTGCCGTTGCGAAAAAGACAAGCGGCACCCTTATAAGAGTAAAAAGCGAGGGCTTTGACGAGGATAAGGTCGATATTTCCTCCCTTGAACCCGTTGAAAGCGAGAAATTCCGCTCGTCCGCGCTCATCCGCGGCGTTTGCGACGGTATCATAAAAGAGGGCGGCAAAGCGGGCGCCTTCTGCGCATATACAACATCGAAAATCCTCAAGGGCAGCGGACTTTCATCGTCTGCGGCATTTGAAGACATGATCGGCACCATCGAAAATCATCTTTACAACGGCGGAAAATACGATTTTACGAAAATTTCGATGATTTCTCAGTACGCCGAAAACAGATTTTTCGGCAAGCCCTGCGGACTCATGGATCAGATCGCCTGCGCCGCGGGAGGCTTTGTCCATATAAACTTTGCCGACCCGAAAAATCCCGTGACGGAAAGAATTGAGTTTTCTCCGGAAAAATTCGGATATTCGCTATGTATCGTCAATACCGGCGGCAGCCACGCCGACCTCAACGACGATTACGCCTCTGTTCCCGCGGAAATGAAGGCGGTTGCTCGCTTTTTCGGAAAAGATGTCCTCTGCGGACTGACAAAAGCCGACATCGTTTCAAACACAAAAGCGCTCAGGGAGACCGTCGGCGACAGGGCAATCCTCCGCGCGCTGCACTTCATCTCCGAAAACGAGAGAGTCTGCCGCATATCGGAATATATTGCGAAAGGCGATATAAAGGGCTTCCTCTCCGTAATAAACGAATCGGGACGTTCGTCCGCAACACTTCTCCAGAACTATTATTCGACAAAAGCCCCCTCCAAGCAGGGTATCGGGCTTGCGTGCGCCATAGCGGAGAGCGTTATGGGAGGAGGCGGCGCCTGCCGTGTTCACGGCGGCGGCTTTGCCGGAACGGCACAGGTTTTTGTACCGAAGGATAAGGAAAACGAATTTATCCGCGCAATGGAATGTGCCTTCGGTGAAGGCTCCGTAACAAAGCTGATGGTTCGCCCGATGGGCGCCGTGAAGGTGATATAATGGCAAAGAAAAAGAAGAAAATCGAGGCAGTGACTGAGAAATCGCCGAAAAAGCCGCTGAATGTGAAATTGCTCGTTGCGGTTATTCTGTCGTCCGTTCTGTCGACAATTATATATTTCGGACTTGCGGAGCTTTCCGTCGCGCTTTCCGAAAAAGCGGGAGAGCAGATATATATTCCCGTCATGGAGATTTATACAATCCTCGCGGCAATTCTCATCGGGGCGACGGTTATTGTAAACGCGGGCATGCGCCGCGGCGAAATGCCGACGGAACTTGACCTTCCGGACGAATGGTCATCCGAAAGAAAGGCGAAATTCCTTGCAAGCGTTCCGAAGCGCAAAAAAACCGTCAAAGTTCTTTCGCTGATTATAATCGCGCTCATCGTTCCGATATTCTGCGAGCTCGCCACCTGGTGGTTTGAGGTTATAAAGAAAGGATTTTCGTCTTGAAAGCGTACACTCTCTTCTCCTCGTCGACAGGAAACTGCTTTTTTGCCGAAACCGAAAACACAAAAATTCTCATCGACTGCGGCGTCAGTGCGCGATGTGCCGAAAAAGCCTTGCAGGAGCTGGGCTTTTCCCTTTCGGACATAAATGCGATATTCGTCACACACGAGCACAGCGACCATGTCAAAGGGCTTGAAACAATCTCAAAATATCATCATATCCCCATCCACATGCAGGAAAAATCCGCAAGGGCGCTGATACATGACCCGTCCTCCGCCATTCTGCCGAGCCTTTATCTTTATAACGGAGAGTTTTCCGTCCGCGTCGGCGATTTTTCCGTTTCGGCATTCCGCACCCCGCACGACAGCGCCGCTTCCGTCGGCTACATAATAGAGGCGGACGAAAGAAAAATCGGCTATGTGACGGATATGGGCTGTATTCTGCCGTCCGTCCGTGACGCGCTTTCGGGCTGTGACGCCTCCGTAATCGAGGCAAATCACGACCTCGGCATGCTGATGATGGGACCTTACCCTTTTTACCTCAAAGAACGTATCCGCTCGGACGAAGGTCACCTTTCAAACGTCACGGCGGGCGAGCTTATACATAGCCTTGCGGAAAGCGGAACAAAGAGCTTTCTGCTCGGTCACCTTTCAAAAGAAAACAATACTCCCGCTCTGGCGCTGGACACCGTCCGCTCTGCGGTATCGGACATTCCCGATCTTTCGATTGCTGTCGCCTCGCCGGACAAAAGAACGGAGCTTATTATAAAATGACAACCGTAAATCTGATTTATGTCGGCAATATAAGAGAAAATTATCTTCTTGCGGCTGCGGCGGAGTATGAAAAGCGGCTCTCCGCGTATTGTCGTCTCGTCTGCACGGAGCTTAAAGAAGAAAAACTGCTGGACGAGCCTTCGCAGGCGCAGATAGACGCGGCGACAAAAAAAGAGGGTGAGAGGATACTCGCCGTTCTGCCGCAGAAAAGCAAAAAGATTGCGCTGTGCGTGGAGGGAAAGCAAATTTCCTCCGAGGAGTTTTCGTCGCTTATCAAAACCGCCGAAAACAGCGGCTTTTCGCAGATTTCGTTTATAATCGGCGGGGCTTTCGGACTTTCGGAGGAGGTCAAAAAGGTTTGCGACTTCCGTCTCTCGCTTTCAAAAATGACATTTACCCATCGCATGGCGAGAATTCTGCTCCTTGAGCAGATATATCGCGCGGAAAACATTGCGGCGGGCGGAAAATACCATAAATAAAGGACTTTTTATATGGAATATCTTGCAGGTACAGCGGACGTCGCCGTCATCGGCGCAGGTCACGCGGGTGTTGAAGCCGCTCTTGCGTGCGCAAGAATGGGGATTGACACCGTACTTTTCACAATATCAAACGACGCCGTTGCCAATATGCCGTGCAACCCGTCCATAGGCGGTACGGGAAAGGGTCAGCTTGTGTTTGAAATCGACGCGCTCGGCGGCGAAATGGGCAGAGCGGCTGACAAAGTCATGCTTCAGGACAGAATTCTCAATTCAAGCAAGGGACCCGCTGTGCAGTCGAAGAGAATTCAGGCAGACAGGCGACTTTATCAGAGCGTCATGAAGAAAACCATCGAGCATACGGATAACCTCCGTCTTGTTCAGGCGGAAATTCGCGAGATCAGGACTGAAAATATCGACGGCAAGCCGAGGGTTTGCTCCGTTGTTACAAGGCTTTCCGGCGTATGGAACGTCAAAGCCGCCGTTATATGCTCGGGAACTTACCTCGATTCAAGGGTAATCATCGGCGAGGTTATGTATTCCTCCGGTCCCGACGGTATGCACGCCGCAATCGGGCTTACCGACTCTCTGAAAAAGCTCGGATTGCGCTTTCTGCGCTTCAAAACGGGCACACCGCCGCGCCTTGACGAGCGCAGCATTGATTTTTCCGTCCTCGAAAGGCAGGACGGCGAAAGCCCTATGAAGCCTTACAGCGCGGACACGGACCCGACCTCGCTTTTAAGTCGCCCCAATCTTCCCTGCTACATTGCCTATACAAACGAGGAAACGCACAGGATAATCAGAGAAAATATACATCGTTCGCCCCTGTACAGCGGCGAAATCAAGGGTATCGGGCCCAGATATTGCCCGAGCATTGAAGATAAAGTTGTCCGTTTCCCAGAAAAAACCCGCCATCAGCTCTTTGTCGAGCCGACGGGTGACGGCACGGGCGAAATGTATCTGCAAGGCTTTTCTTCATCTATGCCCGCAGACGTTCAGCTGAAAATGCTGCGGTCTATGAAGGGCTTTGAACGCGCAGAGACTATGCGCAGCGCATATGCGATAGAATACGACTGCATCGACCCGACCCAGCTCCTTCACACGCTAGAATTCAAGGCTGTCGACGGACTTTTCGGCGCGGGACAGTTCAACGGAACGTCCGGCTATGAGGAGGCGGCGGCGCAGGGACTTATCGCAGGCATCAACGCCGCCCGTTATATAAAGGGCGAGGAGGGCATTTCACTTCCCCGTCACAGCTCGTACATCGGGACCTTGATAGACGACCTCGTCATAAAAGGCACAAACGAGCCGTACAGAATGATGACGTCGCGCTCCGAATTCCGGCTTTTGCTCAGACAGGACAACGCAGACAGGCGACTGACGGAGCTGGGACACGAAATCGGGCTGATAAGCGAGGAAAGATACGCAAAATTCAAAGAAAAACAGTCGCTTATAGAAAAAGAAGAGGAAAGACTTATGTCAGCCGTGCTTTCGCCGACGGCGGAGCTGAACGAAATCCTTGAAAAAGCGGGTGAAACGCCCGTCAGAACGGGGCTTCGCCTTGCAGAAGCGATAAGACGACCGACGGTAACATACGAAATGCTTGCCCCCGTCGATAAAAACCGTCCTTCTCTGCCCGATGACGTCATTTTTACGGCTGTCACGGACATAAAATACGACGGCTACATCAAAAAACAGCTCGCGGAGGCGGAAAAATTTGAAAAACTCGAAAAAAGATTGCTTCCGCCGGAAACAGACTTTCTCAAAATCAGGGGACTCAGCACGGAGGCGGCGCAGAAGCTCGACGCGCACAAGCCGGCGAGCATCGGCGAGGCTTCAAGAATTTCCGGAGTAAGTCCGGCGGACATCGCCGTTCTGCTGATTTATCTCGATTCGGTATTCGGTCATAACAGGGGCGGCGAGGAGGAGAAAAAATGAATTTTCAGGAATTTGACGCAACTCTCGAACAAATGTTTGCATTAAATGAATTGTCCTTGCAATTGCAGGAAAATCAGCGCAAACAATTGTTCGAAGCGATGAATATCATCCTTGAAAAAAACAAGGTTATGAACCTGACGGCAATCTGCTCCGAGGGAGAATTTATCGCGCGTCACTGGGTGGACGCGCTGACGGCTGTCGACCTCATTCCGCAGGGCGCTTCCCTGCTCGACGTCGGCACCGGCGGCGGAATTCTTGCGATTGCATACGCCGTCGCAAGGCCGGATATAAAAGTTCTCGCAATGGATTCAACGGCGAAAAAGACAGATTTCGTCGCCGAGTGTGCGGCAAAGCTCGGGCTGAAGAACCTGAGGGTCATCTCCGGACGTGCAGAAGAACTTTCAAAGGACAAAAAATTCAGAGAGAGCTTTGATGTTGTGACGGCACGCGCCGTCGCGGCAATGCCCGTGCTTTCGGAGCTTTGTCTTCCTTTTGCAAAGGTCGGAGGGATTTTCTGCGCTCTCAAAGGAAAAAACGGCGCGGAGGAGCTGGCGCAGGCGGCGAAAGCGATTAAAACGCTCGGCGGCAGGCTTAAAGAGGATAAATTCATTTCTCTGCGGGAAATTTCAGGCGGAGACGTCATTTCTTCGGACAGACATCTGCTTATAATCGAAAAAAATTCAAAAACCCCGGGGATTTATCCCCGAAGATATGCGCAAATAACAAAAAGTCCGCTCTGATGCGGTCATAAACGAAAAACATCGGCACGAAGTTCCGCTTTTCGACGGCGGGATTTTCGTGCTTTTTGTTTTCGGATGTGATATTATTTTCGCATGGAGGTGATATGAATGGACAAGCCTTCGCGCGAAAGTCAGCCGTCGTCACTCGCCTTTCTCCCTTCCGAGGCGAGCGACGTCCGCCTTGTCAAGCTCTGCGACATTTTTCCCGACCCCCTCCGAAAGCCGGGAAAATATGACGACAGAGAGCTTTGCATAATTGCGCGCGGATTTTTGCGGCACGGAATCGGTTTTCCCGTGACAGTTGCCGCCATTCCCGAAAGCGAACACAAATTCATGCTCATTTCGGGAGAAAAAATCTTTCGCGCCGCACTGATAGCAAAGCTTGAACGGCTTCCTTGCATAATTTCTCTCGGTCAACCCCCAAAGCCGGAGGAACCCATGCGGGAAACGCGAAAAACCGTCCCGAGCGCTGAAGCCACGATTCCAAGGCAAGCCCCTAAGCCCGATACCTCTTCGTCGGCAAAGGCTAAGATTGCCATAAAGGACCCGCGATTTTTCTTCAATTCGGTCTATCACGCGGTAGACCTGATGAATCAGGGCGGAATTCCGGTATCGTGCGGAACGAAGGACGAAGGCGAAAACACCGTTCTTATCATCACCGTACCCAAATCTCCTCCTATATAAGCGAGACATGGCGAAAATGTTCCACGTGGAACCCGAAGCGGGAGCCAAAACCGCGACGTTCCACGTGGAACATTTTTATTTTGACCCGCGCAAACGCATAGCAAGGCTGAAAAGCGCCGCGCTCCGCGCGTGTTTACTGTTTCTGCGCGAAACCCTCGCTTTTTCATCTTTTCTGTGTACAAGGCTATGTTTTTGCCCGATTGCGCTTGACTTTACGCCCGCAAAGTGATATAATTTTGTCACTACCCGAAAATGCAAAGGAGACGCGCCAATGGCGAAGATTATATCATTTGCAAACCAGAAAGGCGGCGTCGGCAATACGACGGCTGCCATAAATATAGCCGCGGCAATCGGTCTCAAGGGCAAAAAAACGTTACTTCTGGACTGCGACCCGCAGGGAAACGCTTCAAGCGGCGTCGGAATTCGCCGTAACCGCATAGGCGCAACCACTTATGACATTTTAATCGGCAGGGCGAGAGCCGAGGACGCGATAATAAAGACGGAATATAAAAACCTCTCGGTTTTGCCGTCCAGTATGCCTCTGGCGGCGGCGGAGCTTGAGCTCGCCGACCTTGAAGACAGAGCTTTTCGTCTGAAAAATGCGCTGGAAAGCGTCAAAAATGATTATGATTACATTTTTATCGACTGTCCGCCGTCCCTCGGAATGTTGACAATCAACGCGCTGACGGCGAGCGACGGAGTAATTGTGCCGATGCAATGCGAATATTTTTCGCTCGAAGGGCTGACGCAGATACTTTCGACCGTAAAACAGGTCAAAAGGCTTTATAATCCCGACCTTTCGCTTACCGGAATTCTCATAACAATGCACAACGGCAGGCTGAACCTCTCCGTGCAGGTGCTGGACGAGCTCAAAAAGCATTATGCGGACAAGCTCTTTTCAACGCCCATTTCGCGCAACGTTCGACTGAGCGAGGCGCCGAGCTTCGGAATGCCGATTCAGTATTACGATAAATATTCAAAAGGCAGCTCCGCATACGACGATATTGCGGCAGAGTTGCTTGAAAGAACATAGAAAGGGGACGAAAATGGCAAAACCAAAACTCACGGGGCTGGGCAGAGGGCTTGACGCTATCCTTGTTGACAGCGATTATACCTCCGGCGACAGCATAACATCCGTGCGGATAAACGACGTCGAGCCGAACAGGGAACAGCCGAGAAAGCAATTTTCCCAGGAGGAGCTCGAAGCTCTTTCGGATTCGATCGTCAAATACGGCGTAATTTCCCCGATAACCGTCCGCAGAGTGGGGGAAAGATACGTTATAATCGCCGGCGAAAGACGTTGGCGCGCGGCAAGAATGGCAGGGCTTTCTGAAATACCTGTCATAATTATAAGTGCGGATGACAAAAAAGCGGCGGAAATTGCGCTTGTTGAAAATATTCAGCGTTCCGACCTCAATCCCGTTGAAGAAGCGCAGGCATATGCCGCCCTGATCGACCAGTACGGGCTGACGCAGGAGGAGGTCGCGGAGCAGATAGGGAAGAGTCGCAGTTCCGTTACAAACTCTCTCCGCCTGCTCGACCTTCCGGACGCTGTGCTTTCAATGCTTGCGGCAGGGAAGCTCTCCTCTGGGCACGCAAAGGTTCTCCTCGGAATAAAGGACGGGGAAAAGCTGAAAACAGCGGCGGAAAAGGTTGCTGAGCTTGAACTTTCCGTCCGTGAAACGGAAAAGCTCGTCAAGAGTCTTCTGGCAGAGCCGAAGCCGGAAAAAGAGCTGCCCGCAATCGACTATACAAAGACACTCGAAACATCTGTTCAGCAAAAATTAGGAAGAACAGTAAAAATAAAGCAAAACGGCGCAAAAAGCAGTATAACAATCGGCTTTTCGGACAACAATGACCTTGAAACCGTTCTGCGGCTGCTTTGCGGCGATGAATTTGTAAATTCTCTTTAACAAAAGAAAGGATATGAAAAAATGCTTGACATCAAACTTATAAAGGAAAACCCGCAAAACGTTATCGACCGTCTCCGCGCAAAGGGCAAGGAAGCGGAAGCCGATATTTACAGAGTAATCGAGCTCGACGCAAAACGTCGCGAGCTTATCGCATCCAGCGAAAGCCTCAAAGCCGAGCAGAACAAGACGACAAAACTCGTTCCCATATATAAAAAAGAAGGGAAGGACTGCGCCCCGATTTTCGCTCAGATGAAAGAGCTCGGAGCAAAGGTCAAGGAGCAGGAGGAGGAGCTCAAGCAGGTTGAGACGGAATACACCTCCATTATGCTTTCTTTCCCGAACCTTCCGGATCCGGACGTTGTTCCCGGCGGAAAAGAGAACAATCAGCCGCTTTATTACTTCGGCGAGCCGAGAAAATTTGATTTTGAGCCCAAAAACCACGTTGACCTCTGCACCTCTCTCGGTCTTATCGACTATCCGCGCGGCGTAAAACTCTCCGGCAACGGTTTCTGGATATACAGAGGTATGGGCGCAAGACTTGAATGGGCTCTCCTCAACTACTTTATCGATACACACCTGAGCAACGGCTTTGAGCTCGTTCTCGTCCCGCATATGCTGGGCTACGAATGCGGACTTACCGCAGGTCAGTTCCCGAAATTCGAAGACGAGGTTTACTGGCTCGACGTTGCGGAGGACGAACGCCGTCGTTTTATGTTGCCGACAGCGGAAACCGCTCTCGTTTCGCTCCATCGCGACGAAATTCTCAAAGAGTCCGAGCTTCCGAAGAAGTACATCAGTTACACGCCTTGCTTCCGCAGGGAAGCGGGAAGCTATCGTGCCGACGAGCGCGGAATGGTTCGCGGACACCAGTTCAACAAGGTTGAAATGGTTCAGTACACTCTCCCCGAGGACAGCGACAGAGCCTTTGAAGAGCTTGTTTCCTGTGCAGAGGGACTTGTAAAGGGTCTCGGCTTCCATTTCCGCACGGTCAAGCTCGCGGCAGGCGACTGCTCTGCGTCTATGGCGCGCACATATGACATCGAAATTCAGATTCCGTCCATGAACGGCTATAAGGAAGTCAGCTCAGTTTCAAACGCACGTGACTATCAGGCACGCCGCGGAGCGATCCGTTTCAAACGCGAGGACAGCGGCAGAATCGAATATTGTCACACTCTCAACGGCTCCGGCCTTGCAACAAGCCGTATTCTCCCCGCTCTCGTTGAACAGAATCAGAACGCGGACGGCAGCGTAACTGTTCCCGAAGTGCTCCGCAAGTACGTCGGAACGGACAGAATCGGCTGATATGTCGGTACTTCTTGCCGTCGGAGCGGGAAAAACAGCGCTTTCGCTCCCGCTCATTACGTGGATGCTTATCGCAGGCGTCATCATCGCGTGGATAATAATCTTCTGCAACAAAAAGATTGTCGGGGCGCTTGTCCGCGCCATTATTGACGCAAATGCAACATCCGAAGAAGCCGCAAAGACCCTCGCGGAGCTCGGTCAGGATGACAATGTCAGCGCGATTTCGCGTTACAAAAGTTCCGAAGCTCTCCGCAGAATCATCCGCACAGTCGGACAGCCGGAAGAGCAGGGCGACTCCAAAAAGAAAAAGTCGGCAGTGACCGTCGACGAAAACACCCGCTTTTACATTCCGGAGGAATCCTTTCTCCGCGCACTGAAGCAGTATGGCTCCGACGACAGCGCACTGACTGTCATTCTCGGAACGATCGCCATGATTGCCGTCGGCATAATCGTCACGGTGTTCATCGCAAAATAATCTTCTTTTCTTCGACCGTACTTTTCTTTGAAAAGAAAAGTAGGCAAAAGAAACTTTAATAACCGGTTTGTGCGAACTTTATATTTTCATAAAAGGAGCGGTTTTCCGCTCCTTTTTGATTTTGTACCCTTCTTTTCTTCGAAAAGAAAGTAAAAGAAACTTCGGTTATTTGTTTTGAACAAATTTTATAAAAAGCAAACAGAGGTGATTTTTCATCTCTGTTTTTATAAAAATTTTAATAAAAACCATTGACAAATATGTGTTTTATCACATATAATATAGACGAAGGAATGATTGAGGAGTTGATTGACTTGTTCGAAATCGAGTTTTATGAAAAAAGCGACGGCACATATCCCGCCGAGAAATTCATTCTTTCACAAGACCTTAAAATGCAGGCAAAATTGTTTCGCCTTCTTGAGTTGCTTGAGCTTAAAGGAAATGATTTGCGCGAACCTTATTCTAAATTTCTTTCCGACGGGATATATGAACTTCGCGCAGTTCAGGGCAACAACATAACAAGAGTGTTATATTTCTTTGTTGTCGGACAAAAAATAATACTTACAAACGGCTTTGTAAAGAAAACGCAAAAAACGCCTGAATCAGAAATAGATTTGGCAAAGAAATACCGAAAAGATTACGAATCAAGAAAGGAGTACCGATAATGGGCAAGAATTTCAGAACGACGCTTGAAGAACAAATGAAAAATCCCGAATTCAAAGAGGAATGGGATGCGCTTGAACCTGAATATCAGATAATAAAGGCAATGCTCACATCGCGCGCCGAAAACTCGCTTACGCAAAAGCAACTGTCCGATATCACTGGAATTCCTCAAGCTGACATAAGCAGATTGGAAAATGGAAATGCAAATCCGTCGCTGAAAACTCTTCAAAGACTTGCGGACGGAATGGGAATGAGACTTAAACTCGAGTTTGTTCCGGTAAATCACTGACAAACCGTCGACCATTATCAGGTCGACGGTTTTCATTTTTTCGAACAGATATCTTCTTTCCACGATTATCAAAGTTTCTTTTGCCCACTTTTCTTTTCAAAAAATCCGGTCAAAGCAAAAGCAGAGATGAAAACTCATCTCTGTTTGCTGTTTACAAAATTTGCGCAAACCAATTATTAAAGCTTCTTTTGCCTTCTTTTCTTCTCGAAGAAAAGAACGGTGCCTACTTTTCTTTTCAAAGAAAAGTACGGTCAAAGAAAAGTAGGGGAAATTTCAAATAAACGCTTGATTTGTGGTATTTTTGTGGTATACTTATAGAGTAAAATACCGAAAGGCTGTGAAAAAGCGGCTTTTTGCGCACAAAACGGTTGACAGAGAGCGTCCGACGAGGCTGAAAGCGGCGCACCGCGGCGCAGATTGCCTTTCGCTTCGGAGCTTTTTCCGTGAACACAAAAGTAGCGGAAGACGGGTTGCCGCCGTTATACGGCATAAAGTGTCCGTCATATGACGGAAATGCGGGTGGTACCGCGGAGCATGCGCTTCGTCCCTTTTTGTGGACGAGGCTTATTTTTTTGTAAAACGTAAACACAAATACTTTGAAAGGACTTTTTGTATGAAAGAACTACTTGAAAAAATCAGGCAGGACGCGCTTTCCGCTCTTTGCGGAGATGAAAGCTCGGAATCTGTCAGAATTCGTTTTCTCGGAAAAAAGGGCGAGCTGACCTCCGTTCTTCGCGGAATGGGCGCAGTCGCTCCCGAGGACAGACCGAAAATGGGTCAGCTTGTAAACGAGGTCAGAGAGAAGATTGAAGCGGCAATCGCAGAGAAAGCCGAAAAAGAAAAGAGAGAAGCGCTCGAGGCAAAGCTCAAGGCTGAAAAAATCGACGTAACCATTCCCGGAGACGACCTTTCCATCGGCAAGCGTCATCCTCTTGCGCAGACGGAAGCGCTTATCCGTGAAATTTTCGTCGGAATGGGCTTTTCCGTTGTTGAAGGACCGGAGGTTGAATATGACTATTACAACTTTGAGGCGCTCAATCTGCCGAAAAATCACCCCGCCCGCGATACGCAGGACACATTCTATATAACAGACAACATTCTCCTCCGCTCGCAGACCTCGCCCGTGCAGGTGCGCACGATGGAAAACTCAAAGCCGCCGATAAGAGTCATTTCTCCCGGCAGAGTTTACCGTGCCGACCCCGCAGACGCAACCCATTCGCCGATATTCCATCAGTGCGAGGGGCTTGTTGTCGACAAGGGCATAACAATGGGCGATCTCAAGGGCGTGCTTGAGCTTTTCGCAAAGAAAATGTTCGGCGAGGACACAAAAATCCGTTTCCGTCCGCACCATTTCCCGTTCACGGAGCCCTCTGCCGAGGTTGACGTTTCCTGCTGGGAATGCGGAGGCAAGGGCTGCCGACTCTGCAAGGGCGAAGGCTGGATTGAAATTCTCGGCGCGGGAATGGTTCATCCCTTCGTGCTTTCAAACTGCGGCATAGACCCCAACGTTTATTCCGGATTTGCTTTCGGAATGGGCATTGAAAGGGTTGCGCTCTGCCGACTGGGAATCGACGATATGCGTATGCTTTACGAAAACGACGTCAGATTCCTTTCACAATTCTGATTGGGAGGTGCAGATATGATACTTTCACTTAAATGGCTTCACGATTTTATCGACGTAAGCGATATTGATATTAAAACCTTCTGCGAGGATATGACTGTTTCCGGCTCAAAGGTTGAGACCTATGAGGAGCTCGGAAAAGAGATTGAAAACGTCCGCGTGGGACTTATTACGAAAATCGAACAGCACCCCGACGCCGAAAGGCTTGTAATCTGTCAGGTCAACTTCGGTGACAGGGATTTGCAGATTGTCACCGCCGCAAAGAACGTTTTTGAGGGTGCGCTTGTTCCCGTTGCGATTTCTCCCGAAGGGGAAAAGGTTGTTGCAAAGCTGGCGCACGGCGTTGAAATAAAGACGGGCAAGCTCCGCGGCGTAACGAGCGAGGGAATGTTCTGCTCAATCGAAGAGCTGGGACTTGATACGCACGATATGCCCGGCGCAGCCACGGACGGAATTCTCATTCTCAACGATTATCCCTGCAAGGCAGGCGACGACATTCACGACGTTCTCGCTCTGAGCGACACGGCTGTTGAATTTGAAATTACACCGAACCGCCCGGACTGCCTTTCCGTCATAGGTCTGGCAAGGGAAGCGTCCGCAACGTTCGGACGTCCTCTGAATATCCCGACGCCCGCCGTCAAGGGAAGCGACGGCAACGTCAGAGACTATGTAAACGTTTCTGTCGACAGCAAGAAATGCTCCAGATACTGCGCAAGAGTCGTTAAAAACGTTAAAATTGCGCCCTCACCTCTGTGGCTGCGTATGCGTCTCCGCGCAGCCGGCGTCAGACCGATAAACAACATCGTCGATATCACAAACTATGTAATGATTGAATACGGTCAGCCGATGCACGCTTTCGACTATGCCTGCCTTGACGGACACGAGATCGTCGTCAGAGAAGCGGGCGACGGCGAGATATTCCGCACGCTTGACAGCCAGGAAAGAGCTCTCACGCCCGATATGCTTGTCATTGCGGACAAGGATCGCCCCGTCGGAATTGCCGGCGTTATGGGCGGCGAAAACAGCGAAATTACAGATGCAACAAAGACGGTTGTCTTTGAATCCGCCTGCTTTGACGGCGCTTCCGTCCGTATCACGGCGAAAAAGCTCGGTATGAGAACGGAAAGCTCCGCACGCTTTGAAAAAGGACTCGACTGCGAAAACTGTCTGCCCGCGCTTCAGAGAGCCTGCGAGCTTGTTGAGCTGCTCGGCGCAGGAGAAGTCGTCGACGGAATGATTGATGTTTATCCTGAGAAAAAGCCGGTTTATACAGTGCCCTTCGAGCCGGAGAGAATGAACCGTTTCCTCGGTATCTTCCTCCCTCCGGACAATATGAAGGATATTCTCCGTTCCCTCTGCTTTGAGGTTGAGGACGGAAAGGTTATTGTTCCGTCATATCGTGACGACGTTCGCTGCATGAACGACGTGGCGGAGGAAATCGTCCGTATTTACGGCTACAACAAGATTGAGTCAAGCTCGATAATCGCTCAGATGACGCAGGGCGGACTTCCCGCCGACGTCAAGTTCCGCGAGGGACTTTCGGAGCATCTCTGCGCGCTCGGTCTTGACGAAATATGCACGTTTACGTTCATTCCCGCAAGAATTTATACAAAATCCGGCATGGCGGAGGACGACCCGAGAAGAAAGTCGCTCGAAATTGCAAATCCGTTCGGCGAGGACACAAAGACCCTGCGCACAACGTCCATTCCGTCAATGCTTGAAATTCTTGAGCTGAATTACAACAGGTCAAACCCGACCGCGTCTCTCTTTGAGATGGCAAAGGTATTCATTCCGAGAGAGGGCGTCGTCACGAATATTCACGGGCTCGAAGGCACCCTGCCGGATGAGAGAATAAAGGTTACCGTTGGGTTCTACGGTGCAGGCGGCTTCTCAAGAATAAAGGGCATTTGCGAGGAAATTCTCCGCTTTGCGGGAATTGACAACGCAAAATACGTTGCGGTTACGGACGACCCGACGTTCCACCCCGGTCGCACGGCAAAAATCGTTCTTCCGGACGGCACGGACCTCGGTATTTTCGGCGAGCTTCATCCCGTAACACGCGAAAATTATACGTTCTCGTGTCCCGTTTATCTTGCGGAGCTTGATCTTGAGCTTATCCGCGAGCATTCGGTTTCCGAAAAGAAGTATAAGCCCCTGCCCAAATTCCCCGCTGTCAGCCGCGACTTCTCTCTCGTCTGCGATGAGGATGTTGAGGTCGGCACGCTGGAGGAGGCGATGTCCTCATGCGGCGTAAAGATTCTTGAAAGCATCACGCTTTTCGACGTTTACAGAGGAAGTCAGCTTCCCGAAGGCAAAAAGAGCGTCAGCTTCTCCGTCATGCTCCGCGCAGCGGACCACACGCTGACGGTCGACGAAGCCGACAAGGCAACAAAGAAAATACTCGGCGCGCTTGAGTATAAGCTCGGCGTAACGATACGCTCGTAAGGGAGGAACATTATGTATTATGAAATTGAAATCGCGGGACTGAAACGCAAGCTCCCGCTTTGCCCGATAACGGACTCGCTCTATATCGGCGCGTTCATTATGTTCGGCGACGTTGAAATAACCCGCGCGGCGGCAACGGAGCTCCTCAAAATCGCTCCCGAGCACGATATAATGATAACGGCAGAGAGCAAAGGTATCCCGCTTGTCTATGAGATGGCTCGTCAGTCGAATGCGGAAAACTATCTCCTCGCAAGAAAAACGCCCAAGCTCTATATGCGCAACATTTTCTCGTCCGAGGTCAAGTCCATAACGCATGCAACTCTCCAGACGCTTTATCTCGACGGCGACGACGCCGAGGCGATGAAAGGGAAGAGAGTCCTCATAGTTGACGACGTCGTCAGCACGGGCGAGTCGCTTCGTGCGCTTGAAGAGCTTGTTACAAAAGCGGGCGGCATAATCGCAGGCAAAATGTGCGTTCTTGCCGAAGGCGACGCCGCAAAGCGCGACGACATCAAATATCTTCAGGTTCTCCCCGTATTCAATGCGGATGGGACAATAAAAGAATAAGACGAAAAAGAGGCGGTCAAACGCCTCTTTTTTGATGAGTAATTCGGACTCACCCTTCTCGGCGAAGCCTGCAAGGGTGCTCCGCACCGCTTGTAAATCTCCCCATTGG
>ERZ779725.549-NODE-549-length-24465-cov-3.668988_pt1 | contig 24465 bp, 23 predicted proteins | sample MGYA00511890_ERZ779725 | MGnify/ENA primary metagenome ERZ779725 (study PRJEB29588, sample SAMEA2148549) | human gut metagenome | biome: human gut; feature: human-associated habitat; material: faeces | place: Denmark | collected 2008/2010 ...
TATTTTAAAATATGTGCCTTATATTTCAAAATATATGGCTTGTATTTTTTGCGATAAGCCATGTGTTTTTTCACACATCCCGCACATAAAAAAACACAGCCGCAGAAAACGGATTTTATATTTTGAAAAGCAATGCAGACACCGCGATTTGTCCCGCACAACCCGCCAGACAAAACGCAACTGTTATTTTTCACAAAACACGGCTCATTAAAGAGAAAGAAAGATTGCTGCATTTGATTTTAATAACTACCTTTGCAAGCAAAGGCAAGTCTTAGTCATGCCCGGGAAGCTGCTGGAATTCAGTGCTAACATACTATGAATAAGACACCGGATAAATATATCTCAACACACGCTGCGTTGCAAGATGCAGTGTCCCCCAAACGTGCCGCATACTGACCATATCATGCCCGATAAAGACACAATTTGTTGGTTCCCGATGCGCGTAACCTATGGAAGACAACTGAAAATCAAAGAATTTCTTGACATCGAGAACATCGAGAACTTCCTTCCTATGACCACACTCACGGTCAGGGAAAACAACAGAATACACCATAAGCACGTTCCGGCAATCAGCAATCTGATTTTCGTGCGAAGCACAATGAACAACCTGAACTTTCTGAAACAGACAAAAGTCTCCGCCTACCCCATGCGCTACATGACACGCAAGACATTGAACCAGAAAAACTCAGGTTGGGAAATAATCACCGTGCCCGACAGACAAATGGAAAACTTCATCAAGATTGCCGGTGGTCCAGAAGAAGAATTTACTTATCTGAAACCCGAAGAACTCATAGGAAAAATAAACGGCAAAGTAAAAATAACCTCCGGTTCCTTCAAAGACGTGGAAGGAATCATAAAACGAATCCACGGCAACAAACGCGTTGTGGTGGAAATAGAATCAGTAGGCGGCATCTGCATAAACTTCGTGCCCAAATCCTGCATGATGCAAATAGAATAAACAAGCAGAACCGGAATGATTTTTCCAAATCGCCACTAAGCAAACCGTGCATTTCATAGAACCTAACGAAGAAAAAGCCCAAGCATACATACTTGGAGTTATTATGGCACTGCTTGGGATAAACATATTTCCGGATACCAAAGTTTCGGAAGCACAATTGGACTGCGCCAAAGAACTTGCCCGACATTATGTAGAATCTGAAATTGACAAAGCGATATTCGACACCTCCCAAAGGGAAATACTGAAACAACAATGGCGGGAATGGGCAGACAAAGCAGGCAACGGCTTCAAACAAACACTTAAAGCCAATCATCGTTTATATTAAAAGAACCCGACACAACACACCGTGTCATAAAACCCAACATCATCACGCCCCCACAAAACACATCTTCAAACAACAAGCGAATAGCCAAGAACACACTGATGCTCTATATTCGCATGTTTATATCCGTAATTATAAGTCTTTACACAAGCCGGGTAGTTCTGCAAACATTAGGAGTTGAAGACTATGGAATATACGGTGTAGTTGGTGGTATAGTTTCAATGATGGGATTTATTAATGCTTCGATGTCCGGAGCAACATCCCGTTTTCTTACATTCGAATTAGGAAGGGGAGATTTTTCTCGGCTTTCAAAAACATTTTCAAGTGCACTCCTTGTACATATTATTATAGCTGTTATTGTTTTAGTTTTAGCCGAAACCGTTGGTTTATGGTTCTTATGTAATAAACTTGTAATACCAGAAGGACGCATGACGGCAGCGCATTGGGTATATCAGTTGAGTATTTTAAGCTCTATGCTTTCAATAACACAGGTGCCATACAATTCAAGTATTATTGCGCATGAGAAGATGGATGTGTATGCGTATGTTGAGATTCTTAATGTAACGCTCAAACTTCTAATAGTGTATTTGTTGGTGATTGGCAATTTTGATAAACTGATTCTATATGCAATACTTATGTTCGCAGTGTCAGTGATTATAATGATGGTATACAGAATATATTGTTTGCAAAGATTTGAGGAATGTAAGTTTCGTTGGTTTTGGAACAAAGATTATTTGAAGCCTCTATTATCTTTTTCTGGATGGGATTTATACGGTAATATGGCCTTTTCGGTTAGACAACAGGGCGCTAATTTCATTTTAAATATGTTCTATGGGGTTGTTCTGAACGCAGCATGTAATATTGCTTCAACAGTACAAGGTATATTGTTGCAGTTCTCTTCCAATGCAATTATGGCTTTTAAGCCTGCAATCATTAAACAATATGCAGCAGAGAATATGTCAGAAATGAATCGTCTCTTGCGTTTTGCTACAAAAATCTCAACTTGTCTTTTGTCTGTAATTTCGATATCTGTCTTTGTAAAGATGAATTATATTTTGGAACTTTGGTTAGGTGAAGTGCCAGATGCTGCAGTGGTATTAACAAAGATGTCTTTAATAATAAATTTCTTCTCATGTTTAGGTTCGATTCTGATTATTGGAATACATGCAACTGGAAAAGTTTTAAAGGTGGGAGCAATAAACGGCACTTTGTATATGTTATCTATACCTGTGATGTATATAATGTTAAAATGTGGTTTAGATTATCAGGCTTGTTATATAATGTTCATAATTACAACTATGATATTCTGTGTGTCAAACCTTTTTATTTTGCATAACGATTTAAAGTATTTTGAATTACGAAATTATTTATTTCAAGCAGTGCTTCCTTCTGCTATAGCTATTGTTACTTCATTTGCTTTGGTATCTTGGATGTCGAATTTCTTCCCTGATACAATATGTAGCTTATTACTTTTTGTGTTAACATCAAGTATAGTTACTTTAGTAATTAGTTTTTTAATTATGCTACAACAGAATGAAAGATTGGCTATATTTTTATATATCAAAAACAAGTTTTTAAAATGATATCAAGACTTAGAAAAATATTTTGGCGGATATTAGGAATCGATCATATTCATATGATTCGTGTTGTAGATCAGCCATTTCTAAAAAATGATGCTTATACTCGAATTGGATACAAATCATATGACAACAATGCATTAGTATATCGTTGGTCTGATGCTCCTTTAATCATTGGCAAATATTGCTCCATTAGTTATAATGTACGTTTTATAATGGATGAAGGAGGGCATACGTTTAATACAATATCATCTTACCCTTTCAAAACAAACAAATGCAATATGGAACGTTCTGGTATTGTGGTTGGTAATGATGTATGGATTGGTATGAATGCTATTATAATGTATGGAGTGTCGATAGGTGATGGTGCAACCATTGCCGCTGGAAGTGTTGTAACCAAAGATGTTGCACCTTATACTGTTGTTGGTGGAGTTCCTGCTAAATTAATAAAGGAAAAATGTACACGTGAAGAGAGAACAAAGATGCAAAAAATAGCATGGTGGAATTGGCCGAATGATACCATCATGAATAGATTCAAGGATTTTCAACTTTCTTATGTCGAATTCATAAATAAATATATAAACGAACAGATTTAAAGTTTTATACTGCATAGGTTCACTATGTACACCTGGTGGAACAGAACGTGTTCTTTCCTCTAAGGCATCGATTTTTGCGGATAAATATGGAATCGAAATCCATATATGTACTATAAGTATAAATACAAGTCATTTTTACAAATTTTCAAAAAATATAATTTTCCATAATCTTAGCTCTGCTTATACACATAAGACATATCCAAATATCCCTATGTTAAAGGCATATTTGATAAAGCGTGATTTATACAAAGCTTATGAAAATCTTATAAAGCAGATCTCTCCTAATGTTGTAATTGTATTGGAAAGAGGTACAGATGATTTTTATATACCAAATATCTGTCATAAATTGAATATCCCCGTTGCTAGAGAGTTTCATTTTGCAAAAGCTGCAGTATATTCTCGGGCTGAGATAATGGATTCTGTATTAACCAAATGGAGTTACATTTTAAATTATAAGAGAATTTTTAATGCATTTGACAATTATGATTATATGCTTCTTCTAACCAAAAAAGATCAGCGAGAAGGTAATTATAAAGCAAAGACGGTTGTCATTCCAAACATTGTTCCACCATTGGTCGATAAGGAACATTTAGCAGATGTATGCAAAAAAAAGAAGTTCATTTCTGTTGGTAGTATGAATGACAAACGAAAGGGATTTGATTCGATCATTAAGGCATGGTCAACAATCGCTCACAAGTATAGTGATTGGACTTTTGAAATTTGGGGCAAAGGGCCTTATGAGCCTGTTCTTAGGGATTTAATTGAAAAGTTAGGTTTAGAACAAACTGTAAAACTCTGTGGAACCACCAATGATGTTGCAAGTAAGTACTGTGAAAGCGCATTTTATGTATCTGGAGCGGTTGCTGAAGGATTGCCAATGGTGTTAATTGAAGCAATGAGTTGTGGGCTTCCTTGTGTTGCTTACGATTGTCCTACTGGACCTAGTGATATTATTGAAGATGGCAAGGATGGTATTCTTGTTCCTTTACACGATTTAAAAGGATTGGCCGAAGGCATAGAAAAAGAAATTACAGATATAGAAATGAGACTTCAGCAATCGAATAATGCAAGAAAGAAGTCTATGCAATTTACAGAAAATATAATAGTACCCAAGTGGCTTGATTTTTTCTCAATATTTGGATATAAAGTCGATAGAAATGAATAATATCTCAAAGTTACCATATTGTTATGGATGCAGTGTTTGTGCTTCTGCATGTCCTAAGAAGGCAATCAGTATGCATATTGACACAGAAGGGTTTTATAAGCCAATTGTTGATGATTCAATTTGTGTTAATTGTGGTATATGCTTAAATGTTTGTGCTTTCATTTCTTTGGAGGTGATACAAGACAAAGATTTTCCGATAAGGAATTATGCAGTTTGGAGTAAAGACGAGGATATTAGGAATAAATGCACAAGCGGAGGCGTTGGCTTTGAGGTCGGTAGATTTTTGTTGAATAAAGGATACAATGCTATCGTTTGTAAATATAACTCAGAGACTCAGCATGCCGAACATTATTTGGCAAAAACGGAAAAAGAACTTATTGCTTCAATTGGGTCAAAATATATTCAAAGTGATGCCATACATGGTTTTAAACAGATAAAGAAGGGGGAAAAGTTTTTTATTACTGGTTCACCTTGTCAAATCGATTCAATACGTAGATGGGTGCGTATAAGAAAAATGGAGGATGATGTCATATTATTAGACTTTTTCTGTCATGGTGTCCCCTCTTACCTAATGTGGCTTCAGTATTTAAAGGAATTAGAAAATAAAATAGGAACTGTAAATAATATCGTATGGAGAGATAAAGAAACAGGATGGCATGATTCATGGGTTATGAAAATACCCGGTCGTTATGCTTCATGGTTTACAAAAGGTGATTCTTTCTATCGTATGTTCCTCGGTGATCGTTGTTTAGGGCGTCAATGCTATCATAATTGCAAATACAAATACAACCATTCAGCTGCCGATATACGTATTGGTGATTTATGGGGTAGAAAATACTCTTCTGATGAAAAAGGTGTAAATGGTGTTGTATGTTTTACAGAAAGAGGTCTGAACCTATTGAAAGAAATGCATCCGATATTACATATAGAGGATTCGACACTTGAAATAGTAGCAGAGTCACAAATGAAAAAATGTGCGCACAAACCTATTTCATACAAATATACGATGAATAGTCTCAAGAAAGGAATTCCACTTAAGGAAATTTTACAAAAGGCTTCATATATTGAACTTGTAGAACGGATACCTAACAAATTGACATATTATATAACACGTTTACCTTCTAAAACATTGGAAGTGTTAGGTTTAAAAGAAAAGCCACAAAAATGAATATAAAAACAATTACATGTCATGATTGCTATAACTTGGGGGCATCATTGCAAGCTTATGCTCTACAGAATTATTTGGAATCTCAAGGACATGATGTACAAATAATCAACTATAAGCCTTATTATCTTAGTGGGCATTTTAAGTTTGGTTCTGTAAATAACCCCGTGTTTGATCGCCCTATTGTGAAGCAGCTGTATTTGTTGGCAAAGCTTCCTGGGCGTTTGTTGGCACTCTCTCGTAAAAAAGCGTTTGACAGATTCACTACAAAATACTTACGTCTTACCCGTAGATATAATTCGTATGAGGAATTAAAGGCTGATGCTCCTGAGGCAGATGCCTATATAGCCGGAAGCGACCAGATATGGAATACACTTTTCCCTAATGGACGAGATGCTGCTTTTTATTTAGATTTTGGCAAACCGAATGTTAGAAGAATCAGTTATGCTGCTAGTTTTGCAACCAAAGATGTGGTACCTGAATATCGTGAGTTTGTTAGCAAAGAACTTAAGAATGTTGATTTCGTATCAATACGAGAAAAAATATCGTTACCATTGCTATATTCATTAGGTAGAAATGATGGAGTAGCAGTTTGCGATCCCGTCTTCCTGTTATCTAAAGAGGAATGGACAGGATTGACAAACGAAAGTTCAATTAAAACAGACGAAAAATATTTAGTTGTATATCTTACAGACAAATCTGAAGAAATTAAGAGAATCGCATTGGATATACACAATGTAACAGGATGGAAGATTTATGTTGTTGGAGCTTTTAAAGAATCATGGGCACATAAGAATTTTGTTAATGCAGGACCTTTGGATTTTGTAAAACTCATAAACGATGCACAGTATATTATTAGTAATTCTTTTCATGCCACTGCTTTCTCATTAATATTAGATAAGAATTTCTGTGTTGTAAATCGAAAAGATGGTATTAATGAACGAATGAAAAGTGTATTAGAAGATGTTGGCTTAAACCATCGTATTCTTAGTGTTTTCACAAACGAACAATTGAAGAATATTGATTTTACAGAAGTTCATAACAAGCTATCTGGGGTTATTGATTTCTCAAAATCTTGGTTGAATAAAGTTTTAAGTTAATAGAATTCAAAATGAAACCACACATCCTTATTATCATGCACTACCTCGAAATAGGAGGCGCAGAGACAGCTCTTATCGGTTTGCTCAACGCTTTGGACAAGGAGCGAGTTAATGTAGACCTTTTCTTGCATGACCACCGTGGTGAAATGATGCAGTTCGTTCCCGAATGGGTGAATGTGTTGCCGCCAATAAAGGAATATACGATGCTGGAGCGTCCGATAAAGGAACTCGTGAATCGTGGCCATTGGTTGATAGCTGCAGCCAGACTTTGGGCGAAGTATGTCAGCAAGAAGGCTTACAAGAAGAGCCATAGCTGTTTGCCAAATGCAAGCGTGTTTCACTATATGGCTAAATATACCACGTCTTTACTGCCAAGGATAAATCCTAACGTAACTTACGATTTGGCAATTAGTTTTCTTACACCACATCAGATTACACTTCAGAAAATCAATGCTCGTAAGCGCATCGCTTGGATACATACCGATTATACCAAGATATGGGTGGATGCAAACGATGAATTGCCCGTATGGAGTAAGTACGATTTCATTGCAAGTATATCACCAGATGTAACCAAGACTTTCCTTCAGACATTCCCCTCACTTTCCAATACCAACAAAATAGTGGAGATTGAAAATATTCTGTCTCCAGCTTTTGTACGTAGACGTGCAGATATAGAGGATGTTGAGACTGAGCTAAATAAATACGGGGAGGGGTAAAAATCCTCACAATAGGAAGATTCAGTGAGCAGAAAAACTTTGACAATTTACCAGAAATTTGTAGAAGATTGATTGAAGAAATGACAAGATTATTATCTGTAGGTCGCTTCTCTGAAGCAAAGAACTATGACAACGTGCCCGACATTTGCCGACGTATGGTGAAAGAGGGTGTTGACGTTAAGTGGTTCATTATTGGCTATGGTGGCGATGAGCAACTTATAAGAAGAAAGATAGAGGAGGCTGGTATGCAAGAGTATGTCATCATCCTCGGCAAGCGTAGTAATCCCTACCCATACATCAAGGCATGCGATATATATGTGCAGCCATCAAGATATGAGGGTAAGAGCGTAACGGTTCGTGAGGCTCAAATGCTTTGCAAGCCTGTAGTAGTGACCAACTATCCTACCGCATCAAGCCAAATAAAGAATGGTATAGATGGCGTAATTGTTCCGATGGACAATGAAGGCTGCGCCAAAGGTTTAGCAGAGGTTATTGCGGACAAAACCCTACAAGAGCGTCTTGTAGGATATCTCAAGACCCATGATTATGGCAATGAGAGTGAAGTGGATAAAGTGTATAGCATTGCAGAAGAGGCTAAACGATGAAACAGCGTGATCTCTCACTCGACTTGCTGCGCATTGTGGCATGTGTGATGGTTGTGGTGATGCACTCACCTATACCATCTGACAATTCTGACGGGATAATACTTTCGTCATTGAGTTATTTCACTGAACCATGTATAGGACTGTTCTTTATGGTTAGTGGAGCTTTAATTTTACCCCCCCCAATTGATTCTGAGAGCAATACAGCATTGCCATTTTTACGAAAGCGACTGAAGCGAGTTCTGATGCCAACGTTGGTATGGACTCTTTTTTATATTGCTATAAAACTCTTGGATGGCAATATGACGATAGATGAAGTGTTGAAAACCATGGCTTCAATTCCTTTCTCGGCCCAAGGGCATGGAGTGCTTTGGTTCATGTATACATTAATAGGACTTTATCTTGTTACACCCATATTGCATGCATGGTTGAGAAAAGCATCAGAGAAAGAGATTAGATTCTATCTGCTTTTATGGCTTGTAGCTATGTGTTATCCTTTGTTGCAAATGTTCGTGTTAGTAAATAATACGACAACCGGTATATTGTATTATTTCTCGGGATATGTAGGCTATTTTTTGTTGGGCTACTGGATGCAACGTTATGGCGAAAAGTTAAGTCTTAAGGTTGCAGCGCTACTTATGTGTGTAAGTGTGTTTGCTCCCATAGTGGTGAAAATAATGTACCTGGAAGTTGATTTCTATTCGTTGTTTTGGTATCTCTCAATATTTGTAGCAATACAATGTATATTTTGGTGGAAGATGATGAAGCGTTTACAGATAGTATTGCATATGTCGGACAGAGTGAAAAGTTTCATTACCATATTTTCAAATCTCTCGTTTGGCATATATCTATCACATATATTTATAATGCGTCATTTTGTATGGCAAATACCTTTTGTTGAACATATCGACTCGCAGTTACTTCAGATTGTTATTGTGGCACTCCTTACATTAACTTTGTCATTTGTTGTGTCGTTGACTTTTGGTTTTACTCCATGGGGAAATGCTGTTGTTGGTTGGCACAAGAAATAATACAAATAAAGAAATTATAACGAATTACTCATAATTAATTATTTATGATACCCAAGATTATTCATTACTGCTGGTTCGGACGTGGATCAAAGAATGAGTTGGCAACCAAGTGCATCGAAAGTTGGAAAAAGTTTCTTCCTGATTATGAGATAAAGGAATGGAACGAAGATAACTTCGATGTAAACTTGTATCCTTATGCAAAAGAAGCACTTGAAAACCGTAAGTTTGCTTTTGTAACAGATGTGGTACGTTTGTATGCATTGTATACAGAAGGTGGGGTATATATGGATACTGATGTAGAAGTACTTAAAACATTTAATCCTTTCCTTCATCACCAGATGTTCTCTGGTTTTGAAACAAACAACAACGTACCTACTGGTATGATGGCAGCAGAGAAAGGCAGTGTTTGGGCTAAAGAACTACTTGAACAGTATAATGATAGACATTTTGTATTGGAAGATGGAAGTTTTGACTTGACTACTAATACAACTGTCATTACTGAATACATGAAATCTAAAGGACTTTTGTTGAATAATAAATATCAAGATTTCCCTGGATTATGTACAATGTATCCATCTGAGTATTTTTGTCCTAAGGACCATACTACTGGTAAGATTAAATGTACCAAGAATACAGTTTGTATCCATCACTTTGCCGGTAGCTGGTTGCCCCATTCTTTTTGGGGAGACCTTCGTCATAACTTGAAATATTTATTGGTTAGGATGATGGGAGAAAAGGGAGGTGCGATAATATCTGATATATTAAGCGGTCGAATCTTTAGAGGTAATAAAACTTTTTAAGTTTATAAAATTACAAGGAATATTTATATGAAAACAATAATGTTAGTATTTGGAACACGTCCAGAGGCAATAAAGATGTGTCCATTGGTTAAGGAATTTCAGAAACACACTGATGAGTTCAAGACCATAGTATGTGTTACAGGTCAGCATCGTGAAATGCTCGACCAAGTGTTGACTATCTTTGACGTGAAGCCAGATTATGACTTGAACATTATGAAACAAGGTCAAGACTTGACCGATGTAACTTCACGTGTTCTTACTGGTCTTCGTGATGTGTTTAAGGAATGCAAACCTGATGTTGTACTTGTTCATGGTGATACAACAACCTCTACTGCTGGTGCCTTGGCTGCATTTTATGCACAGATTCCAGTAGGTCATGTGGAAGCAGGTCTTCGTACACATAATATATACAGCCCATGGCCAGAGGAGATGAATCGTCAGATTACTGGTCGTATAGCTACTTATAATTTCTCTCCGACACCTCTCTCCGAGAAGAATCTTATGGAAGAGAAGGCTCATGGTAATATATACGTGACTGGTAATACTGTGATTGATGCACTTCATATGGTTGTGGATAAGCTTAAAAACGATACAGCTTTGGCGAAAGAGCAGGAAGAGATTCTTGTAAAGGCAGGTTATGATGTCAATCGTTTGAAGGATGGTAAAAAACTAGTTCTTATAACAGGTCATCGTCGTGAAAACTTTGGTGATGGTTTCATTCGTATGGTTACAGCAATGAAGGATCTTTCAGAGAAATATCCAAATGTTGATTTTGTATATCCTATGCACCTCAATCCTAATGTTCGCAAGCCTATTCATGAGGTGTTTGGTGAAGACTTGACTCGTCCGAACTTCTTCTTTATAGAGCCATTACAGTATCTTGAGTTTGTGTATTTGATGGAGAAGTCTGCTATTGTTTTGACAGACTCAGGTGGTATTCAGGAGGAAGCTCCAGGACTTGGCAAGCCTGTTCTTGTAATGCGTGATACGACAGAACGACCAGAGGCATTGTCAAGTGGCACTGTTCATCTTGTAGGTACCGACTATGATAAGATTATGAATGAGGTTAGTACACTGCTTGATGATTCCGTCGCTTACAATAAAATGTCGAAGGCAGTTAATCCATATGGAGACGGACAAGCCTGTCGTCGTATCTCAGAGGTTTTAGCGAATAAGGAAACTGACAGATACGAGGTGAAATAACAAGAACTATTTATTATATACTTGACGTTTTTTTTACAAATATAAACACGTCAAGTATATAATGGCCTGGCATCATTTTACTTAAATTATGGAAGTAGCACAATTATATTATCCTATATATTTATTGCTTGTTACTTTGTTTTCTATACAAGTATACGGAAAATACAATAAACGAATCAACCCTATATTAGGAATGCAAAAAAGAAACTTAGATGGAGAATGTCTCATTCTAATGTTCTTTATGATACTCTTTATAGGTCTTCGTCCAGTTAGTGGAAGGTACTTTGGTGATATGGGTAACTATGTTGCATCTTATCATGCTTTTTATGAAAATGTTCCTTTCGTTTTTAATCCATTAGCAGAAAATATATTATGGGACAACTGGTGGGCTTTATGGGGAAGTATGTGTTTAGGAACAGAAACTTTTTTCCTGTTGTCAGCTGCAGTTTATTTTGTTTGCACATACATAGCATGTTGTAAATGGTTTCCTAATGATACGTTTATTGCGTATTTGTTTTTTCTTGCAGCTTTCTCCACTTTCTCTTATACAACAAATGGATGTAAGGCAGGAAATGCGGCTGCATTGTTCTTAGTAGCAATGGCTTATCGAGATAAACTGTATGTATGCATACCTTTCCTCTTACTCTCTTTAGGTATTCATCATTCCATGAAACTGCCAATTGTTGCTTTTATCCTTGCGAGTCTTTATAAGAATCCTAAAATGTACCTTGCAGTATGGGGCATGTGTGTTTTGATTTCTCTTGCACATATTACTTGGTTTCAGAATCTTTTTGCCCAAATAAGTGCAGATAATGGAGATACGCATGGTGCCAACTATCTTTTAGGATCAGATACTAATGGGTGGGGTGGAAAATCAGGTTTTAGATATGATTTTGTTTTGTATTCTGCAATGCCAGTTTGGGTTGGTTATTATGCGGTATTCAAGAAAAAGATCAAATCCTTAAATTATAACTTTATATTAAATGTCTATACTATATTAAATTCAGTATGGATGCTTTGCATGTATGCCGAATTTACAAACCGAATAGCTTATTTAAGTTGGTTTATGTATCCTTTTGTTTTGATTTATCCTCTGGTATGTGAGAATTGGGGAACACAAAAGTATCGAACACTTTCAAAGTTTATGTTGCTCCATTTAGGGTTTACATTATTTATGCAGATTATTTATTATTAAATGTTTGTCTCAAATGAAACTTCTTACAATATTTACTCCCACCTACAATCGCAAGCATACGATTGGTAGGACATATGATAGTCTTTTGCGTCAGACAAGCAAAGATTTTAATTGGTTGATTATAGATGACGGTTCTATTGATGGCACCAAGGAGTGGGTGGAATCATTAGGACATGGAGTATGGATGGATGGTCCTGTTTACGATTGGATGGGACGTAAAAAAACTTCTGATAGTAATCATGTACACTTTGTCGTAGAAGTGCCAACACCAGATGGTAATAGTCTACATATCGACTATATTTATAAACCGAATGGTGGTCTATATACTGGCTATAATGTAGCTTATGATTTTATTCAGACAGAACTATGTGTCTGCATTGATTCTGATGATTTTGCTCCTGATGATGCAGTAGAAAAGATATGTAGGCTATGGAAGGAAAAAGGTTCTGACAAATACTGTGGTGTTATAGGGTTAGATTTTTATTTAGATGGTTCACCAATTGGTGGTTACTTACCACAAAGAATGACAGAATGTTATCGTTCAGATCTTTTTATAAAAAACATACATCAAGGGGATAGTAAGGAAGTAATGCGCACAGAATTAATGCGTAGTGTAGCTCCACAAATAGGATTTGAGGGAGAGAAGAATTTCAATCCTGCTTATATGTTAGCTCAAGTATGGGATAAACTTCCTCTTTTGATTATTAATGAAAATTTGTGTTTTGTAGATTACCAATTAGGGGCAGATAGTATGTCACAAGGCATATTTAAACAATATTTAAATAGTCCTAGAAGTTATGCAAAGATGCGTATTATGCATTTGAAATTGCAACGATATAATTATTCACTAAAATTTAAGGAAGCTGCTCATTATATATCGTCTTGTATTATTTCAAAAGATAAGAATTGGTTAAGAAATTCACCAATGAAGTTAACAACAATACTTGCCATTCCACTTGGCTTACTATTCTATGCTATAATTAAAATCAAAAATAGATAATATGATACGTGTATTACATATACTTCACTCCATGAATAGAGGTGGTGCAGAGAATGCTTTAATGAATTACTATCGTCATGTTGATCGTAATTGTATTCAATTTGATTTTCTTTTAACAGATCAGTCAAAATGTCAATTTGAAGACGAAATATTATCGTTAGGAGGACGTGTGTTTAGAGTACCTCTTCTGACTATAGCAAATCCCTTTCCTTATATTAAAGGTGTTAAAAAATTTCTAGGAGAGCATCCTGAATATAAAATAGTACATTCGCACACTTCTTCAAAAAGCTTTTTCCCTTTGTTTTTAGCGAAGAAACAAGGCGTTCCCGTTCGCATAAGCCATTCCCACAGTTCAATGGCTGAGGGTGGAATAAATGGAATGATACGTAAAATATTGAGGCCTTTTTTAAAATTAGTGGCTACAGATTGGGGTACTTGTGGAGAGCAAGCAGGAGAATTTCTTTATGGTAAAAAGGCTCAAAAAGAAGGAAAAGTAAAGTTATTTAAAAATGTTATTGAAGCTGAACGTTTTCATTTCTCGAAGGAAAAAAGAGAACAAATGCGAGATTTTCTTGGAATAGATAATGATGTGTTTGTTATAGGACATACAGCCCGTTTTGATCCAGTAAAGAACCATAAATTTGACGTAGACATATTAGTAGAAATAAAAAAAATACATCCAAATTGTAAACTATTAGAACTTGGTCTTGGTGTAAAAGAAGGTATTTTAGAATACGCAAAACAAAAAGGAGTTGATGAAGATATTATTTTTGCTGGCGTAGTTAATAATGTTTTCGATTATGAACAGGCAATGGATGTATTTATACTTCCTTCATTTAACGAGGGCCTGCCTTTGTCAATTGTAGAAGCTCAAGTTTCAGGCTTGCCTTGTTTCACAACCGAAGGTACTGTATCAAAGGAGTGTAGTGTGACAAATCTTGTAAGTTACATACCACTTGAAGTAGGGGCTAAGGTATGGGCCAAACAAATTTGGGAATCAAGAAATGTAGAAAGAATAGATAGATTTGTTGAAATTGCATCAGCAGGTTACGATGCTCAAACTTCAGCAAAAAAACTTCAAGATTTCTATATGAAAAAAATATTGAAATAAAGATTTATGCTTTCAACAAAAGACTTATATATGAAGGCTTGTATGCAGTCTAAGGAGCTGCATGCAATGACCGACGAGGAGTGTTCTCGTTTGCAGGAGCATCTTCGTAAGATGTATTTGGAGATAGAAAAGGTGTGCGACCGTCATGACCTGCGTATGTGTACGGGATATGGGACGGTGCTTGGAGCGATACGTCATAAGGGGTTCATTCCATGGGATGATGATATGGACTTGCTGATGCCTCGTGAGGATTACGACAAACTGATAAATCTATATGCTGATGAATTGCCAGAAAATCTGAAGATTTATGCTCCGAATAGCAAGAATGGACCTATTACCCGCTTTGCGAAGGTTGTAGATATAAACACTAGATTTCTTGGACCTGGAACAACTGATGATGAGAGGCATGGAATCTTTATTGATATATTCCCGTTGGAAGGAACTTCAAGTAATAACGCTGTTATTTGGTTGAAACACAAAGTTTCTTGTTTCTTGATGCTTGTCGCTTCGAGTGTTATGGAATATGAAGACTCTAATTGCGATGATTTATATGAAAGGTTGATGTGTTCTACTCCAGAAGGAAAAAGAACGTATAAAATTAGATGGACTATAGGAAAAATATTTAGTTTTCTTAGTTCGAAAAAATGGTTCAACATTGTTGAGAATTATACTAAATGTTCGAAAGTAAAGGCTGGATATTCCGTACCTATAGGAGGAGCGAACATAAAATATTTTAAACCTATATCATCTACCCTTTATTTTCCTGCCAAAAAGGTACAATTTGATGATATAGAAGTGTATGTACCTAATCAGCCAGTACGTCATTGTGAACTTGAATATGGTGATTGGAAATGGATTCCACCAGTAGAAAACAGATGGCAGCATTTTCTTAAGGAAATACGTTTTTAATCTAATTTACAATAAATAGTAGAAATGAAGAAAATAGTTCTCGTTTTGTTAGTTACGGCAATAACCATTACTTCTTTTGCACAGGAACAGTCGACATCAATAATTGCAAATGAACAACATTCTGTCAATAATTGGGGAGCAAAACTCAAATCGTCAAATTTCCATCTTGGTCTTGACCTCCAGACCAAATATATGTGGCGAGGCATGGAAATGATGGCAGAAAAAGAGTAGAGAAATACTTTGACCACAATATCGTTACAAATGCTTGGGTTGAATTCTACAACAACTTATTTACGACTAAATGATAAAAGATATGCATATTGACAGCAATGCGTTGGATATGTTAAGCGAATGCGTTATTATCGTGAACGATATGCCTGTCCATCGGCATAAGGACACTGCGGAGACTGTGATTTTGTTGTGGGACCGTTAGATGAAATAATCTATGAACTTACCGTTTCGTCTAACGATAAAGAGACATCATGAAATGCAGCGCGTCCACCTCTGCCATACCGAAACCAAGTATTGGTATCAGATAGCTAATGATATTCACAAAATGGTAGATGCGTATATAGATGTCTATAAATCAATCGCTCCCCAAAAACAAAGCGACTTATAACACAAAACAATTACACATAAACTTTACGCAATAATCAAACAAATCCTCTTTTCCCTATAAAACCCTAATAGCTCTGCCTAAAAGGAAGTTTTACTCTTCCCGGGTGTGGGGGCGGCGGGGGAAGGTGTCGCGCTTATAGCCTACGCCGTCAAGCATTTTCCACAGAGTTTCTTTCAGGTCGTCTCCGGGAGCGAGACCGAGCTTTTTGCGGATGTTTGAACGGGTCGTGGTGATGTTCGACTCGTTTTTCTGCAAAATGCTGCATATTTCCCCCAATTTCCTTTCCTGCATAACCAATCGACAAACCTCTCTCTCCGAAGGCGTGAGTGTAGGAAAAGCCTTACCAATGGCATTTTCATTGAATTTTTTGGAAAAGAAATAGCGTTTCATGTTGTACATAACGTTTTTCTGTGCTTTTTTGCCAAGAATATCAAACACCGCGCCGATTTTGTCATCGGTCATCTCCTGTTCGGCAAGTTTTACGTAAGCCTTAACTTGCTCACGGCGGAGATTGAATACCGCAAAGAGTTCTTCGTCTTCCTTTTTCAAATCCAGATTCTCTTTTTGTATTTTCCGGGTGCTCCACACCAAACTGCTGCCAAGGCATCCGAGCAATAAAAAGGTTACCACAAGAATTGCGGCAAGGATTTCAAACCACCGATCGTGGGTTATTAATGCGCACACGGTATATACCAACAGCGAAAGAAGACTCAAAACCAACGGGTCATGCCGCTGACAGGCAATAATGGATAGGGCTACATTCAAAACCATCAGGGTTATGTTTCCCATGAGCAGTGTTTTGTGAAACCCCGTAAGCAGTTCCACATTGTTTGCCGATATATATATCATTTGCAAGGATATTGCGTAATGAATTGTATATATGACAATTCGAAGGGCATTTGAGAGTTTGAACCACTTCTTTATATATCCCACAAAAGAAATGGTTGCCACAATCTGGAGCAAGCTCAACAATATTATGAAAAACAGGCGTGATGTGGCTATGGCTTTAGGCAGAAAAAGCACCGAAATCAATGTTATCTGGAGCGTGTAGTATATGAGCGAAAGCAACTGCTGACGTCCGAGAAAAGATTCCTCCCGATAAATGAATCGCGATACGAAATTCTTTTTTTCAAGGGGTTCGTGAGGTGAAAACATTGTGTAAATTAATTGTTTTGGCTCTTATTGATGTTTTTTGACGTGTAAATTTAAGGAAGATATTTGACATTGACTACTTTTGACTGTATGAAAATTTGGTATTGTAGCATTTCGTTTATACCTTTGCAGTGATTCAAAAAGACAATCGGCAGGTTTGAAAAACTCCGATTGCGAATCAGCAAAAACTGCTTAGACTGATTTTCACATTTTCAACTCTTATTTATTATGTTCAGCCCCCACGAGTGAATCGCCGGGGCTGTTTTTGTTTTATGCTCCAAAGAAAAACGGGATGAAAAGCCTGCATTTTCCGCGATGCAGGATAAAACGGCAAAAACATACAGTAAAACACCGAAAAGTGTTCGTGAATTTTGGCCGGAATCTATAAGTTGTCGGCATCCGCATTGCTTTCCGGCATCCGGAAAAGGCGGGAAAAACCAACACGAGCTATCAGGAAACAAAATGGAAAACTGTAAAAGCCGAAAAACTTAATAATTGAATCAAAGTATTTGGCGAGTGCCACAAAAAATTCTGCCAAACGGCTGACACTTCCGCGTTTTAGGGATTATTACATGGAGAAGAAGAAAAGATTTACCCTAACGTGAAGGAAAATCAAGACATATTGCTCTTGCGATACTCCGAAGGCGTAACGCCGAAACGCTTTTTGAACGCTTTGCTCATGGCAGGCAAATCCATATAGCCCGTATTTATGGCTATTTCGCTTATTTTCCGCGAAGTATTGGCTATCTGATCGGCACAGCGAAGCAATTTCTTTTCACATACCCAAGACGCGAAACTCGTACCAAGCTCCCTGTAAATATAGGAGCTCATGTCGTCGCGCCCAACATTTATAGCATCGGCTATTTCGTCAATATTCGTGTTGCTCTTGTATATGGGATTATCGTTTTCCTGCTCCAACAGTTGGTTTATCTTCTCGCTTATTTCCCTGTAAACAGCACGGTTCCCCACTTCATCACGCATTGCCTTGAGATAGCGTCCGTAAGTGTGGTTGGAACGCAGCACCATTGCGCCGAGCAATACATTACATATAATATGCGGAAGGATGTACGTGTAAAAGTAAGTGGTCAAAGAGGCAGAAAACACCACAACATACAACAGAATATTTATTGTTTCCGCATCGTTCCCGGGACGCGACTTATATTCACTCGGTTCGAATTTTCTGTGTCGCAGGTTGCTCACGAACGACTCCACCAAGACTGCGAGCATTAGCAAACAGACCGCCAGCATTATGGTCAAGAAATAAATTCTGCCATAAACAATGAAATGATTGTCGGCATCAAATAGTCCTTCGAGTGAGAAAATGGGTTCGTAAAGCCCGAGAATACGGCACAGAAGGCTCAATACCAGGAACATGAACCCATATTGTATGATTAAGAGCCATATAAACACGTTGCGATAGTAATCCTTGCCGAAATGAGCCGTCGCCATCATCATGAACACGGAAAACACGAAATACAAGGTGCACACCGGCAAAGAGCTATATACCTCCACACCCTGCGGATACACTATGGTGGCAGAGAGCAATACGTTAACGATGAGGAGAATATAGAAACATATAAACAGTTTGCGGCGCACCTGGAACGGACCATCCTCCAAACCATTTCCCAGCCTGATGAACTTTACGGTTACAGCCGTAAGAAGTATCACGAGCAGTATGTCAGTTACGTAGAAAAGCGTTGTCATTATTCTCTTTTTATCGCTTTGCGAATATAATAAAATTTATTAATACAAGCAAATCCGTAACTCGACAAAAAGCTTCGGCATATAGAAAAAAACATAAGGCACATATTTTAAAATAAGTGCCTTATGTTTCAAAATATATGCCTTGTATTTTTCGCCATTCCAAACACCTGTAAAACAAGAACTCGTACTGATGTTAAAAAACGTCAAACAATACAGACAAATCGGGAACATTCTACCTCGGAAAACCGCAAGACGCATAAATATACACATACAGAACGTACAAAAAAAACGTGTCCGGGGAACTTTGTTTCGTTTCCCCGGACACGTCTTCCATCAATGAGAGTTCAAGTAAGAGATAAGATCAATCCCCAAAGTTTCCTTTGTTCTGAAAGCCGACATCGTTTCTCCACTCCACCGACTCACACGTACCATTATCGTCAAAGGATTGATCATAATCGAAACGGCGTGAATCGGCATGGTCAGGTTGCCCAGATATCGGGCTTGCCGAAAAAGCATGCGCGTTTTCTATCTTGATTACTTCTACTTGCGGTTTTATATATACATTTTTCATTATCTTCAAATATTAAGAATTATTTTACAGCCACCTTGTTCTTGTTCACGAGATATATTCCGGCCGGCAGGTTCACGGTCTGCGTGTCGCCCGCAATCATGTCGAGACGCTCCACAACCATTCCGCTCATGTCGTAAACCACCACGGTTGCATTTTTCAAGGCATGAATTTCAATGCATCCTGCACCCGGAGCAACCTCTACGCCTGTTTCTGCGGCTTTAGCGGTTTCAATTCCGGTTACATCGCCGAAGTTTTCGCCGAATGTCACACTGAACGCTCTCGCCGACGTATTTCCACCATATTCATATACGGCGCGGAACGGATAGCAATAGAGATAATCACCACTTATGTTCTTTGAATTTAGGAACATGTTCTTAGCGAAGTAGAAATAGTTGCCTGCAGTTTTTTCGAGTTTCAAACCTGCATACGAAGCCTTGGGAATGAATGTGAACGCATTGCCGTCAAGTTTTCCTGTAGAAGTATCGCCGGTGTAAAGACCACCTGTCTTTGTAGCCTCGATATTCGAGCCGTATTGCTTAATAACGAATGACGTTTCGGTTTGGTCGGTTCCGTTTTCCACTTTCACCATATACGGCACATCTGCCTCGGTTTTTCCGGTTGACGAAGTGTAAGCCACAAAATGCACATCCGACTTATAGTTCATTGGATTGCCGTCGGGCGCAGAAGTACTGATGAAATTGTCTTTCTGCATTGTCCAAACCGAAAGCGAAGTTCCGTCAGCGTTCGTGTGAAAACCTTTGTCGTCAATGCTGATAGTGAAAGGCAGCATGACAGTAGCCGTAGCCACCTTGCCATTCTCATCGGTTGTAATCTTACGAGCATATTCCACATACTGTTCTGCAGGAACTGTAATGCCATACGGCGCAAAGAACGGCTGTTTGTCAGTAATTTTCATATTATTGCCGGAATAGAACACCGAACCGTCCTGAAGTCTGGAAGCATAATTGTAAGTTCCCGCGTTAACGCCCTTGGGCAGATAGACAAGAGTATTGGAAGAAAGACCGTCGCGCAAATTTTCGAAAGTAATTTTGTCTGTTGCCACAACATTATTCAATCCACTCAAATCAACATAAAGAACCTGATTAGACGCAACATTATTTTCGGTCATAGATTGTTCAAGGCTGCTCCAGATTTGCTCCGTGGACAGACTACCAGCCACTTCTGCGCCCTGATCATTGACCGTGGTTACTTTTGCTCCATACATCGCGACGGTCTCATCCCCATCATAGCATGTGGAATCATATATTTTTGTAAGCTCAACCTTTGGTTCATAAGCTCCCCGGGAAAGCTCCACGCTCATATTGTAATAAGCAAAATATCTGTGCTCTATTCCCGTTGTGGGAGCTATATTGTAACGAGGCTCATCGGCAACAAACAGATAAGCAGTGCCTTTTTCGCCCACTGAAAGCTCGAAAGTTTTGAATTCTCCGGCACCGGGTTTGGTCTGAGCCTTATATGCTTCGATTGAGAACAGATATTCTTCAAGCTGGCGCACGTCGCCGGAAGTACTTGTGTTGTTAAGTTCGTCAATATTACTGAAACGGAAAGGAACTGTTCCCGCCAAAGTTGTGGAAACCTTGGTATCGTAAGCTGCATTCGGATCATAGCCTTCGTAAAGTTTCGTGCCTTTGCCGCTTGTCCAGTATTCCGAGTTCACAAAATTGTATCGCGACGTACCGTTTCCCTCGCCGTTATAATATGTATTGTCTGCGTAGTTGCTCTTAAGGTTCTCGAACAAGAAAGAACACTCTGTTCCCTCGCCGTCCGGCACATAGAACTTAAATTCTCCGCCTCTGACTTCAAAGTTGTTCACGTCCAGAGTTTGTTTTACGCTTTGTCCGCCGGATTTTTCCTTACATACTACGTCCAGGCTGCTGACATAAGGATTAAGATATTCCATTGTCAGCTCCACTTGTACTATAGCTTTGGTATTTTCTTGGAGACCTTCCACAGCAAACTTCACTGCGTCGTTGTTTAGGTTGTTAATCTCCACCGTTTGTTCGCCGCTCGAAGCATTTACAGCCACAGTTTTCACAGCATTGTCCTTGTCCGTTCCGAAAACCTTCAATGTGTAATCGCTGCCTGTCCAAACTTTTTCATAAGATGCGGCAGAAGATGTAACATTATCCTCAAGCTCCGCACTCATATCGGAAGACATTGTTACATAACCGTCATACTTATAAATATCACCACTATAATTTGCATAAATCTTGCCATCTTTTATTTCAAATGTAACTCCGCTACCAACGTTATCTGATGTCTTTAATTCATAACTAGGATTAAAATATCCATTTCTCTTTATATCAAGATATATATCTCCATATTTCACTTTTTTATTCTCCAAAATCCACTCCGTAGGAGTTGTTGTAAACTTCAAATCACTATTAAGGTAATAAGCAGTTCCATTCTTGTATGATACAATCGCGAAATGATCTTTAGTCTCTGCCAACTTCAATTTCGCGCCGGTGATACGATAGCCGACGGGAAGGACAGTTTTTCCGTCTTGAAGCGTTACGTTCATTGGAGATTCGGCATAGTATGTATCATTTCCCAAAGCGAACCAATTTTGTCCGTTTACGCTGAGCGAAGAAATGTTTTTCGTCGAAGCATAATCCCCGGCAACTCCGTTTTGTACGGCATCGTCTTGATAAAGCAGGTTATACGCCACAACGTCTTTGACGTTTTGGTAATTGTAACTGTAGTATGTTTTGTTATTTTTGGTATTCTTCTTAATCTCTCCCAAATCCAATTTATGTATAAGGAATGGAGTTTGGCAGAAACTGACATTTCCCAATGCATTTGAAGGAGACATTGTTTCTCTAAAGCCGTCGGTAGTGAAAAATATCTCAAAAGATTTGATTGTTACACCATAAAAACCATCCGAAGAGCGTTCGAGCAAGAAATACAAATGATTTCCCATATCCTCGGCTCCTTTTGATTGACGTTCTATGGTATATTCCTTATTGTCTCCCGCGTTTATTCTTGCAATAGCTTTATAACTGCTCTTGCTGAACTGATCGTTTGTTTCATAAAAAACTTTGTTCATGGACACAAAATCAAAATTGGCATAACTTTTTCCGTCCATGTTGTTTTGCAAAGTAATGCTGTAGCCCGTGAATCTATAGCCTTTAGGCAGAGTTACCGCCATGTAAGAATCATAAGGCTGTCCCCCCATAAGAATCAAACCTTCCCCGTTTTGAGAGACGTTAAGATTGGCAGCAGGAATCTTCAAATCTCCTGCAGCAGTAAGATCCGCATGATCGGCAACCGTTATAGTAAGCGGAAGCTGGTCATGTTTCCAAAAAGAGTTCCAACCATTTTCAAATCCGACCTCTTGGCTGCTTGTTAATGCCGCAATTAATTTACCCGTTTGCGGCGAAACGAAAACATTTTGAGCGTTCGCGCCGCTAAACACCGATAGGAAGCCGATAGCTGCAAGCATCAACCTCCCTTTCCTATTTATTGTAGTTTGTTTATTTTGCACTTGTGGATTAATCATATTTGACTTGTGGACCGGCGCAGAATGCATCTGCACTTTGTTTTTTGTTTCATTCAGCCTGTGTGCCTCCGAACACGGTTACAAAATTGAAGATTTCAAAACTTGTTATGCTTGTTAAATGTGGATTTGTTGTTGTCATATTCCGAAAAAAATTTTATTGCGCTTTTTTGCCCCTAATGTCTCAAACAATAATTTTCCACATTGTCATTTGAGCAAAAAGACTTGGTAACTACACTATAAATCAAATTGTTTTACTATTTTTGTACACACTGATACAAACTTATATGCGCTTATAATTGCCCGCATAACAAACAAAAGAAATAAATGAAATATAGCTTGCGTTTCTCGATCCGAAACTTTTTTTTGCGCGAAATATCATTCTTGGGAAGACAACGTTTCATGACGTTGCTTTTCTACGAAGCGGTGCTGACAGTAGGGTTAAGTTTCAAACTTTTCGGGCTTACCGGAATAACGAAACCGTGGTTTTTCACCATAAATGCGCTATTCCTCGGAGTGGTTTTGATATTGTTCCTATTATATATATTGCGTGTCATATCGCTCAAGGCATGTTTATATGCCACCACCATTGTTTCGCACGCATTCCTGTCGTTGGAAACAATCATCTTCATAAGCGACGGTTCGGATGCCACAGACCACCTTGCGCTTGCCAACATTGTTTTGCTTTCGCTCAACAGTCTCTACTCCACAATGGCATATCTGAAATGGAATTCCTATCTGCAGGGCTTCCTTACCGTTGCCACATGCGCCATTTCCATGTGTCAGATTCACAGTCCCTCACTGCGCGAATATCTGATGCTGATTATCATTACTTTTGTCATGTCGTTCTTTTGCAGCGAAAGGCTTGTTGCAAACACCACTCTCTTGAACAGCGAAAACGTCAAGTTCAAACGCGAAGAGCAAGAACTTCATTTCTTGTTCAGAATGAAACGCGAACAAATGCGTTCGTACATTTTTCTCGGAAAAAAGACATATCCGTCACCGGTTGTGGAAAAGCTGGTGAACGATTTGGATCCTGAGACGGCGAGAAACCTCATTATAAACATGCACGCCTATACCACCGAAGCCAAATCGGTTCTACGAAGACTGAGAAAGAATCTGCCGGAACTCACGCCCTCGGAGCGCGACATTTGCCTCCTTATTATTCAGGGCAAAAAGCAGGGCGAAATATGCAGGTTGCTCAACAAAAGCAAGAGCAACATAAACACGCAGCGCGTGAACATACGCAAAAAACTAATGCTCAAACCAAAAGAAAACCTATACGAATCCCTGAAACGAGCAGTGGAATCACATCGCAAACAAACGCAATTTTAAGCGCATCACATGCCAATAAAACAGCCCGGTTTTTGACCCGTAAAAAAACATATGCCTTATAACAAAAAATACAAGGCACTTGTTTTAAAATAAGTGCCTTGTATTTTAAAATATATG
>ERZ779725.556-NODE-556-length-24282-cov-2.681223_pt1 | contig 24282 bp, 16 predicted proteins | sample MGYA00511890_ERZ779725 | MGnify/ENA primary metagenome ERZ779725 (study PRJEB29588, sample SAMEA2148549) | human gut metagenome | biome: human gut; feature: human-associated habitat; material: faeces | place: Denmark | collected 2008/2010 ...
CCTTGCAAGACTGACAAGCCGAAAAAACGGAAATTTAACAATAGAGAGGCATATTGTGTTCAACTCTCGTGTGCCTAAGCGTCGCACACCACTTGTGCGGGAGCAAATTTAAATAAATATCTATTTTTTCTCTGTTGTGTACAACAATTTTTTCTACAAGATTTTTATAAAAGATTTCATTACGTTCTGTTCCGTCCAAAATTCGCTTTATATAACCGCAAATATCCTTTGCCATTAAATCGGAATTGTAATCATTTGTATCTGTTTCTTCCAAAAGCAATTTTTCTAGTTTTGTAATTTCGTTTTCGTATTCGGTTTTTTTATCACGGTATTCACCTTTGCTTAAATCTTCACTTAAATAAAGGTCAAGCAGTTTTTTGGATTTGTTTTTTAGATTTTCTATTTTTTTACATATTGCTGCTTTATCGATATAATTTTTGTTATTTGTCGTTAAAACAATCTTGAGAATGTCAAAAATACCTTTTATAACAGCTTCACGATTTATATCAAGCATTTCCGTAACCTTCTGAACGGCAAGCATAAAATCTTCATCACGAATTTGAGTGCAAATGCTGCAACCTATTTTATTTCCGAAATTATCTGTTTTTTCTTTTCCAAACCTTACAGCAGACAAACAGCGCCAAGCTTTATATCTGCTTCCGTCCTTTCGTTTTTTTGTTCGTGCGACAAAATGTCCTCCGCATGATGCACAAAAGATTTTTCCCGATAACGGATAACGATTACTGTACTTTAATTTTATTTCGTCGGAAGGAGCTTTCTTTTTTAATTCTTCCTGCGCCATATTCCAAATTTCTCGTTCAATAATCGGTTCATGATGATTTTGTATTGTAACAAATTCTTCTTCGCCGTGATTATATTTTTTTTGATGCGTAAGATAATCCGGAGTGTATGTCTTTTTTTGTGTTAAATCGCCGCAGTATTTTTCATTTCGGAGAATTTTTAATATAACAGTATTTGACCATGTAGCATTTCCCGTTATTGTTTTATATCCTGTTTCCCGCAGTTCGCGGGCAATTGAACAACATCCTTTTTTTTCAAATACAAATTTATGAAAAATAAGTCTTACAATCTCCGCACCTTCTTGATTGATATGCAAAACACCGTTTATAACATCATATCCAAGCATATCACGACCAAAAACAACCCCTTTTTCCATTTGTCGTTTTTGTCCCCATTTCACTCTTTCGCTTGTTTTTCTGCTTTCTTCTTGTGCAAGCGATGCCATAATGGTTAGTCTAAGCTCGCCATCTGGTGCGAGAGTGTCAATATTGTCAAGTGCAAAATAAACACCGATATTAAGCGCTTTCAGTTCTCTTGTATATTGTAGGGTATCAACCGTGTTTCTTGCAAATCTGCTTACTTCCTTTGTAAGTATCAATTTGAATTTGCCCAGATGTGCGTCTGCAATCATTTTGTTAAACCCAACACGTTTTTTGGTGTTTGTTCCCGAAAAGCCTTCATCTGCATAAATTTCGTAAAGCTCCCAATCGGGATTTCTTTTTATGTATTCTTCAAAATACAGCTTCTGACTTTCAAAGCTGTTGGCTTGGTCGTCCTTGTCCGTTGAAACTCTGCAATATGCCGCTACTCTTATCATAGCTTTCACACTCCTTTTCCTTGTATTATATATCAAAAGCTTGTCATTTGCAAAATTTCTTTTCAATTAATTCAACAGCATGATTATATTGATTAAAGTTTATTTTACCGTTTTCGTATAATGTAAGAAGCAGAATTTTTTGTATGCTTGTTATGTATTCTTTATCATTAAATTTAAAGGAAGGTGCAGTTATGCTGATTTTTATATCTTTGTCTGTCATAAACAATCGCCTCTTTTATTCAAATATATGTGTATCTGCTTGTATTGTATTCAAACTTTAATATTACAAATTAAAACACTTAAAAATGTCTTAATCTCTGATATTAAAGTATTTTAATTTCAGGCATGAGAACTTGAATACAACATGCCTCTCTATTGTTAAATTTGCCTTTTTAAACCATATTGTATTCAAATTTCTAATGCCTTTAAGCAATTTCAGATGGTGTATTGCAAAAACACTCCATAGGAATTTCACCTCTCCGCCTTTTCGACCGAGCTGTCCCCATTGCCTGCGACGCTTTTAACGCTCGGACTGTGGCTGGACAGAAGTATCATTGTTCCGATATAAAGTCGTTGCCCATAAGGTTGCTGCCTTATTTTTCAATGTTATGTTTATCGCTACTCTTGTAAGTTGTTTAACTAAAGGAGAAAGAACAAGAGATTGTGGCGCATACATTGATTGGCTCGTCCATATCGTAATGTATCTGATTGCTGTTATGCTGCGACACACATTTAGTGTGTGCTTTCTTTTTTTAGAAAAGGGCTATATTTTCGGAGAGGAAAATTTGAAAATAATTTTTTCCAATTTTTTTCTTTTTATTGAAGGAAGCAGTTTTAATATATCTAACAAAAACCGTTCTTCTTCAGAAGAAAGATAGTTGTTGTATAAATGATAGTCTTTATGTATAAATACGCCGCCTCCGCAACCCGCCTTTGTATATATAGGTACTTCCTTACTAAGAAAATCAATATCACGGCTTATTGTTTTTTCGGAAACATTATAGTTTATTGCAGTTTGTGATATTGTTATTTTTTTATTATGTACCAGAGCTGTAAGAATTTCATTTCTTCGTTCATAGGGGGTTAATTTTTCTCTCATAATTGTGCCGCCTTTCTTGCAAAAAATGATATCTTGTAAACCTCCCAAAAAAGTTCTGTTTTAAAAAGTTTTTTATAATTACAACCCTATTTTTTTTGAAATCGTGACAAGAAATGATGAATACAGTTAAAATCACTAAAAAAGCATAATATAAATTGTAAAAAAAGCAGAAAATCAAAAAAATTGTAAAATTGCGTCACAAAATGAACATTTTTAGGGTTGTATAAGTAAAAGACATAAAAGCCAAAAAAATAATAAAAGGAGAGAAGATTATGACTAAAAACATTTTAAAAACTGTTATAGCTTTATTACTGGCTCTGATATTTAATATCAGTATATTTGCTAATATTGCTATAGCAACAGAAGATTTGCTCGAACATGTCGGAGAATCCCCGATAACCGCTTCTGTAAACGTAACAGACGATATTATAACAGTTACGGGAAGAATATTAGGTGGCACTAAAAAACAGGTTACTTTGTTAGTTAAAGACAAAAATGATAAAATAGCCTATATCAATCAATTCGAAAGTGAAGAAAACGGGGATTTTACACATAATTTTTATGTTTCTGATTATTCTGCTGACGGAATATTCAATTTATATTTAGGAGGTGAAAATGTTTTGAATATTTTTTCAATTATTTCATAGAAAAAAAAACAAAAAATTAAATCAAGCGCCTGTATATGAAGATACGAAATTTGCTTCTGCAAAATTAAATATTGCATTTAATTCTTATGTTATACATATAGGGGGTACGATATATTGTGAAACCGGGAATAAGTTGACGCTGACTGCGGTTAATCAAACAGATCAATTGGAGCTTATAAATACAGAAGTAATAAAAAAGAATGGAGCTTATGTAGTTGACTGCACATTGCCAAGTACATTGTTAAGTAAAAATTATACCTTTTTGCTTACTGTATACGATACTTTGAAAAATAAAACGTTAGCTACTGTCGATATTTTGGCATCAACCGGTTTTTCTTTGAGTTTAACGGGGACATCTGTTTTTGCAGACGGAGTTAAAGCCGATGTAACTGTTGTAAGTAATAATAGTAATATTGCTAATAAGTCAGCGACAATAACAGGTACAAGAAATTATAACTACAGTATAGTCAATTTAATAGCATTTGCTTCTGTTAATTTTAATGTGAATTTTTATGAAAAAAGAGATGTTAATCCAAACAATAATCCTGTATTTGAAATAAGTGAAATTTCATTTTACAGTGGAATAAACAGGCAAAAAATAACTTCGTTAAAACCGGGTTTTGTTGAAACCGATATAGAGTGTAAAAATATTACAAATGAAAGCACTTTATTGACAATTTTTGTAGAATTGTATGAGAAACAAAATAATATAAAAGTTTATTCTACCAAAAGTAAATTGAGATTAAATGCCAATGAAAAAAATGAAAGCCGCACATTATTCAATATACCTGATGATGTTGAAAATTATTATATGAAAATAAATATAGAGGGTGAGGTATATGGAAAAAGGATTAATTTAATACGTGAGTATAATAAATGATTTTGTAAGGAGAAGATATAAATGAAAATATATATAAAACTTATGACAGTATTCTTAATAATGCAACTGTTTTGTGGAACTAATAATGTATTTGCGGAGGAATTAAAACTCGGTTCTGATATCGAAACACAAAATTTGCAGTATAATAAAGAAAATAGATTTATCATTAAGTACAAGACCGGTTCAAATAAACAAAAAGTAATAAATTCGGTAAATAGAATTATTGATAAATTGAATTTTAAGAATATAGATATTAAAAATATCATTGATACTCTTGATGTAATAGAGTTTTCTAATGAGATTTTTGCTGCTGATTTTATTTCTGAATTAAAAAAAATCAACGCCAATGAAATAGAGTATATTCAGCCTGATAATCAAATTAAATTAACAGGTAATGAAATAGAAATTGGAAATTTTACTGAACTATATAATAAAAATACTTATGAAAATCAAGAAGAAGTAATTACAGCTATAATTGATACCGGAGTGGATATAACTCATCCTAAATTTGCAGACCAAACAGTTCAAGGGTATGACTTTATAAATAACCAAGAATATGCTTTTGATGTTAAACTTTCCGATAATGAGACACATGGGACACATATAGCTGGAATAATTGCTTCAGTATCTCCGACTACAAAAATAATGCCTTTAAAAGTTTTTGAGAATGGCACAGCGTACACAAGTGATATAATAAATGCGATTAAATATGCAGAGAGTCATGGGGCGCAAGTTGTAAATTGCAGTTGGGGATCGTCGGAAGAAAACAAAATATTAGAAGATATTATAAAAAATTCTTCCATGACATTTATATGTGCTGCCGGAAATAATGGAACAGATATAAGCAAAAAGTGCATTTATCCTGCTGCTTATAATTTGGAAAATATAATTAGTGTAGCTTCTGTTAGTGATAATAATTATTTATCTGCTTTTTCTAATTATAGTAATGAAATTGTAGATATTGCAGCTAAAGGAGAAGATGTATACAGTACATATCCAAATTCATTATATGGTGTAATGAGCGGCACTTCAATGGCGACCGGGTATGTAACAGGCGCTGTTGCATTATATATCTCAAAAAACGGAAAGAATGATGTAAAAAATCAATTGAAAAAAAGTGCAGATAAATATACTTCTTTAAGTAATAAAATCTGCGATGGAAATATTTTGAACATTCATAATTACATCAATAAAATTGACGGAGCGATAATTGAACTTACTCCTTCAGAAGATTTTGAATCAGATATGTATGAAGAAAATTTTGTTGAAAATTGGAATTTATTTTCATCGTTAAAAAATGTACAAATTTGTACCGGTGAAAAATTTAGTATTATATTAAAATCGGATGGTTCGGTATGGTCATTTGGCTATAACAAATTTTATGGTGAATTAGGTGTATACAGTGATTCGGACATATATAATTGTGTACCAATAAAAATTCCGGGTTTAAAGGATATAGTGAAAATTTCAGCAGTTGACAATTATTGTATGGCATTAAGAAAAGATGGTGTAGTTTTTTCTTGGGGAATAAATCTTTGGGGTAATTTAGGAGATGGAACAACAACAAATAGGAGTTCACCGTTGCCTGTTTTGAACTTGGTCAATATAAAGGATGTATTTGCAGGTTATGATACCAGTGCGGCGATAGATAATAATGGAAAAGTATTTGTGTGGGGGAAAAATATATTTGGTGAAATTGAAAATTCGGAAGAAAAAATGTTCTCTATTCCAAGAGAATTGATAGGTGTCGGTGAGATAAAGAAAATTTCAATTGGAAGGAACTTTTGCGTTTTTCTGAAAAAGGATAATACTGTAGTAACAATAGGCAAAAATAATTATGGACAACTTGGCAATGGTACAACAGAGGATTCAAGTGAATTGACTGTCGTTAATGGATTAAATAATATATGCCAAATTTATGCCGGTTATGACAATGTAATGGCACTTACAAATGACGGTACAGTATATTCTTGGGGAAATAACTGGCAAGGTCAGCTTGGCAACGGAACTACCGAAGCATCGTACGTTCCGGTTGAAATAACAAATCTTGAAAATATAGTTTTTTTAGATAGGTGTATTGCTGTTGATTCTCAAGGTGAAGTATGGTATTGGTCTAAAACAAAGAACTCCGGTCATATACCAACTAAAGAGCCTAATTTATCAAATATTTTGATGGTTTCCGGTAGTGATGAACATTGTTTGGCTTTAGATGAAAACGGTGCAATTTGGGCATGGGGAAATAATAATTATGGTCAGCTTGGTTATGGAAATTTAAAATATAGGACAACACCCATAAAAATATTCGATATGGCAAATGTGAAAAAAGTATCGGCAGGAAATGAGTTTGCAATGATTTTGAAAAATGACGGTACAGTTTGGACCTGGGGAAAAAGCAAATTTGGTGCACTTGGATTAGGTGATAAATTAGATACTGTGTATAAACCCACACAAATTATGGAATTAAATGATATAACGGATATAATATGTGGAAATAATCATTGTTTAGCACTAAATTCAAGCAATGAGATTTATGCCTGGGGGTATAATACCGTAGGAGAAATAGGTAATGGAACAAGAATTCAACAAACTGTTCCTGTGAAATTGAATTTATCGGGCATTGTTAAAATTTCTGCAGGTAATTCTCATAGTTTGGCAGTTGATGATTCCGGAAATTTATATGCATGGGGTAATAATTCGCAGGGACAAATCGGTGATGGTACGACTGAAAGAAAACTTGTTCCCACGTTGTTAAGCACTATAACTAATGTAACGGATATTTCAGCGGGTTCTGCGCATAGTGTTGCTTTAAAATCGGACGGTACAGTATGGACATGGGGCGGAAGTTCGTATATTAAAGACAGTGAGGACAAATATTCTAAATTACCGTTTAAAATTGAAAATCTTGAAAATGTGATTTCTGTTTCAAGCAGTAATAATTATAATTTGGCTTTGCAAAGTAATGGTGATGTTTATTCTTGGGGAAATAACGCAACGGGACAATTAGGAATAGGGACAACACAAGACAGCTATTATCCCCAAAAAATAAATGATTTGTCAAATATTGAGAAAATATTTGCTTTAAACAGTAAAAGTTGTTTTGCTCAAAAAGATAATGGTGAAGTGTACGGATGGGGAAAAAACGGATCGGGGAATTTAGGAAACGGAACCCGTGCTACTGCCACAAAACCTATATTGAGTAAATATGAAAATGCGGTTAGTATGGCTGCTACCAATTATAATACAGTATTTTCAGTTGATTCAAACGGAATATTATTTGCCGGAGGAGGAAATCAAAATAGTATTTTTAATTCTGTAGTTATAACCTCTACTTCTATTCCACATAAGATCAATGATATATATGAAAATCAAGTTTTTATAACGGAAGCGGATTTTTACAGTAATACAGAATCAATAACTAATATTGTGAACGGCAATATAGAGGCTGATGTTCAACTCAATAATTTAGCAAATGAAGAAAAAGAAGTATCGGTTATTATGATTTTGTATAAAAAAGATTCAGATATTGTACAAGAAATTGCGGCAGTACAAAAAAATATTTCACCATTTTCAGAAGATATAGTAAGTTGCAGTTTGAATGTTCCTGAAGATTTTCAAAATTATTATATAAAAATAAAATTATGGGATGGTATATATTCGATGAATGTATTAACATCAGACGTGATTTTCGAGTAATAGGAGGTGTGAAATATAATGCGGAAGTATAAAATTTTTATATTGTTGTTTTTTGTAATGTTACTCTTGCCTTTTGAAAATGTAGCCGCTTTTTCAGATAAAATAACTGTTGAAGTTAATGTGAAAAATGATGTTGTAGAAGTATGCGGAGAAAATTTTGAAAAAGAAAATCAGCTTGTAAGCATAACAATGTTTTCACCGCAAAACTCGTTAGTTTACATAGATGATTGTGTAAGCGCTTTGGACGGAACCTATAAACAGAATATTAAGATGTCCTCGGAATTACCTTCAGGGCTGTATTACATAAATGTAAAAAGCGCTCTTTCCAATGCTATCGAAACAAAACAGTTTTATTTTTCAAATACGTATTTTTATAATGTTGCGGCTACGATATCAAACGAAAAATTATTGATTTACGGTAATATAAAAAACTGTCAAAATAAAAGCATTTCTGCTGTTTTAACTAACGAAAGTTTGATAAAAATTGCAGAGACAACTATGAATGTGGAAAATGAAACATTTCAATCAATAATTGCTTTGCCTCAAAATATGTTATCAGGTGTATATAAGCTGACGTTGACTTGTGCTGAAAATGATGTATCATATACTTGTGAGGTTGTATATAATTCAACATTAGATATAAATAAAGTAACTAATGAAAGTTTATATCAAGCTTTAAAAAAAGCTAATCCACAGCTTGATACAGACGAAAACGGTATAATTACAAATGAAGAACTGGCAAATTTGACCGGAACGCTTGATTTGGGCGGAATGGGAATAAACAATATAGAAGGATTGCAAAATTGTGTAAACTTAAAGTGCCTGTATCTTGAAAATAATTATATTCAGGATTTATCTCCATTGTCAAATTTGAAAAAATTAGAGCAATTGGATGCAAGCAATAATCAATTATCGGAGTGTATTTTAGTAAGTCCTGTGTTAAAAGTGCTGAATCTTGATAATAATGATTTTGTAAGTATTCCCAATATAACAAATTGCGTTAATTTAGAGGTATTGTTTTTATCTCATAACAGTATAGTGAATGTTTCTGAAATAGGGGCAAATAATAAGTTGAAAGTTTTAACTTTAAATGACAATGAAATTGTTTCTTTAAACGGTCTTGAAATGCTTGGAGATATTGAGCATTTAGATTTAGGCTTTAATTTAATTACTGATATTTCTCCGCTTGAAAATATGGGGCAATTACAGTTTTTAAATTTGAGTAATAATGAAATAGTTTTTATAAACAGATTGCCTCAAAATAGATTTAGAAATCTGTTTATTGACAATAACAGAATAGATTTGGAAAATGAAGAAAACCAAATAAACCATATTTTTGCATTTAACAAAGTGTACAGTCCGCAAAAGTAATTATAATTTAAGGAGTCTGCATATGAATATTTATAAAAAAACAATTTCAGTTTTTTTGATGCTTATAATAGCATTTTCTTCTTTAAATGTATTGGCACAAGAAAACGGTTCGGATAATATTGAAAGTCTTACGACCGAAAAAGTTCATTCCGATTTTCCCAAAACCTCCAATATATTGAAAAAAGGTTCTTTTGATACGGAAGAAAACATTAGTGAAACGGGAGAAAACAGCAGCGAAATAAACGGTGTAACAAAAATAAAAAATACATATGAAAAAAGTTTTGAAACAGAGGAAAAATTTAATCTGAATTCTGTTTCAAGCAGTAATTATGCCGCAATAGGAGCGCCTACATATGAAAATGCAATAAATCACCCGCATCTTGGCGGGAGAGAGGTAAGCGAATATGTATCACCTTTTGACGGTTCGCTGCAATTGAATTTTACTGATATAAGTTTACCGGGAAGAAATGGTCTTGACCTTAATTTGTCGCGCTTTTTTAAAAGTACAGCCGCAGATTACAATGCCCAAAGAAGCTATAACAGCGCCGTTATAGGAGAGGGTACCACATATTTTAATGAAAGATATGCGCTTGGGATGGGATGGTCGTTAGGCTTCCCCTCTGTTGAGTTGATAAAGACTTTATCAGGAAAAATGCAGGCGTATTATCATGATGGTACCGGAACAGTATACAGATCAAACTATAATGATTCCGTTAAAGACGAGAATGGAGATGAGTATTATAACGGAAGCTTGGTATATTGCTCAAATTTGGATAATTATTATACAGATTCAGTTAAATTTAAAGAAAAAGACAGAAGCTATCAAAGAGATAATTATCGGTCTGAATATTCATTCAAAACGGCGGATAATACAATGCAGTATTTTGGAAAATTCGGTGAATTGTTATCTATAAGAGACAGATTTAATAATGAAATAAAATTTGATTATGAAAATGTTTCGGGAGAAAATATTATTCCATTTATGACTCATAGAAATTTTTCCTACGGGGATTATTGGTATTGCGAAAATAATTATTTCCGTTATAACAGTACAAATGCCAAAAGTACTGAAATGTCAACTTATGAAGTTTCACTTGATGAAAGATACAATGAATACCATTTTTCAGTAGGATATTATGTAGTGAAAGATCCGTTTGATACCTTTGAAGGTTCATTTGATGTTTACTGTGATTTGTATGAAGATTCCGAATTACTGACTTCTGTTCCGCTTAACAGTACTGTTACACCGGATTCTGTAGGAGAAAGAATTTATATTGAACATACATTTAAGATAGACGATTATACTTCATCAACACCTAATAGTGCAAAAATAAGAATAAAGATGAATTCTGCAAAAAATGAAATTCAATTTGGAGATTTGAGACTTTCTCCGATGAGACCGTTGATTTCAGAAATTACCGATACCGTCGGCAGAAAGATACGTTTTGACTATGAGGGGGATTTATATTTAGAATATCAGGATTCACCGTCTTTTGATATAACGGTTACTGTTTTAGATTCGGATTCGCAAGTTATAAAAGAATTATGCTATCAACGTTCTTATTTTGAGTTGGATATTTCATATGGCGAAAATACAATTTCAAGAAATCGGTTTTTTAAATTTTACAGTTGTTCAAACGGGGAAAATTCTTCATATGTAGAATATAATATTTTTAATGGAAGAGCGTCTTCGGAATATTGGAATGATAATGTATATTACGCCTTTAATATAGGAAAAGCGGAAATAAAAAAGGTAGTAAACCGAAATAGTGCCACACATTTTGAATATGAAAAAGTCAGAAAATGGATTGATAACCGCCCCAAACGGTCTTCTGCTTCGGCAGGAGCCGATAATACCGCATTTAGAGACACATGGCGTGTTATTAAAAAATATGATACAAACTTAACCTTTAAAACTCAAAATACAAAAATTGTAAATCAAACAATTTACAATTATAATGCAGGAACGTATAAAGAAGAAACCGGATATTTGTATCGTGAAGAGTTGAATATGGAACCGGGGTTGATAAAATCCGATATAGGAACATATGTTGTAAAGATAACCAATCCTAACGGCAGTATTGAAACATATGAATATACAACTCACAATTTTGATACGGGCTTTAGGCGGCGTTGGAAAATATCTCTTCCGCTTTTAGATTCAAAAACAATTTCGCAAAGCAGCGCTGCAAATGCAGATTTTGTAAAAACAGAATATACATATTCGGACAATTATGCCGTTACTTCACCTACGATTGTGAAAACAACTGAAAAAACAGACGGAAATATACGTGTGTTTTATAAAAAATATGAGTATGATGAAAGCTCCTGTTTTGCAATTAAAGAAAGCCTTCCGCTAACGGAAAATGAAGCGGAGTTATCTGAAATACCTGTGAAAAAGACAATGCAGACAGAGTATTATCATTTGTCGGGCAATTTGTTTTTACCGAAAAGTATACAGTATTATCAAAGTGAAAACGGGGACGTACTAAAGAAAATATATAATCGTGATGCACAAGGCAGACTTATAAGTGAAACAAATGCTGAAAATCAAGTAACGTATTATGAATATCATGAACAAAATGCTTGGCTTCCGACAAAAATATATTTTTATGACCCTCAAAATACGGGAGATAACGCAAGAAAATCCGAAACAATATACGAATATACGGATACATTGCTTTTGGCTCCCAATATTGTAAAAACAAAAATTTCCGATAATAATTATTCGCAGGTAATAACCGAATACGAAAAAGCTTACGGAAATAAAAAATCAGTAACTGATTCTTTGGGAAATACAACCGAGTATACATATGACGAATACGGCAGACCGCTTACCGTGAAATATCCAACGTTTAAAGCTTCTGAAGAAGAACGTAAAATCATAGATACATATGAATATGCTCCGCATGTTACTTATAATAACAGCAGGTATATGAAGGTTAGGCTTTTGAGAACTGTGTATTCTTACCCGAATATGTCGGCTATTCCTCAATATGATAATATAGTTATGGAAAGCTCTCTTTGCGATGATTACGGAAATATCGTTTTAAAGACTGATTTGATAGGTACACAAGAGTACATATATGATGACGCACTTCGAGTGTCGGCGTTTAAAGATTATGCAGCGTATAACTCAACCCAAAATACTGCTGTATATGAGTATGACGGTTTTGACAGAATACTTTCCGTTACTGATGTGATGGGAAATAAGCAATGTGTTGATTACAAAAGCTTATCAAAGGAATACAGCTTTATTTCTGCAAATTCTGCACAATCGGAAAATCACTATACCGAAAATTATGATATGTACGGAAATTTAGTATCTTCTTCAATATATCCGAACGGAAAAAACGGAACTCCCGTTACAACATCATATGAGTATGACCTTGCCGGGAATGTACTTAAGCAAACAGATGCAAACGGAAAAATAACACAGTATGCTTATGATAAACTTAATAATCCTATACGCATAATAAATGCCGACGGAAGCGTTACTGATACAGAGTATTCAAAAACAGGGTCAAAGGTAAATATCAAACAGTATAAGGATAACAACGATTATACGTGGGCATCTGTTTATGACGACAGAGGACTGTTAAAATCAACAAGGCAAAAAGGTCTTGACATTTCAGCTAAAGCATGGTATTATAATTATGACAACGATGGCAAACTGACAGAAACAACCGCACCAAACGGTATAGTAACTAAACTTGCATATGACAACAGCGGAAATATCGTCAATTCAAAAACAGGCTCGGAAGAAAAAATCTATACATATAATCATTTGGGAAATGTATCTTCTGAAGAATACAGAAAAAACAATGAAGTTTCCGAGACAAAAACTTATTCGTATAATGATAAAGGACTTTTGAGCGAAAAGGTTCATAGCGGAAAAACAAGTGAATATTTGTATGACAGTACTCAAAATATGACGTATTTCGGAATAACGGAAAAAGGAAATACTCTTATAAATCAATATTATATATATGATTCTTTAAACAGAGTAACCGATATATCTGAATATGAGGATTTTACAAAAAAATATACATATGAATATTATGGCGACGGATTAGTGAAATCGCTTACTTATCCCAATTCCGTTTTAAAAACCGAGTATACGTATGATAACGCAAATCGTTTGAAAACAATCGTAACAAAACACGGGAATGATGTTTTAAGAACATATACATATACGTATGATAATGTAGGCAATATACTAAACGTGTCGGGCAGCGAAAATGAAAGCTATACATATGATGATAAATACAGATTGAAAAGCTATACAAAAGACGGAGTAACGACGGTATATGAATATGACAGCAGAAACAATATAGTTTCGGAAACAAGACCGGGCTGTGAAAAAACGTATGTGTACAGCGGTGATAACAGGCTGGAAAGCATGACGGAAAACGGTGAACAGATAACGTATAAGTATGATTTGAACGGAAATCTGATAAGCGACAGTTTGGGAAACGAATATGCGTATGATGAAAATAACCGATTGATATATGCCAAAAAGGGAGGAACAGCGTCAGAATACGCAATAGGAGCGGACGGACTTAGGAGCTCTAAAAGCGTAAACAGAGAAACAACTCAATATCTTACGGATGATAACGGCAATGTAATACGAGAAAAAACAAAAGAAGTAATAACATGGGGCAAACAGCCGTTGGCGAAAAAGTGTTACAGCGGAAAAGGCGACTTTGGCGACGAATATTTAGACTATTACTATATCTATAACGGACATGGTGATGTTGTAGCCATGGCGGACAAAAACGGAAATATAGTAAACGAGTATAGCTATGACCCGTGGGGAAAAATACTTTCGGAGACGGAAACAGTAAACAATTCCATAAAGTATGCAGGCGAATATTACGATAAGGAAACAGGCCTAATCTATCTGCGCAACCGTTATTACGACCCAACCATAGGCAGATTTATAACCGAAGACCCTGCCCGCGACCAACTCAACTGGTATACCTATTGCAATAATAACCCCATAATGTTTGTTGATCCGAGTGGACTGTACAAATTAGAAAAAGGAACTAATGGAACTGTATACGCAGTTATAGAATCCGGCGATACATTATCAGGAATTGCAAAATCTGAAGTAAACAATGCTTCTGCGTATCGAAAAATGAATTATTCGGGTAATCCGAATTCAATTTGGGTCGGTCAAAAAATAAACATAACCGGTATTTATAATAAAAATTATCCAAATCCATTTATACGTTACCCTAATACAAGTATATCTACAGCCTATAATGATGATAATGATAGCGGATATATGCTTGATAAGGAAACTACGGTTGCTTTAACAGCGATATTAACACCGCTTGCACGTTATTCGCTGATTCTGATAGCACCGGAAGTATTTCCGGAAAATCCATATGACTTTAACCCAAAAGGGTTGGAGCGTAGAATATATGACACAAAAAATGGTAAAGTATTTAAATGGCTTGATAAAAATAAGAAAGCTATATACGAATGGGATGAAGAATTGAAATATGGTTCTCCTCATTATCATTATATAGGTGAAGACGGCAATGTTAGAATTCCGGGAAAAAATGGGAATAAACATTTGTTTCCGGGAGATATTGTTCCGAAATAGACGGAGGTAATTAAATGGATAAAAATTTGTATTTGCATGATTATGAAATTTCGGATATAAAAATTCAGTATACAGAGGCGAGAATACAAATAAAATTGTATCCTCCAAATTCTTTTGAGAATTATATGAAGATTGTAACAATCGAAGATTTTGTGAAGCTTGAATTTACATGCGAAGGAGCGAACGGAGCGGTAAAATATATTCGGAATGCAATAATGTCGTATAATGAAAAGAAAAAAATATACAAAATAACTTTGCAGCTCAATTCAAATGATATTTTGAATGTAGAATTTAAAAGACTGCCGATAATAGCCGCGATACCATTCTGCGAGACGTAATTAAGCACAATATGCGAATGTAGCAGTCGGAAAAATGAACTTCTGTAGATGTGAGGATTGTGCCATGAAAAAACATTCTTATTTTCTTATATCATTACATAGATTGCTATTTTTGTTTAGAAGCGATGTTTCAAATAGAAGATATTATAATTATTTATGTGTTTTTTATGAATGTATGAATAAGTTTTTTTGTAATTATGATGATGACGCATATAAATTACTCGAAAAAAATTTAATAAATAAAGCTAAAACAAGCGAGGAACAGCGTCAGAATACGAAATAGCAGCGGACGGACTTAGGAGCTCTAAAAGCGTAAACGGAGAAACAACTCAATATCTTACAGATGATAACGGCAATGTAATACGAGAAAAAACAAAAGAAGTAATAACATGGGGCAAACAGCCGTTGGCGAAAAAGTGTTACAGCGGAAAAGGCGACTTTGGCGACGAATATTTAGACTATTACTATATCTATAACGGACATGGTGATGTTGTAGCCATGGCGGACAAAAACGGAAATATAGTAAACGAGTATAGCTATGACCCGTGGGGAAAAATACTTTCGGAGACGGAAACAGTAAACAATTCCATAAAGTATGCAGGCGAATATTACGATAAGGAAACAGGCCTAATCTATCTGCGCAACCGTTATTACGACCCAACCATAGGCAGATTTATAACCGAAGACCCTGCCCGCGACCAACTCAACTGGTATACCTATTGCAATAATAACCCCATAATGTTTGTTGATCCGAGTGGGCTGGCAAATAAATATTTTATAGATGTTTTTGCAGGTATAAATACCAATATTGGCAGCTTTGAGCAGGCTGCTGCTGAAATAAAAAGGCAACTTTTAGAAAAAGATAAGGAAGCAACTGTAAATTGTATAACTATTTACCCTTATGATGATACGATATCGGGAGATCTCATTGATGATGTTAAACAGGTGGTTGGCAATGCTTATGAACTAAGCTGGAGTTCTGTTTCTCAAATGGCAGCACAGGTAAAAAGTAAATTTAAAGAAGTAGGCGGTGCTGATTATATACATTTTGTTGGTTATAGCGGCGGTGGAGTTGCTGCAAGTCGAGTTGCCGAAAAATTGAGCGATGATGAGTGGACTCCTTATATTAGCAGTATTATAAGGGTAGGTTCTCCTAATTTGGCTATTAATAATTGGTACTGGGGATATAGAACACAGATTTAGTAGCGCTTTTAGATTACGTACCCACAATTAAAATGCCAAGATATGTTGGTTTAACTACCCAATATGTGAATCAAACAATTATGGTTGGTTTAAAAACCGACTTGAGTGATTTGAAAGATCTTCATACTTCGTATTTTAAGGATGATGAAAATCATGTTGATATATTTGGCAGGTCAAATCTTTATAAAATAGTAAATGGGATAATTAGGCATTTTAGGTAGGGGGGAGGATATAATGCGTTTAAAAAAATATTTAACAATACTCATTATTATCATTATTGCTATCAGTGCTGTTGTGCTTTGGTGGAATATTTATTATAGGTATATACCGTCAAAGCCCGGTGCAGTTTTATCGGAATCTCAATTAAAAAGTAATCTAAATTCAATTGCAAGGCGTTATACAGATTCAACTGCACATTGCACAGTATATGGTATAAATGATAACAATAGATTAATAAAGGATAAAGAGTTGAAAATTACTGATGAAAATCAAAAATATATCAGTTTTAACGGTGGAGAACCATGGAAAAGAGATACTTCTCCGCGGGAAGTTTATGCATTATTTGAAATGTATTTATATCTTGAAAATAAAAAAGTTCCTTATGATATAATTCGTTTACAGTGGTATTATGCCAGTATTGCTTTAAGTGGGGAAGAACTGCAATGTGCGAGAGTAACGAAAATTGAATTTGAGGAATTGTACGGCAGAGTGAACGTTTTAGGATTAAATAATGAAGAAGCGGCTAAGGTTTTAGCTGATAAATGGATAGCAGAAACTGGGTTTGTAAAAAAATAACTATTAAATGAAAAAAAGCAAGAGCCTTGAAAAACTGCAATTTTTTAATTGCGGTTTTTTTGTACAAATTAAATGTCAAATCGCACAAAAATATGACGAAAATATGTAATAAATATAGAAAAAATATAAAATTGTAAAATAGTGTCACAAAATGGACATTTTTAGGGTTGTATAGATGAAAGCGTTTTTTTATGATAGTACATATCGGAAAGATATTAGCTATAAATAATTTTTTTAAGGAGGTTTTCTAAAATGAGAAAACAAATCAAAAAACTTTTAACCCTAACCCTTGCATTGGCAATGTGCTTTGGCACAGCATGCTATGCACATGCAGAGACTATCGGTGCGGATGGCATTGTAGTCAAACCGCCGGTTGTAGCGCCTGCATTTGTTGCAATTGCTGAATGCGGACGTTCATTGTCGGCTTCCGAATCATTCGGAGCAACAAAGCTGAATTGTTACGGATATACGGATGTTTACAGCGGATATACGTCAAAAGTCGTTGTAGAGCTTCAGCAGTATACCAACGGCTCTTGGACGCCGATAAAAACCTGGACGGACAACCCCGGTTCAAAATATTCAACGGTTGATGCAAATTATTATGTTACAAGCGGAATTTACAGAGTTAAAACATCACACTATGCATATAATTTATCAGGCGTTCAGGTAGATTATTTTTCAGATTACACACAGACAGAATACGTATAAACAGTGAATGTGTCCGACCCGAAATTGTTGTCGGGTCGGACATTTGTATTTATGGGAGAAAATTATGAATAGAAAATTATTAGTAATTCTTTTTTTGATTATTTTTTCAGCTGTTCCCGTATCGGCAGATACAGACTTAAAAGCGGCAAGTATTAATTTAAATATGAATATTAGCGCATACAAAATGACGGTAACAGGTTCTGTGGATTGTGAGGAAAATATTTCGGTATTCTTTAGTGTTATCAACCAAACCGACAATACAGAAATAATAAATCAAAATATTTCGGGTTCCGCAGGTATTTATAACGTAAATTTTACTTTGCCGAGTTTATTGAATCAAAAAAATTATAAGATAATTCTTAATTTTTTAGATGTTTCTAAAAATCTTCTGTTGGGAACTGTTGATTTATCGGCACAAAGCGGAACGAATATCGGAATAACGGGGACAAGCCGTTTTGCCGATAATGCAAGAATGAATGCGCAAATTACAAGTAATCACAGCAGTATTATAAATAAATCAAAAACCTTGACGGGTACAAAAAACTATGACTACAGCATTGTGAATGTGCTATCCTTTGCTTCAATAAGTATTTCCGCAGATTTATTTGCGGTCGATATTCCCGTCGGCGATTCGGTTTATACAATTACCATGAATGAAGTTGATAAAAACGGAAATGCAGTAAATGTATCGGGAAGTATCAGCGGCGGAAGCGGAAAAAGCGTTACAATTATGGTTGTTGACGCACTTGGGGAAATTGTATATATTAATCAGGAAAAAAGTACGCTCAACGGAAATTACAGCTTTACATTTGAGCCTGCCGACTATGCAAGGGAAGGAACCTTGACGGTAATGGTAGGCGGCGAAAACGTCGGCTCGGTAACATCTCGGACATTTACATATACGAAGCAAGGCACGATAATTCCGTCGGACGAAATAAGATTAACTGTCAATTTAACGCCGAATAAAGAATTTTGGGTCGCGATAAATGACGATTTGGCAAGTATCGGCAGTAAATATACACTAATTTATGATCCGAGCAAAATAGGAGTAGCGTCAGAAAATTTCTTTGCGGGAGACATTTCTATACTTTACGGATCATATATTAACGGTAAAACGCATGTTGTCTTTTATTGTAATAAAATGTTGGATTCGTCGGGGATATATTCGGGAACACTCGGATTTGTAAAATTCGGAAGCTACGAAACGGCGGGAACAACGGATATTATCCTTTTAAAGGGTGATTTAGCGGATATAACTATGGAGGGCAGTGAAAATGAATAAGAAAATAATCAGCTTAATAATTGCAGTTACTTGCCTTTTTGCCGTGATAGCTTTTGCGGCGGAGGAAATTCCGATTATTGCGGAAAGAAGCGAGCCGGTTCAAATAAACGGAGAAGAAGTACCCGATGATTTTTGTGATGACCCCATGTTTGAGTTGATTCGGGAAAATTACAGCGATGAAACAGAACGCGAAACGGCGATGCTGGAATATGCCAAAAGGAAAGCGCTGGGCGAAACGGAAAACAACAAAGATTATCTTTATTCCTGCGTAGAAAATGGCGCAGATATCATAAATCTTTTAAAGGCGTATGATTTTTGGCTTGAAACAAACGAAAGCGTAGAAATTGTCGGAAAAATGTGCGATTATTACGACAGCGAGGATAATAATTGGGTGAAAAATGCGTATTATGCGGTGTCGGACAACGCAGGTGAACGGCTTACAAAGGAAGAATTGGAAACCTATTTTAAGAACGGTCTTACGGAAAAGCAAATAAATTTTGCGGAAAATATGAGCCTTAAGGGCAAAAGCTCCATAAAAGAAATTTTGGAACGCCTTAAAAATAAGGAAAATGTGTTAAGCATATATGAAAGCGAATGCGGAGAAAATTTTTCCTTTTTGACGAAAATGAGGGCTAATCTGCAAGGTGCGGGCATTGAAAATTATCAAAAGCTTGTTTCGGCGGCATATCTTCACAAGGTAACAGATGAAAGCTTTTTATCATTGATGAAAGAAGATGACCTTGAAGAAAAAATTAGTGATTATCGGAGAAAAACAAAGGAAAATGCACGCAATAAGCTTATAAAAAGCGGACTTATCAGCGAAAATCAAGGCAAGAGAGAAGAGCAGATACGCTTTGAAGACCGCATACGCCAAATGGTCTTGGAAATGGGTGTAAGCGAGGAAGAAATCGCCGAACTTAAGAACATGGATTACGGGATTGTTCAAATATACAATATGAAGCTTGACGAGCATAGGGAGGAGTAAGAAAATGAAAAAATTAATATTTTTGTCGGTATTATTGGCTCTTATCACTTTGTCGCCGAACGCTCATGCAATGGATTTGAGCAATTACGGTATAAAAGAATCAAGCTTTAAGGAAGCAATGTATTCAACCGATATGACAGCTCCCTTTAATGCTGAAACAATTTCCGAACAGGTTAATCTGTATACGGGACAGCTTGAGCTTAATATAACCGACCTTGTTCTTCCGGGCAAAAACGGCTTTGATGTAGTAATTAACAGGTCATACAGAAGCCAGGCTGATGGAAAAAATTATTATTTTTTAAACAGTAATGAGCGCAATTACGCTTGGGGATATATTACTGCTACATCGTATACGGATTCCAGAGGTAGGATATATTTAGTTGCATTCAATACCGAAGATGATTGTATTGAAGTGGGAGAGACCATTGATATAGATGTAAGTGTGAGTACAAAAATCAACAGAAACAATTATTATTTTTATAAAACGGGAACTATAAAAGAAGGTAATAAGCTGACTGTTACAAGAGTTGAGGGCGCGGAAGTATTTATCGTAGATTATGAATACCAGTGCAATGATGCGACAATAGACATGGATGATGTTTATAGCAGCAGTCTGATTTCTCAAGGATGGGATTTTGAAATACCGAGAGGAACCCATTCAACTAAAATATATGAAGACAGAGAAGATGAATACAGAGAATATACGAATATAATCAGAGATTATGACGGAAATCTTCTTAATCTTTTGTGGGAAACAAAAAAACGAAACGGCGAATGGCTTCCCTCATATTGCACGGTTGAAAATGCGACGGGATATACCTGTGAATTTCTTTCATATAACGATATAACGGAAAACGGTATATCATATAATAAAATAGTAACAGCTCCCGACGGCAAAAAAACTTATGTGGATAAAAGAGGGTATGTTGTAGCCTGTGCAGACAAATTCGGCAATATGATTCGTTTCCCGACAAGAACAACTATAATAGATACCATGGGCAGACGTATAACCTGTAATTCGCAGGGGATAACATATACAGACCCGAACGGTGAAAATGAACATAAAATCATTTTTAATTATGAAGAAGTGCCTTCGCCCGCCGGCGCAAATTTTTCAAGCGGAGGTAAAACAATTCTTGTTGTAAATTATGAAAACGGAAATACGGTGAAATATCATCACGATATAAAATATGCCTCGTATTATCCCAGAAATTACAGCAGATTAGATACTTGCGGAACAGGCAAATCAATTTATGTTAATAATCTTGAGAAAATTGAATATCCTAACGGCGACTGCAAATTTTTCGAGTATGAAAAACGTGCGCTTTATATGATTGAAAAAGGTAAAAAGGAACGGCATCTTGTTACAAAATCATATGAAATAATAGGCGGAGAGGAAAAAAACCGCTATGAATATACCTATAATAATAAATATATGGGAAAATTGCAAAATAACGGTCTTTCCTCAGTTAATGGCGTTGCAAAACGTGTTGCCGATGGGCTTATAATAAAAGAAATATACACTAAGTCAAATAATTTCTTGAAATCACGGAGAGAGGAGGGCGACAAAAGTATAGAATATGGTTATTCAACGTATTCCTACAAGCCGATGATTAAAAGCTTGTACAGCTACAACGGAATACATAACAGCCGAAAAATCTATACCTATACTTTCGGTACCCGACGTCTTGAAAGCGAAACGGACGGCTATTCCACAATCAATTATACCTATGACCCAACGTATGAAATGATACTGACAAAGACATACTTGGTGAATGATAATTTATCCGTCCGCCTGCAAAATACATTAAGCGAGGACAAAAAAACAGTCGTATGCACGGAGGTCTTTGCCAACGACGTCCTGAAAGCCAAAGCGTTTTATACCTATGACGAAAACGGAAATGTCATAAAGCAGCGAATTTGGGGCGACGACAAAAACGGAAACGGAATTTGCGATGAAAATGAGCTTGATGAGCTTAACTGCGATTATGTCTACAATTCCGACGGAACGTTTTCTGTTGAAAGGTATATAAACGGCGTTTATGATGCGGATAATAATATAAGCGGAAAAATAAGTACAAAGTACGACTATGACCTTACGGGAAATCCGCTTAAATTCACAGACGCAAAAGGCAATATCTATAATTATACCTATTCGATAACGGGCAAACCGCAAAGTATTCAAAATCCCGATAATACAACAGCTTCACTTTCGTATGACTATCAAAGCAATACAACCGAGTTTACAAACGAAAACGGCGAAAAAGTGAAGCAAACATACGACTGCTACGGAAATCCGCTCGAAAAATATGTGTATAAAAACCAAGCTTGGACGCTTGTCGAAAAAAATTTATATAATAATTTTAATTTGCTATTGACAAATACAACATATTCGGGTTATAATGTAGTAAACAGCGTAACTGAATATACCTACGATTCTAACGACAGACTGAAAAGCGTTAAAATAAAAGACGCAAACGGCACAGTCCTTTCTGAAAAAAATTATACTTACAGCGGCGGCAATATTAACAATACATATTGCAGAACCGTAACGGAAACAACTGTTGTTGATGGCGGAAGCCTTACCGCCAAGAAATATTATGATAATATCGGCGGCAGAATCATAGGCGAGGAAGTGTCCGACGGAACAACCGTAAAAACAACGCTTTATACGTATGATAAGGTCGGCAATATCGTTTCCAAAACAATGCCGAACGGCAATGTCATAAATTATGAATATGACTATTCGGGCAATCTTATAAAAGAAACAAACAGCCTGATTGAATATCCGACGGAAAATGTATACGACCCCAAGGGCAGACTTAAAAAAACAATAGCAAAAACAACGGACGGCGTTTCCTCCGTAACGGAATATAAGTATGACGCTTTGGATAGGCTCATAAAAGAAAGCGGAGCAATCACTCAAAAAACATACTACGACCAAAACGGAAATATAACAAAAACCGTACTCGGAACAATGACGCCGACAATTACGCAGTATGAGTATAATTCAAGGAATAAACCCATAAAAACAATACTGGGTACTGCACCCGATGTTCCGATTGTAACAAGCTATACATACGATTCCGTCGGTAACGTTACGTCAAGCGCAGTCGGAGCGGACGGGAACGACGCAGGTCATGTAACGTCTTATGAATACAATGAACTCGGACAGCTCGTTAAGCTTACGGACGCAAACGGAAATTCCGAAACGTACACATATGACTTAAACGGTAATCTGCTTACAAGGAAAGACCGAAAAGGAAATATAACGACAAATACGTATACGCCGCTTGGTCAGCTCAAAAAAAGTCAAACCGCAGAGGAAACCGTGAACTACAGCTATAACCGCCTCGGCAATCTGATAGCTGTAAACAACGAAAATGTAAGTATAACATACGGATATGATTTGTTCGGACGAAAAACTTCGGAATATGTAACAGACCAAACCGATTATTCATTTAATAATTATACATATGATATATCCGATAATCTAACGTCGTATACAATGTCTAAAAACGGTGTACAGCAGATTTCATCAGCGTATACGTATGACAGCCTTAACCGCTTGACCTCATTCAACGGTAAAACGCGTACATATTTCGGAAACGGTGCATTGCAGTCATACGGCGATGAAACATATGTGTATGACAATTATAACAGGCAGTATAGAATAATCAAAAACGGCGACATAATATCCGAAACGTATTATACGGATAACGGATATGTCGGCGGAAAGTTTCAGGACAGCCGCCTTATAGACTATTATCACAGCACTACGGGCGCACTAATGTATGAAGCTGAAATCTTTGTCGGAAGCATACCGCGAAAAAATTATAAATATGATAAATACGGCAACAGAACGCAGATAACGGAAGATGATGATTATACAAAATCCCCCGAACAGACAATTGCGTCATATACGTATGATAATCTTAACCGTCTGATACATGAAGAAAAAGACGGAAAGAGATATAGCTATACATACGACCAAAACGGCAATTTGACGACTAAAACCGTTGACAGCGAAGCAAACGGAGCAAGCCTGT